>Ga0123356_10000023_pt1 | contig 173657 bp, 166 predicted proteins | sample TergutEmb28metaG_2_FD_92546 | JGI IMG/M metagenome (GOLD analysis project Ga0123356, IMG submission 92546) | Embiratermes neotenicus P3 segment gut microbial communities from Petit-Saut dam, French Guiana - Emb289 P3 | ecosystem: Host-associated > Arthropoda: Insects > Digestive system > Gut ... | reverse complement strand
GTGGGTAAAAAGAATGTGGGTATTGCTAAAAAGCGCAACATGATTGGCTGGAATCTACCAAAATATCTCGAACAAATCCTAACAATATAAAAAACCAACCTCCCCAACAGACACAACAACTAACCCTCCACATCAAAAACATTCATGCAATCGTCGTGCTATCGTTAGCATCACAATGTAAAAAACATACACAAGAAATTTTTCATGTTCAGGGAGGTAGAGAAATTTTTTTATAATTTTGCCATTTTTAACTCTTCTCTATGGTGAACATGTCTCTTATCGAAATTTTGATATTTCACAGTTCTTGCGAAGACCATTGTGCCAGTGTTTATCTCTATAAGTGAAAATTTTTAAGTGAAAATTTCCAAAAAACATGTTTAATTTAGTGCGAAAATTTGAAATTTGGGTTGTAAAATATAGTTTAATTTGGTTTATGTGGCTTTTTTTATAGTTTTTTTGACTATCGCGGTAGGTTTCACTTTTTTTGGTGATTTTTTGTTTTTTATGTTTTTTTTATTTTGGCTTTCTATTTGTGGTTCTGTGTCTTTTTTGCTTTTTACTTCTTTTTTGGGTTCGGCGATTATTTTCCTGTCGGTGTTCCATGAGGGGAAGTCGCCATGTTCTTTTTTAAAGTTTTCAAGTAATGCTTTCTGTGCGGTTTTATGGTTGTCTGTCAGCATCCAGCTTATAGCCGTTTTTTCAATGTAGCCTTCGTTGAAGAGGGCTGTATGTATTTTTCGAGTAGTTTTGTCGCCATAGCCTGCTAAGTAGCCACCGAAAATTCTTTTTGTGAGTTTTTTGGCTTTGTCGATGTAGAGGACATCTGAGCTTGTTTTATCCATTGATGATGTGTCTGCTATGATTATGATGCTGTTTGTGTTTTCTGGAAGGCTGCTGAGTTGAAGTCCTTTTAGGGGAAGGAAGTCAGTGAAACCATTTTCTTTTAGAGTAAGCGAGTTCATGCCCTTACTAAGAAACGGGTTTAATTTAACTGTTTCTATATATTTTATATGTGTCTATATATTATATTTTCAAAGCACTTAACCATATCTGTAAATAATATTCGTTGGGTTTACTTCAATGAACAAAAAGGTACCTCTGTTTGAATTCGAAAATTTTTCAATAAAAAAAGTGAAAAATATTGACATTGATGGTCCAATGAGGAAGCGCAAACGCTGAAGGGCACTCTTATAAACTTCGGGGCACATCATTTATGTAGGCTTCTATATTATTTGCGATTTCCATCTTTAGTTATTATTTATAACAGTGTATCAAAATAAATGCGTAGGAAGAAAGGCGCGTGTCCAATACAACAAGTATTAACATAGATGTTAATAGAGCTCAAGAAAAAAGGTTAGATGATCCAAATTATTACATTAACATGGAGCTTAGCTGGATAGGGTTTAATGCCCGCATCCTCGAAGAGGCACGAGATGAATGGAATCCATTGCTTGAAAGAGTCAAATTCATAGCAATCTGTGGAAGTAATCTCGACGAGTTTTTTATGACCCGGATTGCCCGTTTGCTTAAAAAGATAGCTAAAGGCTCCCAAGAACGATCAGTGGATGGAATGACCCCCCTAGAGCAGATTTTGGCTACCCGCAAAGAGATTCTTCCTCTGATTGAACGGCATGCAAATTGCTGGAAAAACGAACTTCTGCCCGCCTTAGCCAAAGAGAACATAACGGTTTGGAAATACGCCGATCTGTCGACCAAAGTTAAAAATAGCCTGCGAGAATACTTTAAAACCAACCTTTTGCCCCATATAAAAATATTTAAAGACGTATCTGAAGCCTCTTTAATCGAGAACCTGCGAATTTATTTATGCACAGAATCATCAAACAAACAATTTCATTCGATTATGGGTTTACCCTCAGAAAAATTCGGAAGGCTTTTAAAAATTCCTCAGAGTCCCTATCGCGAACAACTTAATTTAGAACACGATTTTATTTTCATAGAAGATCTTACCGCAAACTGTTTAGATTTAATCTTTCCAAACGAGCAAGGCTTAACTACCTACCCATTTAGGCTAACCCGCAACGGCGAAATAGACATCATAATGGATGAATCTTCCGATTTTTTAGGTTCAATAAAGAAGGGGCTCACCAAAAGAAAAACAGGTTTTCCCAGCAGACTTGAAATTGACATCCATACACCCGACACCCTAAAAAAAACGTTAATGGATTATTTTACCCTGTCCAATCACCTAACATACACCTTTGATGGTCCGCTTGGACTAGTAGATCTTTGGTGTCTCCACAAAATCGTCCGTCCCGGACTAAAAGACCCGACGTTTTTACCCTCTATTTTGCCTCTGCTAACGCCGGAGAAAAGCCTCTTTACAACGATTGCCAAACGTGATATCGTCCTCTACCATCCCTATGACGGGTTTGAGGTAATCATAGATTTACTCAAAGAAGCTGCTCAAGACCCCGGGGTCGAAAGCATCTGCATAACTATGTACCGTATGGATGCTAATTCACCAATCGTGGATGCCCTCATGGCGGCGGCGCAAAGCGGCAAAAAAGTAACTGCTATTGTAGAGCTAAAAGCCAAGTTTGATGAGGAAAACAATATTCTGCTGGTTTCAAAACTCAGGCAGGCAGGGGTCCTCACGGTTTATAATTTCCCCAACCTCAAAGTCCACGCCAAACTCTGTCTTATAACCAGACGTGAAAAGGCAGGGCTGGTACGGTATTCACATATTGGTTCAGGTAATTATAATGCAGTGACCGCTAAAATCTATGGCGACACAGGATACTTGACCGTTAACCCTGAAGTCGGCTTAGAACTTGAAGAGCTTTTCCACAGCATAATCAATGGATTGCACGACAAAGACTTCAAACACCTGTTAGTAGCACCCAAGAGCCTCAAAAACGAAATTCTAGCACGGATTAACCGCGAAATCGATGTTCACCAGAAGACGGGAAAGGGGTATTTGGCGTTTAAACTCAATAATTTAGAGGATAAAGACATAATTAAAGCCCTCTATTGCGCATCTATGGCTGGGATTAAGGTGGAACTCAATGTCAGGGCGCTGTGTGTTCTACGCCCCGGTATAGCAGAGATAAGCAAAAACATCTCAGTCATCTCTATCGTCGGGCGCTTTTTAGAACATGCTCGCATTTACTACTTTGAAAATGGCGGTAAAAGCGATCTCCTAATTGGTAGCTCCGATATGATGTTTCGCAACCTCAATGAGCGCGTGGAGGTCCTCTTTAGTGTTCCTGATCCCCAAATACGCCGTACAATATTTGATTACATGCTAAAAATTCACCTAAAAGACAACGTTAAAGCCAGAAAACTCCTCCCAGATAGCAACTATCAAAGAATCACCCCTAAACCTGGCGAGACAAGCCTTAACTCACAGTTTTGGCTAATCCAAAACAGAGGCATATGGCATGAATACGCAGCCTACATCCCAAGTGTGTACCGTTAATTCAGGCTATTGCCACTTTGGTGCTCAAACCCTGCTAACACTTCTAGAGGGGTTTGATGAACTAATAGCGGGTGTCATAGATAATCAAGATATAGAATATGTGCACAAAATGCGGGTGGGTTCTCGGAAGCTGAGAGTTACCTTACCGTTTTTTGAGGTCTGCTTTTTAAAAAAACAATACAAAATATGGCACAAAGAAATAAAAAAAGTTACGCGATTACTCTCCAAAGCCCGAGATCTCGATGTACAAATCAGCTTTGTAGAGCGCTATCTAAAGAAGCATAATACTGACGCGGATACTGCTGACTTGAATGCGTTGTTAAAAGAACATAAAAACCATCGAAAAAACATACAGACCTCTGTTATCAACGGTTTAGAGAAATTCATAGCCTCTCAAGCATTGATAGAAATAAGGCTATATTGCGAGAATTTAGTGACACAACAAATTGATGAAAATATCGATTTTGGGCAGATGCTTCAAAGAGCACACCACAACATAAACCTTAAACTAACAAATCTCCTCTCCCTGAAACGCTATATTTATCTCGACAATGAACCGCTCTGTCATCACCAGATGCGCATATACGCTAAAAAACTTCGCTACACCATGGAATGCTTCGCCCCATTTTACGAAAATAACCTCGAATCTGAAATTCAACAGATTAAAACTTTTCAAGATATATTAGGCGAGGTGCATGACTGCGACGTCTGGCTCGACTACATTCAGCAGTTCAACAGAAAACTGCAGAAGAAAATCAAATTCGAAACTACAAAATCCCCCAGCATGACCTCTGACAAATCACTTAAGGACTTCACCAACTACATCTGGAACAGAAGGAAAAAATACTACCGCCAGTTTGTAGCTTACTGGAATCAATCCATGAAAAACGGGTTCTTTGATCAGCTCACCGATAAAACCAGCCGAAGAATTCTGATGGCTTCCCAGAAAAAAACTTACCAAGCCCTAGCCAATCCCAATGTTAAAATTGCAGTACTATCAGATGTGCACGCTAACCTGCAAGCGCTACAAAAAGTCATCCAGGACGCTGAGATGCGTGGGGCCGAGATTTTTATTAACGCGGGTGATTCTGTAGGATTCGGTGCTTGCCCCAACGAAGTCGTTGAGTTGATCTGTGAAAAAGGTATACTGAGTATCGCTGGTAACTATGATGTGTCAGTGTTAAAGAACCGAAGCGATACAAAGGGCGAGAGAAAGGAGACTTTCAAATACACTAAAGCGGTGCTCTCCAAGGCATCTGCAGGCTATCTAGATTTGTTGCCTAGAGAACTTCGATTAGAGGCGGGAGGCAAGCGACTTTTTGTAGTGCATGGAAGTCCCAAATCGATTGATGAGCATCTATATCCCGATACGTCCCATAAAAAGTTGCAACGATTAGCAAAGGTGGCAGATTCTGATGTTGTAGTGGTTGGACATTCGCATATACAGTTCCAGCGTAAGGTGGGCGAGACGATTTTTGTAAATCCGGGTAGCGTCGGAAGACCAGGTGACGGAAACCCGCAAACAGCTTATACGCTTTTGAGCTTTAACCCCTTCAAAGTCGAGCCAATACGGTTGTCTTATGACGTGGAAGGTGCAACATACGATATGCGCAAGCGGGGTTTGCCGGAGAGTTTTGCACAGATGCTTTTCCGTGGTGTATCAATAGATACCGTGGTTAAAGATGATAAGGATAAAAAGGCTATTATGGAAGCCAATTGTGGCGTTGCGGCGGCTTGCGAAAAGTTTTCTGAAGATCTTTGGCCAGATATAAAGCATTGTCGTCAAGTTGCTTGTTTGGCTTTAGCTTTGTTTGATGGGCTAACAGGTGTCCATAAGCTAGGCAAACGAGAGCGTTGCTGGCTTGAATGTGCTGCACTGCTTCATGATGTGGGTTTATCAAGGGCCGGTGAGAAGCATCACAAGGAATCAATGCGACTTATCCTAAACGACACACAGTTGCCTTTCCCCTCAAAGGAGCGGCGAATTATCGCTAGCATCGTACGGTATCACCGCAGGGGTTTGCCTAAACTCAAACACTACAACCTTGCCTCATTGGATCTCAAATCATTGCACTCCCTCTGTGTGTTGGCGGCGTTTTTACGTGTAGCTGACAGTCTCGATTACCGGCATGAAAGCGCTGTTAAACTGTTGACTGTTAAGGCCAATGTCAGAGAGGTAATTGTAGACTGCTTCTCTGAGAGGGATTTGTTATTGGAGCTGTCACAGTTCGATAAAAAAAAGAATCTGTTTGAAAAAATTTTTAAAAAGGAAATGATGTTGATATGGAATCAACAGTAAAAACAGCAGAAACCGTTGTGGGTTTCATTGACATCGGTACAAACGCTATACGCCTCTTAGTAGCAAAAATCAACCCAAACTTTTCTTATACTACTATAAGTCGCGAAAAAGAAATTGTACGTCTAGGTGAGGGTGAATTCAATGATCAAACCCTAAAACCCGCGGCGATGGAGCGCGCCATTTTGGTTTGCGGAAAATTTGCAGATTTAGCTCGAACGTATGGCGCCGCAGAAATCATTTCAGTGGGTACCTCCGCGATCCGTGAAGCCACCAACCAGGTAGAGTTTCTCAAAAAACTCAAAGCTAAAACAGGCTTAACTGTTAGAGTAATCTCTGGTGAGGAGGAGGCGCGTCTCATCTGGTTGGGGGTTTCAAGCGGCATAGATATTGATGGTAAAAAAGCGATTTTTATCGATTTAGGCGGTGGTAGTACTGAAATCGCCATCGGAAGTCAGCATGAATGCTTCTACGTTAACAGCCTCCGTTTAGGTGCAATCCGATTAACTGCTCAGTTCATTGGAGAAGGCTGGGCTAACCCCATAGACTTCGACCTCTACAAAAAAATAAAGCATTATGCTTGTAGCCAAATCAGCGTGATCAAGCTTCACGTTTTAGAATATGGTGTTCGGATAGCATGGGGTTCTTCAGGTACTATAATCAACTTGGCGGAGGTCGCAAACAAACTGTTTAAGAAAGCTAATTCCAACGACACGGCGTTGGTTTTGACCCGAAAAAACCTCAAGAAACTGGCGATGGTTCTGTGCTGGTTGCCTCTTGAGGAGCGCCGAAGGTTGCCTGCTATAAACCCTGAACGCGCTGATATTATTGTTGCGGGTGCTGCAGTCATAGAAGCAGTTATGGAAAAATTTGGTTTAGAAGAAATTCGTATAAGTAACAGGGAACTTCGCGATGGTCTTCTCGTAGAATATCTGTCTACTTTTGAAGGTTTCCGGGAGTTTCAAAAAGAACCCATACGAAACCAAAGTATTCTCCATCTGGGCCGGTCATGCAATTTTGATGAGAAGCACGCTGAAACCGTTGCGTTTCTGTCCATAGAGCTTTTTGACAGCGCAAAAAAGATCGAGCTCCACAATCTAGGCGCAAAGGAACGCGATCTGCTGAGGTATGCGGCGTTTCTTCATGACGTCGGCGATTTTCTCTCTTTTAATGATCATCATCTCCACTCTTATTATATCATCAGAAACGCAGGTCTTCCGGGTTTTGATAAGACCGAAATCCAGATGATGGCAAATATTGCAAAGTTCCACCGCAAAAAAGTTCCCACCAAAAAAGCCCTAAAAACTGAGGGCATAGATGAAAAAAGTAAAGTTATTTCAATACTTTCGACGTTTTTGAGGCTTGCAGAGAAACTAGATCGAAACCACTGTGGTCTGGTTAAAAAGGCCGAGTTTATCAAAAAAGACAAAGATCATGTTGTTTTAAGGTTCTATTCAGACAGCGACTGTAGTCTAGAAGAGTGGAGTGTGATTCAGAATCAGACGGCGTTCTATGGTGCGTTTGAGAAGCCGCTAGGTGTAGAGTGTGTAATAACCAACTTCTAAGTACTATTTTTTTCCAGTTCAGCTTTAGCTTTAGTCAGTTCCTCTTTTTGTGTTATGCTCAACACTGGGTACTTCAAGTTCAATTTCTTAATTTCTGAGGCAATAACTTCTGAGATCAAGGCGTGTGCAACCCACTTTCTGTCCGCTGGTACAATATACCAAGGTGCCCACTCCGTGCTGGTTTTGTTTAGCATTTCTTCATAGGCTTTTTCGTACTCTAACCATTTAGTGCGTTCTTCAAGATCGGTTATAGAAAACTTCCATGCCTTATTTGGGTCGTCGAGACGTTTGAGCAAGCGTTTTTTCTGTTCTTTCTTTGAGATATGGAGATAGAACTTGAGAACCAAAGTTCTGCCTCGGACAAGATGGCGTTCAAGGAGGGTTATGTCCTCGTAGCGTTGCTCCCAAAACAGTTTTTTATCCTTTATCAGCGGTAGCTTCTGTTTGGCAAAGACTTCAGGACGGACTTTAACGATTAACACGTCCTCGTAGTAGGATCGGTTGAAGATGCCTATGCTACCCCGTTCAGGAAGAGCTTTTATGTGCCGCCACAAAAAGTTATGTTTTAATTCCTCGGTGGAGGGTGTTTTAAAACTGGTAACTCGGCAACCCTGTGGGTTAACTCCTGACATGACATGGCGGATTGTGCTGTCTTTACCTGCGGCGTCCATACCCTGCAGAATAATCAGTATGGAATAGGTATCGCTTGCCCAGAGTAGTTCCTGCTCACTTATGAGTTTCTGCCGGTTTTTCTCAAGAAGAGTCAACGCATGTTGTTTTAGGGCCTTTTTAGATTTTTCCTGCATTGCCCATTTTGGAACCCAATTTGAATCATGATCTTTGAGACGTATCTTTTTCCCAACGGGTACTTTGAAGTCTTGAGCGCCTATAGACATGAAATCGTCTCGTTGAGAATGTAGCTGACAGTTATTAATAAATACTGTGGTAAATATCAAAAAATATTGTGGATAACGCTGTATTTTCCTATTTCCAAGCTAACTATTGTATAATACGAAATAACTAGTTAATTTGGCAGGTAAGTTAGCATTGGTCATTACTCTTGTATTTGGGTAACTATCACAGCAACCTGCAGAAAGATTTGAGTCTAAATGCCGCGTTTTTTTGGATTCTTTGAAATCCTTGTTATGGTTACCGATTTATAATGTTTAATATATAGAAAAGCTAAAAAACACCTATATTATAAGAATTAATTGAGAGGCACAGCAACAAGGGTTGCGCTGATTGCTGATTATAATGCTTTAAAATGCGAGAAGGAAATCTTACCATGATGGAAACGGCTTTACTTACACAAAAAAAACAAAACGGCATAGAAGCCGTTGCTGAACAGCCAATACACAGTAACCAAATCATCTATCAAGGCTTATTTACACACATGAGTGATGGATTTGTCTACTGTAAAGTACTTTTTGATAAATATGGCGATGCAGTGGATTATATTTTTTGTGACCTAAACAAATCCTTCCGGCACATGACCAAATTAGGTGACAAACCTGCCGTTGGAAAAAAAAGCTCTGAACTGTTTCCATGGTTTAGAGACACCTGTTTAGAATGGTTAAAACTCTGCGGTAAAGTTGCTCAGACAGGTAAAAGCATCATACTTGAGGGTTATTGTAAACCGCTGGATCGGTGGTTTTCAGCCGACGTTTACTGTCCCGAAAAGGGGTATGTGGCCATGATAACAAAAGATATCACAGCACGCAGAAAAACCGAGCAGGCACTTAGAGTAAGCGAGAAACAATATAAGAAACTTGCCAACAGCATAGCTGACCCCTTCTTTGCACTAGATTCATGCTTAAAATTCAACTATTGGAACAAGGCAACTGAAAAATTCACCGGCATCAAATGTACTGATGTTTTGGGAAAACATTTCTTCTGTGTTTTTGGAAAAAATAGAGTTTCACGCAGATTTGACAACATCTATCGTGACGTGATGAGGACAAAAAATCCCCGTGCGTTTAGTAGTAAATTACCCAAAGCAGGAGACGGCGCCTTCTTTGAGATTGAAGTGTACCCCACCGGCAACGGTATATCTGTTTTAGCTAGAGACATAACCGAACGCAAAAAAATGCAGGTTTCTATGGAAGAAAACACTAAACGACTAGAAGAACTAGTCCGAATCCGCACAGAAAAACTCAACAATGCCGAACGCCTAGCCGCAATTGGGGAAACCGCTGGTATGATTGGCCACGATATCCGTAACCCTCTGCAAAGTATCATTGGCGAACTGTTTTTAGCAAAAGACGAATTAGGAGAATTGCCAGAAACCGAAGCCAAAACGAGCCTTATGGACTGCATCAACGCCGCCGAAGAGCAGATACTCTACATTAACAAAATCGTCGCGGATCTCCAGGATTTCGCTAAACCCCTGACTCCCTGTATAACAGAAACAAACCTCGAAGAAGCCATCCGAACAGTCCGTTTAACTCTTGATGTACCCCAAAACGTCCATATTAGCTACTCACCGGTTAAACCGTTTCTGGCGCTAAAAACCGATCCATTGTTCATCAAACGTATACTGAGTAACCTTATCCGCAATGGTATACAAGCCATGGAAACTAACGGCGGCGAGTTGACGATACATGCTTTTCTAAGAGATAAATTTGTCATAATCACTGTCTCTGACACGGGCGACGGAATCCCTGAGGATGTAAAAAAAAATATTTTCAAACCGTTGTTCACCACAAAATCCAAGGGGCAGGGCTTTGGCTTGGCGGTGGTAAAAAAACTGGCGGAGACCCTGGGCGGGAATATCAGCTTTGAAACTCAGATGGGTAGGGGTACAACATTTAGCGTTGAACTTCCTATACACCCAAACTAGCTTAAGCTGATTTTTTCGCCGGTAACGATGTAGACTATGGACTCGCAGACGTAGACGGCATGGTCTGCTATACGTTCAAAGTATCGTGTAACCAATATGCTTGAAGCAATACATTTGTTGTTGATTTCTTCTTGATTGAGTAGTCTGTTAAGGAAGCCCTCATACATTCTATCAATTTCACGTTCTATAGACGAGATGGTTTTAGCGAGGGTTACATCATGTTTGCGGAGTGCATCGATACTGGTTTTGACCATAAAAAGGACCTTATCGCCCATTTCGACAAGATAGTCCCGTATCCACGTTTCACACTGTTCTATACCGTGTAACTGGTCGCTTATGCTGGATATGTCTAGTGCGTATCTGCCATAGCGGGCAAAATCATTGCTGATTTTCATATAGGACTTGATGGCTCGCAGGTCTGAGGCAACCGGCTGGAAACGGGCGATTAACTCAAACGTTCTATCTTCCACTTTTCCTGCCATAGCAACGAGTACATCTGACATTTCCCTTACCTGCGTCTGCACACTCTTGCATCCGAGGTAGCCGCATATGGATAATGATAGCGCTTCGTAAGTTAACTCTCCCATCCGGGTCAACAGTACTGTTTGCTCTTCTAGTCCCTGATCAATTATTCTGCTCATAGTTCTTCTATCCGAATTCTCCTGTTATATATCTCTCTGTTAATTGGTTCTTGGGCGACTCAAAGATGTCTTTAGTTGCTCCAAATTCGATGAGGCTGCCCAGATACATAAATGCAGTGTAGTCAGAGACACGGGATGCTTGTTGCATGTTATGGGTGACAATGGCTACTGTATAGTTCTTCTTTAACTCCACTACCAGTTGTTCGATTTTAGCAGACGCAATAGGATCCAATGCTGATGTGGGCTCATCCATCAAAATAACTTCCGGTTCCAACGCAATAGCCCTAGCAATGCACAGTCTCTGTTGTTGCCCGCCTGAAATGCTGGTGCCAGGCTTTTTTAAATCATCCTTTACCTCATCCCAAAGCGTTGCCTGTTGTAAACTACGTTTCACTACTTCATCAAGATTCTTGTCTTTGCGTACACCAGTTAATTTTAAACCTGCTGCGACATTATCATAAATCGACATGGTGGGGAAGGGGTTGGGTTTCTGAAAGACCATACCGACTCTACGTCTAAGCATCACTGGATCTACAGTTGAGTCATAGATGTTTTGGTCGTCAAGGAGTATCTGTCCTGACATTTTAGCTGTGGGTGCCAATTCATGCATCCGGTTGAGGGTGCGGATAAACGTGGATTTTCCACATCCGGAGGGTCCAATGATGGCAGTGACGGCATTTGTCTTTATCGAGATGTTTATGTCTTTTAATGCCTGCTTAGTACCAAACCAAGCGTTCAAATTTACACTTTGCATTTTTATATTATCCATTTCCTTCACCTTATCTTTTATATCGCCCTCTGCTGGCTAATCTAACGCCTATGTTAAGCGCTAAAACTATTAAAATCAACACTAAAGCGGCACCCCAAGCTTGCGTCTGTTCAACTTGGAGGTGTGACCGCGAACTCGCGAAGATACGCAGAGGTAACGCATCCATAGCTTTACCTAGTCCTTGGAAGAAGTAGGTATTGCCAAGGATTGTAAGCATGATAGGTGCGGTTTCACCTGCGATGCGTGCTACTGCAAGGATGGTTCCTGTGATTAAACCGCTTTTTGCTGAGGGTAAAATAACACTGATGATTGTTCGCCATCGGTGTATGCCCAAAGCCATGGAGGCTTCTCGGACACTGTTTGGCACTAGCTTGAGTGATTCCTCGGTTGTTCTTGCAATAATGGGGATCATTATGAACGCTAATGCTACGGCTCCGGCTATCGGAGAAAAGGTGCCGGTCAAGCCGACAACGATTAGGCTGTATGCTGTAATTCCTACGATTATAGAGGGAAATCCAGTTAATATATCGTTAATGGATCGTATCCAAGAGGCATACTTGTTGGTTCCATATTCAGCAAGATACACCCCAGTCATTATTCCAATCGGTATACCGATAGCGCTGGTTAGCCCGATCAGGATCAGTGTTCCTTGTATGGCTGGTCCGATGCCATAGCGTAGGCCATCTCCAGTTAAGAACTGCAAGTTTATGGCAGGAATGCCTCGCACTACAACTTCAGAGAGGATACTTAGCAGGGGTACGATGGCAATTATGACACAGCTTAGGCAGAGTACGTAGAAGAATTTGTTCTTGAACTTACGAAGGCGATAGCTGTGTAGGTTTAGCTTCTCAAATAGGTTGTTAAGTATTATTCGACTGCGCCTCCTTTAACTTTTAGGACACGTGTCACCATAACATGTGCTGCTACGTTTATGAGTAAGCTGATTAAGAGTAGAACTAATCCTGCGCCTATGTAGGCTGAACTCTGAAGGGGTGTATCTGAGTCGAAGAAGCCATTGGCAATCAGTGAAGGCAAAGTTTGACCTGGCTGAAAAAGTGAGGTCGGCATAGCTTTTGGTCCAGTAGCGTTTCCTATAACCATAGTTACTGCCATAGTTTCGCCTATAGCTCTGCCTAGACCTAAAATTATGGCGCCAAATATTCCTGAGCGTCCGTAGTTGATAACCCAGTGGCGGATGACTTCCCATTTTGTGGCGCCGATTCCGTAGGCACCTTCTCTAATCGAGTTTGGTACTGCGCTTATGACTTCCCTTGAGACGGAGGCCACCGTTGGAATGATCATGATAGCAAGAATGAGTCCTGCGGTGAGAATGTCGAGGCCGGTGGGTGTTCCGCTGAATATGGGTATCCAACCCAAGTAGGTGTTTAGGGGTTTCTCAATGTAGTTTAGAACCCAGAAACGGAGTACAAACAAGCCCCAAAGACCATAGATTACACTGGGAACAGCTGCCAACATTTCTACCAAGTAGGAGAAGGGTACACGTACGGTTTTAGGGGCCATTTCCACGATAAATATGGCGATACCCAGACTCAGGGGCACACCTACCAGCAGGGCGATGCCTGAGGTTAGGAGAGTCCCAAGAATGTAGGGCAGGACACCAAATGATGATATTCCCGGATCCCAGTTTTTTCCGGAAATAAACTCGAATCCTGATGTGGCAAAAATATTTGCTGAACCAGTAACAAGAACGTAAGTATTAAGTAATAATATAATTGCGGCGGATGCGGCGATTATTGCAATTATGGCTTTAAAGATGTTATCGCCTGTTAGCTTAATCATGCTAATCTGCCTGAATTAAAGATACAAAGAAAAAAAAGGTTTTGGCTTAAGGTCATAACCCACCGGTCGTTTAATGTGTTGGTACCGTTTCACCGTTGAAGGTTATCGAATTCAGTGTTGCTTCGTTGATTTGTACCAAGTTCGATGGTAGGGCTGCATATTGCAGTTCAGCGCCTAGTTGTTGACCATTGTGGACAACATACCAGATATATTGAACTATTGCTGTTGCTTTTTCTATAGTCATTCCAGGGATTACGCCAAGGTCTTTGTAGACGAGCATGTAGGTCGGGGTGACTATGGGGTATGCATCTGTGCCACTAGTGTTGAGTATGGCTATATCTTCCCAGCTGTCACTTCCTGAGGGAAGCGGAGACGGCAGGGCTTTAGCTGCGGCAGTTGTGGCGTCAAGTGTTGGAATGATGTAGTTGCCTGCGGGGTTTTTGATTGCTGCAACTGGAACATTGTGTGCTAATGTATATGCTAGTTCGATGTAACCGACTGCATATTCTGTTGAGGTGACTGTTTCTGCTACTCCGGAGTTGCCGCTTTGGCCTATTCCGACTGGCCATTGGACAGTGGAATTTGCTCCGACGCTTGTTTTCCATGTGTCGCTAACTGATGAGAGGTATTTTGTGAACCAGTTGGTTGTTCCTGAGCCGTCTGATCTATGGATGACAGTTATTTCTTTGTGTGGTAGATTTAAATCTGGGTTGATTGTTGTTATGGCAGAATCATCCCACATTGTTATTTTTCCTAAAAAGATGTCTGCTATTATTGGGCCAGTGAGTTTTAGGCCTGTTTCGATTCCGGGTATGTTGTAGGCTACTGTGATTGCACCGATGGTTTCTGGGATGTGTAGCACGTCAGGGGCGGCGGCTCTTTGTGAGCTAGATAGGGGTGCGTCTGAGCATGCAAAGTCGACGACTTTGTTTGTTAAGTCAGTGACACCTTTACCGCTGCCTCCACCTTGGTAGTTAATTTGTACGTTAGATTTTATATCGGAATATTCTTTGATGGTTTCTATAAGGAAGGGTTCGGGGAAAGTTGCGCCGGAAGCGGTGATTGATATGGTCTCTGCGGCTGGAGCAGACAGATAAGCGTATGCAGCTACTGAACCGATGATTATTGCAATTACTGCAATGGCTATTATGTATGTAGTTTTCATATTTTTTATCCTCTGGTTTGGGTACTTACAACTAATGATGTTATATAGGAACTCTCCATAAAATTTATAGTCTATATAGATATAGTTAATATAGTGACTAAACATCAAAGAAGTAACTTGGAATCAAGCGTGATAGCCAAAGAAGTAGAAAAACTAAACGAAGAACAGCGTAAACTACAAGTCACCGGTGGATCAACCTTCATTCTTTCCCTGCCCAAAGATTGGGCAACCAAAAACGATCTCAAACGCGGTAGCTCCATGGTTGTCCGAGAAGAAGATGACGGCTCCCTATCCATATCCCCTTCCAGTTTCCCCCAGAAAGGAAAAACTGATGAAGCATTCATTAAAGTTGGACAAAACGACAATCCTGATGCTATCATGAGAACTGCAATCTCTGCATACCTAAACGGCTACAACATTATCCATATCAGAGCACAAAACCAAAAAGTTCTATCATCAAAGCTTAGAAATCACCTCAAAACTTTCGCCAGACACTATCTCGTCGGTACAGAAATCGTCACAGATACCGCCATGGACTTAACCCTTCAGGTGTTGCTGAATTACCCTGAACTTACTGTCCAGAACGCTTTAAGCCGCATGTCGATAATTGCCTCGTCAATGCATAAAGAAGCTCTGCAGGCGCTTAAAAAACTCGATTATTCCAGTGCAAAAGCAGTCATTGAAACAGACCGTGAAGTCAACCGTTTTGGTCTCTACATAGTGCGGTTGCTAAAACTGGCAGTTTCTAACCAAAGAATTGTCAAAGAAATCGGATTAAACAGTCAAAGAGACTGCTTAGGCTATAGGCTCATCGCTAAATCTGTTGAACGTAGTGCCGATCATGCCACAAAAATCGCTGAGAATACACTGCTCCTAAAAGAATCCGTTAACACGGATTTGTTAAACAAAATTACCCAATTAAGCGAGCTAGCAAACATGATGTTTGAGAATTCAATGGAGGCCCTGTTCAAGCATGATTTCCACCGCGCAGAGTCAGTGATTGAAAAACTGGGGCAAGTTCATCGACTCGAAAAAGAAGCTGTTCTTTGCTCTCAAAACATCAAGGTTGAAGAAGTCGTTAACTTAAGGTTGCTTATCGAGAGCGTTAGACGTACTGCAGAGTATGCAAGTGACATTTCAGAAGTAGTGCTCAACTTAAATGTTGAATCCGTCTTAAGCTAACCCACTTTTTTCCTTTAACCGACTTATTGTGTAGGTAAAAATATTCATCAAATATTAAATTTTTAAATGAAACTGGGACCCTGTAAAACTGTATCCATATTCTCAAACCGGCACTTTATCAAATCTTTGATGACGGGTTAGTTATCAGGATCTACATAGAAATACTGCCCTCATGTCTCCTGAGATACTGTCAGGAGGCAACTGTCCTGTATGTACCTTTTCTCACAGGTTTTGTAGCATACAATAGCTGAATTCATTTTAACTCATATGTGTAAATAACGTCTTTATTGAACGTTTTAACTAAAAATTTGAGTATCAAGTTGCGAATTTGAGTTTAATTATTGGATTGTTGCTATCTGAAATTTTCTCTCTCTATTTGGAGCAATGCTTGCGCTATCAATTAGATGGGCTGTGCCATCAGGACAGTAGACTTTGTCACCTATTACGGCTTTATGGTAACGTGTACTGCACTCTTTTAGTTTGGAGCATCCATCACAATCTCTTGAAATCATCTATTTCATCTCCACTTACTTACGAATAAATAAGCTGACAAACCTATAGATATGATCCAAATAAAATATATAGACTATGGCGATGATGGACGGGCCGTATTATAACTGCCAAACGAGGCGAACATTTAAGAAACAAGAACCCCAAGACAACCTAATGCAACCAAACAAACTGAAAGCAAACGGAATATTCTTAGATTTAGATGGTACACTTGTTGACTCCACAGCCGCCTACATAGAAGCCGCCAAAATCGGCTTTCGAGCCCTTGGCCAAGAGGTCCCCTCGGCCCAAATTATAATGGAAATCCCCCGTCGTATCGAACAGCGCCAAAACATCAATGACCTCACCGGTGGCTGTGCAGAACAATTCATGCCCATATACATAAAAGCCTTCCACTCAGCAACAGAGAGGCATGCCAAACTTTTGCCTAATGTGCCTTCAGTGCTTGAATGTCTTGCAGAGCGAGCTAAATTGGCGCTAATCACTATGCGCCATGTTCCCAATCAAGTTATCCAAAAAGAACTCGACTATCTGGGTATTTCCCAGTACTTCACCTTGGTTATGACTGCGTTGGACACATCAAAGCCTAAGCCTTCGCCTGAAGCGTTAATCCGGTGTGTCGATACCTTGGACTTAAAGATGTGTGATTGTATCATTGCGGGCGACTCAGTTAACGATATGCGGGCGGGAAAAGCGGCCGGTTCATGCACGGTGGCAGTGCTCTCGGGACTCTATGGACGCGAGGAACTCGCCAAAGAACAACCCGATTTAATGTTACCCGACGTTACCACGTTACCCGAATACATCGAATGAGTTGTTTTAAGGATATATAAATTCGACATATTACGATTTTTAGCCTAGGCAGTTATATGTGTTTTTAAATAATGTTTAATTAAAACCTCAGCTAAATGATTGTGGAGAGGGTTTTAGCGGGAATCCTAATGAACTTTGTCGAAATCATGATAGGCGAGAAACTTAAAGAGATAGACCCAGCCCTAGATATAATGGGCTCAGACCGCACGGTATTACAGGTTGCGTACCAAGATTTTACAAACTATCTCAAGTTCCAGTGGAATTTGATAGGGAAAGGAACGCAACAATGCGAAATTCTTGAACGATTGGAGAAACTTACCAAAGATAATGCGGGGGAATTGGATGCGTTTTTGACAGTCTGGCGCAATATCTGGTTTAAAAAATGGCAAGAACGCGTCAAACTGCTCATCGGTAAGCAGGGTACAAACAAATGGAATAAACTGAACCAGCCACTCACTAATGTTGAAACCATTTGGAAGAAAATCGAATGTAAACAAGAGTTACAAGAGCTGACCATTGCAACACTTATTAAAAATGGTGAAATATGTGGAACAGAGATCATTGCAGAAAACCTTCTTAAAATGGAACTGGGCGAAAAGCGCCTCCAAAATCTCGCTGAAACAGAACAGGTTTTTGTTACTCTCAATAATACATTGCGTAAAGCTCGTGCGATTTCGCAGAGTCGTGGTCCGTTAATCTTTGTAAAGATCGACAAAGGATACTATAATACATCAGAATAATCTGTTTAACTTTATTATACTGTCTTTAGATGGTTTATTGATTGGCAATTCCGTATTTAACAAGTTATTTTGTTGAAAATTTGCTGTATATTTAGCGAAAACTCGATATTCAAGTCTTTTGAATCTCTAACCGAAACTATAAAATATAGATAATTGGGGTTAGCGGATGGTTGCGACTCGTTCTCTTTGCAGAGTCTTGGTCCGCCAATTGTAGCGTCTCAGAGTGGCTTGTGCACCATAACCGCATGCACTACACCGTTTATTGCGTACGTGATATGCACGTCTTCCACATCGCCGACATTTTATGTGGACAACACGCCCCATGCGCTTGCCCATTGAAGGAGTGCCCTTCCCCATTTAACTCACCTGGGTGGGGGTGAAATAAGGACTACGTTATCTCCACGGACGATGATGAGTCCTAACTTCTTTTGGTCTTCAACGACGGTAGTGTCTTCGGTCTCTTCTAAAACCAAATTTAAATGTTGATCGAATCCCTTGAGTCTGCCTCTGAGGCTTTTGCCACCTTTTAGGCGAACCAGCACAATTTTGCTCAGGTTCTGTTCAAGGATTTCGGTAGTCATTTCGCTCATATTGAGATCCTCTTGTAACTTTATCTCTTCTATACTTTATCTCTCAACATTTAAACCTATCTCATGGTCTTAAGGCGTTAAGTGCTCAGGTGTATAATATTGCCAAAAAAGAAACGATTCTAGGCTAATCTTGCCCCTTAAAATGCCCGGTATTGCCGTGAACTGTTTACTGATTGCGACTTTGGGGTAATCTATTTCTGACGGTTGGGTGTTTATGTGTGGGGTTGTTTATTGGTGTTGTTGTGTTTTTGTTGAGTTGTTGTTTTTAGTGTTGGATTTCTTTTGGGTTTTGGTTTTTTGTGCTTTTGGGGCTTTAGCATCTTGGCGTGTTAAATTGTTTAGTGAATTATATGCAAATATGTAGGTGATTGTGGTATGTGTTATAGTGGATTTGATAAAATATTTGGATTAATTGAATATATATTCAAATAGAAATCGTGTAAATGGCTGTTTTTTGTTTCAAGGCTGCCGATTGCCTGGTTTGTTGTCTGGTGTAATCGGAATACCGGGTATCGGTTTATCGGGCGGTAGTTTCATATGCAGGAAGTTTACCCATTTTTTCTTGGTGTGTTTAAATTTATGCGCTGTCCTGTCTTATTATCAAACGATTTTAGCCTGTTTCTAACTTGTACTTATAAGTGGGTTTACACTTCATTTGATATGTGGGGAACAGCCGACAGTGATGCCGATAGATTTTATAATAGTTTTTGCAACATCTTTCGGTTTTAACCTGATACCGTTTGCCGGGCCCTCAAATGTGCTGATTGCATCCACACTTGCCATAGGCTTAGGCGCCACTGATCCTCTATCTTTTATATTTATTGGGGGTGTTCTCGCCTTGGGTTCCGCTTTAGCCAAAGGCATCCACTATATGGTTACCTTTTTTATCAGCGGAAGATTTCTCAAAAACAGGCGGTCGAAACTCGATGCAGATGCCGTGAAGATCAGACGCTGGGCTTTTCCATTGCTCTTTATTGCGGCGGTAACGCCGATTCCTGATGAACCAATCGTTATAGCGCTGGGGCTCATGAAGTACAGTCCATCAAAGTTTTTTGGTGCTTATTTCTTGGGAAAATTCGGAATCGGTGTTATGGGGGCATTTTTAGGTGGATTTGCCATAAACCTCTTTGGAGATTTCCTGAGCATAGAAGTCATGGCTGTTATGTCCATCGTAATGACAGTTGTCATTACCATCATATTGCTTAAAGTCGATCTTGGTAAACTAGCCGAGAAGTATTTGTCCCGAAAACCCAAAGTAGATCAGGAAAAAACTAAATAGCCTGTATATCTACGCACTATATGGTTGCTTATGCCCACAAAACAGCGTCGATACCCTATCAAAGCCAAAGATGTCAAACAAATTCTAGAAGAAGCCCAGTGTAAACTCAACCTCAGCTTTGAGGGGTTATTTGACGCTAAAACCTGTGTGGAAGTCGTCGAATCTGATGTAGGTTTGATCTATATCATCTCTGGAAAACCTGTGCTCTATAAAAGTAACGATCGTGTTTTGCCCACGTTGCTCTTCTCTGAGTTCACCACAAATGTTTCTAAAATCGTTGTGGATATGGGCGCCGTTCCTTACGTATGTAAGGGTGCGACGGTTATGGCTCCTGGTATTGTTCGTGTGGAAGGTGAGTTTTCGGCAGGGGCTTTAGTTTTGGTTGTTGACATAAAGCATGGTAAAGCACTTGCGATAGGCGAGAGTCTTATGGATGCAGGCCTTGCACGGCAAGCTAAGAAGGGTCCGGTTGTTAAGGTGTTGCATTATGTCGGCGATAAAGTTTGGGATTACATTAAGGTACTCTCAGAATAAGCTTCTTCTATAGTGAGCCTTAAATCTTAAAAAAGTTTTTATAATTCGGCTGACTAGTTATAACTGGTATCTTTGTTGCTCTCTTTAATAGTAGCTATGTTGACATTACAGGAGATATTCGACAACTTTTTCTACACAATCACATCGGCGTTGCCCAGTATAATCGGTGCCATAATCATAATCATCATCGGAATCATTGTAGGTTGGTTCGTGGGTCAAGTAGTTAACAGGCTAATCAACCGGACTGTAGAGCGGAATTTTGACAAGAGCGAAATAGGTCGAACACTGAAAAGCTCTGGATTTGATTTATCCAACTTTATAGGCGGTCTTCTCTATGCATTCATCATAGTCTTGGCAATAACTATAGCCGTCGGATTGCTAAACATCCCTGGAACCGCAGGCGTATTCATAGTACAAATTGCATCGTATCTTCCCCGGCTCATAGGGGGCATCCTTGTCATAGTCTTAGGCATTGTACTCGTAGATTTCTTAGCCCAGCTTGTGGGACGCATAATCAAACCCATGTTTGCAGACAACAAAGCCGAAATCGCTGATATGCTCAAAAACCTCTTGTTCATAGGTCTCGTTGCCATAATTCTAAACATCGCCTTCGACCTCTTGCTGTTTAGCGCCGGAGGATTAGTTTATTCACTCATCATAGGCTTTGTCATTATAGGTGTAGGCATAATCCTAACTGATGGTCTGATTAAATCGATAACCACCGAACATGAAGAATTCCTCCCAATCGCAGGCTACGCAAAATTCATTCTCTATACCATCTTTCTGCTCATCGGTACAGGCGCAATCTTTTCTACCTTTAGCGGAGTAACCAGCATAATCGGCACAATCGCATGGGGCTTTGCAATTGCATTGGCAATAGTCTTGGTTCCAATAGTCTACGCTTTAGCTAAACGGATGCAATCAGCAGTCAAATAGTCTCCTTCTTTTTCTTTCTTTTTCTATTGTTGTCAAAACGCAAAGTAATCAAATCTTTAACATTCTTTTCGGATTGTAATTGTTCATTCTGTATGTAGCCGTATGTAGCATAGGTGCCATACTAGTCGGTGCCGTATGTTGCTATTGTTGTTGACGTTTTTGAGAATAAAATCCGTCAGTGTGATTATGGTTAATTTGTTTTGTCTTGAGCTTTTTTGTAGAGTGCTTTATCTATAATTCGAACGTCGAGGTTGTGTTTGGTCGCAGTTTTACGCAGGGCCGATAGAAGGCGCAGGTAATTCTGTGGCGTGTAGAGTCCCGGTGGGGCGTTGCCCAACAGTCCTTTCCAAACTGCTGGGTCAAAGATGCCGTAGCGGGTTGGATCAAAGAAGGTTAAGATGATGCTAGCAAGTATAGGTGAAATTCCCTCCAATGTGGTCAGGCAGTTGATGCGGTAGAGGTCATCGGCATTTGGGAGGCTTAGAATTTGGCTGGTTATGCGCTGGACTTTCTCTTCGGTGTTGCGTGTGACAAGCTCCTGGGCGCGTTGTAACTTTTCTGGGTCCGCTTTAAATTTCCACTCCGTCACTGCAATGAGGTCCTTCATGCTAAGTGCCTTATTTTTCCGAAATTTCGTGCCTAATTCGCGTTCCCGTTGTGCTTGCCAGCCGTAGGCTTTGTCATATTTGTGGCTCCACATAAGGTAATCTGGTTTATCCATAAGTTATCTGCAACATAGACTGTATAGTTGCATTTCTGTTTTGCTCTAAAATAATAAAATGGGTTGTAACATTTAGTTTTGGTCGACTAGATGAGCGGTACCGTCGGGGCAGTAGACTCTCTCATCTTTGCCAACTTTTCGGTATCTTTCACTACACATATGAAACATTTCGCATCCATCGCAATCTCTGCTCAACACTTGGTTTTCAACCTCCTATAGATGTTCTTTGCGTGAGCTAATTGCTTATAAGACTATGTAATATGCATATGTATATCTACGACATAATCAGACTATTAGCGGGAACAAGCGAGGGTGTTTTAAAGAATAAAATCCGAATAAACCTGCTCTAAATAATTTTAATGTTTTATCGATTTTCGTTTGTTTCGGGATTTGCGGGAGCGTTGGGGCCGGGTGGGTTTGTGGTTTTCCCAGCATTTCTGGCAGAAGACGGTTTTGTCAGTTTTGGGTTGGAAGGGTACCTCACATTCAACACCACATTCACTGCACACTGCATTGAAGGTTGGCTTTACATGGAACGGTTTGAACAACTGGTAGTTTTTCAGTCGCGGCCAGCCGGTTTTGGCATAACGGAGCATTTCGGGGTTGTCTTTGAGCCAACGCATCATGTGGAAAAAGTTTTTTCCTCTCTTTTCGTCTCGTTCCGCGAGGGGTTCATAGCCTAAATTGCGGATTTCGTCGAGGTAAGCGATTTCGACGAGGCGTTGGGTTTCGCCTTCGACGTGAATGCGCTTGACGCGGTTTTCGCCGTAGATTTTTTGCAGTTCTTCTGCAGCAACATCAAAAATACAACCTTGACAAATATGAATGGCTTCATCGGGCTTTAGGTTGAACTTGGAAACAAGTCTTAAAACAACTCGCGAGGATTCCTGTAGGTATTCTTTTTCGCGGAATATGTCTTGGTAGAATTTTACGTCGATTAAATCGTATTTGAATTCGCCTGTTTCTTCCCGATAGGCGCCGACTACAACTCCGAAAAGTAAGTCGCCGCTACCGGCGTCATCAACGATAAGCGTCAACTGGAAACTTCACACTCTTTCTTCAGTCAATACGATAGTGTCATATAAAAATTGATGTGCTTAATCCGGCATAAAAAAAGGCTAGAATTGCAATTTTAGCCGTTTAGACAGCTTTTGTTTGTTTCTCAACAGCTATGACAATCAACACAAAACCCTAAACCAGTTTTGATGAACCTAAATCAGATAAAGAGGCATCATTCGTTATTTGGCTGTTTGGGTGTGTCATTGGAGTGCAACATTTGCCTGTTGCCTGTTGATTGCTGAACTTTTGGAAGATATTTGATTGCTTGTTTGACCGCTATGAAGTCTTTCCAAAAGGATCAACAAAGAAACAAACAGAAGAACCCGGTTACTTCCGATATTATAGCGCATGTTTAGGTGATTCCGTTTGATTGTGGACTGTTGTCTAAAACTAACCGTAAAACAGTGTTCTGGAAGAAAACTAGTGTATGTGCGGTAAAAAAGATAATCGCCAATTAGGTTCTTTTAACCGACTTTTTTCTGTTGTATATATGTGCAATGGCTATTACCACTATTATACCGAATAGTGTTACCATTAAGACTAATCCAGTTAAGATGTGAGCTCTTGCTATTGACAGAAATACACTACTAAACATTTTATATTTCTATCTCTACGTTTTCTGTTCAGATTATTTAGCTTTTATGGAAACTTAGATACGTTGTAGAAATCATCAAATGATATGGTAGTGCAAGATATTCTTAGTTTATAACTCGTGGTTTTATGGTGGGAGCGAATTGTGTAAGTGGTTAGTAGTGGTTTGGTAGTGTGTTAGGTAATGCTGAGGTTAGTCAAGAAAGTTTGACTTGACCTGATTTTGATTAGTCAAGAAAACTTGACCAGAGGGCTTATTAATTTTTGCGTGTTGCAACTATTTTGCTGAAAACAAGCCAGAGTTGTCTTAGGGATGATCAGATGAAACGATTGGTAAAAAAACTCGATGTTGCTTTGACGATTTCTTTGATGGCTATAGTTTTGGTATTGCAAGTACCTAATGTTGGGGCGGTAGAATCAGTCCAAGAAAATACCTTCAACTTTCTGAGGGATGTTGTTAGAATTGACATTCTAAAATGTAACGTGACTCAGCAACAACTGTCATCAGCACCAACGCAGATTCCAGATAGTATAGAACAAACAGATGAATCACCATTAAATCTCTACATTATCTTCATAGCGATTGCTGTCATCATTCTGCTAGCCATAAAAGCTTTAGCAATAAAGAAAAGGAGCGATAGTTAGCTTCTATCATTGCTATTGTATTTCTTCAATAGCCTAACTTTTGTTGATAATTACATACCCGATTTTAGGCGGCGGTACGTTGTATAATCTATGTATTCCGCAAACGGGTTTTCGGCAAGGAATCGGACGTTAATTTTTTGACGATTGCGTTTATCGGGTAATTGCTTGGTGGTGCGTAGAAGATAGCTGTCGCTACCTGCGCCTGAGCCGTAGCTGGTGACTAAGATGCGGTCGTCGGGTTTAGCTATGTCCAATATTGCCGCTAAACCGACTAAGGAGGCGCCGCTGTAGGTGTTGCCGAATTTGGTCATCTGGATAGCGGGCATGAATTGTTCTTCTTTGAAGCCTAGTTCTTTGGCGATGCGCACTGGAAAGCTAGGGTTAGGCTGGTGGGGCACGAAGTAGTTGAGGTCTGAGGCTTTGAGATTACATTGCTCCATAAGTTTGGAGGCTGAATTGCGGACGTGTTTGTGGTATGCAGGGTCGCCTGTAAATCTGCCACCGTGCATGGGGTATGGTTCGCCGTCACGGCGCCAAAAGTCTGGTGTATCTGAGGTACAGCTATACCATGCTTCAACTTCAGCGATGACGTCTTTTTTGCCAAAGATGAATGCGGCGCCGCCGTAGCCGACAAACGCGTCGAGTTCTCCTCCGGGCCATCCGCGGGGTGCTGCTTGGCTATTGTCTGTGCCGATAACCATAGCGTAATCTATGCCTGACTTAGGATAGCTGACTAGTGCACAGGCGTCTTTGAACATGCTTGAGGCCGCTTTACAGGCAAACTCTGTGTCTACGGCGTCCACTGCCTGTACATCGCCGTCTTCTTTGCCAAGTTTGAGTACCTGCGCGACTTTGGCGGCAATCGGTTTGACGGCATAGGGATTGGATTCAGAACCCGCATAGACTTTCCCAATTAATGCACTGTCAAGGCTTGAATGGATGAGTGCCAGTTTTCCAGCTTCAATTGCGGCGGTAACCGAGTCTTCGTCAAAGAAGGGCACTGCACGCTCTATACCCTCTTCTTTTATGCGGAATCTTGACGAATAAACACCATAGCCCACAATACCGGGTAACTCATAATCCTTGCTGGGCTGGCTTATTTTGTATTCCTGGTGGGGGTAGTATTCATCGGTTAAGGTAAAGGCCAAAGAAATCGTGGGTATAATGTCACTTTTGCCAACTGAGTAGCGTCTGCGAAAGCGCGGGGTTACTTCTCGGCCTTCTAAACTGGCTAAGTCAAGGGGGGTGCCCTCAGAGATTAGTTGATCTGTTAGTCTGGCTGGAACGCGGATTTTACCGCCGTGGAATGACACGATGCCATAGACATAGCTGGCGAGTCTGGTGAATTTATTTGTAGGTTCGTTGATATAGGTGCAGAGTTCTAGGATACCTTTGTCGTAGAAGAGATCAATGCTGTTCATTCTGCCGTAACTTTTTCGGCCACAGTTACTGCAGTAGTCGCGGACTTCAAAGTATTCTTTACCACAACACTGGCACCTACAAGCCCTCAGCCTGTCGCCTAGATATGTTACACGCCTCTCTATGGGTTCGCTGGTCATTGTGTTTTCTCTCCTAAAATTGTCATGTACGCCTTAGTCCCAAAGCCCTCAAACTCCAGAACTGCGCCATGCCGAAGACCGTTTGGTATAGTGATTTGCCGCTCTTCTGCTTCGCCGCGTAGTTGGCGGTAAATCTCTAAGAACTGTGCACCGCCGGTTGCACCCAAGGGGTTACCATCAGCTTTCAATCCGCCGTTAGTGTTTACATAGACTGGTTTACCGCCTAACTCATAGCTGAGTTGTCCGGTTTGGCTACTCTCATAGATATTTTTCCATACAGAGCCGGGTTCTACAAGGCCAAGATCTTCGAGGCTGATCATCTCCATCACGGTAGACTGGTCGTTAACTTCAATGAGTTGCAAGTTTGTTGCTGACAGTTTGGCAGTTTGGCATGCCTTTTTCACTGCAAGTTCTGCTGCGACAAAATGGGTGAGATCCTCACGGGCGGGATAGTTGAGATAGTCGGTTGCTGCACCGATAGCCAAGACAAAGATGGGTCGGGTAGTCATTTTGTTGGCCACTGTCTCGCTGGTAAGAATTAGTGCGGTGGCGCCGTCTGAGATTGGTGCGAAATCGTAGAGTCCAAGTGGTTTATGGGCGGATCTGCGGGCGTTTAGCACTTGGTCGATGGTAATTTTACGCTGAAACTGCGCATACTTGTTTTTGGCTCCGTTGGCATGATTTTTAACGGCCACCTGTGCAAGGGCAACTTCTAATTGTTCTTGATCTTTGCTTGTTATGCCATGTTTTTTGATGTAGGCCCGAAGCATGAGTTCATGGTTGGATTCCGGGGTTCCACCGGCAAAGTAGCTCCAAGGGTCGTCAAGTAGCATGAGATCATCACGGATTTTATCCCAGCGGTCAGTCATCTTTTCGATACCGCCTACCAGCACTGTATTATAGACGCCTGCTTGAATTGCATGGCAAGCTGCCAACAATGCGGCACTGAAGCTACGGGTGACCTCCATGGGCACATGCAGTTCAGTGAGCTCTGAGAGAAATCCCTCTTCAAGTCCTAGCTTGTTGGTTATGGGTAAAAAGCAATCGGACATGTAACAGGCTTCGAGATTTTTACGTTCCATGTTACAATCCCTAGATGCAGCAAGCCAAGCTTCCTCGATGAGCTTTTCAGGTTCTTTGCCGTAGTGCTCTCCAAATTTGGTTCTGCCGACAGCAACAATGGCTGGACGGTTTTGCATCATGAACTTTTCTCCTAATTAGCCTAAAAGTCTTCTAAGAAGCATATTAAGAGTTTGCCATATTCATCCAAGTTGGCTAAGATCTAAATGTGATCGAACAAAATATCTATAATAAAAAACGAGAGGGGGAAACATAAGTGATATTGGGCATCGTCAAAAAATGCTTTGATAGGTTCTTTTACAGTTGTGAATACACAAAAGACTGCGATAAAGTGACTTCACAATGCAGTAAAGGCGGAAACAGCTACTGCGGTGTATATACAAAACGGCTACAAAATAAAAACAGTCGCTAAACAGGTTCTATACTTTCTTTCTTAGCTATCTCTATTTTCAACATTTTCATTAAATTCTGCAACTGTACACTCAACTCCACTGGATAGGATGGGGTATTCGCAAGAGTTTTGTATTTCTGTGGTAACTGGGCTAGATTTTTGGTTGCAAAACTCCTAATCTCATTCAGTGAGGGTAAGCTGTACGTTAATTTCCCCTTATCCATGACTTTAACAAGCATCGCCTCTCCGTCTGCTGACTCATCTGCGAGAGTAATCTTATCCTTTTTAAACGAGCCATCACCGTTCCGGAAACGGTAAACCTGTTTTCGTCCCGGTAGGGTATTTTTGTCTTTGCTGAGTTTCATGATAGGTGAGAAACTTTTGTCTGCGTTTTGAGTTTCACAGAGTTTATAGATAACATCGAGATAGGGCTGATCGGCGCTTGTTCCCATTTTGGTGCCCACACCAAACGAATCAATAGGTGCGGTTTTTTCGAGAAGTTCCGTGACTTTATATTCATCAAGATCTCCGCTGGCAAAGATTTTAACATAATCCAATCCCTGATTATCCAGCATTACTCGGATTTTTCGGCTTGTCTCAGCCAGGTCCCCGCTGTCAAGTCTTACCCCTCCCAAACAAAACCCCTCAGCCGCCAGCTCTTTAGCGACTACCGCCGCCTTTTCTGCTCCCGCTGTATCGTCATAGGTGTCAATGAGTAGCGTTGATTTGTCGGGGAAAGTCTTAGAGAACGCTCGGAAGGCTTCAATTTCTTTGGGATAGGCCATGATGAAACTGTGTGCCATGGTACCAAACACGGGGATCCCATAGGTCATGCCAGCAAGGACATTGCTGGTTCCTTGGCAACCCGCTATGTAGCTGGAACGGGCAACTTTCATCCCGGCGTCAATACCTGGCTCTCTTCGTAATCCAAATTCAATGATAGCTTTGCCCTGAGCCGCCTGCACGACACGACTAGCTTTGGTGGCAATCATCGTCTGCAGATTAATTGAATTCAACAGAAAAGTTTCAATGAGTTGAGCTTCAATAATGGGTGCTGTTATGCGCAGAAGCGGTTCGTTGGGAAAGGCTATAGTCCCCTCAGGAATCGCCCAAACTTCACCTGTAAACCTAAAGTTTTTAAGATACTTCAAAAAATCTGCTCGGAACCCCTGTTTTTTTAAGTAAGCAAGCTGTTCACCAGTGAATTTGATGGTCTGTAGATAATTTAGGGCTTCTTCTAGGCCGGCGAAGAGAAAGTAGCTTCTATTTTGAGGGAGGCGTCGAATAAAAAGATCAAAGGTTGCAGGTTCAAAATTTTGGTTATCATAGTAAGCCGCGCACATGGTGAGTTCATAGTAATCGGTGAAAAGACTCCTGTTTTTCTCATTTAAGTAGCCCAGAAAAGCATTCATGATTAAGGTAAAGAACCACATTGATTTAATACTTTCTAGCGTATGCTTGTAGTTATAGCAACTAAGGCTTTGGTAGTTTGGTGTTCTATGCGTAAACTTAATAGCAGGTTACACGTCAAAATAAGCGGTGAACTCTGATGCCGCTGATGTATCCCATTAAGCATGTGTTTCGCAACTGGAAACTCTTCACCGCGCTCTTAATCGGCATAACCTTAGCCGCAACGTTTTTCGCTGGTATATGGGTGAAATCGGATGTGGCTGTCGACCAAGCGCTTGGTATGCAACTTAGTTCTATCCGAACCGATATGTCGTTTGGAGCTAGTCTTAACCAAACAAATACTCAGTTAGCAATAGAAGACATACTTAGCGTCTCTGGCGTCAAGTCTGTTGATACCATTGCTCGTTTCGGTCAATATCTAGGTTTTCCAGATGATAATTATACATCTTTTGCTTATGTGCAACTAGTAAGTTTTCCTGACACCTCCCGAATTTATGATGAATGGCTAAATAAGCCAAGTGGCGGTATACCTGAAAACTATACCTACGTCATCACCGGTACCCAGCTGGCAGACAGGGTATCTATCGGTGATACAATTACGGTTCAGATGTCTTTCAACCAGCCAAAATACTACAACCAATCATACTTCGACGTTAACTTGACGGTAGCTGGATTTGCAGAATTAACAAATGATGGTTATGCCTATAGTACCGGTAATATCTATGTTAGAGCTCCTGGCGACTACAGCGATTATCGGACTGATTTATTGATTATCGGATGGGACAGCACGCTTGTGAAACTATGGAACTCTACGCTGGACAGCTGTGGCACTGTTGATATGACGTTCCTTATCGATGTCAATCGTCAAGAGCTCATTAGCCCCTATAATATCCAAGAATCCTACGCCAAAGTAAACCAGATAGCCCTAAACATCCAAAACAACGTCCTTGGTAATTACCTCTCCTACGGGTACATCAATAACATGCTTGGTGATGTACTTCTGAACTACAACGTCGATTCCCAAAGCCTGTTCTACGGATTCATCATGGTTTCTATCCCTATTTTCTTCGTTGCTTGGTATTTGGGCTATACAGTTTCTGATGTGTCTTTTAACATCCGCCGGCGGGAAATTGGTCTTCTCTCAACTAAGGGGCTCTCAAGCGGACAAATCCAGCGGATGTTTCTAACAGAAGCATTAGTAATAGGTGTAATCGGAGGATTATTAGGTATAGTCGGCGGTTTAATCCTGAACCAATATTATGTTGGTACAGTTGACGTAACCCGTCTCTTTAGTTCAGGGATGTTAAGTCCTATAATCGCCGTGGTTACCCTTATTTTCGCAGTTGTCTTGGCAGTTATTGCCGTGTTCTTATCCGCCCGTAAAGCCTCAAAAATAGCGGCGGTTGATGCACTGCGCAATTATATGCCCCCAGACAAGCCTGCGCGTAAAATATTTCCTATACTCGCCCTCATCTTGGGTGGTTACAAGATTCTTGTATTCCTCTCGGGGATAAACATTGCGCAACTGCTCAGTCAATGGAACTATTCTCAAGGAAATCTTTTCTTATCGGTTCTCTCAGGCGGGATAATTGTATTTGATGCGGCCATGACCTACGTTGGTCCGTTGTTATTCTTCTGGGGCTTCACAAAGCTTCTCATCCGTGATTCAACTAAATTCCAAACTGCAGCATCAAAGATTTCCTCAGTTATGGGTGAACTAGGTGCATTAGCGGCAAAGAACGTTAGGCGAAACCCCGCACGATTAGCATCCATCGCCTTTTTGATTGCCCTAATCATTGGTCTTAGTGTTCAAGTCACTGGACAAATAGCCAGCCAAGAAGATTACGTCGTGCGTAATGTTCGTAGCAGTGTTGGCGCTGATGTAACCGTGCGTGTAGCGAACGTTTCTAGAAGTCAAGAAATCCTAAACAATATCACCCAAAGTGTGTCGGGTATCCGCAACGCAAGCATAGAGGGATCACTTGCTGCTTATTCAGTAAGTGGCAGATACAATACCATACCTGTAAGAACCATAGACCCCGATTCATGGGCTGTTTCTGCCTACTATGAAGATAGTTGGTTCACAGGCGGTCCACATGTTAATCAAATGCTCAAGGACTTCAAATCAAACAACAACACCATCATCCTTGACCGGAGTATCGCCAAACAACTTGGACTCAACCTCTACGATGATATAACCATCGATTTCTCTTCATGTGCACGGAAACTACGAATTGTAGGGTTCTTCGGTCCTGAACCTCAAGATGCCAGTAGCGATATCAGTGTAGGATGGTATGACCCTTCTTACGTATCCAGCCGTTACTATTCGTATGTGCCCCGAGGCCTATTCAACATGACTGCAGGTAGTGATATCTACAGCTTAGAAAGAAGCTGGGGGGCTCAGATCCTAATCAGCCTCAAACCTGGTGTTAACGGCACCGAAGTCGCAAACCAAATCCGTAGTCTAAACTTAGATGTGTTTGGTGTCAACTCCTTTGAGGAGCAGTGGCAACGATCAGTCCAAATGGATGATCTCAATACCTATAATAATCTACAAGTTCTAGATATGCAGAGCTTTGGTCTTATATTTGCGGTGCTTTCTGCCTCTGTTGGTACTGCTTTGATAGCTATAGTAAGTTTAAAAGAGCGTAGCCGTGAAGCCACTTTGATGAGTGTACGCGGCTTATCCTACCGCCAACTCGTATGGGTATTTCTCACTGAGAGCTTAGCAATCATAACGTTTGCAGTAATCTTGGGTGGAGTAATCGGGGTAATTGTCGCATACGGCAATATAACCGCAAGTAATGCACTTATCAGTAGCTCAAACGGCATTGTCAGTTTCTCAAGTAATCCACTCGTTGGTGGCACACGCACCTCATTTGTCAGTATCTCAAGTAACCAGTTTAACAGTGTCACAGGCCTCGTAATGCAACGCCTAGTGTTTCCTCCTAATGCATTATATGTCATAGGCACCTATGTTGCTCTCATATATGCGTCCACGATAGGCGCAATTTTGGTTATGACCAGTCAGTATGTTACTAAACTAGAAAAGATGGTTAGAACAAGATGAGCGGATTAAACGTAAAAGTAAGAGATCTAGTTAAAATCCACTACACTGGGAAAATTGAAGTGCAAGCTCTGAGGGGTTTAAATCTTGAAATATCCTCAGGTGAACTTGTCTCTATCATCGGCCCCAGTGGCAGTGGTAAATCTACCCTCTTAAACATCATCGGCGGTCTCGATAAAGCTACTGCTGGTACAGTCACCGTGGGAGAGAAAGCTGTTACTAGTCTTTCCGTGCGGCAACTTGTCGATTTCCGCAGAAAAATGGTTGGACACATCTTCCAAAACCTCAATCTCATCCCTACTCTCACGGCCCAGGAAAATATTGAATTCTCCATGGTAGCTTCAGGTGTCAAGCGCAATAAACGTAAACAACGTGTGCAGGATCTCTTAAACATCGTCGGATTAGAAACCCGAGCTGACCATAAACCTGAGGAGCTCAGTGGTGGTGAGCAGCAAAGAATTGCTATAGCTTCTGCGCTTGCTAACGATGCGCCGGTTCTTTTAGCAGATGAGCCTACTGGTGAATTAGACACTGCTAATGCTCGAATCATCGCAGAACATCTTGTCAAGATCAATCAGGAGCTGGGCAAGACAATCATTATGGTCACTCATGACCCAAGCGTTGCCCGTGTATCTAGTCGAATTTTGCGTATTGAAGATGGTATTATAAAAACTGCTTTGGCACCCTCAGAAGTTATCGGGCAAGAAAAAGCTGCTGTTTCTTATGTGGATCAGATTAAAGCGCGTATCGTGGAAATTAACGCACAGATGGCTCAGCTAGACAGTGATCTGCGTACAGATAAAATCGATGGCGACGAATACGTACAAAAGCGCTTAAGCCTCAAGCAAATCCGAGACAGCCTAAAAGAAGAATGTAGCCGCATGGGCGTCATCCCCCCATAACACCCCTTTTTGCTCCGATAAACCTACTGTTAATGTTTGCTTTCTTGTTTGTCCATAATATTATCCCAGGCTTTTCTTTTCACAAAGACAAATGAGGTGACTGCTGTGATAAACACAGTAATGATTAGGATAAAGTTGGCTAATGTCACCCACTCCGACACCTGAGTCATGGCAACGCAGATTGCGACAAACAGATACAACGCGCAGCTCCCTGTCACGATTTGAGCGATAGTAATGAGTTTTCTGACATGGAATGCTCCGGATTTTATTCGATTAAGTGCTGTTTCTATATGCTTGGAGACATCGGGCAGATCATCAAGTAACAACGTTAAACCACCCAGCAGAAGAAACCGGCCTGCATTCACCGACACCGCAGTATTGTTGACTAAAAAGATCGTGCCCAAAGATGCCGGCGTAAAAACCGTGATGTAGATGGCGGCAACTGCTAAGACGAGAAAACCGTAGACGTAGTGGTGAAAAAGAAATCTGCCGGTGTGTAGTTTTCTACCCAAAAGTGCGCTTGGAAAAACGTTTAGAGTGGCTGCCGCGATGACGACCCAAAATACATTAACATCGGTAAGGTAGGGACTGAAGGGTTTCCAACCGGGATAAATCCAGTAGGCACTTGAGAGGATACTGACTGTACAGGCTATGGTTAGAAGGGCATTAAAGATCAGGGTTAAACTGAAAATTTTTTTACAGATTATCCAGACCCGTTTCATGCATTGTCCTCATTAAACCTAAAATTAGACAGATTGTGATATGAACATTATGTAGTGTCTGCTGGTTCGACGGAAAAAGGATTCAAAGGGCAGTAGAAACTAAACCCAAATAAGCTTGTCTATTTCTATAGGCTTTGGACAATGAGGATATCGAGGTACGCTGAGGCCAAAGGCGGGGAAATTTAAGCTGGAGGCTTGTGAGTGCTTTTTCCGCTACCGAGTCCACTTTTCATTTAATTATTTCTGCTCTAAAACATTTATTCAGCGCTTACTATAGCAAGGGCCTATCAGTATAGGCGAATGGAACCCTGAACCTCTCACACATCCCATATCTACTTTCATCGAAAACTACCCCTATCCGATGCCTGCACAAGCAATCTTCTCCATTCCCGATGGTTCTTCAGCAATTACAAAAATAATTATCATCATCGCCATCGCTCTGACCTTAGCAGTTACAGTTAGTGCCTTATTGATTCACTTCAAAAAGTATAAATTTAGTCCTTCCTCGGCGTCTGTGGCCTGTTTATAATTTTAGTTTCGGTTAGTTATCGCCGTTTTGGTTTGAATGCGATGTGAACAACACTTAATAATACCCTGTTGTTTTCAAATAGTGAGGAAACGAAAGCTTGATTCTCAATGATCTCATAGAAGTTCTATATGCACCACGTAAAGCATTCAAGCGTGTCATTGCAAACCCAAAGTATCTTGGTGCATTCATAGTTTTGCTTCTCTTTTTAGGCCTACAAGTTGGTTACGTTTTTGGTCAATTTAGCAAAATCGAGTTGGAACAGACTCAGCCCATCAGCGGCTTAATTCAGACATTCACAAACGCCACCAGTTGGACGGCGGCTTCAAACGTGAATTTAACCAACAACTTTAACGATTACTATAACAATACAGTTTTCATAGCTAACCTGATGCGTTCCCCAACTGATCCCTTGGCTTACTATCCGCTTTTTGGAAACTTTAGCCTCCAGATGGATGCCATAGATAGCAATACCCTATCGGCAACGCTATTTAACACAACCAATGTGGACTGTGGCGAAAACGGTTTCCAAAACCTCACCCTAAACGCAAAGCTGGTTCAGCCTCAATCTGCACCTCAAAACGCCACTTTAACTCTCTACTCACTTAGCGACAGCAACTATTTCACCTATGACCTAACAAGCGATTTAGTTGATGCTTCAGCTATCAACCAATGGGGTAACTTAACTATCCCCTTAGGACCCGACGCAAAAGACTGGCGTGAAACCGGCAATCCCCAGTGGAACAACATAACCGCTTTGTCGCTTCAGTTTGACTATCCAGATAGTCAAAACATAACGATCCGTATAGGTGCTTTGTTCTTCCGCGGTTTATATGTGACTCCGTTGGAATACAACAGTGTGGGTATATTTGCACAGTTTTTACAAGTGTATACTCTACAATTTCTCTTCACATGGCTACTTCTAAGTGGGCTTATCTATCTGTTTTGCAAAGCCCTAAAAGGTGCAGTTCTATGGAAACCTCTCTTTATTGCAATGGGCTTTGCCCTGATGGTTATGGTTATACGAGCCGCAATCAACATAATTGCAACAGCTACCATACCTGTCGTTTACTATCCCTTTGATGTGTCGTTTGGTACTCTCTTTGATCCTCTTGGTGCATTGTACTATCCAGCAAATGCCGTTCCAGCGCTTCTTCAGCAGTCACAGGCAAGCATAGCCGCAATAGATGCATCGCTGGTTGCTTTCCGTGGCATCATCACAGCCATGTTTGTAGCATCCTACATTTGGCTGGTCGCGATGGGAACCTTTGCTATCAAAGCACTTAACTCAGAACCGTCACCCATATCATCGACTGAACCACCGACATCTCCAACAGTAGAAACTGCAGTTCAAGAACCTAAATCGAAATTCTCCACTATAAAATGCGTTCTCATCTCTGCTGCAAGCGTCGGCATTACTCTTATAGTGCTATGGATCCTTATTGGCGTTGTCTAAACGCTAAACCTTTTCTTATCTTCTTTTGTATCCGTTAACTATTGGGCAAGATTTATATCGAACAAAGAAGAAAAAGCGTTAAGCGAACAGCTAGAAGTGAAGTAAGTTGGTTGATATAAAAGACTTAGTCGATGGAATGAAACGGGTTGACGTAGAAGGCAAAATCGTCGAGAAAGGTGACCCGCGAGAAGTCAAATCACGATTCAAAGATGAAACTTACCGGATAGTTGACGCCGTCCTAGCAGACGAATCCGGTAGCATAAAGTTAACGCTGTGGAACGAACAGATCGAACAGGTAAACGTAGGCGACAACATTAAGGTCGAAAACGGCTACGTAACCAGTTTCAAAGGTGAGACACAGCTTAACGTTGGCAAATTCGGTAAACTTACCGTTTCCTAAACGCTCATTTTTAGAGCCCATCTATTTTCTATCACCAAACACTACTTGTTGCCTAACCCATAGAAAAATTGGAACGATTCTTGTTTAGTTGCAGTTTATAGCGGTTGATGGTTTGAACCTGCTCAAGGGTTGTGGGGCAACCCACCTCGATAAAGTTATTTGAATGTTATTTGCGGCGAGTGGTTTTTGGCAACCTAAGGCCTAAATTTTCCTTCATGTAGTGACTCGCGTTCTATTAGAATTTTGTTGGTTACCTTGCAGAAGCATCGAGACTATGTTGTAGGTGGCTTGTCTCTTTTTTATTCATTTATGTAGCGCATAAATTTGCGTAGTTTATAGACAAAACTTATTAGTTCAAACACCTGGGTCATTGTCGTTTGTAGGGAAGTAGAAAGTGCAGTTTGAACTTGTTTCGCCATACACGATTTCTCCCGGGCAACAGACCGCTATCGAGCAGTTAGAGGCAAATTTTAAAGTCAAAGATAAGCAGACGCTTCTGGGTATAACCGGTAGCGGTAAAACCTTTGTTATGGCAAACCTCATCAGCAGATTACAGAAGCCTACTTTGATTTTGGCGCACAACAAAATCCTAGCGGCACAGCTTTATGGTGAACTCAAAGAGCTCTTCCCGCATAACCGTGTAGAATATTTCATATCATTCTATGATTTCTATCAACCTGAATCGTATATGCCGGCACAGGATATGTACATCGAAAAGGATAGCACTGTCAACGATGAAATCGAAAAGATGCGTATGCACGCCGTCTCAAGTATCGTCAGCCGAAACGACACAATCATTGTGGCTTCAATTAGTTGCATCTACAGCTTAGGTAACCCCGATGACTTCCGCACCATGGCTATCCAGCTCGAAACAGGTGCCCACATGAGCCGAACCCAGCTTATCCACTCATTGGTGGATATGCAGTATGAACGAAATGACCAGGTACTTGAACCAGGCAGGTTCCGTGTCCGAGGTGACACAGTCGATATAGTGCCATCCTACGAAAACGACATCATCAGAGTCGAAATAGCTGCCAATACAATTTCTAAAATCAAAGAAGTCCACCGAATAACAGGCAACATCCAAAACACCCTTGACCGCCTTACTCTCTACCCCGCAAGACAGTACGTAGTTCCTGAAGAAAAACACGCTCTGGCAATAGAACACATCCAACAGGAGCTCGAACAGCGGCTAAAGGTGTTACCCCCCCTTGAAGCTCAACGGCTAAAACAACGGACAAACTATGATCTGGAAATGATTCGCGAAATTGGGTTCTGCTCAGGGATGGAAAACTATAGCCGCCACTTCGACGGACGCCAATCCGGCGCGCCCCCATTTACATTGATCGACTACTTCCCAAAAGATTTTCTACTCATCGTCGACGAAAGCCACCAAACAATCCCTCAAGCAAGAGGCATGTACAACGGCGACTACAGCCGCAAAAAAAACCTCGTAGACTTTGGCTTCCGGCTCCCAAGCGCACTAGATAATCGGCCTCTCAAGTTTAACGAATTCGAACACAAAATGCACCGTGTCCTCTTTGTATCCGCAACCCCCGCCGAATACGAACTGGAAAAAAGCGGATCACCAGTCGAATTAATCACGCGACCCACCGGCCTACTAGATCCCGAGGTGGAGATGCATCCAATCGAAGGCCAAATGCAACATCTGATGGCCGAAGCAAAAAAGACGATCACACGTGGAGACCGCGTCCTAATAACAACCTTAACCAAGCGTATGGCAGAAGACTTGACAGATTACCTCGTCAAAGAAGGTTTCCGCGTGCGATATATGCACAGTGAAATCGAGAGCCTTGACCGTATCGAGTTAGTACGGCAACTCCGAGTCGGCGAATACGACATACTTGTCGGCATAAACCTGCTCCGCGAAGGCCTAGATATACCCGAAGTCGCAACAATATTCATCCTAGATGCCGACAAAGAAGGCTTTCTCCGCGACGAACGTAGCCTCATACAGACTATAGGCAGAGCCGCCCGAAACATCAACGGTAAAGTCACCCTCTACGCCGACATCCAAACCCAAAGCATCAAACGCGCAATGGAGCTCACCTACTACCGCCGTAGCTTCCAAAAACGATACAACCAACAATACGGCATCACACCCAAAACCATTATCAAAGCAGTTACTATCAAAGAAAGCACCATCAAAGGCACAAAACACCTCGCCAAATCTGATATCCAACGCCAAATCGTCGAATTAGATGCTAAAATGCGCGAAGCCGCTGAAAAACTAGAATTCGAAAAAGCCATCGCCCTCCGAGACGCAATTGCAGAATTACAGAAGGCCCTCGCCCAAAAGATAGAAAAAGCAGCTTCTAACCCCGAAATTTAGAAGTTTGTTGCAATAAGGTTCTAATCCCTCGAACTAAAACAAGATAAACTCTACAAAAATCAAGCGGAAGGCAAGAAACATGCGCGATAACATTTCAGTTAAAGGTGCCCGAGAGCACAACCTCAAAAACATCGATCTAGAGTTGCCCCGCAACAAACTCATAGTCATAACAGGACTCTCCGGCTCTGGAAAATCCACCTTGGCATTTGATACAATATACGCAGAGGGCCAACGCCGCTATGTAGAGAGTCTCTCTGCTTATGCACGCCAATTTTTAGGTTTAATGGATAAACCCGACGTAGACAGCATCGAAGGCTTATCACCTGCTATTTCTATCGAACAGAAAAGCACCAGCAAAAACCCCCGTAGCACAGTTGGCACCGTCACCGAAATCTATGACTACCTCCGTCTGTTATTTGCCCGCATAGGTACCCACCACTGTCCCAAATGCGGTAGCTCGATTCATCCCCAAAGCCCTGAAAATATCACAAGCCTTATCATGGCAGAAAAAGGCAAACCACTCACCTTTCTAGCACCAATTATCCGCGGCATGAAAGGTACCCACGAATCCATTTTTGACGACCTCAAAAAAGAAGGCTACACCAAAATCCGTGTAGACCAAAAAATCTACGAAGTCGATCACATAAAAGAAGAGCTTAAACTGGTGCGTTACGAAAAACACTGGATCGAAGCCGTCATAGACACCGTTACCATCGAAGACGAGGAACGTAGTCGCCTCGCTGAAGCCGTTGAAGGAGCACTTAAAACCGGTAAAGGTACCATGATAATAATCGATGCCGCCAATACAGACGCCGGAAAGAAAAAGGAACTGGAACGCTTCGAAGGCGAAACCATGTATAGCACCTTTGGCGCTTGTCCCAATCACCCTGAAATCGTGTTTGAAAGTCTCGAACCCCGCATGTTCAGTTTTAACTCACCATTTGGTGCTTGCTCTATATGTCATGGCTTAGGCGAAATCACTGAGGTAACTGAAGACAAAGTTATCCCTGATAAAAACCTCTCCATCATGGACGGCGCCTTAGCCATCTACAAGAGCACTATGGATCTCAGCTGGCGGGCGCAACAACTTGCCGCTGTGGGAAGAAAACACGGCTTTGACGTCTTCACACCCATCAAAAATTTCACTGAACAACAACTTAAAGTCCTGCTCTACGGCGACCGCGAACCCATCAATGCCAACTGGTCCAATGGTGCTAACATGTCGATGAAAGACGGCTGGGAAGGCGTCATTCCGCAAACCATGCGTCTCTACCGCCAAACTGAGAGCGAATGGCGCAAAGTAGATATAGAAAAATTCATGACTAGCCGCCCTTGTAACGCATGCCACGGTAAAAAACTCCAGCCCGTCGTATTGGCCGTGCAGATCCTAGAAAAAAGCATCATTGACATCACCGATCTCTCAATTGAAGAGTCCGTGGATTTCTTCCATGATCTACCACCTAAACTCAACGAAAAGGACCTCTCTATAGCCAAGCAGGTGCTAAAAGAAATCAACGAGCGATTAGGTTTTCTCAAAAACGTCGGGTTAGGCTACCTCTCACTTTCACGAGCCGCAAAAACATTATCCGGCGGAGAAGCACAACGCATACGCCTTGCCACACAAATCGGCAGCAACCTCGTGGGTGTCCTCTACATTCTTGACGAACCCAGCATCGGTCTACACCAACGCGACAATGCCAAACTCATCAACACCCTAGCAAGACTCCGCGACTTAGGTAACACCCTAATCGTAGTAGAACACGACGAAGACACCATGCGGCACGCCGACTACATTGTGGACATGGGACCTGGTGCAGGGGTGCATGGTGGACACATCGTCGCAGAAGGACCCCCAGAGTTGGTGATGCAAAATCCCCGTAGCCTAACAGGCCAATACCTCTCAGGAAAACTCAAAATCGCAGTTCCCCAAGAACGTCGCAAACCCACTGGCAGCATCACCGTAAAGGGTGCATCTGAAAACAACCTAAAACACCTCAGCGTAAACCTACCTTTAGGCGTGCTCTGTGGAATCACAGGCGTTTCAGGTTCAGGCAAAAGTACCCTTATGAACCTAACAATCATCCCAGCACTCAAACAGCTGTTTGGAGAACAAGTGGACAAAGTCGGAAAACACGTCCGTCTCCAAGTTCCAGAAACCATACGCAACGTCATCGTTATCGACCAAGACCCCATCGGCAGAACCCCCCGAAGTAACCCCGCAACCTACACCAAACTCTTTGACGAAATCCGCCGCATATTTGCCGCCACCAAAGAAGCAAAAGCTCGCGGCTACAAAGAAGGCCGTTTCAGCTTCAACGTCAAAGGCGGCAGATGCGAAACCTGCCAAGGCGACGGCGTCCTACGCATAGAGATGAACTTTTTACCCGATGTGTATGTACAATGTAGCGAATGCAAGGGCAAACGCTACAACAAAGAAACCCTCGCAGTGCAGTACAAGGGCAAAAACATCGCCGAGGTACTTGACATGACCGTGGAGGAAGCCGCAAAATTCTTTGAGAACACCCCACAGGTACACCGCAAACTCCAAACTCTTCTTGACGTCGGCTTAGGCTACATCAAACTGGGGCAAAGTAGCACGCAACTCAGCGGCGGAGAGAGCCAACGTATCAAAATCACCCGCGAACTCAGCAAACACAAATCAGGCCACGTCATCTACATGCTCGATGAACCCACCACGGGTTTGCACTTCGACGACACCAAGCGCCTCATCAGTGTCCTTAACCGTCTTGTCGATAACGGCAACACAGTCTACATCATAGAACACAATCTCGATGTCATAAAAAGCTGTGACCAGCTTATCGATTTGGGTCCAGAGGGTGGTGCAGCCGGTGGGCAACTTTTGGCCCAAGGAACACCCGAAGAGGTGGCCTTAAACGAAACATCTTATACGGGATTGTTTTTAAAAAAAATACTTCACACACCTTAACGAAAAAAATACTGCGTATGTTCCAGAATGGCACGAATAGAACAAACAAACGAATTTCCCATTACACGCTCATGTTGGAACGTTAATAGTGTGGATTTAGCAACACGTTGACTCGCCTTATTGTATGTCAAATGGAAATGCTTAATGCATTCAAGTTTAGTCCAATTACAGCGGCAAAGTATGATAAAACTATCTAACCCTTCCGATTTCAAAAGCGCCGACATCCCCACGGATCCTGGTGTGTACCTATACCGTGATGAACAAGACGGAATTTTGTATGTGGGTAAGGCAAAAAACCTTCGTAGCCGAGTGAAAAGCTACTTCTCAGGTATCGACCAGCCTCCCAAAACACGTCAGCTTCTCTTGCATATCCGAAGTATCGACTGGATAGTTGTCAACAATGAAGTGGAAGCTCTGTTGCTGGAAAACAAGCTCATCAAACAACACACGCCCAAATACAACATCGACCTCAAAGATGCTAAAAGCTACGCCTATATCTCGCTGACCCGCGAACCTTATCCCCGGGTTTTGACCAGCCGTAAGGTCAGCCGCAAACTCGAATCATTTGGACCATACACAGATGGCTTTACCCGTCAAGATCTACAACGCACTGTTGTTCGCGTGTTTAAGTTACGCACATGCAAAACAATGCATAAACGCGCCTGTCTAAACTACCACATCAATATGTGCACCGCTCCATGTACCGGCAACATAACCCCCGAACAGTACGGTAAACAAGTCAAAGATGCTCGCTCATTCTTAAACGGCAACTACCAGCAAACCATCGAACAACTCACCACTCAGATGCACGAAGCCTCCAAAAACCAGCACTTTGAAGAGGCTCTTGAGTTACGTAAACAAATCGCCTCCATTCATCTCCTCACCGAACGACAAATCGTAGACAACGAACGCCGCTTCGATCAAGATGTAATGATATTTAGACGGTTTGGAGAAAAGATGCTGGCATTACAGATGGGTGTGCGCAAAGGTGTTCTTTTGGGCAAAAAGGAGTTTAGTATCGATTTACAACCCCACATCGAGCAGGAATTTCTAAAAGCCTTCTATAATGCTAACCAAATTCCACGAGAAATTTTGCTCAACAAACCTGTTTGGCTGGAGCCCGACGAGAAGACAGCGCTAGAAGAGTTCCTCGCAAAAAAACGTCTGGCTCCCGTGTCGCTAACAATTCCCCGCAAAGCTGACAAGTTGGCACTAATAAAATTGGCCGAAAAAAACTTGGAGTCCAGCCTTGAATTCGATAGCGCCCTAGCGGATCTGCAGAATAGCCTTAACCTGCCCACTCTGCCGCGGATAATCGAATGCTTTGACATCTCTAATCTGGGTACTGAACATGTCGTCTCTGGCATGGTTACCTTCAAAGACGCCAAACCCGACAAAAAAAACTACCGCAAATTCAAGATAAAAACCTTCACCGGTCAAGATGACTTCGCCAGCATGCATGAAGTGGTTCTGCGCCGCTACAAACGCCAAGTTGAAGAAAAAAACCCTCTACCTGATTTGATTGTTATCGACGGCGGCCCCGGACAGGTTAACGCCGCGATAACGGCACTCCAAGCAATAGACCGCCAAATCCCCCTAATTGGACTGGCTAAGGAACACGAAGAAATCTATCTTCCAAACGACCCCACACCCAAAATGTTCGACAAAAACAGTCGTATGATGCTTCTACTGCGAAAAATCCGTGATGCTACTCACGATTTCTCATTAGGTTACAACCGTAAACGACGCCAAATGCAGGTCAGAGAAGAATTTAAACATCCAAAAAAACGCTCAGACAAACAGATGCTCAAACAGAATTCGCAAACCAATAAGAATTAGCACAGCACCACCCATGACTTTTATTCTGTTGCCAAAGAACATGCCCAGCCTACAGCCGAAGTAGACACCAACAAAAGACAGTCCAAACGTGACTGTACCAATTACTAAAATAGGGCTTAAAATATCTGCTTGGAGAAATGCAATACTCAAACCTACCATCAGAGCATCGATGCTGGTGGCAACCGCCAAAACCAGTAGAGTGTGGAGTTTGAGGCTGAATGTTTTCTGTTCAGGTTCTTTTTTTATCCCATCGTAAATCATCTTGGCGCCGATGAATACGAGAAGACCAAAGGCTATCCAGTGATCCACTGCCATAATGATACCTTGAAAACTAAGCCCAATAAGCCAGCCGGCTACGGGCATGAGCATCTGAAAGCCGCCAAAGAACCCCGCCGTCAAAAGCGCAGACCGCCGCCGTTGATTGGCGGGTGTGTTCATGCCGTTTGCAATCGAAACTGCAAAGGCATCCATAGCTAAACCCACAGCAATCAAGATGATGGTTATAGCATCCATTGCTTGTCCCGTCAACCCTTTTTTTAGGTTGTGTGATATAGGGTTTTCCGCTGACAATTACGAAAAGGGCAGGTTAACAGAATTGTTTTAGGGTTTCCCCAAGTTCGCTTAAGCTTTTGAGAATTTTATCTGAGTGCACAACTATCCAAGGGCTGACACAGGGTAGCTCCGTTACGACGATGACGTGCTTACCTCGCCGTTTAGCATAAAACATTTCCATACAGGCACCCGCCGAAAGAACTGGTAAATACACAACCATGATATCGCATCGATCTGCATCAGCAAGATCGCGTTCTACAAAATCAAAGGTGGTGTAGGTTTTCCACCAGCACTCCTCAGTGCCTCTGTAGAGCACTTTTTCGCGGTTCCAAGGATCAATGATTTCTAGTCCCAGCGAATAACATATGTCTTTTATTGTCTGACGGTAGCTTTGATTGTTTTCCATACCTATTATGGGCCCTGAAATGAAAACCTGCTTTACCACAATATCGCCGCTAGGGTAATGGGTTTGATCGTTTATTTGTTTTTAGTGTTGGCCTAAATATAAATTGCAAAAATTTTTGGGTTAAAACTAAGTGGTGTTTATCGATTTCTTGACTAGACCTATTATACTCAACATTGGACAACCTCTTGTCTCGATAACCCTCCGGCAGTTAATATCTTGAATTGAATTGGTCCTGTAATAACGGTTGCAGGGGTATTCCTATTATTTTTGAATCTGTTGTTCTGTTTATAGATGCAATTATCCAACGGTAAGATGTCTGCTATTTGCCTCAAAAGAGGATGCGTATATTGGTTAGTGAGTTAGTCTTGTTGTGTTGTTGCCGTAAACTAAATACCTGTCCAGGACCATATTTAGGCGGTGGCGGGGTATGAAAAAACTATTTAGCGGACTCCTGTTTGTCCTATTAATCAGCACATTATTTTTTACAGTCCTATCCTGCTGTATAGGTGAGGTTCAGGCTCAGACTGCCATAAATAAGCTTCCTACGCCAGAGTTAGTTTCTGTCACCTACAAGGATTATTCCTACGATGTGCCTGCAAGCACAACTACAGATCCTTTTACCGGTAAAATAGTAGAAAATCCTGCATATCATGTAAACAACAGAACCCTGACCTTTGTAATTGACCAAAAAAACGTTTTTCAGGCTAATTATGGTAGCTATCAATATTATCTAATACGCATGAAAGGGATCTTCTCAAATGAATGGCACACTATCACAGAGCTATTTAATCCTGATCCTGACTCTCCATTAACAACTAAAGTAGTTATATTACCTCCTCCAGATTATGTCGCATATGATGGTAACTATTTTCCTTTAGAAGGTCAAGCGGATTTTCAAGTACAAGCACAAGAATGGGTACAAGTTAAGGGTGAGACAAGCATGATAAGCAGCGGCTGGCACGAAACTTTATGCGCAGAGAGTGGTTGGAGTAACATAAAAACAGTTAACTTTGGGCAAGATTTAAACGATAGAACACAAAATCAACCAAATCCCGCTCCAAATCAAACTTCAACTGACCAAACGGGGCATCAACCTGAGCTGTCAATAATACGGCTTCCCTTGACTGCGTTTCTCTTAGTACTCATTTTATGTCCTGTAATAATAGTGGTGCTGATTATTGCGCTTGTGCACGAGAAAAGGAAAAACTGCAAGACAAAAAATGTAGGTTAGTTGTGTTTGTCCTGTGGTGGTTTGGTGCTAAAGCTTTGTGAGTAAACACATCAAGATCCAAACCTGACATACAATATAAGTACAAAATATATTAGAGCAGTCCACGTTTACTGCTTCGGTATCCATGTCTACGCGCAGTTTACTGCAACAAAAAATCGAAACCTTCGATAAAACAAATGCAATAAAATATGAGGTCAATCTTGTACTTGGAGCCCTCAAAGGGTTTCGCCAAAAATTTCCCTTTGCCGAAAACCTTGCATCCATAGAATGGCTCGACCCCGATAGCCTCTTTAAAGTCAACCCAGACGAAGTCGGAGAATTCTTTGATTTCCTCGGAAAGAACCTTAATCTGCAGGGTACATCAATCCAAAACAACTCCAATGTTTACCGTAACGCCCGTCTCCAAATAAAAGATCTCAAAAATCTACTCCGCACAACAGTAGATGACCGCAAATCTTTGGCGCAAAAGGTAGATGCGCCCTGGGAGCGGATTGGAGGGTTTGGACAGGATAAGGGGGTTGCCAAAAAAATCATCTACTGCTTTAACTACGAAAAAGGTACTGTGTTGCCGGTGTTTGGCAATCAGCATCTGCGTCATTTCGTTAACCGAACTGTAGGTACAGCTGCTTTACAGGTAAAGTATCTTTCACTGGGACAAGAATACGAGCACTACACTGCTGAGTTGTTGAAAGCCAAAAACAGTTTTTTACTTACCCAGAGTTGGGATACCCTATATTTTGCGCGTTTTCTGTATCAAGCTTTTCCACCGCCAGATAGCGAATCCACCGGAGCCAATGTATCGTCAGAACGCAGAGTAGGTATGGTAGTGACTGATGAGCAGTTGGACCTGCAGGGGTTTATGAAGTTGTTAGGTGAGTTACAGAAACAAAGTAAACTCACGGGGGAACAGTTTAGGGCGTATCGGGATTTGTGGATACGACAACCTTCTGAGCGTGAGGCGTTGATACAGCGCCTAAAAAAGCTGGTTGAATAAGCTCTCTGAGTGTTGCTCATTTTTTTGGTAAAGAACCTTTATATGGTTATACCCATTTTTGAGTTATTACTCAAATATGAGAGTGAACTCTGTGTCAATTGACCTCAAAACCCAAAAACTCCGAAATGCCATGACTGCACTGATGCTAGGTGTCACTGCAGGAGTGATAGCCATACTCGTAGAAAGAGTTGATACAATCGCGGGAGGTAACTTCTTGGGATACCTAAACACCTACACCTGGATACTTGTATCCGCAGTCCTGTTCGGCTTTGTAGGTGCTATTATAACAACTGAAATCCAAGCTCTAATCGGGCTCATCAACCTATCTGGTTCGCTCTCTCCCCTGTGGCCCATCATAAACCTCCTATTTGCCATCGGTGTAGGTGCTGTAGCCGTAGCCTTCACCCGCTTCCGTCCCCAAGCAAAACTCCGTACTAAACTCTTAGCAATGAGCACTACCTGTGCAATCTTGGATATCCCGCTCGTTTATGTTGTAATGGTTATGGCATTTGGTCTCCCCTACATAGCCTATCTCGCCGCTCTTCCTGTATATATCGTGTTACAGCTTGTTCCCTCAACAATTCTATCCTATATGCTAGTCAAAACCCTAAAACGTTCCAAAGTCCTGACCTGAGATACCAAAATGACATCTAACAAACCCCAAACAAAACCTGAGCTCAACGAAATAATAGCTAAACTAGCCAATGGAGAAAATCTGAATAGTTTTCAAACAGAATCTGGTGCCAAAACCATATTTACTCAGCTCACCACCAGTAAACACCCAGCCGATATCCTCCCATTATTAGCCGCATTCTTTGGTGGACTAACTATAAAAAAACCTACCGTAGACGAATTAGCTGGTATGGTCAAGGCTATGGATGCCACAAGAACATCTACATTTCACTTTAAAAACAACAAACCTATCGTAACCGCAGGAGGTACGGGCGGTGACACTTTTCCGACCCTAAACATCACAACCCCTGCATTGTTAATTGCAGCCGCCGCTGGTGCTTGCGCAATAAAGAGTGGATCCAAATCTTTCTCATCAAAGGTTGGATGTATCGATTTAGCTCAAGACTTAGGTATCAATGTTTACGCCCCCAGGCATGTAGCCGAGGCGTGTATGCACAACATCAAAACGTCTGTTTGGGCCTCAGAGGGCATATATCCCTGGATGAAACCTCTAATCGAATTAACCGCCGACAAATCTACCCATATTATTATGCCCCTGCTCTACTCGATGAGACTTATGATTGCTGCGGGACTCAATCCCTTTGGACTTAAACGGCAAGTCAGAGGCGTCAGCCAACCCTATACAGAAACTATTGCAACAGTTCTCTCAAAAAATGGCTATGAGCGAGCTTTAGTTGTACTGGGATATGGTGCCGATGAGAATGTACGTATAGATGAATTCTCCAACTTGGGACGCAACATAATTTCCGAAGTTAAAACTAATGGTTCGGTAGATACATTTTGTTTCTATCCCGAAGATATTGGATTACGACGTGGAGACGCAAATGAGGTTGTTTACCCTGGAAGCCCCGATCTAAACGTACAGGCCGTTGTGAAGGTGCTTTTAGGCAAAGATAAAAGTACCCGGCGTGATCTCATTTTGCTAAATGCCGCCTCCATTCTCTACATAGCAGAAATGTCATCTGATCTAAAAGACGGCTACGAATTAGCCAAACAAGCAGTAGATGGCGGTATTGCAATCGAAAAATTAAAACAATTGGTTACCTTAAGTGGCGGCGACACCAAGCGTTTCCAATCAATTTTAAGTAAACACTTGGGGATAATCTAAATGTTTACTAAAACCTGATCATGACTTTTAGCCATCAAAGACTTAAACGTCTAGAGAAGTAAAGGTAAAAACAGGCGGCTTCAAGTCTCTCCGACAAACCTTAATGCTCAACTGAAAACCAAATAACCATCAATCCCTCAACCTGTTCTATGCTATGTACTTTCAGTTTTTTAGTGTCTTGTGCTCTAAGAAAACCCTGCCCATCTACTAACGTTGGTGCGTCTCTGCCGCCCCAAACAAAGGGCATAATCCAAACGAACAATTTATCCACAAGGTTTGATTCAAAAAAGCTCCACCGTACTTCCGCGCCGCCTTCTACAAGAATCCTCTTTACACCGCGATTTTTGAGTGTCTCTATTAATTCTTGCAGATTACCTGTTTCTGAATTTGAAACAAAAACATCGATATTTTTATTTTTTAATAAAATAATTTTTTCTTTTGATGCCTGGTTAGTTGTAGCTATTAGTGTGGGTGCTTGGCTTGTATCTGCGATTTTTGCAGTTAGGGGGGTTTGAGCTTTGTTGTCCAATATCACTCTGAGCGGATTTTTACCCTCGACATCTCTTACCGTTAGTGAGGGGTCATCTGCTAAAACCGTGTTTATTCCCACTATAACTGCGTCAACTGATGCTCTGATGCTATGTAGCATTTTTTTGTGCAGAGGGGTCATAAATTGAGTGAATTCTTTACCGTTTCGATTGGCAGGTGCTATTTTTCCATCAATACTCATGAAACCGCCAACAATAACCTCTATTCCTTGTATTACCGCTTCCTCCGATTTGTTATAACTGTGTTGTAGTGTATTAACTCGTCGTGTTTCTCTATCAGTCTATTGGAACGATAGGCATTGATGCCTTTTTGTTCCGACTTTGGAGAGGTTGTGGTTTCCTCTGTGGTGACTCGTTTTTGCATGGGGGCGTTGCTTTGTTTAGGTGTGGTGACTCGTTTTTGCATGGGGGCGTTGCTTTGTTTAGGCTTTGTTCGTATTACATCTGTAATACTGATGAATATTCTTAAATGTGGAAACGCAACTTCTTCGTACTTGCAGGTGACCCTATGAAAGCACTCGTCCTTGAAGGGATAAACCAAATCCACATAACCGATATCAAAACACCTGACTGCGACAATACTGAAACATTGCTAAAAGTAATTTATTGTTCCATATGTCGAACTGACGCGAAAATGTGGTTCCAAGGTCAAAGAGACCTTGTTCTACCAAGAATATTAGGTCACGAAATTTGTGGATATGATCTTAATTCAAATGAAAAATTTATCGTCTGGCCTGCAAACACATGTAATGAATGTTACTACTGCAAAAATGGTGCAGAAAATCTATGTAGTAACATACAAATTATCGGTTTCCATGTTGATGGCGGCTTTGCACCATATATAAAAGTACCCAAAACAAGTCTCATAAAAGTGCCCCAAAATGTCCCCCCTGAAATTGCCTGCATGACTGAATTGTTGTCATCTGCAGTAAATGCAATAGAGCAAGTGGATTTGCAAAAAAACCAAAACGTACTCATTTTTGGCGGGGGACCTGCAGGACTCATGCTTGGGTTAGCCTGCAAATATTTTGGTGCAGAACCGGTTGTTGTCGAAAACATCTCTGAAAAGCTCAAACAAATAACGCCATTTTGTAAAAAAACAAACATCACCATTTCTGCTATCCCAGCGGTTGGAACTTTCGATGTTGCAATAAATGCTACGCCAGATCCAAATACCCTGCGAGAGGGAATTTCAAAATTAAACCCTGGCGGTAAATATTGTCTCTTTAGCGGATTCACAAAAAACACAAATTTCCCTACCGATTTATTAAATGAACTTCATTATCGGCAGTTAACCCTAGTTGGTGCATATGGAAGTACAAAACGACAAATGGAGACTGCCCTGAAAATCTTAGAAAACAACACTCAGGCCATCAGAATGCTAATTCATAAAATAATACCTCTTGAAAGTGTTCCTTTGGTGTTGCCTGAAATTCTACTTGGTCGCACTCTAAAGTATGTTGTAGATTTACAAAAATATGGTTGATGACTTTGGTAACTGAAGAAAAATTACGCGAATTCGGTCAACTAATCTGTAAAGTAGCTGCCGGTAAAACGATGACCCGCGAAGAATCCTGTGAAGCATATCGTCAAATTATCTTAAATGAGCAACCCGAACTCCAACAGGGGGCTTTTTTGATAGTTCACATTGCCCGTAAACCAACAACTGAAGAGTTATCTGGCGTTTGGGATGCCTAGACAAGTTTGACACAGAAAAATTTACAGCTAACGTTAAAGGGACTGTCTGCGATATTGTCGGCACAGGGTCGGATGCTATGAAAACTGTAAATGCATCCTCGCCTGCCGCACTTATTGCTTCCGCTTGCGGTGTTCCGATTGCTAAAAAAGGCGCCAAAAAAGTAACAGGCGTCTCGGGAGCATCTGAAATTTTTGAAATATTAGGCGTTAACCTATCGAGCCCAATGAGTAAAGCAAAACAAAGTTTAGAAAAATACAATATCTGCTACCTGCCCGGTGAAATATTTTTAAAATCCGGTTGGGCACGCCTTATCCAGTACATGCGTTTTACATCCGCATTTAACATTGTCGGACCCTTGACAATGCCCTGTGCGAATACCAGTTGTATGGTAATTGGCGCTTATGCACCTCAAGTATGTGATCAACTTATTGCCATCTTGAAAGAAATCGGCGTTAGTCGTGCTGTAGCTCCATACGGCATGGTTAAGGGTCATGATGCTGACCTTGGTATTGATGAATTTTCACCCTGTGGTCCAACAAGAGTAGTTGAACTTAAAAACAATAAAATTCAAACATATACTGTACAACCAGAAGATTTCGGCATAAAAACCCACATCACTTTTGATGTTGCCTCCTACAACAAAGCATACGATAATGCAGTGGCCATTAAGCGGGTTCTTTCCGGCGAGTACACCCATCCACTAGCTGATCTGTTCTGTATGAATGCTGCTGCCGCTCTGTACGTTTCAGACACAAGTACTTCATACAAAGATGGCATGGAACGGGCACGCGAAGCATTAAGTTCAGGCAAAGCCCTATTGCAATTAAGCCATTTGGCTGAGCAACAAGCCTAAACCCGTATTTCCAATCTCGTATATATTTGTCAGCAGTTATGTTTCAGCTAATTTTATCCGTAAAACAAGACTTGAATAGTATCCTGGAAATAATGTACTATTATTGGAAAGTCGATATATAGTACGATTTGTAGGATGTACTTTCTGCTTGTTGCTAGTGATATATTAGCCGATAAGGTTGAGATAACATAGAAAACAGAAACAGGCTCACACCAACTGGTATGAATCGGATATTCAGTCAGTGTTGGAAACGTTGGATGTGACCTCCTGCAATACGTGAAATCGGTAGGTTCTTTGATAACATACCTCTCATCAAAGAACAACGACGTTTAAGACGAGCGATGACCAGTAAACTCCGTAGCAAAAAACGATGACACAATACAACAAACCGTAATTCCTCATTTACCCCTCGGGCTCAAAAAGGGGTTATTACACTAAATCTCGATGAACCGTATTCTGAATATTTTCTACCATTTTGAAGGCCAAGTGCCGATGTTGCTGTTGTGGCCCTTTAGACGGTAAACCTTTGACGGTTTATGTGGCAAAACTTTTATTATCTAACTGTAAAATTTTACATTCGATTGAACGGGAATGCTCATGACTGTGCGGTTCCAAGCTGATTTAGAGAAACTATCCAGCTTCAACTTCAAAAAAAATGTAATCTATGAATCCATTATCTCCACCCCAAATCCCGATCACACACCCAACACAGCACCCATGGGCGTAACAATGCTTGATGAAAAACACCTGACCCTAACGATCTTTAATACCTCAAAAACCCTGCGGAACCTAAAAACTGCCCAATGTGCCGTCATAAACCTTACCAGTGATATAGAGGTCTTCTACAAATCCACATTCAAAGAAATCAACCCCGAGGGAAAAGTTCCCTCAGAGTGGTTTGTTCAAGCAAATTTTGTGAAGGCCCCAAAGCTACGGGATACAGATGCCGCTCTTGAAGTCTTAATCGTGAACTTTAAGCCGATTGACGATGAAAAAACAGAAGTTACCTGCAGAGTTCAGCACATCACCTCAAAGGCAAGCTATCCTCAACCCTACAGCCGCGCCATGGCATTAACGCTCGAAACACTCATACATGCAACCCGCATAGAAGCATACCTCAAAATACCTCAAAAACAAACCGAAACTGCCAAATTAATCGAAAAAATCCGTGACTACGCCGATATTGTAGAACGTGTGGCTCCCAACAGCATCTACACATTGGTGTTAGATGATTTACAAAAGCGGATTGCATTGTGGAGGCAGGAACCATAAAAATCTCCATCAAAACCCCCGCAAGACTCCATTTAGGCTTAATCGACATGAATGGCGACCTAGACCGCTTGTTTGGAGGCTTAGGCGTCGGTATAGACCACCCAAACGTCATAGTCGAAGCTCAAACCGCTACCGGTCTCAAAATTACAGGAGAACAAACAGACCTCGCCCAAGAAATCACCGACCGTTTTTTCACAAAATACCCCCTACAGCCCAAAGTACATCTCAACATCGCCAAAACAATTCCATGCCATACCGGTTTAGGCTCAGGCACCCAACTTGCCATAGCCATCGCGGTCGCACTCGCAAAAATCTCAGATATCAAAGCGCCAATACCCGAACTTGCAACCGCCGTCGGGCGAGCCAAACGGACAAGCGTTGGCACCAGCATCTTTGAGTATGGGGGTTTTGTGGTGGATGGCGGCAAAAACCCAAAAACCCAAGTTGCTCCGCCGCTGATTTACCATAAGCCATTTCCTGAGGAATGGTGCTTTATCGTTGCTTTTCCCAACCAGTCCAAGGGTTTATCCAGCTCTGAAGAAAATCATGCATTTGACAAGCTCACAAGCATGCCCGCCCACGATGTGGGACAGATCTGCCGCTTAATTATGCTCAAACTATTACCCGCAATAGCAGAACACGACATCGAGAACTTTGGGACGGCACTCACAAAAATCCAAATTTTAACAGGAAACCATTTTGCTCAAGCTCAAGGTGGAACCTACGCCAAATCAGCCTCCACAAAATGCATCGAATTCATGAAACAGACAGGCGCATACGGAGTAGGCCAGAGTTCCTGGGGGCCTGCACTCTACGCAATCGTAAAACAACAACAAGCAAACTCATTTTTAACCAAAGTCCAAAAACATCTTAAAGACAACGCCGGAGGCGACGCCTTTATCGCCAAAGCCAACAACCAAGGTGCAACCATCAACGTCGAGGCTTAAAGATGAAGGTGCTTCTTATCACCGGACAACTGGCCGCAGAAGCCGTTGCTACATACGCCAAACAAAGCCAAATTGAAACCGAAGTTATTGCACTACAAACTGCAGTTGCCGCTTTTTTAACGCCCCAAACAATCATTGATGGCTTAAAAGACCAAAATCTCTCACGTTTCAACATTATCCTAACTCCTGGTTTGCTCAGAGGCAACACTGCTGTCATAACCAAAGCCATCGGTATCTCTGCCTTTAAGGGACCCCGATATGCCGCTGACCTTCCTGTAGTGCTCGATATGCTCTGCGAAGTGGAACTCTCAACGACCACACCCGCCGATGAGTTACTCCAGCAGAAGCTGACTAAGAAAGCTTTGGCAGAACTAGAAAAAGTCGAAAATCAACGCGACATCCTGCTTAAAAACCCCGGAAACATGATAGTAGGCGATGTGGCGGTTGGCAAAGATTTTCCCCTGCGGGTGCTCGCCGAAATTGTGGATGCCGCTCTGATGGACAAGACGACTATCCAACAAACGGCACGTCGCTTTGCCTTAGCAGGTGCAGATTTTATCGATGTTGGTATGGTTACAGGTGAATCCCAACCAGAAAAAGCTGCACAGATGGTACACTGGGTTCGGGAAGTCACTGATTTGCCTGTGAGTATCGATTCGCTCAATCCTGAGGAGATTAAAGCGGCAGTGAAAGCAGGTGCACAACTAGTTTTAAGCGCTGACGCAGGCAACCTCAAAGCCATAGCCCCCTACATCAAAGATGTCGTAGTTGTTGTTATTCCCACTAACCAGAGTATAGGCTACATTCCAAAAAAAGCCTCTGAACGTATACCGTTTCTTGAGGAAACCATTGCCACAGCCAGAAGCCTAGGCGTAAATCGCATCCTAGCAGACTTAATTTTAGATCCCCAAGAAATCCTCAACTCATTTTTTGCTTTTAAAGAGTTTGCACAGCGAAACCCTGAGGTACCCCTGTTTATCGGTATCTCTAATGTAACTGAACTCTTTGATGCAGATTCTGTGGGCCTAAACGCCGTCTTAACCCGCCTCTCAGCAGAGATAGGCGGGGGTATCCTCTTAGCAACAGAGAAGAGCATCAAAGCCAAAGGCACCGTTGCCGAAGAGGTTGTTGCATCAAAAATGATGTTTCTAGCTAAAAAACGCGGATCCGTCCCAAAAGACCTTGGTATCGACCTTTTGATCCTCAAAGACAAGCGTGACCACGAAGAACCCTACGACAGAACCCTAGAATCTACCGCTAAGTCAGTTATTATTGCCCCTGAAAAAGTAGCGCCCGCCACCCTTGATCACTTGGGTGCTTTTAGAATTTTTATAGACCATACTGACCGCATGTTAGTTGCTATACATTACTCAGCGAACAATCAAACTAAGCCTGCCAATATTATCAAAGGCAAAACGGCTCAAGCAGTACATGCAAAGATTTTGGAAATGGGTATAGTTTCGAAATTGGATCATTCTGCATATCTTAGTAACGAATTAACAAAGGCCGAGATAGCCTTAAGAACTAATAAGAATTATCTGCAAGACGCCACCTTATTTTAACCCCTGTCCCCGTTTGGAGCTTTAAACTGTTTTTATTCCAAAGTCTTCTTCCATTTGTGTTTCGGTACTGACCGACAATACGTCGTAACCGTTTTACAAAAGTCGACTCTTAACCGTTATATTATCTTTTCAAACCTTTTGTAACTTGCTCCCGCTCTTCCACTAGGGTAAAAAGCAACAATTATGTTGAGGAGTCAGGTTAAGCTTCATTCATCAAATTTTCGGAAACTCTCTTCCCCAGACTGCGGCAAGCCTCAAGCGTGGCTTGATCCGGTATGTACTTGGCGTTTATGGGTTGCTCAGTGACTCGCATTTCAACCTTTTGCATAATATCTTGAACCAATCGTGTTGCTTCTCCGCTCCAGCCATAAGAACCAAAGACGGCGCCTGTTTTGTCCTTTAAGTTTATTCCTTGGGCGGTGACTGCTTCAAAGAGGTTCTTATATTCGACTGGTATTTCTTTGCGATAAGTTGGGGTGCCAACGAGAATTGCGTTGTAACCAGTTAACTCTTGGGGTTCAACATGATAGCTTAATTGGACTTCGATGCCGTTGATACTTTTGGCCCCTTCAACCACGGCATTAGCCATCTTTTCAGTGTTCCCACTGCGGCTATAATATAGTACAAGTACTTTCTTCATAACCTCAAATTATCCGCTAAATATTTTAATATACCGATCTCTTGCAGAGACGTACCTTATAATCGATCAAAGTTTTGTCGTTGTTCGTTGTTTTTTCGTACCATTTCACGCTACCGAACACAGATTAAACCCTCTCTACACAAAGCGAGAGCAACTCCCATATAACTTCCGCGGAGATCTTTTATACAATATTTTCGCCTAAAAGTATCTTCGGCATGGTAGTAAGGCAACGGGTCCACCGTTTATAGAACTTTTCAAGTCCAGGCTTCGCCAACCTTCCATGGGTTTCTTCGTCTTCAACCACCAAACAGAGCATATAAGTGACCTTCCCAACCTGCCTTGTTAGACGGATGGGTGGTTCGCCTGCTTTGACAGCATTAAAGTCTTTTTGGCGGTGTGTACGTTTTATATAGCGCACATCAATTACGCCGGGTTGTGAACGATAAAATTCTGCTACTTCACGCATTAGCTCCTCAATTTCGTTCTGTTTATCTATTCTAGCTTCATAAATGCAGATTTCGTTGAACATATTACCCCTGTCTGTATCTTGTATTTCCCTTGCTCGGTCGAGACTTGGCAATGCGCCTCAGTCTGTCTCATCCTTCATCATGTCCAACCGCTATATTGCATTACACTCTTTATAACTTTTCCAGTTCTTCGCGAGTTATGAGTTGCCGTTTGTGCAGTTCCTTAAGTTACCATATCTCTAAATTCAGCTCTGATCCTTGTGACCTTTGTTTTTATACCGATAGTTAAAATGGTTGCTATAGAGGGCCAATGCATTTTAAGCCCTGGTAATCATCTGCGCACTCAGTCATTTTTTCTATAAGTGTCATGTTTAGGCCTGCCACTTCTACTGCATCAGGCATATCTGATAAGGGCTTTAAGACAAATGCTCTTTGCATGTATTCTTTATGTGGCAAAGTCAAACCTTTTGTATTAATCACGCATCTCTCATATGCTATTATATCAATATCTATGAGCCTTGGGCCCCATCTGAAAGTTTTCTTTCGTCCTAAATTGTTTTCAATATCCTTAACTTTACTGTACAACTCAAAGGGATTTAACGTCGTTTCGACAAGAATTGCGGCATTATAAAACTTCTCTTGCTCAACATAGCCTACCGGTTCTGTTTCGTACAAATTAGACCTATTTAATATGTTTATGCCTGTGGACTCAGACAACATTTCCAGCGTTTTTTGAATGTTTTGATACCTGTCCCCGATGTTTGATCCCAATGCCAATACCGCTTTATACCCCTCATCAGCCTCTAGGTTCGTGTTTGCACCAATCTCGGGATCTATGTTTGTTTTTACGTCTGCATCCTGCATTAAAGTGGTGTCTCTGCTTTTTTCAATTTCCACACCAGTGCTATCAACTTGCCCGTTTAGGGGGGCTTTATCTTTTATAACTCGAATTTTGATTTTTTGTATGCAGGTGTTATAGTGGAAAATTTTTTCTATTATTACATAAGAAAGTCGTTCAATAAGTCTAAAGCTCTGTGTTTCAATAGTTGTCTTTATTATGTCGTAAACGCCGGCATAATTCACAGTGTCTTCTAAATCATCACTTAAATAAGACTTTGAGATGTCTGCCCATATTTCTATATCTACAGTGAACGATTGAGGATATTGCCTCTCAAAATCCAAAACCCCATGCTTTCCACATGCTTTTAGACCTTCAATTATTATTTTATCCATATGTGGTGTTGGTGTTGACAATTTATATTCTCCTAATCATTGCATCGCTCATCTTTACGACCCTATGCATCTCTTTCACATCGTGTACCCTTATGAAATCGACCCCTTTAACGACTCCAAGGGTAACCGTGGCTGCTGTACCCTCTAGGCGATTATTCACCGGAAGATCAAGAATTTTGCCTATCATGGATTTTCTTGAAGTGCCAAGTAAAACGGGGTATCCAAGACATTTAAGCTCGTCGAGCCGTCGCATGACTTCCAAATTTTGTTCCAATGTTTTACCAAACCCTATCCCTGGATCCAAACTGATACTCTCTTGTTTTATCCCTGAATTCATAGCTATATCCACGCTCTTTCTCAAAGATCGGGTAATATGACTGAAAATATCTCCCTTAATGGGGCTATCTGGGTTATGCATGGCAATGACGCCGGCACCATAGGTTGCCGCCAGTTCAGCAATTTTTGGTTCTTTTAACAGTCCATTGACATCATTAATAATATGTGCACCTGCTTTGAGTACATTTTCGACAACATACAATTTTGAGGTATCAACCGAGATTGGTACTTTGAGTGTTTTGGTCAGTCTTTCTACAACACCAAGGATTCTGTCTAATTCTTCTCTATCATTAACCGCGGTGTATCCTGGTCTTGTGGATTCGCCTCCAACATCGATTATATCCGCTCCATCTGCAACCATTTTTTCAGCTCTGCGACAAGCTGTCTCAATAATTGACTTTCTATCATTGATCTGCAATCTGTCAGATGATTTATCTGTTGTTTCTCTAAGTAGCGTATTTGGCACTTCTGATAGAAGTCCATCACCCGAAAATGAGTCAGCTGTAATGTTTAAAATGCCCATTATGTATGTTTTTTTGCCGATTTCAAGTTTATGTTTTCCACAGCAGTAATAAGTTGGTTCTTTTTTTTCAACGCTTTGTGTGGCAAATTGTATTTTGGAACCTATGTCTGATAATACTTCAGATTGTGATGCAAGTTTTATAAGTGTCTTGTTTATCTGGTTTAAGTTGCCAATAATGAGAATGTTTGTATTTTCCAGCGGACCATTAACCAAACCTTTCTGAATAACTGCGTTCCCGCCTGTATCATCTATTATCTGCTTAATAGCGTCTGCAACAAAGGGCGGGACATCCTCAACAAACATGCAAAGCTGAACGGCCTTAGAGGCCATGTATTGTATGATGCTGTGGTCATGATTTATTTTGCTTATTTCTTCTTCTGCTTCATTTAGATTTTTCGGATAGACCATTCTAACATTAACTATAATTACCGCCTCTAACGGTGGCTATGTCATTTGCGTCGATATTGCCTTTTATGCAAGTGGTAACTGTTTTAGCTCCCGGCTTTTTTACGCCCCTCATGGTCATGCATAAATGCTCTGCTTCAATATAGACATACACACCTTTGGGATCGACGATTTCTACTATTGTCTCAGCTAACTGTGCGGTGAGCCTTTCTTGTACTTGGGGTCTTCCAGATAATATGTCAATTATGCGGGCTACTTTACTGAGACCCAATATGCGTCCGCCATTAGGCTTATACGCTATACACGCTTTTCCTATAAAGGGTATTAAATGGTGTTCACATACAGATTGAAAAGGAATATCTTTTACAACGACAAGTCCGCTGTTTTCTGGTTCATAGAAGATTTTTGTACATCCTTTTGGGTTGGCATGTAAACCGGCAAATATCTCGGCATACATATCGGCCACTCTTGTGGGTGTTTCAACGAGTCCTTCCCGATTAGGATCTTCACCTATCGCATACAAGATTTCCTTTATTGCGTTTTCGATTCTCTTTTTATCGATCATCCGCTCACTCTTGCTCTATTTGTTTTTATCTCTACGTTAAATGTTTTTACTTGAATACGACTTAACTGCCGATATCCGATTTAGCCGACAATAGCTGTGAGGCTGTCTTTTTACTTGCCGTTTATTTGAAGCCTCCGAACACCATTCCCCTGTAAATTTTTTCATCGTTATGTAATTTTTTATATGTCAATATAAAATTTCCGTAACAAAAGATATTAACAAACCGTTATTCCCAATTAACACGCTAAAAGCGTTTAGAAGACTGTATAGACATGGTAAAACACTTGCCCTCATGCACTGCTGTAAATCTTACCCATCGACTATAAATGTCTCAGCCAATTAGAATAATGCTGCGAATTACCTGCGCTGACAATTTTAGATGAAGCGTGGAGCGATAAACATGAATTACCAAACAGCATTTGAAACCTACTGCCTTGCCGCAGACTCTAACAATGCAATTAAAATGAGTAAATATATGCGTGATTTATTCCCATTTTTAGGTATTCCCACGCCCAAACGCAGAGAACTTTCTAAAGAATTTCTAAATCATACTAAAAATGACGCCACCATAGATTGGATATTTATAGATGAATGTTGGAAAAAAGAGCGTGAATTTCAATATTTAGCGCTAGACTACCTTAATGTACATACAAAGCGGCTTACGCCTGATGATATTCCGCGCCTAAAAAAACTCGCTACTACAAAGTCTTGGTGGGATACAATCGATTGCTTAGATCGAATAATAGGTGGTATCGCTCTGAATTTTCCTGAAGTCAACGATATTTTACTTGAATGGAGTACGGATGATAACTTTTGGCTAAGACGCATCGCTATTGATCACCAACTGTTGCGAAAAGAGAAGACAAACACGGCATTATTGGAACAAATAATCGTCAACAATTTGGGGCAAACAGAGTTTTTTATTAACAAGACAATCGGCTGGAGTTTACGCGAATATAGTAAAACAAGCCCTGATTGGGTACGTGAATTTCTGGCGCGGTATAAAGACAAGATGGCAAATTTATCAATTAGAGAAGCAAGTACATACGTATAAAACCGGAACTTGGCATTTTATCAATATATTATGGTAACAAGATATGTGGAGCTATAAATCTGTTTGATCTCTTGAAAAACGGCATAAATGTCTATTGACGTGTTTGTTTTTTGCCACTTGTTTCTGTTTAAAGTCGTAAAACATCATTTTAAATAAATTGTGACAATTAAACGGTTTTTTGAGTAAATGTGAGGCTTAACACGCTGGTTTGAGGACATCTAGTTAAGGGCAATTAGGGGTTTAGCCTATATGGGTACTAAAGGCTGGTTTGTGGTTAAATTCTAAAAATCGCATAAATCAAACGGCAACAGTCGTCCTGTGGGTAATTTTGCAGAGCCTGTACAATAAACATTTTGAAAAGCAGGGCTTAAACCCCCCTACTTTTGAATAATGCCATTGAGGGTATGCCTAAAAACGGGTTGTCTCCATTGATTTCTGCCATCTACACGATATCAGTATACCTCAATGTACCGATGCTAGATGGGTATCCGTGATCCGTCAAACCCTATCTTTGAAATCCCTAGTTCATCTTTAACTTCTCGTAGTTGATCAGTCGTAAACACTGGGCCGTCACGACAAACCCGATACTTGCCAATCATACAGCTCCCACATAAGCCAATGCCGCATCGCATCAGCCGCTCCAAGCTTGCCTCTAAGGGCAATTTGTGGTGCTCAGTTATTTCAAAGATTTTTTTAACCATAATCTCTGGCCCACAGGTGTAGATCATATCAAAGTGTTCCTTCTCAAGCAGGCTCGCCAGCGGTTGCGTAACGAGACATTGAAGACCTGCGGTGCCGTCTTCGGTGGTGGTTATCAGATTCTTCTCTTGGCACATCCCACCGAGTTCGTTAACAAAAAGCAGTTCTTCTTTAGTTTTAGCACCCTCCACAAAGGCAAGATGCTCCGTTTTTGTCCTCAGTTGTTTTGCCAAAAACATCAGAGGCGCAATTCCTGTTCCGCCACCAACTAAGAGGACTCTGCCTTGGCTCTCAGTAAAGCCCTTGCCAAATGGCCCCCGTATACCTATTGTTGCGCCTGCCTCAAAGCTATGCAGATGCCGGGTTGCATCACCCACAACTTTAACTGAAACCGAAACCAACCCATTTGTTGCATCCATGATACTTAGCGGAATCTCATCTATGCCTGGAATCCAGAGCATCAAAAACTGTCCCGGACGGGCTACACTGCATAGTTTATCTAAAAACGTGTAGGTTTTAACCGATGGGCTCTCAGAATGTACATTCACTATTTGAGTAATTCTCATGGTATTATTTGCGGTGAGCACGTCCAACAATCTCCTTCACACTTTCATAATGCTTCTTTCTCAAGTATGTATCTACTCCCTTAGTTATGGCACAGAAAACCTCCATGTCATTAACAACCGCCGTTCCAATTTGCACTGCTGAGGCTCCAGCCAAGAAAAACTCAACTGTATCCTGCCAGTTTGAGATTCCTCCACAGCCAATTATTGGTACATCAACCACCTCAGCAATGTCATAGACACAGCGCAACGCCACGGGTTTAACTGCTGAGCCAGACAAGCCGCCTTTTATGTTGCTTAAAATCGGTAGCTGAGTTTCAGGGTCAATTGCCAGTGCCCTTAGTGTATTAACTGCTGTAAGGGCATCTGCACCTGCCTCAACAGCTATCTGTGCGAGAACTCCTATATCTGTAACGTTAGGAGATAGCTTGACGATAAGGGTTCTATCGATGGCGGCTTTAACTTGTTGCACCACTTCGGAGAGTAACTGGGGGCTCTGTCCGATTTCAGCGCCTGTTTGTTTTACATGTGGGCATGAGACATTAAGCTCAATTGCGTCTGCGCCTGCATCCACGGCTTTTTTGGCGGCTATTGTGTATTCTTCTGCTGAGTAACCAAAGATGCTGACAATCAGCGGTACATGCAAAAGGGTTTTGGCATATTTGATTTCTTCAGCGAAAATGTCGATACCGGGGTTTGGTAGTCCCACAGCGTTTAGTAGTCCAGCTTCTGCCTGCACAACGATTGGATTTGCATAGCCTATTCGGGGTTGGGTACTGACTGATTTGGTAACAATGGCTCCTGCGCCGCCCTTAGCTACTCTAAGGAAGGACTCAGCGGAGTATCCCGTGATGCCTGATGCCAACATTGTGGGGTTGGATAGTTGCAAGCCGGCAAGGGTTGTGCTTAACGGACTGTTTTCCACATAAATTCACCGTTCACTATAGTCTAGTGCGGATGATAAGATAAAGCTTCTTTTAACCAAATTCTGCTGTAGACTGTTGTATAGGCGTTTTTATGTCTACTTTAGATAAGCCGTAGATGGTCTGGCGCCTCATGGATTAGAAAGAAAAATGAGGGTGGATACAGAGTTGAAGGGGCTTTATTTCTTCTTTTTAGCCTTTTTTGTTTCTTTTTTTGCTGCCTTAGCCACGTTAACAACCTCAAAAGCACTGATAGCCTCAATTTGTATTTAAAATTTGCTAAAAGCTAAAGAGTCTGCCTTAACTAACAAAACAGCTTGAATTCTTGAGCTGTAGCAAAAACAACCCTAAAAACAACCAATTAATTGGCATGTTTTCTACATGTTTTGGTTTTTGTGCATTTTTGACATAAATATGTTAAAAAAAGAGTCGAACCCCAATCTCCATGCCCACAAGACCCTCTACAGGCTAACACCACCAAACACTAAACCATACCTCTCAAAAATCAAATGAAAAAAATTTCTAAATTAATGGCCCATTGTATATGAAATCAGCATATGCACTCTAACCGAAGAACACACAACCCTCTCTGAGTTGCATTTTAGGTTTTTATATCCAAACAGTCAGTAAATGTCGATACTCTTGTCCTCAAGCTCAAAAAAACAAACCAGCAAAATCCAAACAGAAATCACAATTGATCCTACGCTTGCAATTGTCGATTTATCTGTTAAACCCAAGACTAAATCAAAAAAACAAATCTCCACACCTGAGCAGGCAACAGTTGTCTACGAAATCGACGAAGAAAACCCCCACGGCAAAAAAGCTAAACACCACTACACAGTCACCTATTCCAACCCCATAGATATAAAGAAAAGAGTTCAAAACGCCAACTATGCATCCCTAAAAAGCTTCCAACTCAGTATAGAGGCCTCACAACTAAAGCAAATCGATAAAATCGATCACCTCATCTCGGCGGATGCCATACGCACAAAACTGATTCCCTATAACTTCCAGTTACACACCGCACTACAGGTCATAAACGAGATGAATTCAAACGCCATATTAGCCGACGAAGTAGGCTTGGGCAAAACCATAGAAGCCGGCCTAATCATGAAAGAACTTCTGCTACGAGAAGAGGTTAATTCAGTACTGATTATAGCACCTAAGAGTCTTCTATCTCAGTGGAAAAGCGAGATGGCTGAAAAATTCGACGAATCCTTCTCCATCATCAACGGCGGCGGAAAACGGATCAATTTAGCCTCAGACAACCGCATGATATGCTCCCATAACATGTTGTTAAAGAAGCAAGAAGTACTTGCAAGCCGAACTTGGGACTTAGTCATGGTTGATGAGGCACATGCCTTTCGCAACACCCACAGCAAAGGCCGTGCTGCGCTATCTGATCTGCGCAAAAACCACTTGTTATTGTTAACTGCAACACCATTGTGCAACCGCTTAACAGACCTCTACAGTATTGTGGATCTGATCCAACCCGGCCTTTTAGATAGTGAACGTGCGTTTATCTCACGGTTCGCTGAGGATGCCCGAAGTCGAGTGGTGAGGCCCCAAGAAGCAAACTACCTCAAGCACACCATCCAAGATGTCATGTGCCGCACACGCCGAGAACAGACCGGTGTCCCCTTCACAAAACGATGTGTAGAATCCCGCACACTTGAACCAACCGATTATGAACGGGAATTCATCGAAGAAGCGACCGAGTACCTGCGCAAGGTCAGCGATAACCACTTTAAAACCATCGAAACATTGGTTGCTGAAAATCCATCAAGAAAAATTACCGTTTCACAAAGCAATGCTATTTTAGTATTCCAAGCCATCACGCTACAGCAGTCCTTTTCAAGTTCACCCTATGCATCCATCGAATCGCTCAAGAAGCGGCAGCAACGCTTCCCCATGGAAACTGAAGCCACCAATAAACTAATAGAAATGGCTCAAAAGGTTAAAAGCGCAAAGATGGAGTTGCTAAAAAATGTTTTAAACGAGATTCCAAGCGAACAAGCGGTTATTTTCTGTCTACGTAAAGTCACAACCCGCAAAATCAAAGAAATGCTCGACGCTGAATTTGGACGGGCCGATGTCTATGTAGGTGATATGAATCAAGCGGAGAGGGACCAAGTGATTGCCAACTTTAAGAGCGGCGAAACTAAGTACCTCATCGCAACAGACGCTGCCGCAGAAGGCCTCAACTTGCAAAACTGTTGTGTTATGTTCAATTATGATCTACACTGGAATCCTATGAAAATTGAACAACGCATCGGTAGAATTCATAGGTACAAACAAGATCGTGATGTAACAATTTTTAACTTAGCCGTCAAAGACACCATAGATGACTACGTATTACATGTCCTCTATCAAAAAATCGATTTATTTACAATGACAGTGGGCAAAATGGAAACCGTACTAGCCGATCTCAAAGATGGCTCACAAGATATACAAAAAACCATTGGAGAGATACTCTTACGCAGTAACTCACGTCTTGATATCCAAAAAGAACTGGAAAAACTGGCCGAAAACCTCACTGTGGCAAAAGAGAATCAAGAATTAGCCGAACAATTCACCCAGGGCGTTTTGGATTGAGCGCTGAAGTTGAAATCCGCAGATTCTTCGAAACATATGTTCAATCCAGAGGCGGTATAATTACCCATCAAACAAATGATACCACCACAGTCGCCTATCCAGACGGAAGTACCCAAGACTTTACCTACAACTCTAACATTGCAAAAGAAAAAAATATTCCTCTTCTCACTTCCGGAAGCCCTTTTTTCCAGCAGATACTCCAAAAATCTATAGAAAACGGTACACTGTGCCAAATCAGCCTCAACAACAATGACCCCTTCGACCCACTAATAAAATCTTACTTTAGAGATACGCAAGAGACCTGTTTGAACTGCCAAAAAACCCAAACAATACACGGCTTAACAATATGCACCAAAACTGCGCCCTGTTTTCACCAGATAAACAACGGCAAAATAACATCGATAAAGATTTCCAAAAAAGAGCCTATACGTCTCTTCCAGTTCTATTATTCTGTAAATTTTCAAAATAAACTCCGAACAAAAAATGAAGAAACCTTCATCATCCTACTCAACGAAGAAAATGACTGTACCAACAACGTGTTCAATTTAGCCGATGTCTTAGAAAATACATTGATACATGTTGAAGACTTCAAATCAAAAATAAAACCTGAAATTTACGACAAATTAAAAGCAATTGCCGATCAGAAACTGAATACACTTCTTCGAGCTAAGACGGCACTTTTTGATCTCCCACTTTGCAAGGAGAAGCAGATGAGGCTACGTAGTTTTGAGCGGCGACTAAGACGAGAGCGGCGAGAGCGCGTTATCTCCAAAAAACATGATTTTGACTTCCAAAAATGGCAATCCGGTTATGAGACACTTCTACAACGGGAAGAGGAATCTTATCAGACCAACATAACCGTAAAACTCCAAAACCTGCTGGTGATTAACACATCAAAAGTCAAGTTTGAAGTTACCCTTGACAACAAAGCAACAATACAGTCCACAGTTATCATAGGCATCGATAACCCCGAAGCAATATGTCCTCTATGCAGGAAAACCCACACCGAAGGCTATGCAACTGAAGACGGCCTCTATGTCTGCGAAGATTGCATCCGCCAATCTGTAGAGTCAGGAAAAATCTACTCCAAAAAAGCACCGTTAACTCGTGATGAAACTTTAGGCGAATATTTTGAGCGCGACAAGGGTTTTGTCTGTTCAGTTTGCGGCAAGCGCCATAGTTGCCTTATTGAATTTAAATGTAGTCACGACAACACAAGCGTATGCATCTACCACTATGATGTCTGTGATGTCTGTAACATGACATTCTCTAAACTCAACCTTACCTATACCGACGAGTTCAGAAGGAAACTATGCCCCAAACATGCAAAGAGGTCTAGGAATGAATCAGAAAAACTTTAGCGGTATTCTAAAGGAAATTATAGAGCAACCGCCAGACAGTGATATAGCCGAGTTACTATCAAATAACCTGCAGATTCCAGTGGATAAAGCAGTGGTACTGGCAGATAGAATAAAAAAAGCACACAACCTCGCCCTCAAGAAACCTGATGTAAGAATGATGGTAGAAAAGGTTCCTAAAACAGCGCAGAAATCAAGAGCCTATTTGGTTGAGTGCCTTTCAGATAAGGAATTTGGGGGTTTCATGCAATGGCTCTTTGAGGCATTAGGGTACGACGTGCAGAGTCGATATCTGACTAATGGTGGCACTAATTTAACCGCTATTCGAAACGGTGAGACGGTTGCAGTTTTAGCGCGGAAATATCCCCAAGACTATACTCTTACAGTTGCCGCTGTTTTGGATGCCCAGCAAACCCAACGCACCCATGGATACAACCGCATAATCCTCCTAGCTACAACATGTTTTACAGAACAGGCTATTATGGAGGCGCAAAGGTATGGTGTGGAACTGTGGAACAGCGATGTCTTGGTAGCAAAAATAGAAGAAGCAAAAGAGAAATCAACCCAAGGCAATCAACAAACCAGTTTTCCGCCATATCAAGGTTCACTTCTACTGAGTCTTCTGTCGCTGGCGGAAGCCAAAATATTTCTAATCGAATCCAAGGCAGAAGAAAAACACGATCTGCTTCTGCCCGGCGTAAAGTATCCCCTATTAACCTTTGAAGCCAGTAATGGTACTGTTGTGCGTTGCGTGTTTCGCATTGAGTACAATGAGCCCGTTTCTGAAGGCGACGGCAAACAGCTGATTGAAACAGACGAAAACAACAACCGCAAAGGACCTCCTGACTTGGAAGCTTACGAATTAATTATCCAATACCTATCACAATTCTTAGAATAACTTGCTAAACTAGATCAATGATGTCTAATTTGCATGATTTTATCATTGCGAACGCATATGCGCGAGAGTTGGCTTCGATTTCAACCATGATGCAAATCAAAAAAATGTTGGGCTTCTATAAATTAGATCCGATTGACCCTTTGATCTTGGGCCTGCTGTAGTGTTTCTTTCATTTTCCGTGCATCAATATCTAGAATTGGTGACTCGCAGATCAACGTAGGGTGCATCTTAAAATCCAAAATCACCTCTGATAGCATGCGGAAGTCAGGTCCAAATTGTTGTTCATCGAGTGTATGATGTTTTTTTTCTCCTTGACTGGCAAATTCAATTTTTGAGAAGTGGCAGTGCATATTGCGAAGGGTTTGAGTATCCAGTTCCTGCTCGATTTTTTCAACTACTTTCCGCATGTCGTCTGCGGTTTTTAAAGCTCCTTGATGCAGTGCGTGGAGATGTCCCCAGTCTACAACCAGTTGGGTATCTTCGACTTCACGGTTGATGGTTATGATTTCCTCCAAGTTACCAACTTGAGATTTACGTCCCATGGTTTCGGGCCCCAATTTCACCTTTAAACCTAGGCTTTTCATTTCTGCACTAACTTCTTTTAATGCTGTAATGCAATTTTTAAGAGCGTAGTCTTTTTCGAACAAACCGTAGAATCCAGTGTGAAAAACCATGACCCCCGCGCCCATCCATTCTGCCCCGATTGCACACGCTATCATACGGCGCTTGCTGGCTTCAACCACCTCGCGTTTGCCTGAGAGGTTGATGAAGTAACTGCCATGCATGCTGAGTTTGACATCGTTCTTCTTGGCTTCTTCGCCGAGCCGGCGAGCGTCTATCTCTTTTATCTGCGGTTTTGGTCCCCATCGTACCGCTTGATATTCCAAGGCATCTAAACCTTCCTCCCGAAGCAGACGCGGCGTGTCAAACGTAGAAGCACCTAGCAACCGAAACATAGGTGGTACACCTGCAGGCCCAAAACGAGTACGCTCAGCCATAACCATCATCTTTGATTACTCAAATTCTATTTTTACTATCTTCTTTCACTTCTTAAGTCTATCTTTCATGTACAATAAAGATACTCAAAGTATCGGTAGCTAAAACTGCGAAATTTAGCTTAACGAGGCGTTAATCGCACGTGGTCTATTAGTCTACTGTGTTATGATAGCAGGTTCACAATTGTGGGGATTGACACAAAGAAGTATGCGTAGATTGCACTTACCAAAATTGTTGCTGTAATCCCAATTAATGCATAGTCGCCTTTGTGTAATTGCAATGAGTAGAGGTTAGTGCGTTTTTTGCATGCACCCCAAGCCCGGGACTCCATGGCTTCGGCAAGTTCAAGGCTTCGTCGGATGGCGCTTACAATTAGAGGAATCAGGATGGGGATGTAGTTGCGGATGCGTTTGAGCAGGTTGCCTTTCTCAAGTTCTAATCCTCGGGCTTTCTGTGCGTCCATGATTGTTTGGGCTTCCTCAGCCAGCACCGGCACGAAGCGTACGGCAGCAGTGAAGGCAAATGCAAACTCGTAGGGCACACGAGACTGTTCCAATGCTAACCCCAAATGATCCGGAGAAGTGGTTAAGAAGAACACCGAAAATGATTCTACTAACACTACGAACCGAAGGGTCATAGCCGCTGCACCTTCGATATTGCTTGGCGTTAACGTATAACCTCCTCCAAAGAAGTTTGTCGCTATGTTGATAAGAAAGATAAATGCCGCCAAAAAAGCGGCTCCCCGCAGAGAACGTAGCCACTGTTGCTGGACACGCGCCAAAAACACAAACGGTAACTGTATTACAAACAGTGCAAGGAGTGGGATTATCTGGAGAAAAAGAAGGGCGGCAATGAAGACCCCGATGACATAAACGAATTTGATACGTGGATCAAGATTGTGGATAAGCGAGTTGACTTTGCGGAATTTTAAGCCATCAAAGATACTCATCGCTTATGCTTCTCCATGGCTTTTAGCAGAACCCTTTTAGCTTCATCGATATTAATGATGTCTTTAGATAAACCTAGTGCAGATAGTTTAGTAAATACCTGCGCGATTTGAGGTAACACAATCGAAGCTGCCTCCAGCATAGCTGGATCAGTTAGAATTTGATGCCCCTGCCCATCAGCGACTATTTTACCCTCCTTCATCAAAACCACCCGTGGATTACATTCCGCCACAAACTCCACATCATGGGTAACGGCGATAACTGTTTTTCCCTGTGATTGTAGTTGCATAATAAACTGCCGTAGCTTCTCTTTCTGCTCATAATCCTGTCCGATGGTGGGTTCATCTAAAACCAACATCTTGGGATCACATGCCAAAACTGATGCCAGAGCCACCCGTTTACGCTCCCCGCCGCTTAACAGAAACGGTGAGGTTTTACGGTACTGTGAAAGCGAAAGCAACTCGAGCGACCATGTGATACGCTCTTCGATAACTTTAACATCAAACCCAAAGTTTTTGAGTGCAAATCCGATTTCCTCCTCAACGGTTTCACTAAAAAGCTGATGGTCAGGGTTCTGGAACACAAACCCCACATTACGGGCCAGAGTGGCGACACTGGATTTGACAGTTTTTATTCCATCCACTGTAACAGTGCCCACTGAGGGCTTAAGCAATCCGTTGAAGTGCTTGACAAGAGTGGATTTGCCTGCGCCGTTCTGTCCCATGATGGCGACAAATTCCCCGTCTTTGATATTAAGCGAGACGCCCCTTAACGCTTCAACCTTGCTGGGATAGCTGTAATAGATGCCTTCTACCTCAATCACCCTTTAGTTCCTCCAAGATTTGATCTGCCAATTCCTCAGAACCCAGCGGCGTTTTATTGCCTAGATTACAGTTTTCTTTTTTAAGCATCTGGTAGAGCAGGGTCGCTTTGGGGATGCCGACACCAATACGTCGGGTTTCTTCGTTGCTGAGAATATCACGTGGGTCACCCTCCAATCGCACAGTGCCCTGATCCATAACAATGAGATGGTTGGTATATTTTGCCGTTAAATCCAGCCGGTGCTCAACCAGCACCACGGTGATTCCCTGCTCTTTGTTGAGCTTGTAGATAACATCAAAAATTTTTTCTGCACTCAGGGGATCCAAAAAGGATGTGGGTTCATCCAAAACGATAATCTCGGGTTCCATAGCCAAGACTGATGCAATTGCCACCCGTTGCTGCTGTCCGCCGCTGATTTCATGCGGAGAACGCTCTCGAATGTCATAGATACCGGTTTGGTGAAGTGCCCAATCGACTTTTTTACGCATCTCTTCCCGAGCGGTGCCCATGTTTTCTAAGCCGAACGCCACATCTTTCTCGATTGAAAGGGCGAACAGTTGATTTTCTGGATTTTGGAAAACTAGACCCACATGTTTTGCTATTTCGTAGGTGTGCTGGTCAAGGGTATTTATGCCTGCAACCGTTATTTCGCCTTTGATTTCGCCCTGATAGAAATGCGGCACCAATCCATTGAAACATCTGCACAAAGTTGTCTTGCCGCAACCACTGGGGCCTGTGATTAGGACGAATTCTCCTTTCTCTATTTTGATGGACACATCGTGGATGGAAGGCTTGGATGTGCCTGGATAGGTGTAGGTGAGGCCCTTGGTTTCTATCAGTGCCATATTTTGTGCCTGCTCACTTTATGTGTGATGCTCATTTAAGCGTAGCTACCCAGTTCTGTTTTTTATTCCTAAATGGTTCTGATGTAATTAAAATTTCCCTATATACCATCTAAATATCTCTAAACTCTCTAAACATACTATCATCAGCAGGTAAATCTATATTTCAAACCATAATGCTGTGAACCCCATATCGTATAGTAAGATATTCTCATTTTCAAATGATCTCCAAATTTGCTGGACAGAAAACAAGCCTTATCTGACAGCACACAAATGCCCTTATGGAGCAGAAACTGACTGAATGGGTGAGCTACTATAGTTGTGGGATGACTTGTTTGTTATATTCTGCGATCCACCAAGATTGCATATGGTTGTAGACTAATTATTTGGGATCTCTTGCTACAGAATAAATCTTAAATCTATTAAAAACAATAAAATATGCCGGTGAGGAGCGCCTGTGAAACCGCCGGCACAAACAGTAATTCACCATTATAATGTGAAAAACTATGAGATACCCATTTCCGGTAGTGGAGTAGGAACAGACTCACCATATCTCAATTTAACTAACGGACCAGCAAAACTTTTGGCGACCCATTTTCTCATAAACTTAAGAGCCATCTTACTCTTGAACTATTATTGATTGGTGCCTCTCGCGCTTTTTCGGGCATCAACATACACTACTATAGTCAAACGTTGCATAACTAAGCCGCTCTGATAAACCTAAACCTTTTAAGAATGACTTAGTTCTCTGCAGTTGAGTTTTTCATTTGAAGCTTTTGTTTTAACAGAGTCAAGCATTGTTTGAGTGCATCTTGAATTTCTCCCTTACCGCTCACGCCAGACGCCATCGCATGGCCCCCTCCGACACCCTGCAAATACTCCCCCAGCGGAGCTGCAATGTCGGTTCCAAGATGAATACCTGTACCCTCGTTGAACTGGCGGACGCTTCGAAGGCTGATTTCAATTTTTCCATTTTTTTTTCCTGCAACTGCCGATATATGTGCCCCCAAATCTACAAGCGCTTTTGCTGCTGGCGCCTGATAAGCACTCACATGCGACAGCGCAACTATCCATTCTTCAATCTGGACAATTTTTGCCCGTTTGCACGCTTTGAGTTTAGCAATACGCTCAGAGGTATCGATGGGTAGGGCAAATTGAGCAAGTGTCTGCTGTGCATCTATACCCTCTGCTACTAGGGCCGCAAGTATACCAAACGTGGGGGAATTTGCTAATGCAAAATGACGGGTGTCAAAAGCGATACCTACAAACAACGCCTTTGCCTCATTTAGGTTGGGTTTGACTTCTGCTTCTGCATAGAGCCGGTAGATAAGTTCACAGTTTGCAGCTGCTTTGTCATCGATTACGCAAAGTCTACATATCTGCATGGTTTCCTGGTTTGGCGCGTGATGGTCAATGATAATTTTTGGGGCAACCGATTTCCTGACGGCATCGGCGGCCTCGTCAAGCTGTTCCACCGTATTCATATCCAAAAGTACGATGGCTTCTGCGGATTCAATGTTGGGTTTGAGGTTAACTGATATAGGCAGATATTCTAGCAACGTCTTGGCCGGTTTGTTGATGCCAGCTGGGCAACCGATTTCCACCACAACGCTGGGCAGAAATCGTTTGATTAATCCCTGCAGGCCATAGGCTGAACAAATCGAGTCGGCGTCAGCACTGCGATGGCACATCAGCACCACAAATCCCGCTTGCCTTTCCTCTAAAACTGCAAGTAATTCTTTGAAGCTCATTGTATCTTTCTCAAAAAATTTTCAGCCGCATCATGCCCAGCATCCACTGCTTCCTTAACTAACGTTTCTACATCCACAGTTCCGGCTTGTTTTGAGAGAAGCAAGTCAACTTCTATGACGACATTGACGGGCTTAGTACCTTCAACTTCAACTGAAATATCAAGCCGACAAACATCTTTACCCGGAACTTGATTTAGGATATATCTGCGAGCTACGGTTTCGGTGGTTTGACATAAAAGTTCGATTTGCTCGGCAGTTAGCTCTGGAAAGCCGAGCTCATCCAACCGCATCAAGTCCCGTTTAAGAGAGGGATTGACCTGAGACTGGGCTGAGGTCTTCCTGCAGTTTAGTTTGGGATTCTTTAACTTGAGCTTTCAAACGCTCTTCTTGGCGGGCAATAACGGTACTGCGAGTGTCCAGAAGTGACTTGCGTTCGTTGAGGTCTTCAGTAACCTTCATCTTCTCTGCTTTAATCAAAAGTGAACCGGCCGCTTTGTAGATGACTGCCTCATCAGCAGTTTTGGCTAATTCAGCCAGTGTCTGCTCAACTTCAGCTTTCTCCATATCAACCTGCTGTTTCTGTGCCAAAATCGATTGTAGCGTCTGTTGTAATTGCTGGAGCCTAAGTAACCTCTCTTGAACATTAGGCGGTAACTTGGATAATTCATCACTCAAAGTTTATTCCTTCCGTACCCAGAAAAGACAAACGCCCTTAATTAAGCATTTCCAACTCGACATCAAAGACCCTTGATGCCTCGATTCACAGAAAAATTACTATATTTCGGAAACTCTAACCCAACGTATCCCCTTTAAACATAACCCTAACTCCCAGCTAACCCAAAAACGTCACTCCACAAACCGCGTTTGCGCAACTGCTAAACTTCCCTGTCTTTAGGAAACTTGGCTATCTAAAACCCTGATGACTTGTTTGGCGCCTTGTGAAAGTATTTTTAAGCCGCAACCCCCTTAGCACGTTGGGAGAAAAAATGAGTGAGCGGGCTAACGTCATCAAAGAGGAAATCGAACATCAAGATAACCGCTTCCTAGCAGTTTATGTGGAAGCAAAAAATAGCATCATGATAATGTTAAGCGAAAAAGAGGACAAACTAGGCACCCTAGCGGTTGCAATTCCTAAACCCAGAGATAACCTGAGTTCAGTCACTTCCTCTGTGATTCTTGGAGACAAAAACGTAATTTCCGCCCGTATGTTTGCCGAATACACAGCTGCCAAGAAAGGTAAAATTGCTCTAGTCTCAGTTTACCTTCAGCACATAAGCGAAAGCCAGGCACAAGAAATCTTTATGTACCTCATCGATAAGGTGCTAAAAACCGACAGCAAAAAAGAACCAACCGCAATCTAACACTCCATGTAAACAATGCCCTAATCCGTTGCTAACCCTCAAAACGATGCATCTCCGTTGATACATAGGCGATTTATCAACTTGGTCATCAAACAGATAGTTTTCCATAGAAAGAAACAAATAAGCTAAGAGAATACTGAAGCATTTCCCAGCGACTTAAAACCTCTCATACTAGAACTAAAAAGGCACCTGAAATGAAAACGCTTCTGTTAAAGGTCAATCCTCATTTCCCTGATCCAAAAAAAATTCAACCCGCCGCCGATATCATTCGGCACGGCGGTTTAGTGGCATTCCCAACAGAGACCGTTTACGGTCTCGGTGCTGATGCATTCAACGGCGATGCAATTTTGAGACTGTTTGAAGCCAAAAAACGTCCACTCGATAACCCCCCAATTATACACATCGCTAACACAAACGAAGTCTATCCGTTGGTGATGCAAGTTTCCCAAAAAGCAGAACGACTGATGGAACAGTTTTGGCCCGGCCCTCTCACCATCATTTTTAAACACTCAAGTGATGTACCCAAAGAGACAGTTGCAGGCTTAGATACCATCGCTATTCGTATACCCAAACACAAAGTCGCCCAAACTCTTCTCAGACAAACAAAACACCCCATAGCCGCACCCAGCGCCAACCTCTCCGGCAAACCCAGTCCAACCACTGTACAACATGTTCTTGAGGATCTCAATGGACGCATAGACGCCGCTATAGACGGCGGCGACACAGATATAGGCGTAGAATCCACCGTCATCGACTTAAGCGTTGACCCCCCCATACTTCTGCGTCCCGGAGGCACACCATACGAAGCCCTAAAAGCGGTGATGGCTGATTTAAAATTACATCCATTTGTGCAAACAGAAATCGAATTACCGATTGAAAAAGCACTCTCACCTGGCATGAAGCATAAACATTACGCACCCAAAGCAGAAATCATCATAGTTGAAGGAAACCCCCAAGCAGTCACCGCCAAAATTTCAGCACTAACAAAATCTTTCAAACAAAAAGGTCATCGCATAGGCGTTTTAGCCACTAACGAAACCCAAACGGCCTACCAAGCCGATATCGTAAAATCCTTGGGTAGCCGCTCCAATTTGGCCTCAGTTGCCCAAAACCTGTTTAGACTCCTGCGAGAAGTTGACGCAGAAGGCATTGATGTTATCTTTGCTGAGGGTGTACCTACAGAGGGTATGGGGCTAGCAGTTATGAACCGCCTACGCAAAGCCTCAGGTTACCACATAATCAAAGCCGAATAGCACAAATTAATATAGTAAGCCTTGTTCCCACAAAAAGCCCTGATTTAGTATCCTACATACGAATTGATGCGAGTAGGTCCTCGAAATTAATCGATGCCACGCACACTGTGCTGTCGGCACCGCCGTAGTAGATGAAGAATCTATCATCGATAACTGCGTTGCCGCAACTAAACACTACGTTTGGGACTTTACCGAATCGTTCATAGTCTTCTTTAGGTGCCAAAATAGGTGCCTTGGAGCGGTAGAGCACCTGCTCTGGATGGTCAGCATCAAGAACAACAATACCCAGCGAATATATTTTCTCTACGCTCACCCCATGGTAGACTGCCAACCAGCCTTCATTGATTCTGATCGGGGGACCTGCGATACCAACTTTCCAGTTATCCCAACCCTCTGGTCGGGGCCCCATAACTGACATGATATCACACCATTTTTTAAGATCATCTGAGTAGGCAATACAGATGGTGGGTTCGATACGATGGAACATAACATATCTACCACCGATTTTTTTAGGAAAAACCACCGCATTCTTGTTATAGACACCCGGGAAAGGCAGGCGCCGTGTTCCCCAGTTCCAGCGGTGCAAAAGAAAATCCTTCACCGAAATTGTGGTTAGAGCAACTTGGTAGGACTGCAGATGGTTGTGCTCACGAAGCGCAGTATATGTCAAGGCCAATGTGCCATCCACATCGGTTATCCTTGGATCTTCACATCCATCTCGCTCATTATCATTTTCCGGTTTTAAAACAGGTTCAGCTAACCTATCATCGATATGAACGCCATCACCCGATACAGCATAACCGATTCGAGAAATGTTATCGTTACCTATAGCCCGATAGAGCAAATGCACCCTACCTTGCAAATAGATAGTGGCAGGGTTAAAAACTTCCCTTGATTCCCACGCATGTGCCTCGATGGGTTTTAGAATAGGATTTCCTAAAAAGCGTTCCATGGCTGATTCCTAACTATCTGTGCTTGAAGCCGGCGTTTTTATTCCCAAAACCTCATCAAGGAAGGACCTAAGCGAAAACAGTCCAATCAACTTATCTGTCTGGTCGATGACGGGCAGGTGACGTATACCATGGCTAAGCATAAGCCGCTTAGCTTCATCAAATGACGCCTCAAGAGAAATTGTCACTACATTGCTGCTCATTATTTTACTAAGCGGCTCCTCAGGGGAATGTTTGGCCGCAAAAATCCGTATGGCATCACGTTCAGTAAAGATGCCGCGACACCGCTCCTCATCATCGATTATGACTATTGAACCGATATGACGATCGTTTAAAAGTTGTACCGCTTCCTGAATAGATATATCCTCTTTGACAGTAATTACTTTTCTACACATAATATCCTTAACTTTAAGCATAATTAACTCATCCTATCCACTAAAAAACTAAAAAACTTCAATAATATTGAGTAATTCTTGTTTAAATCTTCTTCTGACATAAAACCCCCTGCCAAACTTCCTCAAGTTTGAGTCGTGCTAAAAGATAACAGATGGATGATTCAGCACCCTGATTGAGATTGATGTATTGTTGAGATATGCCGTCATAGCATCCGCCAGTTTGAGGATTATAAACCATGACTTTGCGACTGTTTCTACCCAAAAACCACCCAAACGCCGTTTCCGCCGCCTCGAGATAACACTTATTTTTAGTAACATAGTAGGCATCTACCGAGGCCTCCACAGTCGCCGCCGCCTCCAAGGGTTGCTGATCATAGAGCGGACGTTTGCCTCCCCGTTTATACCAACCATCGTTGCCTATGGGCACAAAATTTCCATCCATTATCTGGGTTTTAAGCAGAAAATCCATCGCCTTTTTCGCTGTCTCCAAAAACTGGGGTTCCCCAACCAGCCTGTATGCCGCAAAAAGTGCTTGGGGCAATCGAGCGTTATCATAGGTTAAATATGGTTCAAACCACTGCCAATCCTCTTTGGCTTGATCTTGGAAGCTCTGGATAAATATATTACCAAGTTTCTTTGCATAATCCCTAAAATGATCCACCGGCATAGCCTGATGGTACTCATATAACCCCAAAAGCATGGCGGCATGAAATCTAAGACAAACTGCCTTTCCCATCACCGATAAGCCCCGATCAAAGAGGTCTTTAGCAACCATCTGCAACTCTTTTGACACTGAGGAATTAAGTGTGCATCCGCATGCCCAAAGTGCTCGTCCCGCCGAATCTTCTGAGCCTTCCATATCAAGATAGGTGCGCTCATAACTAAGATAGTTGTGAAAGTTGCCATCAGGTCTTTGCATATGGTTGAGAAACGCCAGATACACCCGTATCAGCGGCGCCATATCAGGGCTAGTTTTTAGTCGCTGATATTTGACAACAGCAATTAAAGCACGTGCGTTATCATCTGTTGTATAGCCTTCGCTTCTTTTGGGGATACTGTATTTGGCATGTTGAAAAATGCCTGTATCATCAGTAAAGGCTTGGAGATAGTCTATTTTCAGTGGGGGTAGATGGATATTTTTTTTCCTCCGAGTATTGAGTTAACTCATCGAAGAGTTTAAGGTATTTTTTGGCAACTAATGGCCAAGTAAATTTCCGACTGTAACTGTAGGCTTTCTGCTCCAGGGATTCTCGAAGCGTCTGGTCTTCGATAATTTCAGCCACACGTTCGGCTATGGAGTCCGAATCATTAAACTTGCAAAAGACCCCTCGTCCTCCCTCCAGTGCTTCTGTAGCATGAAGATACGGAGTGGACACCACCGCTTTTCCAGCTGCCAAAGCATAGACTAAGGCGCCACTGCTTATCTGATTGGGGGAAACATATGGTGTAATGTACACATCGGTTGCTTGGAGATAATCGTAGAGTTCAGGTTTGGAGAGGAATCGATTGAGAAACCTCACATGTCCATTGAGTCCAAGCGTTTTAACCATTTTGTGGAGCATATTGCGGTAGGCTTCACCCTCATTTTTTTTAACCTGCGGGTGGGTAACCCCAAGCACATAATAGACCAGGCGTGGCTCTTTTTTTATGATTTCAGGCAGTGCCGCAATAACGTGTTCGATACCTTTTCCCTTGCTTAACAACCCAAATGTGGAGAGTACAACTTTATTTTGCAACCCCACTTTAGGTTTAGCTTTTGTACTAGATATCAAAGGCAAATCGGGACAGCCGTGTGGAATCAGTTTTACTTTTTTTGCAGGAACTCCATACTGTTTGATGAGTGTACGGGTAGTTTTGTTTAAAACAACTAACGCCGTGCTTTTTTCAACAATTTTACTAAAGACCTCTTTGGATTTGTTCTCAAACTTTGGCAGGACTGTGTGAAGAGTTGTAGCAACAGGTCGGTTCAGCCGATCAAGAAATGTCCCTATGTATTCGCCGGCTTCACCCCCAAAGATGCCAAATTCATGTTGAATATTTACCACATTAACTGAGGACTGATTTAGAAAATCTGCCATAAGCACATAGTCTTCAAGGAAATCTCTGCCAATTTTTTGCTCCACAGTCTTTTTTTGCTCCACAGTCTCATAAGCCGGTTTATAGAGACGACGTCTATCGATAGAGATAATCCGTTGATCACGTAGCTTGTTTAGACCAGTTATAGAGTTAACTAACTCTGCTGTGAAAGTTGCTATGCCGCACTTCCGAGGCGGAAATGTGCTTACATATGCAACTTCTCTAACCTCTGCCAGCGCAGGGTTGCCTAGAATATACTTTGCCAAACAAGTCACATCGTAAAATACGGTTCGGATGCTTTAAGCCAATGTGATTGTGTCCTGTCAATCACAGCGGGTTTTTGAAATCATTCTGCATCAAGTTTATATGTTACCTTTACTCGTTGATGAGCTCGAAGGGAGAGGGTTTATGAACCGTTTTATACATAATCCCATACTAGAGCCAATAGAGGATAGTCTTTGGCAATCGCGCTCAGTTTTTAACGCGGCTGCGATCCACAGTGATGGATTAGTTCACATCGTATATCGTGCTCAGGGAAGAGACAACATCTCAAGACTCGGTTTAGCTACCTCAACGGATGGTTTCACTATTAAAGAGCGCTTCGACACACCAATCTTTAGCCCAATTCACCATGCAGAACGCGACGGATGTGAAGATCCCCGCTTAACCATAATCGATGATCAATGTTATATGGCCTATACCGCTTTTCGCAATCATGATTTTCCCACAATTTTTCAAATTTCACTAACATCTATAAATCTCCAAGATTTCGTAAACCGTAACTGGAACTGGAATGAACGTATCTTGCCGTTCCCCGGTGTTCGCAACAAAGACGCGGTCATTTTGCCCAACAAAATCAACGGCAACTATGTTATGTTCCATCGTATCGAACCCAGCATATGTATCGCCTACTCAGATGACCTCAAAAAATGGCATGGATTCAAATCCATCATGGAACCACGCGATAAAATGTGGGACAGCCTAAAAATCGGAGCCGCCGGAACACCCATAGAACTCAACGAAGGATACCTCTTCATCTACCACGGTGTAGACGCAAACAAACACTACTCACTAGGTGCCGCGTTGCTCGACAAAAATAACCCTGAAAAAATTCTCTACCGCACCGACAAACCCATCCTAACACCCTGCAAAGACTATGAATGCATAGGCGACGTACCAAATGTAGTGTTTAGTTGTGGTAATGTAGTGCTCGATAACCAAGTCATAGTATACTATGGGGGTGCTGATACCGTAGTCTGCGGTGCAAGTTACGAACTAAACGAGCTATTACCTAAAAAATAGGTACTCTGCTGATCGCATTAAGCACACCCTTTTTACCAGTTATGTTGTTGGTGCAGTTTTGTACTCACATATTCTTAAATTAATGCCAAAGAAAAGTTAGGGAGTGAAAAAAAGTTGTCAAAATCATACAAAAACGAAATCTATAGCAGGCAGCCTGATTACATCGAAGAATTAACTTCAAGAGACGTGCGAAGCAGTTATGTTGAGCAAAACAATACCGAAGTGCAAACTCAAGAAGACATTGACGAGGGCTGGACAGAAAATCAATCGCCGATGGTTGGGCGAATGTCTGGAACCATGGCGGATCTTGAGGACATCCAAAACTCCGAGATGATGAATAGTGAAGTCCGTGAAGGTATAACGGATTCTATTGATTGTTACCAAACATGCACTGAGACTACTTTGCGTTGCTTATCTATGGGTGGTAAACATGCTGCCTCTACGCATATCAATTTGCTTCTGGATTGCGCAAAAATCTGCAACACCAATGCCGATTTTATGCTTCGAAACTCTACCTATTATCCACAGACCTGCGGTATATGTGCCGATATCTGTGATGAATGCAGTGATGTCTGCGACAGATTCGAAGATGGTTTTATGAAGGAATGTGCCACCACATGCAGACGTTGCGCGGAATCTTGTCGTGAAATGACACGTTAATAGACTTTAACCAATAAGGTCTGAGCATTAGTTTGTGTTGCTTAATTGAGCAGTTTTGGTTTTAGTTTGTTTATTGGCTAACTTATATGGTGCCCTACAACGTCTTTGTTGTGGAATTCTTGGTGTTCTTTGCGTAAGTGCTCTAGATGTATACCGTGAAGATGTTGTACAGCGGCGTCTTTGATGGTAAACGTTTTGCCGCATTCAGGACACATGTACCTGTCCTCATTTACTGCTACTACTGCCGGATCATGGCCCGGTGTATGATTGGGTTCACCGGAAAAGTTTTGTTTCGGAGTGGAAGTCAATAGATAAACCTCAATTTCTTTTAGGGTCACGACCATATTATGAATGTATGTTACTGTTTGTCTGTAGCCACATCTTGGTAATTTCTATTTTGCGCATTTTGATTTGATTAATTGGAGCAAAAATGTTGGTGTTTTTGTTATCTTCACTATGTCATTTGGAAATGATGTAACGAAAAACAAGATTTAATAAAGTCGCGATGTTTGCTGATGTGGGTTGATTTCCGAAAAGGAATCCAGCAAAACAAGGATTGAAATGCTACATATTAGCCTCACAATGGAAAACATTGTCTCGTTGCCTTTGATATGTTATTCCAAAAAATCCAACAAAATAAGGATTAAATTTGAATAGTTTAGCTGGTCGTAACTAAACTCGTGGCTTGACTATAAGCTTTATACACAGTTGATGCTGTTATTTTTTGTTCTGTTCGATTATCAGTTTTTGTTGTTGGTTGCGTTTTTTATCCCCTGTTTTTATTTCATCACGTATGTGTTGTTAAAACGTTTGATGTATATTGTATGAATGGAAGAGGGCGTTGTTTGAATTGAATTATGCTGGCCTGATTTTGTGAAAAGGTCGTTTTGATGGAGCTCTGATAGTTTCTGAATGTTTTGTATGTTTCTTGCAGTTTTTGTCAGAGGTTTAAAAAATTTTCCATTAAATTTATTAATATCTTTGCCTATCTTTTGTATGGAGAATTGTATAATCAGATTGGAGGTTGTGGTGTTGCTTGCGTATGAATTATACCTGAAAAATAAAGCATCTGAGGGAGGCGACATTGGTAGCAACGTTCCAATAAAGAAAATTCTTGTTAATTTTGCTGATGCTGTTACTATCAGAATAGATCCCAAAACTTTAGAATACTACGGGGAAAACCCAAAGCCTAACGACCCTCGGACCTATTTTCAAAAACCATTATCCATGCCTTCAAATAACCTCATCGCAGTAGGTTTGCCCAATAGACGAACTGGCGCAAACTCTAAGAAACCATATATAGAATTCTATGGAAAATATGAGAAAAATAAATTATTACTCTCCATAACTGGTAACCAGAAAAAAACGTACGAATATGCATATAACTTTGAAAACAGCAAAGAACCCATTATCATATCTCCAGTTGATTTCTTGTCTTTGAGGTTGGATGCGCAAAGTTATTTTGTTGGCGACAAGTTGCTCTTTGAGGTCTACAAAGAAGCTGGGGTTGTCACTTCCGAGGGTGCATTATCCTCTAAGGTGTTTCTAGCGGTTTGTGATGCCTTTCTTTCTTTTTGGAAGGAGAAAATAGTCTTTGAAGAACTCCATAAATTTAGCCGATTTTCCTTCCGATTAGTAGTCTTACCATTTCCGCTTATGTCCCAGGGAAAAGTCGAGTATCGAAGCCCCGAAGAAGCCCGTATAGGCGAACCGTTTGAGGACTGCTTTGGGAATTTAGCAACGGCTTATCCTACAAAACCCACTATAGATGCCAAATTCTTTTCTTTTGATGACAAAGCATTTACCTTAAACTGTAAAACTGGTCAAGAATTCTATCAAAACTTGGGTGTAGGTAATGAATCTTTTTCTAAGATTAATCTACCACCAGATGGGGTAATCCGAATAGCTGGTTTAGACTGGTATTTCCTTTACCTACCGGACCCTTCACTAAATTTTAATGCAAAAGGTTCAGGCATCTACGATCAGTTACGTAGCAACTATACCTCTTTATCTAAACTCTATACGGCCACTGTGCCACATCAATCATCTCTAAAGATTATATGCACTAAAAGAGCACAAGCTAAACTCGAAGTGTTACTAGATGAAAATCTAACGATGGATCAAATGAAAAAAATGATCGACCGTGTAAAGGATAGCTCTAAAAGTCATCTGGCATTAGAGTCGCTTATAATAGAAACCAGCAGAGACATTATTTGGGCAGATTATATTACCGCCATAAGACACTTTATGAACGGCACTTATTTTGACCGCCATTTTTTGATTCAGCGTTTTACCTGCATCCTTCATAGTTACATGTGGGATTGGATAACGGGAATAATAAGTCAATCAAAAAAGAAACCAGCTGAATTTTTTGATAAATCACAGTTTTGTTTAGAGCTATTAACTAAAAATGAATGTGGGTCGCTCATGAATAAAAATGAAGAATATGCATATAAAATCGGTATTATCGCCGGGAAATACATAAAATTTAAACGAACCGAAAAAGAATTAAATAACTCGACCAAAGACATTTTAACTTATTCCAAATACGACCGCGAACGCCTTCGATTTGTTTATCAACGAGTCTGTATCGGTTTATCCCTATCCAAAACCGATACTGATGCTATAGGCCAATCCATAAAAAATGACTTAGCTAAAGAAGAAATAGCTGATGCCCAAGCTTATGAAGACTTCTCTTACTTCTTCTACAAGGGTGTTTTTGAAAATTTAACTTAGGTGACAAATATGACAGCAAATAAGCAACCTGAATTAAAAAAATTCAAAAAAGAATTATTATTCTATTATGAATCTAGACAGAACCCAAATGGTGACCCAGGCTTTGAAAATCAACCCCGTTTGATGTCTGATGGAACTATAATTGTTACTGATGTGCGAATTAAACGGACAATCCGTGACTATGCAAAAAATAGATATAATGTCAAATTATTTGTCGACTTTGGAGACGAAGGCACACCGGTTACGGCCGATAAGAGAGCTAAAGAAATTCTTGGTAACAACTTTAATGATGCCATAAAGGGTTTAGCTGTTAAAACTTTTGATGTTCCGTTATTTGGGGGCTTAGTTACTATCCGATCAGATAAAGGTGGCGGAGGAAGTTCCCACAAGTTAACTGGTCCAGTACAGTTTGCCATAGGTCGAAGTGTTAATCAAGTACAAGTTTTGAACCCTATGATCTCAGGTCGGTTTGTAGGTAAAGAGAAAAAGGGTGACTCGTCAGATGATGAAGGGCAAAAACAATTCAGCACATTTGGGAAATTCTATTCAATAGATTACGCTCTGATTAAGATACAGGGTGCCATTAATCCAACCAACCTTGGGGGTTACTTAGAAGACGCTGATGTCGTGGAGAGCTTTAATAACGCAGAGAGTAAGTTGCTTCCCAGCCTTTGGGAGGGAACTAATGCTTTAATCACCCGATCCAAATTCCCTCAGAGGAGTGTATTTCTTTTGGAGGTAACCTATGACGGATCCATCTATAATGACTTGCCCATCTTGGTGGAAGAAGATTCAGCACTCAAAGGCAAAGCCAGTAGCTTAACAGCATCCCCCCTAAAATTCACAAAGTTGCTTGAGGCACTCAAAACCCGTAAGGAGAAAGTCAAAAAAATACGCTTAGCATCCTGTAAAGATCTGCTCAAAGATACCCAGCAACTCGAGGCAGACATTAAAGCACTTGGTATCCAGGTCGAGTTGATCAGAACAGAAGAGCCTGTTGAGGTGGCCAATAGTTGAGTATAGTCTCCTTCGACCTTGAAGGAGACTTTGCAGCCTTCAAAGACCCATCAGTGACAACCAACCAGACAGTAACTGTCATACCGTCTAAAAGTGCTCTGATAGGCCTGTTAGGTGCTCTGCTTGGAATCAAACGATCAAACTCATTTGACCGCCTATACAGTGAAGGTTATCTTGATCTGCTAGAGAAGACTACTGTAGGAATTCAAGTTAACAACCAAACCTCCAAATGTACCTTTTTCACAAACCATCGCTCACTTAAAGAAGACAAAACTAAACCCTACAAAACTGAACTACTCATCAATCCCAAATACACAATCTATGTAAAGTCAACTGATGAAGTAAACCAAATCTTGATTGATAAACTAAAGACTAACAACTTTGTGTTCTCACCGATGCTTGGACATGCATATTGTCCCGCAAGAATTCAACGATCTAGAGAAATCTCCAGTGTTAAAACGGTTGATCCTGAAGACACGCTTGTTTCTACTGTGGTTTTAGATGAAGTCATGGAGTCAAAGGATAGCAAATCTGGAATCGATTTTGCCAAGCATCCTGATTTTCCAGCTAAGGTATTGGTTGAGCGGCATTTGCATCTTTATGTTGCCGAAGGCTCATTAAAGAGGGCAGTACTGCGTCACTATATCCCCATTCCTGAAAACGGTAAAACTTCTGTTTTGTACATTACAAATTATGACTCCCCTCTATCCCTGACCAAATTTTACTCTATAGATGGTTCAAATCAAGTTTTGTGTCTCTTCTAGTTGGAGACTTAAATATGATCAATGAATCTGAATTTTGGGCCCGCCCCAAGAATTCTATGAATAACTCAGGGTTGCTTGAGCATTCTCTAAAAACGGCTCAAATAGCCCGAGAGTTAACTATAAGTTTGGGTTTGGACGATGCTGCATTTTATGCTGGTTTGCTTCATGATATTGGTAAACTTAACCCCTATTATCAGCTTCTTTTTTTAACTGGGCAAATTAATCGTGACTATATTAGGGCGCATGCAATTTTTTCAGCCTTAGCAGTTAATACGCTACTTAATATCGCAACTTTATCCAAACGTTCCCAAAAACAAGCACTTTTTGCCGTGGCGGGGCATCACTCAAAACTTGTCCAGTTCACTAAAAGCCTAGAATACATTGATAAGTCAGGGTTATGTTTTGAAAAAAGTCATAATGGTACCTATGACAACTTGCAACGTTTTAGCCAGATGGTTAGTGACCGTGAAGAATTCAAAGGTTTAGCTTGGGATAAATGTTTACGTAGGTTTAAGAAAATACCCCAAAGTGAAATGGATTTTATTGCTGAGGGTGATTGTGTTTTGGAGTTTTTGGATTTTTCTTCTGTATTCTCAGCTCTTATTCAAGCTGATCGAGGCAGTTTTTTTGACTGGTCATCACCTGCCTTTAACATCAATTTTAACACAAGTGTGCTGGTAAGAAAATGCTCTCGATTATCCGATGTTAGAATGAATTTCCAAGAATATATCCTCTCAAAAAATAGTTTTCAAGATAATCTAGCAATCCTCAAGGCACCCACTGGTATAGGTAAAACAAAACTGTTTCTAGATATCGTCAATAAACTTTCAGATACTCACCGTTTTGAGAGGGTTTTTTATTTCTCTCCTCTACTAGCGCTCACTGATGATTTCGAAGGCAAGCTCTTTAGCACAAAATACGCTGATTCAGTTATTAATCACGACGATGCTGAGAAGGTGCTAGTTTATAATCATGAATTTACTGGTAATCTGCTTGAAAAGAGGCAATCAACGGATCATAGTGTCATGTTCGATGTTGACATTGAAGACACTGAGGACCATGAATTTTTCAAAACTAAAGAATATTTCGATCGTGAATCTTTCAACAAACAATTAATCATCACTACAACTCAAAGGTTGCTAATGGTGCTCTATTCAAATAGGCCTGCCGATAAGCAAAAATTGTTATCCTTTAAAAATTCCTTTCTGATAATTGATGAAGTTCAGACAATACCTAAGGTTTTACTCCCAAACATCATAGCTTTACTAAAAACACTTACCATAAAATATAACACAAAAATACTTTTGGTTAGTGCTACTATACCTGATGAACTGCAAAACTTGTCCACACTGAAAACTCACAAAGAGTTCGAAGAAACATATATGCAAATGACTGTAAAACAAATAGAATATAGGGATACTTTAGACGCCGGCGAAGTTGCGCGGCTTGGGGTTGATGAGCGTACTTTATTTCTATTTAATACCCGTCGAAAAGCCGTGAATTTCTTTAAACAATTATCTGTACTCAAACCTGATGTGCATTATTTATCTTCAGGTATACGAAAATGTGATAGGCGTAATATTATTCAAGAAAAACTTCAGGGTAAGGAACCTGTAACGGTGGTTTCGACGCAGGTTTTAGAGGCTGGTGTGGATGTGAGTTTTAGTCGTATGTATAGAGAGTTGGCACCTTTGGATAATATTGTGCAGGCTATGGGGCGCCTTAGTCGTGAGGGTGAATGCAGTGATCCGATGCTCACAGTTTTTAGAGTTGACGCTGATTATAAACCCTACAGTGAACTTGAAGTAGAAGAATCCAAAATACTTATTCCTAAACTTAATTCCTCAATAGCTCTCTATGCGGCATTACCTGATTACTATAAAACGGTCTCAGCTGAAAATTTGAGAAACAAAAACCTATCTAAAGAACTAGATGGTAAGATGCGAGGGCTAAATTTTGATGCTGTTTGGGATTTTGTTAAAAAGAATGCTTTGCCCTCTCAGTTGGGTGATCCGCTTTTTGTGCCCAAACTCCAAGACTATGATGAAGTCAGGCAACAGTTTTTGTCTTCAAATGCAATTAAGACTCAGAAACTCTATACACGATATGTGGCTCAGTTGCCTCGTTCTCTTAAAAAAATTAATGGTTTAGAAGCCATGCTTGATGAAGAATTGCTTGATATGAATATTTTATTGCCTAAAAAAGAGGCTCTTGACTGTGTGTACGATCCAAAAATAGGATTGGATAAATGGGTGAAAAATGAATGAGTACTGAGAAAGCGGTTCAACAGAGTGCGGATGTGATTAAAGTTTGTAGAGTTAAGCTTAATGTTCCTGATCAGAACTATATTTCGTCTGTTAAACTTCGCGGATTTCTTGGCAGTCTCTTTGTTGATGACGCAGAGTTTCATCATCATTCGGAGCGGTCTTATCATTATCCATTGATTCAATATAAACGGGTTAAGGATGACTTGATGATTTTAGGTTTTCAGGATTATGCCAAAATTCTCATGACTAAGATGTCTGTTGTAGATAATATTTCAACAAGGCTTGGCAGTTTTAGGGTTCACAGTCAAGAATTAGATTTATCAACTTGGCATGTGCGTAATGTGTCTTGCTGTTATGATTTTGTGACACCTTGGCTTGCACTTAATGAGGCTAATTATTCTGAGTTTAAATATTGTGATGGCACAGAACAAAAAGCATTTTTGGAAAAGATAATAGTTGGTAACACTTTGAGTTGTCTTAAAGGGTTGGGTATTTTTGTGGATTATCGTATTGAATCTTTTATTGTATCTTTTAGTTCTTTTTGTGTGGGTGCCCATGGGAATTCTTTTGAAGCATTTACTGCGCGTTTCTTTTTGAATGTTGATCTGCCAGATTTTATCGGTTTAGGCAAGAGCGTTTCAAAGGGATTTGGCACTATAAGGCGAACATTATGATAATTGAAATAAGTGAACATGGAAGCACATTAAAACGAGACCATGACTGTTTTATCATTCAAGTATCAAACGAAAAAACCGAAATTCCCGCAGAGAAAGTTGATGCCATTATAGTGACAGCCAATGCCTTGGTTAGCACCCAAGCGGTTGCTCTATGTTTAGAAAAAAACATTCAACTTGTGTTAGCTAACTGGTCTGGCAAACCCTTTGGAAGATTTTGGGTAAGCACTCCCGGCAGGGTAACTGAGTATCGACGCAAACAATATCTGCACCAAAACACGCCTACAGCGTTTAAAATATCCAAAGACATTGTTACACATAAACTCAGAGCACAAAGAAAATTCCTCGTTGATCTCAAGGGCAACCGGAAGACACCAAACGAAACAATAAACAACTCTATAAACGCCATAAACAAATCCCTAAAAAGCCTAACCGACTTGGAATATGTCCATTCTTTTAAGCAGACCCTTTTGGGAATTGAAGGCTTTGCGGCCGCTGAGTATTTTTCCGCAGTCTCCTCGATTCTTCCTAAAAAGTATGCTTTCAAAGAAAGAAGTAGGCAACCTGCTCAGGATAAATTTAATGCAATTATCAATTATATTTATGGCATAACTTATTCAAGTGTTGAAAAAATTGTTATTCTAAGCGGTTTAGACCCAAATGCGGGGATATATCATGCTGATTCTTACGGTAAACCAACTTTAGTTTTTGATCTAATAGAACTGTTTAGGGCTAAAGTTGATCGTATTGTAGTGAAATTGTTTACAAAAAAACAAGTTAAAGACTCTTGGTTCATGTCTTCCGATGATGCACCGTTAGGTGTTTTCCTATCTAAAGAAGGACGAAAAGCGGTGATTACCGCATACATGCAGGATGCATCTGATACTGTAGAAAAAGAAAGCTGGCTTTACTGCAGAAAAATAATGGCTATATTCGTAAAGGAGACCTGAATGTGAAGAAAAACATGTACTATGCCGTTTACGACATTTCTGACAACAAAACCCGAACACATACCATTCAGACACTAAAAAACATAGGATTTGTTCGTATACAGAAGAGTGTTTTCTGTGGTTCTTTATCTTCCCAACAGAAAAAAGACCTAATAGAAAATCTCAAACGGATAACAGAGGAAACTGAATCGGTATATCTTATTTTAGCATGCCAGAACTGCTTTGGAAAAGTTACTATTATCGGTCACGGATTTGACAAAGAATATGTAACTAATGAATTGGAGAGTATGGTTCTCTGAGTAAGTGCATTACTGTAACAAATGCAGTGGAACATGCATTCTGTCCAAGATTCACCTACTTTCAGTTAGTGCTCGGTATAGAGCAAAGAGAAGACAAACGCGGTACTGTTCAATCTGGTCGCGCTTTTCACAGCAGATATTCAACCACTAACAAAAACTACAAAATAAACCACTTAGACGGTATCAAGCAGACAGAACGGCTCCTTTACTCAAGAAAATATTCGTTCTCAGGGAAAATTGACGAAGCTATAGAGACAGATAAAGAAATTCTGATAATAGAACGTAAATATTCTGATTATATTCTAATAGGTCCGACAATAAAAACTCAACTCGGGTTACTGGCTATTTTAGCAGAAGAAAACACCGGAAAAAAGGTCAACAAGGCGATTGTAGTTTTTAATAAAACGGAAAGAGTAGAAGTGCCTGTATACATTAATGAAAAAATTAAACAAATTGCCTTACGTATGCTCCAAAAAACAAACCACACAATAATTTCAGGTGATATGCCATATTCAAAACGTGATAACCGTTGCCCAAACTGTTGCTACCGAAAAATTTGTCCATAAGCTGAAAACATAAAACATATTTACAATAGATTTAATTATTAGCTAAATAGGAATTAAGGGTCTATCCTTATAAAGGGACCAATAAACGAAAGACAACAATATTTATCCCTAAAAGCGCCTGATAAACGGCCTTAAAATGTAAAATAACCAACAAAAATGTGGCTGTCCGAAAGGGAAATCCAGCAAAACAAGGATTAAAACAACCGGTTGTTTGCGCGTTATGGCGGCGAAAATAGCGTCCGAAAGGGAAATCCAGCAAAACAAGGATTGAAACCGAGGTTATGCCCGATGCGTAGTTATATTCCTCCAGGTCCGAAAGGGAAATCCAGCAAAACAAGGATTGAAACAGAAGTTCGAAAGGACGATCTTGGAGTGCCCATGTCCGAAAGGGAAATCCAGCAAAACAAGGATTGAAACACTCTCGGGAATGCGGCATTAGCCGCTATGGTTCTTGGTCCGAAAGGGAAATCCAGCAAAACAAGGATTGAAACTCCTTAAGTTGAGTCATAGAACGCTGATAAGCAGGTCCGAAAGGGAAATCCAGCAAAACAAGGATTGAAACATCTACGGATCTATGCTTTTTTGTATAGTAGTTAATAGAGTCCGAAAGGGAAATCCAGCAAAACAAGGATTGAAACTAAACCCCCCTCGCACTAACTCTGTTGATTGCTCCAGTCCGAAAGGGAAATCCAGCAAAACAAGGATTGAAACCTCAGTATGATAATCTTCGTGCTCGTCGTCTACAGTCCGAAAGGGAAATCCAGCAAAACAAGGATTGAAACTCTGGACCTGACTCTTGGCAATGCCGCGCTGGCCGCTAGTCCGAAAGGGAAATCCAGCAAAACAAGGATTGAAACAAGTTTCTTATACATGATAGGACAGTCATGCCTCGTCCGAAAGGGAAATCCAGCAAAACAAGGATTGAAACCGGTGTGAGTATAATCTGTTCTATCTCGTTACAATAGTCCGAAAGGGAAATCCAGCAAAACAAGGATTGAAACTGTTGGAGACGCTGTGTTTGGTGGTTGTATTGTAAGTCCGAAAGGGAAATCCAGCAAAACAAGGATTGAAACTCTTTGAATGAGCCGCTGTCGCCATTGCTGGTTGACCAGTCCGAAAGGGAAATCCAGCAAAACAAGGATTGAAACCAAAACGCTGACATTTTAATTGACCAACTTAAACGTGTCCGAAAGGGAAATCCAGCAAAACAAGGATTGAAACAGTTACCGAAACAAATACGTAATCCGTTTGAACGTGGATAGTCCGAAAGGGAAATCCAGCAAAACAAGGATTGAAACCCTGTAAAGGCATTTCCAATGCTAGCCAGAGTGTCTTTGTCCGAAAGGGAAATCCAGCAAAACAAGGATTGAAACTCTTCAGGGGAAGGATAATACTTATAGTTCAACTTGGTCCGAAAGGGAAATCCAGCAAAACAAGGATTGAAACCCATGAAATGTACAACTTTAGGCGCCGCAGAATTAACCCTAGTCCGAAAGGGAAATCCAGCAAAACAAGGATTGAAACGTCCAAGTAGTACCAGCGGCAAGATTTGTACCAGCGGGAATAGGACCGGAGTCCGAAAGGGAAATCCAGCAAAACAAGGATTGAAACTGGCAAACTTTGGAAGTTTTGGTATTGACGTATGAGTCCGAAAGGGAAATCCAGCAAAACAAGGATTGAAACCTTTAGCTTCGAATTGGTATTATCGACGTCGTCAGTCCGAAAGGGAAATCCAGCAAAACAAGGATTGAAACTATCATAAGTTAAAGTGACAAAAAGGAATCTTGAGAAGTCCGAAAGGGAAATCCAGCAAAACAAGGATTGAAACCCTGAAGATTGGGTTAGTTTTTGGAGTCTTGAATACAGGTCCGAAAGGGAAATCCAGCAAAACAAGGATTGAAACAGGATAAGTTGGCTAATTTTTGTAGTGAACCGGAGGTCCGAAAGGGAAATCCAGCAAAACAAGGATTGAAACGAGGCTGAACCCGCTAAGTATGAGGTTGTGTATGCTGGTCCGAAAGGGAAATCCAGCAAAACAAGGATTGAAACGGGCCAGCGCGCAATTTACCGCGAACAATAACGTCAGGGATAGTAGTCCGAAAGGGAAATCCAGCAAAACAAGGATTGAAACTAGGTGTTGGAAATGCGGTGTAGAGTTTATGACTCTCCCCGTCCGAAAGGGAAATCCAGCAAAACAAGGATTGAAACTTGACTCCATGGTTGATAATGATAGCAGATTTTAAGGTCCGAAAGGGAAATCCAGCAAAACAAGGATTGAAACAATTGACATTCTCCAGATGAACAACAGACTATCAGTCCGAAAGGGAAATCCAGCAAAACAAGGATTGAAACTACGGTGTCTGGTCACTTGTGCCTGTTACTTATGGTCCGAAAGGGAAATCCAGCAAAACAAGGATTGAAACTACTCTTCGTATACATCGTTGGGTATGGGTGAGAAGTCGTCCGAAAGGGAAATCCAGCAAAACAAGGATTGAAACTCGTCTACTGAAGCTGGTGTATCTATGCCCGCAGTCCGAAAGGGAAATCCAGCAAAACAAGGATTGAAACTTTTAGATGTTTTCTCAGCGACTGTTTCTTTGAGAGTCCGAAAGGGAAATCCAGCAAAACAAGGATTGAAACTTATTGAGTTTATGAGCTTCTAACCGATGAAGACCAGTCCGAAAGGGAAATCCAGCAAAACAAGGATTGAAACTTGAGGAGTTTCTCGATATTATGGATGACAGTAGTCCGAAAGGGAAATCCAGCAAAACAAGGATTGAAACTGTAGAGAGCATATAAAAATATTGGATAATCGTATAGAAAGTCCGAAAGGGAAATCCAGCAAAACAAGGATTGAAACATTGATACGTTGTATCCTGATAGGGAGAAGCTCGAAGTCCGAAAGGGAAATCCAGCAAAACAAGGATTGAAACATTCGTCTGGGCTTAGCATGTTTGCTAAAATTACTGCGTCCGAAAGGGAAATCCAGCAAAACAAGGATTGAAACGTTGCGTGTTGCAATCGAGCCCTAGACAGCCGCTAGTCCGAAAGGGAAATCCAGCAAAACAAGGATTGAAACTTGGAAACGGAGGGGTGGTTAATGAGAATTCAGGTCCGAAAGGGAAATCCAGCAAAACAAGGATTGAAACAGGGGCTCAGAGTTACCAGCGGGAATATTACTACTAGTCCGAAAGGGAAATCCAGCAAAACAAGGATTGAAACTAGTTTTCGACATAATTAATGTGACTGAATTGACTGTACAAGTCCGAAAGGGAAATCCAGCAAAACAAGGCTTGAAACTCCATTGCATAGAAGACGGTTGAGACTTGAGATAGGTCCGAAAGGGAAATCCAGCAAAACAAGGATTGAAACACAACACCCATCACAGAACCAATACAGACACCTAGTCCGAAAGGGAAATCCAGCAAAACAAGGATTGAAACTATCGACTATAAGAGTATAGTCGCCAGCAGGAATAGTCCGAAAGGGAAATCCAGCAAAACAAGGATTGAAACTGTCGCCGGGATCCTCTAGGTGCAGGATGGGTTTTGTAGTCCGAAAGGGAAATCCAGCAAAACAAGGATTGAAACTGTTGGAGTTGGGGTTGGTGGGGGTTATGGTTTTCTGTCCGAAAGGGAAATCCAGCAAAACAAGGATTGAAACGGGGTTTCAAACATTGCAAAGTCACGATCGAGATGTCCGAAAGGGAAATCCAGCAAAACAAGGATTGAAACACTATGAAAAGCTTGATTGTTAACAAAGCCTCCGGTCCGAAAGGGAAATCCAGCAAAACAAGGATTGAAACCTCCCTTTGCCTACGCAGCACCTGCCGCCGCTGGTTCCGCCGTCCGAAAGGGAAATCCAGCAAAACAAGGATCGAAACTTTATAAGTCTTTAAAAATTCCTTTACGTAACCAACGGTCCGAAAGGGAAATCCAGCAAAACAAGGATCGAAACTAAGCGCCGGTGTAAGAACGTATACGCCAATAATCGTTCGGAAGGGAAATCCAGCAAAACAAGGATTGGAACGTGGCAAAATTTATGTTGCAGATTCAAAAAGGAACTCAAAAATAAGGATTGAAGCAGGGTCTGTTTCTGTTTTCTTTTGTGACGTGAAATAATGTCTGGAAGGGAAATCCAGCAAACACGGGTTAATATAATTCGGTTGTTTAGTGTAGTGTTCCGTAGCACCTAATGCTTACATGTCTGCTTATGTGCCGTTTCAAATTTAACCTGTTATGCATATCAGTAGAGTAAATTTTTAGATGTTGCAATAGTCAAGTTTTGGTTTACTTGTTAATTTTATCGTGTTCAATGATCAATATCGTTTTTTGTTGATGGCTAAGTTTTTTAATTTCCCGCTCTCGTTTCATAGCTGCGCTACGTGTGTTAAAAAGTTCGCTGTATGCTACCCTTTGAGGCTGGTGGGCCTTAGTATATCTAGCACCTTTGCCCTTTTGGTGTTGTTGCATTCGTTTCTCGATATCTTTGGTGTAGCCGGTATAGTAGCTGCCGTTAGTGCATTGTAATATGTAAACGTAGAATGTCATGTCATCTCGCTTTACCCTAATATTATCCTTATGCTGTTAGGTAGTTGTAGCTGGCTCCTTTTTGTATTGCTCTTTTTAGGTAGGTTTCTGGGTCGATTTCCTGCACTAAACCATGATCCACATCGATTATGTATATTTCTTGAATGCGCGCATTGCGGATGCCCTCGAGAGTTACGGGCGGTTTTTGATAGTAAGCGTCACAGAGTGCTTTGATGGCTTCGATTTCCTGCTTGGTACGGGTTCGCGGTGGTTTGGCGAAGGTATCTGGAAAAGGCAGAATGTAGTGCGGTGGTACGCCCAAAGCGAATTTACCTGTGAAACCACTATACCGTACGATTTTGCTTGCCAACCTTGCGGTGGTGTATGTCAGGGGTGCGAGGGCGTTTTCTGGTGGGATGAAGCCGGTTTCTATTTCTACTACAATATTGCCTAAGCCTTTTATCCCGTATAGATCGCATGTTAAAATCTCATTTAGCGGATATTCAATTTGTATGTCGTCATAATTTTTTTCAATTAAATGCTTAGCGCATACAAGTTCCATGACGGAGTGGTTGATTTTTACGATGTTTTCCCTGTGTAACTTAATCAGCCAGTCTTTGAGCATATTTAGCCTGTTCTCTACGGAAGGTTGAACACCACAGGTTAACCTATCTAGTAGTGTAGTAAGATCGTTTTCGAACTTTTGTTTATTACTCATAGTAAAAACAGATCTACATAGTTAACGTATTGTTAACTTTGTTTTCCTGAGTTGTTGCCTTAACTTTCTTCTTTAGTCTGGTCAAGAACCAGACGCGCATTGGGCACATCAACTTCAATGATTCTACAATTCTCAAACTCCATAGTTTTTCCAAGAATGTCTTTTACAACGACTTTGTTACCTTCAACCTTGGTGTAGATTATGTCCTTTATTTGAATTTTATCGTTTAAGATAACATTAAATTCGCACATAGTACCTTTCACAAATAAAGAAAAATGCTTCGCTGTAATAAAAGTTCACATTTCAATTTTTTCCCTCACCCCTGAATTGATGGGCTTTCAACCGGGTAACCTTAGCGTTTTTATGGTGTGCCACCAAATCAACACAAATCATATTTTTTACAAGTATTTGTTTGGACTATGACTATAAGTTCAATCTGTGTTTTTTTGAATTTACCAGTTTTTTAGGACTATCATAGTGTTGGTTTTTGTTATACCTTCGATGCGGCGGATTTTTTCTATGCATTCGTTGACCTCGGTGACATTGTTGCCGGTTATGATTGTGATGATGTCGTATTCACCTGTGACTTCGTAGACGGTTTCAATATTGGGGATTGTTTGAATTACTTTGACTACTTCTTGTGTGGGGTAGGTGGGGTTGGTTGCAAGTAGGGTGATAGCTTGGGCGCCTTCTGCTGTGTTGATTTTTACGGTGAATTTTTTGATGGTGCCTTCGTCTGTGAGTGTTTTGATTCTTTTACGGACTGCGCCTTCTGAGAGGCCTATTTTGTTGCCGATATCGGCGTATCCTGCGCGTGCGTCGTCTTTTAGAGTCTTTATGATTTGTCGATCTTTTTCATCCATGTTTTTTGCCCTATGTTGTTTGGGGTGGCGCCAATTTAACGTTTTCCATACTGAAACGGGTGGTTTAGTGCGTTTTCAGTCGTTTGGGTGTTGGTTGTTGTATGTAATTTATTTGATGTTTTATGCACCAAATGGGACATTACGACTCCGAGTTGTAACAAATAGGTCACAACATTTAAAAGATTCTTGGAATACCCAATGACGTTTCCTAACTAAAAATAAAGTGACGCACAAAAAATGATTAAACAAGTAAATCAACCAGATGAGGTGAAGGCTATATCTAAATCAAAGTGTCCTGATTGTGATGCAGAACTCGATGTACCCTCAGATATTGAGGAAGGCGAAATTCTAAGTTGTCCCGGTTGCGGCCTTGAACTTGAAGTTAAAGCGGTAAAAGGCGACTGCGTAGACCTTCAAGAACTTACCATTGAAGGGGAAGATTGGGGAGAATAAACGTATCCACCCAATTATCCCACCTTGTTAAACCACCATTTTAAAGCAAACTTTTTCACGGCGTGACTATTGATGAGTATTGCTCTGCTTTGTGAACGCTTTGAAAGTGACGAAAACGGCATCAAATTCACTGCCCAGCAACTCGGTATCGACTTAACCTATATTCCATTTCGTAAAATCGCGTTATCCATAGGCAACGGTTTTAGCGCAAAAACTAAAGGTAAAGACTATACACAGACCTTCCAAGATGTTCCAGTGGTTCTTAATCGTGCTCAGAGCAAAAACCGTCGTCTTCAAGCTTCCTACATAATGGAGGCTTTGGGCAAGAAAACTTTGAACTCCTCCCAAATCGAGTTTATGTGTTACAGCAAACTTCGTACTCTGCTAAACCTCCACAAGGAAGGTATCCCCATCCCTAAGACTGTATTTGTGCCCTGCGATGCGGTTGATACCCTAAAGAACGGTAAAGAAATCCATAACGAAAAAGACATAGCGGATCTCTTCGAACAGGAAATCCCATCAGGAGCTATTGTTATCAAAGCGGATGCTGGAACACATGGCAAAATGATTATGCTCTCAAAAAATCGAGCAGAATTGGAAAATAACATAAAAGAGACCAAACCGGGTCTCATAAACCCCGTTGGTGTTGTTGCACAAGAGTTAATCCAGAAGTGGTTCTATGATTTGCGGATAATCGTTTCCAAAGAGCGGAGTAAAGACCCTGTTTGTTATCCTGTGGCCATGGTACGGGCAGGTTTTAAGGATTTTCGCACTAATACTTTTCTGGGTAACTTGGTTTTTGATGCTAAACTGCCGCAGAGTGTGCAGGCGTTAGCGGTGAAATGCGGTAAGACCATTAGCGGAGACAGTCAAGCTTGGATACTGGCCCTAGATGCCATGGTGAATGTGGGAGAAAAAAAGAATGTCGATGAGGTTCACCTTAAATCACAGCTGGATTTAGCGGCAGATGCTTGGGATGCGGTGCAGAAAATAAAAAAAGACGACCTTCGTCTCATCGATTTCCAAACGTGGAACCGCCAGCTTGAAGCTCAATTTAAGATATATAAGAGCATTTCTGCTTACGAAAATATTAAAAACATAATCGAAGAAAACCTACAAACCAATAAAGATGCCTTAGTGTTTCATGAAGCGAATTCCTGCCCCGAATTCTGGGAAAACACACGGCTCGCAACCGGACTCAATGTAGCTGAACCGTTGCTTAGGGGCGCCCAGAGTCTAATCGACCAATAACAGAGGAGAAAACAAACAATATGAAAATTGGAATAATCGGTGGTTCAGGATATGTTGGTAGCGAACTTTTAAGATTGCTTCTTATGCATCCTGAAGTAGAGGTAACGATGGTTACTTCACGACAGAATGCAGGCGAATTTATCTTCAATATGCATCCCAACCTGCGGGGCCTAACACAACTCAAGTTTGTGCCCCAAGACCTCTCAGAGCTCCAAAAGAACTGTGACTTAATCTTCACCGCCACCCCTCACGGTGGTTCTCAAACATTGGTGCCTCCACTTCTTGAGGCTGGTCTCAAAGTTATAGATATGAGCGCTGATTTCCGTCTCAAAAATCCTGCTGATTATGAAACCTACTACGGCTGGAAACATGTCCAGCCCGAAATGTTAAAACAAGCTGTTTACGGTTTGCCGGAGCTCCACAGAGATGAAATCAAGAGCGCCCAGCTCATCGCATGTCCTGGGTGTGAGGCTACTGCGGCTATCTTGGGTTTGGCTCCTCTTGTTAGAGCCGGTTTAGTTGATCCCGACAAAATTGTGGTGGATCTAAAGGTTGGCTCTTCGGGTGGGGGAAGTAAACCCAGTGTTGCCTCTCATCATCCTGAACGGTCCAACGGGGTGCGTCCCTACAAAGTTGTTGGGCATCGCCACATCGCTGAGGTCGAGCAGGAACTCGCTCTGTTGGGTGGGCCTGTTAAGGTTTCGTTTACTCCTCATGCTGTTAACATGGTTCGAGGTATACTAGCAACCATCCATACCTTCCCCAAGCAACCCCTTACAAGTAAAGATCTCTGGCGGACATTGCGTGGTATGTATGGTAATGAACCCTTTATTCGTCTTGTAAAGTATCTCAAGGGGCCCTATCAGTTGCCTGACCCCAAAATAGTTATGGGCACCAACTTTTGTGATGTTGGGTTTGAAAGCGACGAACATGCCGGACGATTGATAATGTTCTCAGCTCTTGATAATATGGTTAAGGGTGCAGCCGGTCAGGGTGTTCAGTGTCTAAACATACTGATGGGAATTGATGAAACCACAAGCCTCAAAAGTACTGGATTTCACCCCATATAGGTGTATGTTGCATGTTACTTGTTATAAAACTGGGTGGATCTATCCTAAAAGACGGTGCTTCGAGTAGTCTTATTGCTGATTTAAAAAAAGTTGTTAAACAACATCGTGTGGTGTTAGTGCATGGGGGTGGTGTTGAAGTCACAGAAATTGCCTCCAAGCTAGGTAAAGAACAAAAATTTGTTTTGTCTCCTGAGGGTTTTCGCAGTCGCTACACTGACAAAGAAACAATCGAGATCTACACTATGGTTATGGCAGGCAAACTCAACAAACAAATCGTGCTTGCTCTCCAAAGCCAAAATATAGATGCAGTCGGGCTCAGCGGATTGGATGCATCTCTACTAAGAGCAGAGCGTAAACTCAAACTCATAATCATCGATGAACGGGGACGAAAAAAAGTCATCGACGGTGGTTACACCGGCAAAATCACCCAAGTTAACACTGAATTTCTAACTTTATTGCTTGAGAAAGGCTATGTCCCTGTTGTCACTCCCATAGCCTTGAGTCCGGATAGTGAACCGCTTAACGTGGACGGCGACCGTACCGCTGCCATAGTTGCGGGGGCACTTAAAGCCGATATGCTCCTCATGATCACAGATGTGGCTGGGTTAATGCTCAAAGACGAATACATCCCCAAAATCACAACAACCGAGGTCAAAGAGGTTCTCTCAACGATTGGCGGTGGCATGAGCACCAAAATCCATGCCGGCCTTGAAGCCCTAAACCAAGGCGTCAGTGAAGTTCTTATCACCTCGGGAACTATCAATCAACCCCTCACATTAGCTCTTAATCACCAGGTTGGGACAGTAATAAAAAAATGAATGAACAGCAACAAATCATGGAAACCGAAAACCGCTACTTAGCCAACGTGTTCTCCAAAAAACCCGTTGTCCTCACAAGCGGCAAAGGCGCCCTATTATGGGATATTAACGGCAAAGAATACCTAGATTGCTCAAGCGGCTATGGTATAGCGGCACTAGGACACTGCCACCCCAAAATTGTTGAAGCCATAAAAACTCAGGCTGAACAGCTCCTAACCTGTCATGGTAGCTACTACAACGATAAACGAGCCCAATTCATAGAAAAACTGGTCAAAATAACCCCCAAAGGACTCGATAAGGCGTTTCTCTCCAACAGCGGAGCTGAAAGCGTTGAGTGCGCCCTCAAGCTAGCGCGTAAAGCCACCGGCAAAACTGAGATCATCGCTTTGATGGGTTCCTACCATGGCAAAACTATGGGTGCTTTATCAGCGACATGGGACAAAAAATATCGCGAACCCTTTTTCCCTCTTATTCCCGACATTAAACACGTTGCCCCAGATAACCCTGATAAAATCCGTGAAGCCATAACCGACAAAACCGCCGCAGTTATTATAGAACCCATTCGCGGCGAAGGTGGCGTTCGCGTGCCTGTTGCGGGTTATCTCCAGACAGTCCGAGAAATCTGTACGAATCACGATATTTTGCTCATATTCGATGAGGTCCAAACCGGTTTTGGACGAACCGGAAAACTATTTGGTTGCCAAAACTGGGATGTCACCCCCGACATTATGTGTCTGGCAAAACCATTTGCCGGCGGTCTGCCCATAGGCATAACACTTGCCCCAGAATCTCTTATGTCTATGTTCAAAATCGGCGAACACTCAACCACTTTTAGCGGTAGCCCCTTGGTTTGTGCTGCTGGATGTGCCGCCATAGAGGTGCTAATAGAGGAGCAACTTGCCGATAAAGCCGCTTTAAATGGTGCCTACTTTAAATCTCAGCTTGAGGCATTGGCGACAAAACATAAAAGCATAAAAGAAGTTCGCGGTTTAGGTTTGATGTTGGGCATGGAGCTTCGCACTGATGTTCACGGTGTGCTCCTAAAGGCACTAGATCGCGGGGTTTTGGTTTTGGATGCCGGTCGAACCGTTGTACGGTTGTTACCACCCCTGATCATAACTAAATCCCAAATTGATTATGCAGTAAACATTCTTGACGTTGTGTTGGAGGAAGAAGCAAGTGAGCGAGCAAGCAGTAGCCGTACGGTTTCTAACTAACCTTTTAGGTATCTACAGTCCCAGCGGTAAAGAACAGGCAATAGCCGCCTTTTTAACCTCTGAAATGAAACGAATGGGATTTGAAGTCGGAATTGACACGATAGGCAACGTTATAGGCGTCGCCGGTAAAGGCAATCCAGTCCTTTTACTCTGCGGCCATATGGACACCGTCGCAGGACACATGCCCCTCAGATTCGAAGAAGGTAAAATATATGCTCGCGGTGCAGTCGATGCCAAGGGCCCTCTGGCTGCCATGATTATGGCTGCTGTACAAGCCATCAAAGAACCCAGCTTTAACGGCAAGGTTCTCATCGCAAGCGTTGTCGAAGAAGAAGCAACAAGTAAAGGCGTTCGCCACCTTATCACAGAGGGCATAAGTGCAGATTACGCAATCTTTGGTGAACCCAGCGGAGTCGAAAACGTAACGATGGGATACAAAGGGCAGATCCAACTAAAAATCATCGTGAAAACCGAAACAGGGCATGCCTCCACGCCATGGTTCTACGACAATGCATTGGATAAAGCTTACGAATTATGGAAACAAATTCGATCAGCCTGCACTTATCCCTCGATGGATCCCCAAGAAACGCCTTTCACCTCGATAACTGTTTGTTTAGTTAAGATGATTGGTGGAGAGGGCAACTCGGTTATCCCCTTTGAAGCCGAGATGATTCTTGATGTACGCGTACCCATCCAGTTCACCACAACACAAGTTTACGATAAAATGATAAAAATAATCGCCAACTACCAAAACGCCAATCCCCAAGTCAACATAACTCCCATCGTACTTGACACAGTGGAGCCCTTTGAAGCCAACAAATCATCCCCCCTGGTCCATGTACTCTCATCTTCAATCCGCAAAGTCCTCAACAAACCTGCCACACTTTTGCGTAAAACCGGCACAGGCGACATGAACCTCCTAGGTAAAGCCATGAACCTCCCCATCGTCACATACGGCCCCGGCGACTCACACCTCGACCATACCATAGATGAACACATAGACATCAACGAATACCTTCAAGCAATCGAAGTATACAAAGAAACAATCCTGCGACTAGCCGAGTTACATAACAACAAAACCCAAATGGGACAAACAAATTCTCAATAAACTGTTGAGTACTTTAGAACTATAGTAGACACAGATTGATGTGTGTTATGTGTTATTCATTGTATTGCCGAGCGTGACAATCAATCGCTCGCGTTCGTTGTTACCATCGGCGTGAAATCTTATTTCTGCGTGTGCTGTTTTCCCAACCTGTACAGGAATAAAACTCTTGAGTTTAAGCTTAGATTGATAAGTGGCGGACGAGGAGGGATTTGAACCCTCGACCCCCAACTTAGGAGGCTGGTGCTCTATCCGGCACCCCTTGGCATAAACTCGACTAATTTAGAGCCGAGCGGTAAAAGCCAGGTTGGTGTATCCGTACTGAGCTACTCGCCCATGCCGAAACTAAAGAAGCTACAAATAAAGAACATAAAAAAGTTTTTGAAGATTAAGAAAAAATAGGGTATAAAAGGCTCGCTAATAGGCCCAAAACCCAACAAATCGGCAAGTTAGTTGTGACTTGAGGGATAGCGAGGCAAAAAGAACTGGCAAGTAGTTGTCTGAAAAACCTTTGTTGAGAGGCACTTGATAATTAGTTTAGCAAAGTTTGCTTTGCAACGGTTGTCGTGTTTGTAAAAAGGGAGAAAAATTAGTTGCTAAGCTAGTTACAGTGCTCAAAGCCCAATGTAGCGGCTTCGTGAACAAGTCGCGTAAGCTCTGGTTTAACTAATGCAAGATTCCCTACTAAGACATGGCGGGTATTTTTGTTTTGTTCGGCTATGCCGCGGCTTTTTAGTAGATCTGATGAGAGGCTGGTGCCCATGGCAAATTCGACATCGAGATGGTTCTGATAGCGGCTTATCCAGACAAGGTCTTTGTTTTCTAGTTTATAGACTATCTTACCTTGTTTTACCATCTCAATGGTTTCTGGGGCTGTGTCTTTAATGAGTTGCCGGAGGTTTTGGAGGGTTTCTTTTTGTGTTGGATTGAGCGAGCTGAGGATTTCGTTTATAGTTTGTTGTTTTTCTTGTGTTTTTGGCATAATAAAAGGGTGGTTTTGGGGGTTCTTATTTTTGATGTCGTGGAGGTGTTTGCTTAGAGGAATGAGGCTTGGTAGCATTCTTCATGTCTTAACGCGGTGCATTTTCGGGTTGCTACCCGTTGTCCTTCTAGAATTGGTTTGTGGCATATTAGACAGAGGAGGCGGCCCTTCTTCTGTATCCGAACAATGTGTCTGTGGTTTAACACATAATGATTGGTTGGCACATCACTCACCATGGTCTGCATGGTTTTTTAGACGTAAAAGCGTTTTTGTCAAGGTTTCTGGACTAAGGCTTAGTCAAGGTTTCTTGACTAAACTTTTTAGCTTGTTTTCACGGTTATCTGTTTTTCGTTGTTTATTTATTTGTTTGTTAGGTTGAGTGTGCTTTAGTTGTTTTCCCTTTTGTTGTTTGGGTTGTTGTTGGTTTATTGTTTTTTTGGGTTTTGGCTAACATTAAATAAGCCTGTTGCTGTTTCTTTCTCGATTATCCATGGCAAAGCCTATCTGTCAAGTTTGTGGTCAAACCTATCGTGGGATTGCTCTAATTACTGTAAAGGACGGTAAAGAGGTTGAAGTTTGTCCGGTCTGTTATAAGGCCTTGGATGCGGCATACCGGAAAAATAGTTGTTTGGCTTGTGTATTTTTCCATGTGGGTACTTGTGAGCTTTTTGGGACTGAGCTTGATGAACCCTATGTTCAGAGTGCTAGGTGTGAATACTTTACAACTAACCCTGATTCTGCGGTTGTAGCTGATGTGAAGGCTAGAGCTGAGGTTGCGCGTAGTGCATTTAAGGAGAAATCGGTTCAGTTGTTAACAATGGATGATCTTATCTCAGAGTTGGGTCACCGGGGGCAGATGCTTACGTACTTCTGTTGTCATTGTGGCAAACCCCTCAAGGTTGGTGTCAAGCAGGAAATCCAAAAAACATGCCCTAGTTGCAAGTATGATTTGTCAGCTATTGATTTGGTGAAGTTAATCCGTCAACATCTTTGATTTTTTGTTGGTGTTTAATATTAATCGGGGAGAGTGTTAGCCTGTTTTCCAAACAGGTTTTTGTTTGTGTTGTTGCTGTATGGTAAGCTGAAGCTTAATTTTGCCAAAGTTTAAATTGGTCCAGTAAGTGTTCACCTGCTTGGTGAGGAGCGCCTGTGAAGCGGACGGAAGACCCTCTCCCTTCCAATAGGGGTTATTTCTGGCCGTTGGAGTAGGAACATACTCACCTTTATTTTGTTAATTGTTGTTGATGATTGTTTAAATTCTATAAAAAGCGAAATAGTATGTTGTATCGTGTTTTTGATCGGTTAGTTGATGGCAATATTTTTATGTTATCGGCTCCTTTAGGCAAATGTGCGGCAAATATGAAGATGCGAACCCTCAAATTTTCTTCGGAGCGTATTGTAGAGTTCTTACAGGGGAAAACCTGTACCTTTGCCTCTAATCTCCCCAGTGACATAGAACTTTTAGATGTAAAGATGGATTTGTTAAGCCGCCAGATTACACTCATAATCAGGAGTAACAGTTTCGAAGACATTGCCGAAGGGTTACCCCTTCCTGATTTTAGTCTAACTGCTATAACTGACGTCGCCGCTCATCCAACTCAAAAACCAGCTGTCTCTGTGCAAAGAATTGAACCCACCCCTGTCTCCGTTTCCTCTCAGGTGGCACCGTTAACACCCAAACCCATCCAGCCATCGCTTAATCGGTACGCTACAAAGATGGAGAACGAGTTTAGTCCCGACCAGCGTCAGCTCCTCAGTTTCACTATCAAAGAGAACTATCTGATTGTGAAACCTGTGACGTTTCTTAAGGCTGAATGGGAAGACATAAACGAGACTGTGCGGAGTCTTGGCGGCAGATGGGTTAAAGGCGACATCATTAGCTACTGGGAAATCCCCCTACAATAAAAAACGACAAGTTGCCCATGTACCCGCTCAGATAGGTGCAAAATACTGTTTTTTAGTCCTCGATGTTTAAGGATGCGTTTATGTATCTTGCAAATAGTCATAAATCGCTGATGATCTCGTGTGTATACCCGATCTATAGAATTGTTTTGCTAACAGCCCGGCTATTCGATATGGATTAATTTTTTCTGACCTATTTTTTGTAACTTGACATTCCAATAGATGTGTTAATGTTTACAAAAATGGGTAGAATTAGTGACTCAATGTCTTTTCAAGGACACTGACAGAACCGTTTTTACCCAGCCGTAGTTGTCTTTCACCTTTGAACATGGCGACATGAGCGTTTTTAATTTCGATGCAGTCACCTGCGTGTATCGTATTAATCTGTTGGTCCCATAGGCATAAAAGAATTTGTCCTGTGTCGTCTTGGATTATGGCGTTTGAGACAACAGCGTTATCGCGAAATTGGGTGTGAACCTTTGATGGCTCTGCCACCTCAACGACTTGGGCGTTTACGTTGATTTTTTTCATGCCGACCCGTAGATCCTCGATTTTTATGTGCGTAGGTGCAGGATTTTGTCTTGCGATTTCTCTGCGTACTCTACCGGTATCCATCGAGCTATCAAATGATATGTCACTTCTTGTTAGGATGCTTTGGGGAACCCTGAACTGTGCGATGACTTTACCTTCTTTAGTTAATAGGAAGATGGCTTGGTCAGCTACATTGCCGCGATACTCCACCGTTAAATCTCCCACTGTTTTTTTGCCCTCTTCTTTGGACTGTCCGAGAGTTGCAAAAAGTTCTGCTGGGTAAATGTCATGCTGTGCTGAGATAAAGGCAAGCTGATCTTCTAGTGTTGGCTTTTTTGGTTTTATTTTTATTATCTCCCCATTTATTTAGTTTAGTGAATTATCTGAAAAGAGCAAATTAACTGGAGAAATTTACTTTTTCCCGATTAAATTCTACCCTTATAAATAATACATGAGCCTATATAGGTGTAACTCTAAAATACCACATATTTCGCAAGAAAACTGTACGTTTATGCAATATAGACATATAGAGACTCCAAAACACAGAAAGCCTATGCCGCATATAATGCTATAGTTTTTATTTTGGTGTTGTTAATGGATTTTGAAGAGTTAAAAACTTTTACTAAGGTTAAACTCAAAAACCTTGACAAATGTTTTTACCCCCAAATTAATGTAACCAAGAGCCAGGTTGTTGAATACTACATCAAGATGGCCCCAAAGATTCTTCCCCTTATCGCTCATCGCCCTTTAGTTTTAACCCGGTATCCTGATGGAGTTGATGGACACAAAATGGCTTTTTTCGCAAAAAATGCGCCTCAAGGTACCCCTGAATGGGTTAAAACAGAGCCTATCTATTCATCCTCAACCAAACGGAATGTTAACTACATTGTTTGCAATGATATAGATACCTTGATTTGGTTGGCGAATCTCGCGGCGCTGGAAATCCACATGCCCTTCTCCATCCTAGGTGAGCTAGAGCATCCTGATTTGCTTTTCTTTGATATTGACCCTGAGGTACCTGCAACCATAAGTGATGCTGCTGAGGTTGCTTTACTTCTCAAAGACAAACTCTACAGCAGGGGTTTTACACCGTTTGTAAAGACTTCGGGCAAAAAAGGCTTACACGTTATCGTGCCTATAGTGCCTCGCTGGAGATTTGAGCAAACAAGGCGGTTTGTACACCAAATTGGCATCGAACTAGCCAAAGAAAACAGTATTGTTGTCTCTGAATTCAAAGACACCAAAACGCCTGGCAAAGTCTTTGTTGATTATCTCCAGAATTCGACCATGCGTACCATGGTCATCCCCTACAGTTTACGTCCCACTCCTGAAGCAACAGTTTCCACGCCTCTGGAGTGGCATAGAATAAAAAGAGGGCTGGATCCCTTGGATTTCAACATCTTTAGTGTAACCCAACATAGCGAGGATCCATGGCGGGGCATATTTAACAAACGTGAACGTTTATCTCTATAATTATAATCATTCAACTTGTCGATTTGGACAATCCTTAAAAGTAAACTTGTTCTCTGACTTCTATCACAGTTGTGAGCGAGTGTAAGTATGCAGTATCGGTACGTTCCTAAAAACGGTGACAAGTTATCCGCGCTTGGGTTTGGTTGTATGCGGCTACCCCTCAAAGGCGAAGTTGTAGATGAACCCCGAGCGATTAAACAAATCCGTTTTGCCATAGACAACGGAGTAAACTATGTTGATACTGCCATGCCCTATCACATGGGTGAAAGCGAAAAAATCCTTGGCAAAGCCCTTCAAGACGGTTACCGCGCTAAAGTTAAAGTTGCAACCAAACTCACCCCCTTTATGCTCCAAAAACCCGAAGACATGCAAAAAATGCTTGACACTCAACTACAGAAACTCCAAACCGACCACATCGACTACTACCTTCTCCACGGCCTAGACGAGTTGTACTGGAAGAAACTGCAGAGTTTTGGGGTGCTAAATTTTCTAAAGAAAGCCCAAAAGGAAGGTAAAATCGTCAATCAAGCCTTCTCCTTCCATGGCTCCCTTCGAAGCTTCAAAGAAATTGTTCAAGCCAACGACTGGGTTATGTGCCAGATTCAATATAATTACCTCGATGAGCAGTTGCAGGCAGGTACAGAGGGTCTTCAGTATGCTGCAACTCATAGGCTTGCGGTTGTGGTTATGGAGCCTCTGCGGGGAGGCGGATTAGCCCAAAAACTGCCCAAAGAGGCAAAACGATTTTTCGATGATGCACCGATAAAACGTAGCCCAGCTGAGTGGGGTTTGCGGTGGGTTTGGGATCACCCCGAAGTCACCGTTTTGCTCTCAGGTATGAACGATGAAAGCCAAGTGGCTGAAAACCTAAAAACCGCTGAAACCGCATTGCCCAATACCATGGCCCCCAACGAATTAGAGCTAATTAAACATGTAGCTGATGCATATCGTCGGCTCCTCAAAATCAACTGTACTGGTTGCCAATACTGTCTGCCCTGCACAAACAACATAAACATACCCCGCAATTTTCAAGCCTACAACGACCTCTACCTCAGCGGCGATCTCCAGCAAACCCGCAACATGTACACCCTGTTTCTTAAAGGCGAACTGACCGGTATACGAGCGGATGCTGCATTATGCAAAAAATGTCTACAGTGCATCGAGCGTTGCCCCCAACACATAAACATTCCAGAAAAACTCACAAAAGTCGCAACGGAACTAGACCAAACCCAAACAAACCCCAATAAAAACTGAGCCACAAAATCCAAGATTCCAAAACATAAGGGTATAGGCTTGGAAAAAACGTGCTTAGGTAAAAAGCGAGTAGAAAACCCTTCGTATAGGAACCTATTATGTGAGTGTTAACTTATCCACGTGTTGTAGCCTTTTATCTATCGATTATTTTTGGGAAGATAGCACTATAGCTTTTCATAAAGGTTAAACCCTTGAAGTTTCATATTATTCTTAGACGTTTTTTGGAGATATGATTTTGGGTTCAGAACAAGAGGATTCGCCGCAAACAAAATCTGTTAATACGCAGGTGTCTAGCCGCTCGATTTGGTCGGGCTCTATTACAATCGGTTTGGTTAATGTACCTGTGAAGCTCTACACGATGATTTATAATAAAGGGGTATTTTTCCGTTTTCTCCACAAAACTGATGGGCAACCCATAAAGTATGTTAGGGTATGTGTAAAAGAAGAAAAGCCTGTACCATGGACTGAAATTGTTCGTGGTTATGAAGTCAGCAAAAACGAGTATATAATTTTTGAAACGCAGGAACTTGTTGCTGTCCGGCCTGAATCTGATAAACGTATTCGTATAAGCAAATTTGTTGACTATTTCTCTGTTGATCCCCTATATTTCGATCGTACCTATGCACTTTTGCCTGATAAGAGTATAGATGCCTACAGTCTGCTTCTAAGCGCGCTTGAGCGCACCAACAAGGCTGGTGCTGGACGCATAACATTACGTACCAAAGAGTATCCTGTTCTGCTCCATACCTACCGGGGTGCTCTGGTATTGACCACTTTACGCTATGTCTACGACGTGATTGACCCCCAAAACTTTGAAGCCCTCCACAAATTGGTTGTGCCTCAAAAAACTGAATTGGATTTGGCCATAAAAATCGTATCTGACCTTTCAGGAGACTTTGACATAGCCGAGTTTCAAGACACATACAAACAGAACATACAAAAATTGATTAACAAAAAAATCAAGGGTGAAAAAATTATTGTAGAGAAGCCACCCGAGACAGAAGCCAAAGGTCTCATGGTTGCATTACAGGAGACGCTTAAGCAGTTGGAGCAGAAATGACTCGTCATATCTACAAACCGATGCTTGCAAAAGCTGTATCAAATGCCTTTACTGATAAGGATTGGATTTTTGAGATTAAATGGGACGGATTTAGAGCTATAGCCTATGTAGAGGAACCTTTTAGCTTAAAGAGTCGCACGGGAAACGAGCTAACCCACACTTTTCCTGAGCTTGATGAAATCACCCGATTAGGCCGCAACATGGTGGTGGATGGTGAAATCATCGTGATGCAGAACGGTAAACCTGACTTCCAAGCTCTACTTAAAAGAGCTCATCCCGATTCAAGGGGACAAATCCAGAGATCGACGAAACTACCCTCTGTGCTCTACATAGTTTTTGATATTTTAGAAAAAGACGGTCAAATGCTCACTAATCTACCGCTTATGGAACGCAAAAAAATCTTGCGCCGCTCCCTTAGGGAAGGCTCAAATGTTGTCCTGTCTGATTTTATCGAGGAAAAAGGTAGCGACTACTACCAATTAACTTTAGAAAAAGGTTTAGAGGGTATTGTGGCAAAAAGAAAAACCAGCTTCTATGAAGAAGGCATGCGGACTGGAAGCTGGCTCAAGATTAAGAGACTTAAAACATGTGACTGTATAATTTTTGGCTACACTCAAGGCAAAGCATCCAGAGCCGCAACCTTTGGTGCACTATTGCTTGGCGTATATGACTCACAGGGCAACCCCGTTTATTTAGGCAAAGTCGGCACTGGATTTAGACAACCACTGCTTATGCTTTTGATGAATAAATTTAAAAAAATAAAAACAGATATTGCCCCTTTTAAAACTGAACCCGGTGAGGCCATAACCTGGCTAGAACCCCAACTTGTCTGTGAGGTCATCTACCAAGTGTTGACCCATGACACTAAACTCCGGCTGGCTCGTTTTCAGCGCCTAAGAGACGACAAACTCCCAGTCGAATGTACAGTCGACCAATTAATTGAGGAAAAATCATGAGCATACAAACCAATCAACTCTTCGAGTATACCTCAAAACGGAATTTTGAAAAAACCCCTGAACCTAAAAGCGGCGAAAAAAAGACAGGCCCTCTCCTATTTGTCATTCACGAGCATCATGCTAGCAGGCTTCACTGGGATTTACGCTTAGAGAAGGATGGGGTGCTCAAAAGCTGGGCGGTTCCCAAAGGTGTCCCGGAAACCCCCAAAATCCGTCACTTAGCTATCGAAACCGAGGACCACCCCTATGATTACGGAAACTTTGAAGGCACTATCCCTCAAGGACAATACGGTGCAGGGCTCGTCAAAATCTGGGATAGAGGTCACTATACACCTAAAGTATGGGCAAACGATAAAATCGAGGTCAAACTGGAAGGGAAACGACTACATGGAATCTATGTATTGGTACGCCTCAAAAAATCTGAAAACCAAAAAAACTGGTTGCTTCTCAAAAGCAGAGATACCGAGAAACTCGTTTGAGACTATAACCATAGATAGAAGCACATGGTAGATAACCGACTTTGTTGAAGGCACCCATTATATTTCCGCTATATGGAGGAAAACAGTTTGTAGGTTTCTGTGTGTAGGTGTGTATTTAGACGGTGCGTAGTACGTATCTTTTTGGATTAGGTGTTCACCAACTTCCATTGTTCGCCTGTTAGTAGATGTATCCGTGTGTGTCTGGCTTTCGGTATGAAGGGGCTGTTGGTGTATTGTTTTGTGTTTTTGTCGTAGATATGCAACGCCCATAGTGTTTGCATAGTTTAGTGCAGTAGGCTTTATGGAATAGGCTCTGTGTGTTGGTGCACATTGTTGGTTTTTGTGTTCTTCTGAAGTGATCCATATTTTTCCCCTTATGTATTGTTTCGTATAACACAATATAAACTAATATTCCGGATTCGGAATAAGCACTGAATATAGATACTAATTGCGGTTCTGATGTCTAATACTTAAAGTCAAAGCCGGTAAATACCATCTACGTACGGAGACAAACAACTTTTGTAGCATAATCGTCTGTTATTTAACAAGTGTGGCTCCTAATGTTATGCTATTCTGCTACATCCAAAAATGCCCTGCAACAATGCTGTGCAAACAGTTGGATTGGACAAAACCATAACACTAATCTGCATGGAGAAAGAAGTTGGCTAAGGAGATGCTGAGCAGAAAAAAGGTGAATAATGATGTTTTTTATGCAGATTCAGCAACATGGCGATAATTTTTCCTATCTTGTGGCTGATGAGGAAACCAAAGAAGCGGCGGTAATTGATCCAAGCTACAACGCTGACGCCATAATAAAAACCGTTAAAGCCAAATTTTTCATCCTCAAATATATAATCAACACACATGGACACTCTGATCACACTGCTGGTAACACGGAACTTCACTCTATCTTTGGCGCAAAAATAGTCGTCCATAAGCCATCCAAAACTGAGTATGATATCCAACTCGAAGACGGTGAAACATTATACGTCGGCAAAATACCTATAACTGTGCTCTACACCCCAGGGCATACACCTGATGGCATATGCCTCTTAGTAGACAACCAAAAACTTTTGACAGGTGACACTCTGTTTGTGGGTGAATGTGGCAGAACGGATTTACCTGGCGGTAATGCAAAGAGCCTCTATGATAGTCTTTTCAATAAGCTCATGAAACTGGATGATAACGTGGAAGTTTACCCTGGACATGATTACGGCACTAAGCCTCTTTCAACTATTGGCAACGAGCGGAAAACAAACTATGTCCTCCAACCCCGTACTCTTAAAGATTTCCTTGATTTCATGAGTCAGCCATAGCTATTGTTGGATATTTACCGTTTCGCTGTATCCCCGGCAATGGATGTGTTATATACTATAGAGGTGACCGCCATTTCAAGAGTATCTGCTGTTACCTGCCAAAAAATGCTTAAAAGCAACGTAACGTGTATAGATATAGCCATAAAATCCCTGTAAGGAAATGGACTTGGTTTGTAGGTTTACTTGTAAGCAAAATTTGATTGCAATACTTGCAAAAGTGCGCCTCTCTGCGAGTACAGTTGAAACTTTCCTGTCGTTGCGCCATTCGGTATATCGATTGCTTGGGATACTTTTTTATGCGCCAGTGAGTTGGATTTAGTAGTTCATCTGTGAGAGGCAGGTGGAAAATAAAACTTAAAAAGGCTTAATTGGTAATGAAGGATGTAATGAAAACCTGCTTTATCTATCTAGGGCAAACTCGATTTATGAGCCCCAAGGCTAAGTTTTCATCACCAAAAATCGGTCATCCTGCGAGCACTATACCGTTTAGTAGCGCAGAAAATGGACTTCGGATTACCTATGTTGATGTTTTTTGAAATAATATCTATAGTGTTGTTGTCTGTTCTGCTCTTCTGGTCAGTATACAATGGGTCCATCATCTATGTGGGTATACGGAATAAGCGGAAAATCCAATCTACCCCTGCCCCAAGTAGCTCAGTCCAGGAACTTCCAACTTTTTCAATAATCGTTCCTACAAAAAACGAGGAATCTGTAATCCGGCGTTGTCTACTAGGCATTATGAACATCGACTACCCCAAAGACAAAATGCAGGTTATCGTAGTTGATGGCCACTCAGTGGATAATACCTTTAATATATGTGAAGAAGTTAGGCTACAATATCCAAGCAGTATTAGGGTTATTCGTGAACAAATTACCACTGGAAAACCTGCGGCTCTCAACCTCGCGTTAACATATGCCAACGGTGATATAGTGGGTGTTTTTGATGCTGACAGTCTGCCCGAAATAAACGTTCTATCCAAAGTTTCCTCCTACTTTAACGATAAGCAAATCACCGCTATTCAGGGTATGACAAACTCGATTAACGAGAGAAACAACATTCTCACAAGGGTTATCTCTACAGAAGAAAAAGCATGGTTTCAGATGCTCATGAGCGGACGAGAAAAAATGCATCTGTTTGTCCCCCTAAATGGAAGTTGCCAATTCATTAGACGCAACGTACTAACCGAGATGGGCGGCTGGGACGAAAATTCTCTCACCGAAGATGTTGAATTGGCCCTTCGACTTGTAGAAAAAAACCATCTCATCAAATACGCTCCTGATGTCTGCTCAGGGCAAGAAACTCCATCTGCCCTCAAAAGCCTTGTTAAGCAGAGGGTTCGATGGTACCGCGGATACATGGAAACAGCCCTAAAATATGGGCGCCTCCTTAACCATATTAACAAACGAACCGTAGATGCAGAAATCTCTCTGGCGGGACCATTTATGATGGTTATCTCGCTAATAAGCTATATCAACTGGGCTTTGGTTGCTATATTTTTCTCTCAGAGTACACCTGTTTTAAACTTCACTGGCTTAGTTATCGCACTAACGGCAGTTTCTTTGGTCAGTGTTGGAATCGGTTTAACTACCTCCGAGAAGCCCATCAAACCTCAGAATATTCTCTGGATACCTTGTGTCTATGTTTACTGGCTTGTTCAGATGGTTATTGCGGGCTGGGCATTTCTGAAATTAGTGTTTAGAAGCAAAAGAGACTGGACCAGAACCACAAAGACCGGTGTTGCTTCTCCCGGCAATCCATCAAAGCGGGGCCTTTTTTCCTAAGTGCCTACTAACGTTTCAGCGACTGGTGCCGTCGGGTTTATCGCCATTATTGATTATCTCTGAAGAAAACCACAGAAATAGTTTGTCACACAAATACAAACGCAAAGACTGCTGTGTCCTTGCATCGGTTTGCAAAACGCTTACGTATGCGCAGTGTTATAAAATAACCTCTGCATCAAGGTATAGTTTCGAGTGCTCTTAACATGTTTCCTGTTTGATAGCCCTCTAAATCAAGGGTAACATATAAAAAACCCAGTCGTTTGAGCACCAAAGCCACCTCATCTAACACGGATACATCAAAAAATAGATGCCGCTCTTGTATGTCAACTTCGATGCGTGCTAAGCCGTTATGATCTCTGACCCGAAGTTGTTGTATAGGCACTATAGCTCTAATGGCTCGTTCTGCTTGATTGATGCGGTTGAGTTTCTCTACGGTGATTAGCTGATTAAAAGGTATCCGTGTCGCTAGACATGATCGGGAAGGCTTGGCATGAATGCTTAGCCCCAAGGCTTTGGCGGTTTTGCGGATTTCTGTCTTTGTGAACTGGCATGTAGCCCATGGACTATAAACGTCTTGAGTTTCTTGTACCGCTTGAAAGCCGGGTCGGTGGTCATGTAAATCACTATAGTTTGTTCCTTCAAACACCGCTCTAAACCCATATGAGTGGGCGAAGATGAGAAGTTTTTGAATGAGTTCTTTTTTGCAGTAGTAGCAACGGTTTGGGGGGTTTTTTTGAAAGTTTTGGTTTTTGAGTTCATCGGTTTGAATGATGTGGAGTGGTATGCCAATGTCTTGAGCGGATTTTTTGGCGTCTTGGAGTTCTTCTGTTGTGTAGGTGGCGGATTGAGCGATAACGGCAACAGTTTTTTCTTCTAAAACTTGGCGGGCAAGCGCGGCTAGGGTTGTACTATCAACGCCTCCAGAAAAGGCGATGACTGCACCGTTTCTGCCTTTGTCTGCTATGTATCTTTTTAGTGCCTCTAACTTTTTGTTATTGGGCTGTTCCATACAATCGCCTATTGGTTCTTTTGGAAATTTTGTATTTGGGAAACTGTCAAATCTAAAAGTTCCCGTAGCGGTTGTTTGGTTTTTTCTGCGAGCCGTTTGAGGTCTTCATATTCGGGTTTTATGCGTATGATTTCACCCTGAGCGTTTTTGGAGATTTTAACTTTGATGGTTTCTTTGTTGCCTAAAATCGTTAAATCCATCATGCGCACTTCGCGACTGATTATGTGGCGCTGGCAGTAGTAGATTCTCACTCCCAAGGTGCCGGTTTCAGCTATGGTTATATTTGAGAGGTGGGTAACGTCTTTTTTTTCGGCAACGATTTTGATTAGGTACCCTGGGCGGTTCTTTTTTGTTATTGTTGGGATTACGCTAACGTCTTTGGCGCCTTCTTCTATTAGTCGTTCTATGGTGTAGCCTATGACCTCACCTGAAATGTCGTCGAGGTTTGTTTCTAAAACCGCAATTTCGTTATGTGTTCTCTCTTGGACGGAGGATATGCCTAGAGTGAGTCTTAGAACTGTGGGCATCTGGGGGTATTCCTTGGTGCCGGCGCCATATCCAATTTTTAGCGGTGTCAACGCAGGGTAGAAGCGGGTGGGTTGAGTTGCTAAATTCACCAGTAATGAAACCCCTGTGGGGGTGGCTAATTCGTGCTCGATGGGTCCCCCGTGAAGGGGAAAGTTTTTGGCCTGTAAAATCGCCAGTACCGCGGGTGCAGGAACCGGAACAATGCCGTGTGAAAACTCTATGACTCCGCCGCCGACTGCTATGGGGGTTGCATAGATTTGGCTCTCAAAGAGCGCCAAGTCATCGAGTGCAGTTGCGCAACCCAAGATTTCTGCGGATGTATCCACAAGTGCTATCTCATGGAGGTGGGTATTATCAAAGCTGGTTTTGTGGAGTTTTGCTTCTGTGTTGATGAGGGTACGGATGACTCTAGAGGCGAATTCTCGTGCTTTTGTTGACATGGTGATGGTTGCGGCGGCTTTTTCTACAATTTCGATGAGTTCTTTGCCTTGTCGTTTTTCTGCGCTTGTAGAGGTAACGTTGATTTGAGTGGCGCGGAACGGGCCTCGCATAACCTCGTTGATTGCTATGTCGATATGATTGTAGCCATATGCGGGGTTTTCCAGCGTTTTTATCGCAGTGATGATCCGTTTAGTGTTGGCACCTAAATCTATCAATGCACCCAAGAGCATGTCTCCTGCAATGCCCGATGTTGCAGAGTCGATAACGAGAATTTTTCTATTTTCACTCATCTGGATCGATCCCAAAAGCCTAGTTTACCAAGCAGGCATAAAAGATATATGATTTGTGGTTTTTTAGGTATTTGTTGTTCTATGCAATCGTTAAAAGAAATCCTAGACAGGGTTTTTCGCGGAGAACTTTCGCCTGTCGAGGCAGAAAAAATGCTTAAGTTGTTTGCTGTGGATGAGCTGGGCTGTTTAGCAAAGCTGGATGGTAAGCGCGAGTTGCGTAAAGGTGTCCCTGAGATTATTTTGGCAGAGGGCAAAACGCCTTTAGATGTGGCGCAAATCTGTGGGGTGATGTTGGCAAATAAGGGTAATGTTATTGTGAGTCGATGTAGTTTAGAGCATTTGGAGGCGATTAAGTCTCTTACTGCTTTAGATGAGACTTTTGTGGTGTTGGTTAATGAACAGGCAAAGATGGTTGTGATTAAAGAGCGGGTTTCTGATGCAGGTGATGGCAGAGGACGGGTTGGAATTTTGACAGCTGGAACTAGTGACATACCGGTCGCAGAAGAGGCTAGAGTTATCGCTGAAGAAATGGGGTGTTCGGTGTTTTCTTGCTATGATGTTGGTGTTGCTGGTATCCATCGTCTGCTTGAACCCCTAAAGCGGTTTATTGAGTATGATGTGGATGTGGTGGTTGTTGTTGCGGGACGTGAGGGTGCTTTGGGTTCTGTGGTGGCGGGTCTTGTGGATGTGCCTGTGATTGGGGTACCCACTTCTAATAGTTACGGTTTTGGCGCGAAGGGTGTTGGCGCTTTGATGGCGATGCTCCAATCTTGTTCGTTGGGTTTGGCGGTGGTTAACATCGATGGTGGTGTGGCTGCGGGGGCCGTTGCGGCTTTGATTGCAAACCGAGCGGATAGGTTTCGAAAATAGGTTGCTTCTAACTGTAAAACAAAATATAAAATGGTGCTATTCAGGTTAAATAATAATTTAGTTTATCATACTTGTCGTATAATTACGTGTAATTACTGTTTTTGGATGTAGGTTTGTGCAGTTTTGTTTGATGGTTAGGGTTTGTTTGTGTTTTAGATGGGGTTTTGGTTGGTTTTGTATGGTTGATGATTAGTTTGTTGTTACTGTTTTATTTTTTGGTAATACTTATATTTGAGTAATACCTTTTTTAATAATCGTGTTACTAGTGGAGGATTAGACATATACATCTGCCCGACGGGTTAATCTCGCTAACAATCGCAATCCCTGCTTTCATAATAACAATCGTGTTCTGGGCAATCTCCTTCAAAAAAGTTAGACTTTCCGAGCAACAAGTTCCGATGATGGGTCTGCTCACCGCACTCTTCTTTGCGGCCATGATGATAAATTTCCCCCTGTTGGGCCCAACCACTGCACATCTTATAGGCGGAGCCGTCATAGGGCTTATTTTAGGACCCTTTGCAGGATTAATCTCTATGACCATAATCTTGGTTTTACAGGCCCTTCTGTTTGGTGACGGCGGACTCATAGTGCTTGGCGTCAACACTTTAAACATAGGTGTAATTGGTGTATTTATCCCCTGTCTAATCTTTATAGCCCTAAATAAGCTGTTTAAACCCAAAATAGGCATCGGTTTGTATGGTACAATTTTTATTTCTGCGTTCTTTGGCGACCTGTTGGCTGCCATAGCCGCAGGAACAGCAGTTGGATTATCTCCATTATCACCCTGGTATGGTCTTAGTGTTGCAGTGCCTGCTATGGCCCTAAACCATTCCATAATTGGAGTTGCCGAAGGTATCGTTACAGTGATCCTAATAGGGTCTCTTCTAAAACTGCGTCCAGATGTGCTAGAAAAAAGCCCAATATTGGGTAAATTATCTCTGTTCCAAAATAAACCCCAAAACCCGGAAAACACAAATGCCAAAGCATAAAAAATCAAACCAAAAAACAATCATAGCTGGTTTAGCAATTGCCTTTCTCTTTGTTGCTCTGGGAGTTTTCTACTTTTCCTATGCGCTAGAAACCCTTGACTTAACAGCCGAAGAACTGGGACTTGAGGCACAACCGATCTATGAACCCCCCTTCCCTGACTACAACCTCATAGGCTTAGATAACCAGTGGGGAGCCCTATTAATCGGTGTGGTCTCTGTGCTTCTGTTGTTTGTGGTAGCCTTTGGGGTTGCTAAATTGCTAAGCAAAAGGAAGAACGGTAGATGAAAGTTCCCCAATCATTACGAGATCTCCTAGAAGGTGCTGAAACGCTAGTCTACATTGAAGACTTAAGCGGTAAAAAAGGCTTCATGCAGTCCATAAACCCCATAGCAAAGTTAGTTGCCATAGCCTCCATGATCATATCTGCTCTGTTTCTCAGTAAACTTTCATATTTGCTGGCCATCTGCACTATTCCCGTAATTTTTGCCCTAGCCTCCCACATCCCCCTAAAACAGCTCTTCACTCGCACTCTGTTTATTCCCTTGTTTATGGCCTTAATTTCTCTACCAACCCTGTTCTTAACTACCGGCAATCCCCTATGGACCGTAAACATCGGCAACGTAACCTTGGCAATAACAGCTCCGGGGGTAACACAGTTTTTGATATTTACCCTACGGGTTTGGTTCTGTGTGGCTTCACTTAGTCTTTTAATACTCTCAACAGGATTTGATAAAACCCTAAAAATTCTCTCTGCCATTCACGTTCCACCCCTAATCATTCAACTCTTCAGCTTAACCTACCGGTACTTTTTTGTCTCCATCCATGAAGCACAGAGCATCTTAATTGCCAAAGAGGCTCGAACATACATAAACAAACGAACCCTAAACCTCCAATCCCTAAAAGACTTAGGCGCCATTCTGTCATCCCTCTTTATCCGCACCTATGAGCGATCCGAGCGGGTTTACTTAGCCATGAAAGCCCGAGGGTTTGAAATCAGCAAAACCAACAAACCCCAAATACAAACGCTCCATGTATACGATGTCGTGTTTACGGTATCAATAATAATTGCATTTACATATCTTGCACTGCTGTGAGATTCCCATAATGGTCGACTCCATCATTTCCATTCATGATGTCAAATTTAATTATCCTGCAGGAATTGCCGCACTAAAAGGCCTGACTTTTGAGGTCGCACAGGGTGAAAGAGTGGCGTTGCTTGGTCCAAACGGTTCAGGTAAATCCACCCTGATTCTACTAATAGCCGGTCTTCTGATACCAACTTCAGGGGATATCAGAGTTTTTGGCGAAAAAACAAATTCAAAAAATTTCCAGAGATTACGCAGTCGCATAGGTATCGTCTTCCAAGACCCCGACGACCAACTCTTCACCCCAAGCGTAATCGAAGACGTCGAATACGGACCTAAAAACCTCAAACTACCCGATACCGATATCAAAATCCAAAGTGCACAAATACTAGAAAAGATGGGTATTACACACCTAAAGAACCGACCACCGCACCGGTTGAGTTTTGGTGAAAAAAAGAAGGTATCTCTGGCAACTGCTTTGGTCCTAAAGCCCGAACTCTTAATCCTTGATGAACCAACCGCAAACCTTGATCTGGTTTCACGCCGTAACCTAATCGATACCCTAAACGAACTCAGCCGAGCAGGCACAACGATTATTGTCTCTACACACGATGCTGAAGCCATCCCCGAGTTGGCTGACCGCATAGTTGTAATCAGTCATGGCTTAAAACTTGGCGAAGGTAAAACAAGTGAAGTACTACAGAATAAAGACCTGCTAGAGCAGTCGGGTTTAGAGCCGCCGACCATCGTAAACCTATTCACCGAACTTAAAAACCAAGGCTTAATCAAAAAAGTCCCCCTCACACTTGAAGAAGGCAAAGAAGAACTCATAAAAATCCTAAAAACTACTCTGTGATGCTAGCTTAAGATACTCACAAATCATTATATTTAGTGAAAAGTACCATATTTTGCCGGTTGAGGAACACGCTTCACCGCAACATGCAGATTTGATATATGGAAACTATTCCAGATCGATTCGGAGATAACTTCAACGAAACGGTTATGGTTAGTACCAAGTTCAATCGATGATTGCAGTGGGGTTTAGGCTCAACCGGTACTTATTTTACAACCAATTTTGTTTTGCAGTGATTGTTTAGTGTAGCCATTGTGTTTGGTTAACTTTCTGGTTAGTGTTGCTTGGGAACAAGCTAATATTGTAGAACCCTTACTGTTTTTTATGGGTTACCAGCCTCGAATTAAATCGCCAAGAAACACTATTCGTCAACACAAGAAATATCTCCGGGAAAAAGATAAAACTAAAAGAGGTAGTCATAGACGATATAGCAGGCAAGACGCAGATGCAAAACCCATTGTTACGGCGGCTGAATTTGCGGAGATTACGCTCAAGCGTCTGCACACCTTGGGCGCCCAAAAATTTGGTTCTTCTCCTTTTAGTGAGCACTTTAACCGTTGGATAGCCAACGTCGAGGTAGTTCTGGACGAGTTCGAGGTTTATTATTCGGTATGTGTGGATGAACAGTTCAGAGGTGAATGCGTAGAAGCGCTAAATATTGTGCGGTCACAGCTCGAAGAGAGACGCCAAAAAGAAGCCATCGCTGAACAGGAAACAAAAAACCTTCATTACTGCAGAAACTTACTAAAACAAATTAACATAGAATATGCCGTAGCCATAAACGCTCTCAAAACTCAGAAAAAAAATGAAATAAAACGCCTCAACAGCATCATAGATCAACTAAAGAACGACCAAGACAAAATCATCCGCATAAAAACAGGTTTTTGGCGCGGCATCTCCAAAAAAGAACGGGAGCAAAAAGAGTTGGTAGTGATAGATGCATTAAACGAGAAACAGACAGAGCTGGAGTTGGTTGTGCTTAATTTCAAAGAGCAACAAAAGACGCTTCGGGAACAATTTGAACATAAACGAGAGCCAATACAGAAACAGATGCAGATTTTCCAAAAGAAAGTACAGGCGGCAGAAATTGACTGCTCATTAGAGGAGCGTTGGTTTGCCTGTGAAACTCTCACTGATGCCCTGAACGGTCTTTTACAAAGAAAAGCCGTTGACACTATGGATTCAAGAAAACTTGAACCCAAAAACGACGGTATCTAACCTCTATTTTTCATTATCCACCTTTTTGTGCACTCAGGGGTATTAGAGAGTAACATTTACATGCTAACAGGTTAATCTTAAAGTATTCATAGCATCGATCTCTCAGTTGAAGAGTTTAACAAATTCATTGAAAGAAACTTCATTGCTCGTTTTTCTATGATTTTACCTTTTTTGTCATCAATTTTATCTTTCTTCCTTATACTGCCGTTTCAAATTGGCTGTTGTAAAGCTCAGCGTAGAAGCCGCCCTTTGCAAGCAATTCTTTATGGTTACCGCTTTCAATTATGTCGCCGTCTTTCATGACTAAAATCAAATCTGCGTTCTTTATAGTTGATAATCTATGTGCTATAACAAACGAAGTTCGGACCTCCGTTAAGTTATCCATAGCCTCTTGAACTATGCGCTCTGTGCGTGTATCAACTGAGCTTGTTGCCTCATCCAAAATCAGAAGCGGTGAATTTTTTATGATTGCACGGGCTATTGTTAGCAGCTGTTTTTGCCCCTCAGATAAACTCGCCTTATCATTAAGCACGGTATCGTAACCGTCTGGTAGGGTTTGTATAAAGTGGTGTAATCCCACTGTCTTACAAGCGGTGACAACGTCATCATCGGTAACGCCTGACTTTGCATAAATTATATTTTCCTTTATAGTTCCCTCAAACAACCAAGTATCCTGTAAAACCATATCGAACTGGTTATGTATATCCTCGCGACGCACTGTATTTATCGGTATGCCGTCAATCAAAATTTCGCCGCCGTTTATTTCGTAAAAACGCATTAACAGATTGACCATCGTAGTTTTGCCCGCACCTGTGGGTCCAACTATTGCTATTTTCTGCCCCGCTTTTACGCTTGCCGAAAAATCATTTATAACCAGTTTACCGGGTGTATATCCAAATTTCACGTTTTTGAACTCAATATTGCCTTTAACAACGGGAAGCCGTACCATTTTTTGGCGCTCATCCTCAAGCTCTTTTTCCTCCAAAAACTCGAAAACTCTTTCACCTGCAGCCGCAGTCATTTGCAGATTGCCCATCGCCTGCGCAAACTGCGTCAACGGTTGAGTAAATAAACGAACATAAAGCATAAACGCAACTATTACTCCAAAGGAAATTGTCCCGTTAAATGCAAGTACCGCACCCACAACACAAACCGCAACGTAACCAAAGTTACCAATAAAACTCATTAGCGGCATCATCAACCCCGAAAGAAACTGTGCTTTCCAACTGCTTTCATACAGCTTATCATTTGTTTCCTCAAAGGTCTTTTTAAACTGCTTGCTTGCATTGCATGCCCTTACGACATTATGTCCCGTATAAGTTTCCTCTACATGCCCATTTATTCCGCCCAGATGCCTTTGTTGCGCCTTGAAAAACTTTTGCGATTTCGCCATAATTACCGTCATTATTACAAAACCAAACATACTTGCACCAATTGCTGTCAAAGCCATAATCCAATTCATGACAAACATCATTATTATTGAACCGACAAACATAGTAACCGCCGTTATAAGCATCCCTAAACTTTGATTCAATGTCTGCCCGATCGTATCCACGTCATTTGTTACACGGCTCAAAACATCGCCATAGCTTACATTGTGGAAATATCCAAAGGGCAACCGATTTATCTTGCCCGATATATCTGACCGCATTCTCTTAGATATTTTCTGTGTCGTCGTAGCCATTATATAGTTTCCAAGAAGGCTCAAAAGTAGAGCACCTACGTAGAAACAAATAAGTATCAAGGCTATACTTGATATCACATTCATATCTATCACACCAATAGGTGGCAACCCTTTGGTTATTTCATCGGTTAAATTTTTGATATAGTCGGGTCCGATAATCTGAAAAACCGTACCGATCGCCGCCGCTATCAAAGCAATTATTATTACAGGCAAAAACGCTTTGCAATACCTTGCCAACTTTACAATAGTGTTTTTGAAATCCTTTGACTTTTCGCCGCCTTTTCCCAAACCACCGCCGCCAAAAGGCATGCCTCTATTGTTTTGATTTTTATTTCCGCTCATACCACTAATTCCTCCTCGCTTAATTGGGACATTGCAATTTCTCTATACACGCTACACGTTTTCAGAAGCTCTTTGTGCTTTCCGACTCCAACGACTTTGCCCTCGTCTAAAACGATGATTTTATCCGCATCCATTATCGTGCCGATCCGTTGCGCAACTATCAGACTTGTAACGCCTTGAGCTTCTCTTTTAAGCGTGGTTCGCAACATTCGATCCGTCTTATAATCAAGCGCCGAAAAGCTGTCATCGAAAATATAGATTTCAGGTTTTTTACAAACCGCTCGCGCAATCGAAAGCCGCTGTTTTTGACCACCCGAAACATTTGTGCCGCTTCGCGTTATTGGAGCGTTATATGTGTCGTCCATTTTTTCTACAAAGTCTGTGCCTTGTGCGATCCTCACAGCGTTTTTAACGTCGTCCTCACGCGCGTCATCTGTCCCGTTTTCGTCAAAAGCCACATTTGAAGTAACCGTGCCGCTGAACATTATCGCTTTTTGTGGTATATGTCCAATTTTGTTGTACAATGATGCTAATTTGTAATCTTTTACGTCTACGCCGTCTATTAAAACCGTTCCCTCGGTTGTGTCGTAGAAGCGCGGTATGAGATTCATCAAGGTACTCTTACCGCTTCCTGTCGAGCCTATGATCGCTATGGTTTCGCCTTTATGTGCCGAAAAACTAACGTCCTGCAAAACGTAGGCCGCCGCACCGGGGTACTTAAAACTGACGTTTCTAAATTCCACTTCACCTTGTTGGCCAGCCGCTCCTTCACTTATTGTACCGTCTTTTATCGTTGGCTCGGTATCGAGTACTTCGTTAATACGCTTTGCGGAAACTTGTGCTCGGGGTAACAGTATGAAAAGTATGGTCATCATCATAAACGCCAGAAGTATCTGCAAGGCATAGGACGAAAAAACGACCATATTTGAAAATAGATCAAGTCTTACCGCCGCGCCTGCGTTGTTAATCAGTATTGCGCCTATCCAATATATCACAAGCGACATGACGTTTATTACCAATCCTATAACGGGTAGCAGTATAGCCATAGCACGTGAGGTGTATAATGCTGTGTTTGTCAGTTCGTTGTTAACTTTTTCAAATTTTGCTTCTTGGTACGCTTCGGCGTTGTATGCGCGAACAACGGGTAAGCCGGTCAAGTTTTCCCTTGTTACTCTGTTTATATTGTCGGTTAGTGTTTGCATTTTCTTAAATTTTGGTGTTACCAAAATTATTATCAAGCTAAATGTTAAAACTACACTTGTAACTGCCACTCCGGTAGCAAGGGTCCACTCAAAGCCTTTTCCAGCTATTTTTAGTATCGCCCAGACGGCAAGAATGGGGGCTTTTACCACCATTTGCAAACCCATTGTTACAACTAGTTGTATTTGTGATATGTCGTTTGTTGAGCGGGTGATGAGGCTTGCCGTTGAGAACTTGTTTATATCGCCCATAGAAAATGTGTCTACTTTGTTGTACAGTTCGCTTCTAAGTCGTTGGGAAAAGGATGCGCCGATTTTGGCGGCAAGAAAACCTACCGCAATAACCATGGCGAGGCTTCCGAGTGCGCACAAAAGCATATAGCCGCCGTTTAGCCATATTTCGCTCATTGCGCTTCCCTCAGTTTGAATGAGTTTTGTTATCACGGCCATAAATTCGGGCAACCTCAAATCGAGCCAGACGCTTGCCACGATAAAAACAAGGCTAATGCATATCATTAGCCATTCTTTTGTTTTTAGATATTTGAAAATTTTAAACATCCTTTACCCTGCCCTTTACCCCTCTTGTAAATTTGGTTATTTACTATTGCAGTTAGCAATTTTGTTAATTTAGTTAGTTACTATTATGATTAGCGATTTAAATGTTTTTGTAATCATTTCTGATCTGTTTGTTCTTGACTTGTGGTTTGTCTCTTCTCACTATTTCTGCGATTCTACCCATTATCCGCACAAATTCTTTCGCGTCGTGTTCGCCCAACTTTATGAGAAAGCAGGCTATATCATCAATAAATTTTTGTTTTTGCTCCGCTGAAAATTCTCTTCCTTTGGGCGTCAATTTAACTATTATGCGCCGCCTGTCGTTATCATCTATTTCACGAGTGATAAGCCCTTTTTCAGCAAGCTCATTTAACGCTACTGCAATCCTCGCCGTACTAACGCTCATTGCATTGCTTATATCCTTAGGAAGCACTTCCTGTCGTAGCTCGATATAGAGCAAAATAAAATCGTTGCTGGGTATCCTGCTGAAATCTGTTTGCCACCTTTTGCCCGGTAATTGCATGTTTGCTAAATGTTCTTTGGCAAGTTGCCGGTAGTCCATAATTTTGTTAACCACGCTTTTGTTAACATATGGGTATTTTACCATAATAACTTTTGTCAAGAGCCTTTTTGGAGGTTCAAAAAAATTTTGATTATTAACATGCTTTTTCCCAAAATTATCTCACCCTCCAATATTGCAAACTGAAGCCGAAGCTTGTTACTTGTATTGAGGCAGGTTTTGAATTTGTATGTGCCTTTGATGGACATAAACTGTTCAGAAAAAGAGCGGTATCTAAGCAATCAAACTTACCAAAAACCGCGATTATCGCTATTTACAAAATTCTTGCATTTTATATTATAAATGGTGGCGGGGGTGGGACTTGAACCCACGAAGGCCTGCGCCAGAGGATCTTAAGTCCTCCTCCATATCTTAGGGGCAATAGTTTAATCTGGCCCTATTTAGACCTGGCTCGGATACCCCGCCACCAGTACCGATACATTTAGCAATGTATACTTTAAGTTTTTTGATTAAACTTTCTGCTTTGGATTGCCAACATAATGTTATGCTTGATGAGGTAGTATGTACAAACGCTGAGCGGCTGAATTACTCAAAGGAATTAATGAATCCTAAAACAAACACCTATGCTACATCTACTAACCTATTCTATGTAGGCGAGTGGTTTAGTGTCCCTTATTTTCTCTGTATGCTCTTAGAACTGCTTTTCTAATTGGGGTGGGGTTGGCATCTGGGAAAAATATGTAGCCTTGGGTTAAATGACTTTTATAACCGTATTGTGTTGCGAATTTTGAAATTTCAAATTCATCTTCGGGATTATGGTATGTACATATGGCCAGTTTGTTGATATCTGCAAAAAATGCTTTATTTTTTGTTGTTCCACCCTGTAGTGCTTGCTTCTCAAATCCTTCTATGTCCATTTTTAAAAGATCTATTTTGTTTATCTGATACTTTTCAATTAAATCGTTTAATGTGATATTATCCTTATCGCTAACATCGGATAAGTGTTTTTGTATTATGATGATTTTTTCTCTATAGGGTGAAAACGTGTGTTTTAATGCTTCACACCATCCAGCATCGCTTTCTATGATGTATATTTTGCTTGCCTTCTCAATAACGCTTAACGCGAAATTACCCTCAGCGGCCCCCGCATCAATAACAATGCCTCCATTAGTCACGCCAAAGCTGTCTTCTCTGCGACCAACTTGGTTAGTCTCTGGAGTTGTGACGCCGACAAAATATTGGTCGTTTGTTAAATATCTGTGTGGCGAAGCATAATCCTGTTCAAGCGATACAGAATTAAATGCGCGATACACTGATTTTTCATTATTATCTCTTTTATAAAAAAGCTTTTTATTGTTATCAATCAAAACATAAAATAAACCTGAGGTCAGATCCTTCTTAATTTCAAGTTTCCTGGTAAAATATTTTTTACGGATTGAATCAGCCATATCGGGAAACGTAGTGGCGCCATTTTTCTTTAAAAATGAAAAAATCCTCAATATGTCTGCCTTTCTTTCGTCATTAAACCTAAACTCATCTATATGATATTTAAAATATGCTTCCTGACGTTCGATGTACCTTTTTGAAGACTTTGTCTCATAACGCAATATAAATTGCTCAATTTCCATCCTTATTGGAAAAGGAACAAATTTGTAAAATAACTTTTTCATAAACAGGTTTATCATTAACTTATCTGCCCACTCAATCTTCTATGAGTCCTAATAAACTTTTATGACGCGTTGACTTTTGTGCGGGCCAAAGAGTGTCTATATTGTCTAATATTTATTGGGGCATACCGTTTAGTGTTGTCTGTGTTGCCCGGTATAACTGTATAGATTCAAATGATAATCGCTTGCCGCTTGAAAATACACGCGAGTAGCAAATAAACGGCGCGTTGAAGTGCCGTTTTTGGAGATGACCAAATGCTTTAGTTGTTCCCCAAAGAAAATCTTTGACGCTATGATACAAGATTACGCGATCTATTATGAAATATCTAAAAATAAATTAATAATTAAATCATGTCATAATCGATAGTGCAGTTATGATGGTTATCTGCTGATTAATCAAAAAGTCAAGGGTTAGGTTGTGGGTTAAGTCTTGCTGTAGTATATGCGTGCGGGGTTTTGGGCGTAAGGCATTTAGGGTTTGAGGTTAAGTTATTATACTGCATAGTTGTTTGATTGGAGACTTATCGTGACTGCTGACAATTCTCTGTTTATGTTCATAACTAAAAAATGGTATCTTATTCCCTTGTTGGCTTTTCTTTTGCCTCTCATTGTTAGAATCATACCTGAGGTGTTGGTGGGTCCCTATATTGTTGGTTTTGATACTATGGGTTTTTATGCTCCAAATACTCTTGAATGGTTGTATGGTGGTATCGATTTTTGGCGTTATCTTGCGGTTGCGCCATTATTCTATGCCTTTCTTATGTCGCTAGTTAGTGCTGGTATGTCTGTTATTGTCGCTCTTAAAGTGCTCTCGCCGTTACTTCTTGGTTTATTGGGTTTATCAATTTATTGTTATGCTCATAAAGGCTTGGGGTGGTCGTCACTCAAAAGTTTGGCGCCTGCTCTTTTAGGGACCATCTATTTTGTGGCACTGAGGATTTCTTGGGATATGTTGAGAACTGAGTTGGGTCTCATATTTTTGTTTATTGTCCTAACGTTGCTCACTCAAATTAAGGGTGGTTCATGGAAACGGTGCGTTGTCCTGTCTCTGGCGATGGTAGCAGTTGTTCTATCGCATCAACTTGTTGCTGTGATAATGCTTGGAGTCGTTGTTTTTACAGTAGTCCATGACCTGTTTTATAAAGACTTCCGCAAATCTGTTATTCTGCTTGTTACAACTTTTCCTGCGGCTGTTTTTGCTTTAGTTGTTTATTTTTTTGCTGCGGTGTCTGTTGGTTTTCAAGATTATACAACAAGTACTGAATTGCTTTTGGGTGGTTGGCTTGGTTTTTCTTCTTATCCTGATATGTTACTAAGTGAAGTTGGTTTTTTCTTGTTCTGTTTTCTTCCACTGTTGCCCTTGGTGGTGTTTGGTTTTAAACGCCTTTGTGATTTTCAGCTAAGGTGTTGGCTTGTGTTGAGTTTATTTTTATTGTTGCTTCCTTTTGCTTTTGTAAGTCCTTATCGGTGGTTGTTACTTCTGGTTTATCCGTTTGCATTTTTTGTAGTTGATGCTGTGAGCGGTCTTAGAGTAATAAGATGGAAGCGTTTTAAAATTACTGCACAAAAAATTGCAATATTTTACTTGGTTCTATCTACTGTTATTTTTAGTTTCGGATATCTTTTTAGTCCTCCCGAGCGGCCCTTTTTCTACTTTTCGCCTCAATGTATCAACTCTTATTCTTATCAAATTCCAACTTCGATGCAACAGAACACAATTTCTGTCGCTGATTTTCAGGGTACAATCAATGCGTTGCGATGGTTTGAGGAAAACAAAAAACCTGGTGATCTTTTGTTGACACATACTGTGTTTTATAGCTGGGCGTTACTTACCCTTAATGATGTTGCGGTTGTAAATTATGATTTTGGTGATCCGGTTGAGGCGGCATCGATAGCTAAACAGGACGGGTATGCGCAAATCTTTTTGGTTTGGTGGATAGATGGGGAGGGTTGGTACGCCCAATCATCATTGCCTTCTGTGTTTCAGGAGATTTATAGAAGTGAAAGAATTGCAATTTACTTTTATGACTAGGTGTTGCTTCGGTTGTTTTTTGAGGTTGCGTTTTTTGGTTGACGTGATGGTAAATGTGTGGTTTGTTGTATTGGGTTTAGGCGCTGTTTGTAATCTTTGTTATTTGTGGGTTGTCATAACTGATAACTGATAACTGACAACTGGTAAGTCTTTCTTTTAGAGACATAATAAATAAATATTTCTATCTGATTAAAGGGGTGGACCTCTGGAAAAGGCGATGTACGTGGCTATTACCTCTTCCCCTAACAAAAAACAATTGTTGGTTATGAAAACTAAAGCGATGCGATCTGGTGCTTGGTTTAGAGTACTGAAAAGAATCGATAGAGCACTTCTTGATTTAACAATAAAAGTGATAGATAACGTTCGCAGTGCAAAATTGGCAAAAAGTGTGACGGAGATTTTGGGGAAGCTTGAAAATGCGATTAAAGACCCTTCAAGTCGTTTCTATGAGGTCGGTATGCCCTTGGCGCAGAAGATAAGTATAATGTGTCAAAAGCTCGGGAATCTCTCCGCTAGCGGTTGGGCGTATGATTCTTCATTCATAAAATTCTTGGGTGTTTTACAAGTTAATGCTGACAAAACATTCACTTTATAATCTGGCTATTCCAATATTGATGGTAGTTATGGTACGTGTAACGCCTCTAATTAGTAAATAAACAGTGTATATTGTATGATACACCAAATTGTCTCAAGCAAAATATCGCTTAAAATCAAGGGGTATATCAAAAGAAACTATGGCTTACCCTTCTTACTTGTATTTCTAATACTCTTGATGGGTGCATCTGTTTTCATATCAACCGGATTATCATACATGGCAAATTCCATTACGGTCTATGCATTTTACGCTTTAATTATCGGTGTAGCATTACAACTTGTTTCCTTTTTAAAATACAAAAAAACCAATGAAACGGAGGCTGATTGATGAGTCAAGTTGAACTTTCATTTGTTGTTCCTGCATACAACGAAGAGAACTTCATAGAAGGCACTCTGGGAACAATCGATACTGTTGCAATGAAAAAATGTTCTTCATACGAAATAGTTGTAGTAAACGATGGCAGTGCCGATAAAACTTTAGTAAACGCAAGAAAATATGCTGTCAAAAATAATCATGTTAAAATTATAAGCTACAGCAAAAACTTGGGCAAAGGACATGCAGTCAAAACCGGTTTTATGAACACCAAAGGAAACGTTGTTTTTTTCACAGACAGTGATATGGAAATCGATTTGGAAAAAATACATGACTACGTTAACGCCCTAAAAAAAGCTGACATAGTAATCGCATCCAAAAAACACAAACAATCATATGTCGAAGTACCCCTATCTAGAAGAATCCTAAGTGAATGCTTTAATGCGCTTGTCCGTATTTTTACAGGTGTACCCTTGAAGGATACTCAATCAGGACTCAAAGCAATGAAAAAGAGCGCTTTTATCAATATCATTCCCCGTTTAGCCGTTAAACGTTATGCCTTTGATGTGGAATTACTGGCTGTGGCTAATCTCTACGGTTTAAAAGTCGTTGAAATGCCGGTAGACATTAAATTAGAGGCTAAGTTTAAACCGACCGAGATGTGGCATATGTTTATGGATTTACTGGGTATCGCATACAGGCTCAGAATCATCCATTGGTATCAACGCCCGGTTCAGACAAAGAATGGTTTTAAGAAACATGTTTCCATCTATCCGTGACTGATGATGTCAGTGAAACCGCTTGTATCGATAATCATCCCATGTAAAGAGATTGATGAATATACAAAAGAATCCATCGCAGGATGTAAACAACTAGATTATGAAAACTTTGAGATCATAGTGTTACCTGACTTCCAATCAGACGCTCTTGAAGGTATCAAATTAATCCCTACTGGTGCCGTGTCTCCCGGTGTAAAAAGAAATTCAGGTATAGAGCATTCAACTGGTGAATTCTGTGCGTTCATTGATAATGATGCCTATCCCCGGCGCGATTGGCTAATAAACGCATTAAAAATACTATCTGACCCTTTAGTTGGTGGTGTTGGAGGGCCTGGATTAACCCCGCCCGAAGATAATTTACGACAAAAAGCCGGCGGTTATGTTCTTTCTTCTTTTATGGTTGGCTGTCTATCAAACCGGTATAAGACAACAAATAGCGTTGAATCAGACGACATCCATTCCTGCAACTTTATCGCCCGCAGATCCGTTCTAATCATAGCGGGTGGCTGGAATGAAAAATACTGGCCCGGCGAAGATACCCTTATGTGTCTAGCCATAAAAAAAACCGGTAAAAAACTCATAGACTCTTCTGAGGTGGTAGTCTATCATCATAGACGCGCGCTCTTCAAATCACATCTTAAACAGGTTTCACGCTTCGGACAGCACCGAGGGTTATTCGTAAAAAAATTCCCCGAAAACTCTGTAAAGGTTACCTATTTTGTTCCTTCATTGATAGTCTCTTTATTCTTTGCTGGCCTACTGTTTTCATTGTTCAACCCGTTTTTCCTTAGCATTTTCCTATTTGGTTTAACTGCATATCTCATTGCAAGCTTTATTGCTGCGGTATTGCAAGTTAAACGTTCCAAATTGCTATTCACCGTATGGTTAGGTATAATAGTGACCCATATAGTGTATGGGCTATTCTTTCTCTCAGGACTCTTAAAGCGTGACTTAAAACGATGAAAATTGCTCTTTCATACCCCCCTATCCATTCTGAAAAAGGTGTTCCTCTGCTATCGCAAAATAGACAATTCCAATATTTCAACTCGCCAACCTACATCTATCCCGTTGTCCCCGCATATGCTGCAACACTGTTAGCAAATGCCGGTCACGAGGTTATTTGGGATGACGGGATTGCAGAAGAGAAAACATACAGTCAATGGCTTACTAACTTAGAGTGTATTACCCCTGATGTAATTATTCTTGAAACAAAAACGCCGGTAGTTAAAAAGCATTGGGCCATTATTAATGACCTGAAAGATGTTCTTCCCTCCTCAAAGGTCGTTTTAGTTGGTGATCATGTTACCGCTCTTCCCTTAGAGTCCATGGAACAAAGCAAAGCAGATTTTATTTTAACCGGCGGAGATTATGATTTTCTATCATTAAACTTGGTAGATTTCCTAAGTGAAAAAACCCCCAAGCTTGAACCTGGCATATGGTTCCGTGAAAATTCTATCATCAAAAATACAGGGAAATTCCAATTAGATCATAATTTAGATGAATTACCGTTCATTAACCGAGAGTTAACCAAGTGGCAACTCTACAACGAACGGAACGGTAACTTTAAAGTGGTCCCTGGCGTCTACACCATGGTGGGGCGTGATTGCTGGTGGCGAAAAGACGGCGGTTGTACCTTCTGCTCATGGCCTACCCTCTATCCAACTTTCCGTGCAATGAAGCCTGAACGGTTAGCTGACGAAATAGGTTTACTCATTGAACGCTATGGCGTTAAGACAGTGTTTGACGACACAGGCTGTTTTCCAGCAGGGCAATGGCTCAGACAATTCGCTAATTTGATGATTGAGCGGGGTTACAACAAAAAAATCCAATTTAGTTGTAACATGCGCTTTGGCGCTTTGAAACGCGAAGATTATCAGTTGATGAAGAAAGCGGGCTTTAGGATGTTGCTGTTTGGCGTAGAATCAGGAAGTCAAGCTACACTTGATCGCTTAAACAAAGGGACCACAATTGATGGTATAATAAACGAATGCAGGATACCTCGAGAAGAAGGGCTTGAACCACACATAACTATCATGGTGGGTTATCCGTGGGAGACCCGGCAAGATGCGCAAAATACCCTCAGCGCCGCAAAAACGATGATGCAGAAAGGCTGGGCAGTAACATTACAATCTACTGTCGTTATTCCCTATCCGGGAAGCAAGCTATATGCAGAAGCACAAAAAAATGGATGGTTTAGATTCGATCTAACAGATTATGAACGCTTTGATATGAAAGAGCCCGTAATGACGACTCCTGACATGACGCCTGAAGAGGTTATGAAACTTTGTGATGAAATATACAAGGTGTTCTTAACGCCTCAATATATGCTAAGACAGCTTGTTAGAATACGTTCTGTAAGAGATATCAAATACTCCATTAAAGGTCTATCAAAGGTTCTAGGTCATGTGAAAGACTTTGGCAAAGATAAATAATCGTGAAAGAGTCTCTTCTTCTTTAAGTCAAAACCAGCCTTTAGTTTCTGTTCTTATTCCGACTTATAACTCCGTGTTTACGATCGCTGCCTGTATCAATTCGGTAAAGGCTCAAACTTATCAAAACGTGGAGATTATAGTTATCGATAACCATAGTACTGATGGAACAAGAGCTGTTGCCGAAAGTCTTGGTGCAAAAACGTTAATAAAAGGTCCTGAACGATCGGCACAAATGAATTATGGTGCTCAATGTGCTTCAGGAATATATCTTCTTCGTGTCGATTCAGATATGATTTTAGATACTGATCTTATTCAAAAGTGTCTTTCACTATGTTTTGATGGGGCCCAAGCGGTTATAATTCCGGTTCTCCCACATTTGCATGGTCCACAAAATTTTTGGGTTTCTTGTAGGATGCTAGAACAAAAGATGTTAATCGATGATATGGTTAATGTAGCTCCAAGGTTCATTTTCAAACAAATTTTTTTGGCCGTAAATGGATATGATGAGCGTATTGTTGCTTGGGAAGATTATGACCTTCATAACCGGTTAATCAGCTCTGGGGTTCAAACGGTCTCTTTAAAAACTTCTGCACTTTGGCATCTTGGTGAGGCGTCATCTTTAAGCGAAATTGTTCGGAGAATGGTTAAATATGGAAAAACTGGTTCGCTTGGTTTATTCACAAAAAAACATGGATCTAGTGGGTTAAAACAAATTTCGATATTTCGACCGTCTTTTTTCAGACATAAAGGCTATTTTTTTGTAGATCCCTCTCATTTTATCGGTATTTTGTTGATGAAGGGAGTTCAAAGTTGTTCGTTTGTTTTTGGGATTTTAATAAAAAAATTTGATTAATTTTTGTCTGATGTGGAATGTCTGAAGCTAAAAAAACAAAAATAATTGGTTTTTTAAACACTTACACTTCCGGAGTGAGTGGTGCTGATGTTAGATTCGTTGAAGTAATGAAGCGGTTAAATGAGGACCGTTGTTTGGAAATTACTGTTGTAACTTCTAAACTGGGAAAGGATTTTTGTAGGGATAGGGGTCTAAATTCCAAAACTATTGTGACTACTTCTGAATCTAATGTTGTATTTGGTGATGTTATTTTATTGTATGTTCGTCGATTATTGTCAGTATTTCGTCTTATTTATCCCGTAGATAAAAACACTGTTTTGTATTCTTCTTCTGATTTTCTTCCTGATGTCTTTCCTGGTTTTTTTCAAAAATTTAAGAATAAAAAATGTAAATGGGTTTCAATGATACATTTGATAGCGCCTAATCCGTTTTTCCAATTGAATGGGTCTGGCGAAAAAGTGGCAATAAAGTTGTCCAAAAATGCCCTCTTTTATAAAATGGCTCAAATAGTTTCAATTATTATGATGAAATGGTGGGCCGATGTAATTTTTGTTGTAAATTCTGATATTAGAAATTATTTGCTTAATTTTGGAATAAAACAAGAAAAAATTGTTTTGGTAAATAATGGTATTGATGTAGAAAAATTCAATATTGCGGAGTTTTCTGAAAATCATCATACATTTGATGCGTGTTTTGTAGGTAGGTTTCATATGCAAAAGGGACTTTTTGATCTAGTGAATATTTGGTCAATGGTCTGTAAGGAAAAACCTGCCGCGAAGCTGGCTATAGTGGGTGGTGGTCCAGAAAAATTGCGTTCTGAACTTGAGAAGGCTATATTAGCCAAAAGAATGGTTGGTAACATCAAAATATTGGGTGCATTAAATGAGGCCGGCAAAATAAACGTGTTACATTCCAGTAAAATGCTTATATTTCCAAGTACTTATGAAAGTTGGGGTATCGTTGCTGCTGAGGCTATGGCTTGTGGTTTGCCTGTCATCGCGTGGAATTTGCCTGTTTATGAGAAAATTTTTCCTCAGGGGATGATAAAAGTTCCATTGGGCGATGTTAGTGTTTTTTCTCAAGAAATTATTAAACTGCTTGAAAACGCTGAATTATGTTCTAAGATCGGTAAAGAGGCATCGTGTGTTGTTTCAAAATATGATTGGAATATTGTCGCAAATCACGAGTTAATTCTTCTGAAAGGTGTTCTCAATAATTGTTGTTTACAATAACTTTTTTTGTTTCGTTGTGTTCAAAATAATTTTTCTCTCTGACCTGTTGTGGTGTAAGTCTAAATGAATATTCAAGGTTTTGTCAACTTTTTGCATACTGATAAAGTTCGCGATTCTTTCTTAGCTGTATCCGGTTATCTTGTGCTTTCTGTTTTTTTCCTATTTGGTTTATTAATGAGTCGTGGAGATGTTGCACAACAGGACTGGGCAGTACCTATTACGTCCGATGCTGCTGTTAACTATGCTAGTTCTTTTTTCCATGTGTGGGTTCGTACAGGGTTTGGTGGCCATTATGTTGGACGGTGGGGTTTTCCTTTTTTCCCTCTTATAAATGGTGTTTTAGCTCCTCTTGGGTTTGTCGGTGGGATTGAACTAAAGTTGTTGGCGGTTTTTCTTGTTTCCTTAGGTGGGGTTACTACGTATGCTCTAGCTCGTTCTTTTCGTTTAGGCCTTTTATCTTCGTTCTTGGCAGGCCTGTTTTTTATGACAACTGCGGTTGTATTTGATTGGCTTGTATTTGGATGGATGTTTTACTTGCTCGCCTATAATCTCCTTCCGCTAATGATTCTAGTTGTGAAGAAATATTTGGAAACAAGTGACTCTCGTTATTTGATAATTGGTGGTTTAATATTGTCATTATCGACAATTCAACCCACATTTATTCTAGTTTTTCCTTTGTTTAGTTTAATTTTTATAATTTTTGAATCTAGAGGTTGTTTGCACATAATTCGTAGGGGTGTTGTTTTTATTGTGGCTTGTTTGTCTGTTTGGTTTTTGACCACCTTGACTTTCTTTACTGCTCCGAATCATGCTGGTATCACTTCGTTTTATCAAGGTGAATTTTTTCTCCCTACGTTTACTCAATTTGAAAATTTTTCGATTTTGATAAATCCAATTAGGCTGTGGGGTAGTACATTTAATTTTCAATTTGAAACATATTTTCCGGTAGAACTTGTTTTCTTTTCTTTTTTGCCAATTCTTCTGGGAATTTCGTTTTCGTTATTAAAACTCAATAATCGATATGTTCTTTTTTCTCTATTGTGTTATCTGTCATCTTTTTTGCCTTATTTCATATATTCCAACTTCCATTATCTTGTTTTTAATTTACCTTATGGACATATTTTTGAGGCGCCAAGTATTTTTCTCGCTCCCGCAAGCCTTGGCTTGGCGATATTAATCGGATTTTCAAACAGTACGTTGTCAAAATTGGTTGGTTTACGTGTAAATTTCTCAAAGTATTTTGTTAAAATAGCGAGTTTCATGATTATTTTTGTTTTATTAATTGTTGCTGGTGCTCCTTGGTGGATGGGTGCGGCTTCAGGACCTGCGGCTTCTGGAATTCCAACTAAGCTGAATCTATACGAAGTCCCTTCTGAATATATCGATTGGTCACGAGATATCGCGGCCAGTACTGATTATTTTGTATTCTACATTCCTCCATCCTTAAGTCATCCCCAGATTATCGATTCGCCGGGTTTTTCATTACCCTTTGAAGGAGTCAATGGTGTGATTTTTACTCAGGTTAACGATTTACCTTATGTTTGGCCTACAAATGCGTCTATGTTTCTTGATCAGTTATTTGAAGGGGATACCCAAGTTGCTGAGTATTGGGGAAATCAAAGTATAAAATACATTGTTGTTTATACAAATGTTGAGGCTCCTTATGACACCGCTGAAATTCTCAATCGCCTATCTGCTCAGCAAGGTATGGAAAAAGTGAAAGAATATCCCAATGTTGTAGTGTATCAGAATTCTTTTGCACAACCCATTGTTTATACTAACAGCACGAATACCTTGATTGATATTATATATCATGACCCGACATCCTATAAAATAAACGCGACCTCTTCTGATCCATTTTACATAATATTTAATCAAGCTTATTCCTCCGGTTGGGTTGCCTCAATAAACGGGGCTAAAATATTGGATCATACAGACATAAACGGATTCAACTGTTGGTATGTTAATTATACTGGAAATGTGCCGATTGAAATTTATTATGAACCCCAAACAGTTTATGTGATCAGTTTTGCGCTGTCACTAATAACGATTATAACTCTTTCTATTTACGTAGTCATAGTAAGTTTAAACAAACTAAGAAATCGTCCTACCCCTAAGTTAAATAATGCTTTAAAGCCTGCTTAGCATTTCCTTGTGGTAATATGCTCATTTGCTCACCGGTAGTCTCAATAATAATTTTGAACTTTAATGGTAAACGATTTCTTGACATGTGTATATCCTCGATTCTTGATCAAGATTTTACTAATTTCGAAATACTTTTTGTTGATAATGCCTCAACCGATGGCAGTGTAGAATACATCAAAACCAAATTTGGATATGATTCTCGAATTAAGATAATACAAAATGATTATAACTCTGGTGCTGTTGAAGGGAATAATATCGGTATCCGGAATGCAAATCCAAGTGCTTCCTATATCTTTCTTTTAAATAACGATACTGAACTTGGTCCTAACTGGCTATCTAGCATGGTTAAGGTCATGGAAAACAACCCGCAAATTGGTGCTGCGGGTTCAAAACAATATTTTATGAATGAACGTAAACGACTTCAAGGTATTGGTTCGTTTATTGACTGTTGTGGATTTAATCATCAAATAGGAGAAAATCAAATTGATTTTGGTCAATATGACCGTGAAATTATTCCGATTTTTGCCTCTGGAACGACTGCTTTGTTCATAAGATCCGTGTTGTTAAAAAAAATTGGCCTACTTGATCCCATGTATCATTTTGGATTTGATGATGTTGATTTGTGCTGGCGCATATGGTTGAGCGGTCATGAGGTGGTTTGTGTTTCAAAATGTATTACCTACCATAGAGTTTCGGGTACCCCTCGTAACTTGAGCAGGGTACTTTTTCATCGTGAAAAAAATAGGATAATGATCACAATTAAAAATTATGGCCTGTATTATCAGTTACGTTTCTTACCATTTATATTTGCATTTGATTTGTCACAATTATTGGTATATTCTTTAACTAATAACTACTCGTCTTTTCAGTCGATTGTTCAGGCATTAATATGGGATATTAAACATTTCAAACACATGTGGCATCAACATCTCAAAATAAAATATTGCGTGCGAAAAGTCTCTGATAAAGAAATCAGCCGTCACATGTTTAAGATAAATATAACCGAACTTTGGTCCCGCATAGGAACATAGCACTCGTTTAAAAGTACATATACGAAGCGATTAGCTCTTCATTTCCGAACTGTGACCAGCGTTCATTCGGAACTGAAATCCAAGGGCTTCCACAAAAATCTTTTCACTCCTTATATTCATAAATATATATTTTAAAAAAATAATAAGTGTTCAAATGTTGCTGTACATTAAGCTAGACTGTTTATAATTACCGGAAAAAGAAAAATCTGTGCGATGCTAAGTTGCTATTCTGCGAACCACTTGATTGTTTTTTTGAGCCCTTCATCTAATTCAATTTTAGGCTTCCAAGCAACAATTTTTTCCAGTTTTGTCGTATCGGGACAACGCCGTTTTGGATCATCTTTAGGCAACGGATAGAACACAATGTCGGATTCTGTTTTTGTTATTTCTTTAATTTTTTGTGCTAACTCAAGTATAGTGACTTCTTGGGTGTTACCGACGTTCACAACTTCTCCGATAGCCTCCGCCTTTGTTGCTAGCAAAAGAAGCCCTGTCACAGTATCTGAAATATAGCAGAATGATCGCGTTTGCTTTCCATCTCCATAGACCGTTATGTTCTGTTTTGTTAATGCTTGGTTAATGAACCGTGATAGAGCCCGGCCGTATAATCCGTCCTCGCGTAAACGTGGTCCATATGAGTTAAAAATTCTTGGAACCCTAACATCCAATCCATATTGTTTCCTATAAGCCATAAGCATCGCTTCCGCAAACCGTTTTCCTTCATCATAACAGGATCGTGGACCAATCGGGTTAACATTCCCCCAATAAGTTTCAGGTGTAGGAATTATTTCTGTGTCACCATAGGTTTCAGAAGTCGAGGAAAAGAGAATGGGTGCATCATTTTTCCTGGCAAGTTCAGCCATGATAAACGTACCCACGGCACTGGTTTGCAGTGTTTCGATTGGGTGCGCTTGGTACTCGTCTGGTGATGCATGCCCTGCTAGGTGAATAATGAAATCAAATTTTTCGTCACTTTTAAAAGTGCAAATATCAGCTTGAACGAACCTTACTTGAACTTGTTTAATGCGCTGTTCTATGTTTTTTATTTTACCTGTTGATAAGTCATCAACAACCGTTACTTGGGCACCGAAATCGATGATGCAATCACATATCCAGCTGCCTATAAAACCGGCACCGCCGGTAACGAGCACTTTCTTGTTTGTGAATATATCCCCTTTTACAATTTCCTTTATATCTTCAAGATCTTTGCGGATAATATCGTCCATCACATTGTTTGTTTCCTGCAGAATTGTTTATACGATAACTCTAATGCTTCCCAATATCTTTCTGGACTGCCTATGTCTAAATGTTTATAGTTGTCATCTAGTTTCACGGCGTATACTCTTAGGTTCCATTCGACAAGCTTTTGGATAGCATCGGTTAGTTGTATTTCACCGTTTTTTCCAGGTTGAAGGGCTTCTAGGGCCTTAAAAATGACGGGGTGAAAAACGTACATAGCCATTATTGCCAGGTTTGTTTTAGGATTCTCCGGTTTTTCCACAACCTTTTTTACTTTTAGGATTCCCGGTTCTACTTCTTCTCCTTCAACGATGCCGTATTGTTTAGGATTATCTATTTCTATGACAAGGAATGTTGCATCTGCGTTAAATCGCTGGAAACTATCGAGCAGTTTTTTTGCATAATCCATGTTTTTTGATATGATGCAACTGTCGCCGGCATGGACAAGACAACTTTCGTTTTGGATAAACGGTTGAGCCATCAAAACCGCGTTTCCAAAGCCTTTGGGTTCAGGCTGGTTTACCCACATGATAGTTGAAGTATCGAGTCTAGCATAGAAGCTTTCTAGGTCTGCAGCTTGCCCGTTTTTACCCGCTTCTTCAAGTGTTTGTATGCAGTCGGTGTCAGGGGTGAAGTGGTCTTCTATACTGCGTTTGCCTCTGCCGACCACAAAACAGAACTCTTTGAGCCCTGCTTCATGTAGTTGCTCAAAGACCAATTGTACCACCGGTTTAACCATCATGTCGCCGTGTGATGTCTTGGAGAAAATTGGGAGCATCTCTTTTGGTTGTTCTTTGGTGGCTGGGAACAACCTGGTTCCTAGACCAGCTGCTGGAATGATTACCTTCTGAACCATGAGTTTCCCTTTTGTTCTCTTGTGTTGTGTTAACCTATATATATTTAGTACGATAACTCATCCAAACTATTGTTGAACTCTGAGGGTATCGCGTTTGAGTAAACGACCAAAAATTTCTGTTATCGGTGTTGGTTATGTTGGTTTATGTACTGCGGTGGGTCTGGCAAGCAGAGGGTATAGTGTTGTTGCCTGTGATATTGATGTAGAAAAAATCAATAAAATAAATCGTGGTATCCCTCCTTTCTTTGAGCCTGGCATTCAAGAAAAACTCTCTGAGAGCGTACAAAAGGGTACGTTGAAAGGGTTAGTTGGCGAAACTGATAGGGCTGTAATGGAAACAGATTTTACTTACGTAGCTGTGGGAACCCCAAGTAATTCCGACGGCAGTATAGATCTCACATACATAAAATCTGCCGCTGTCAACATAGGAAAAGCACTAAAACAAAAAACCGATTATCACATAGCAATAATCAAAAGTACAGTTGTGCCGGGAACAACCCAAAGCGTTGTATTACCCATTATTGAAAGAGAATCAGGCAAGAAATGTGATGTAGACTTTGGGTTATGCATGAACCCTGAGTTTTTGCGTCAAGGTTCCGCTTTCCAAGATACCCTAAATGCTGACCGAATAGTCATTGGTTCGCATGACACGCAGGCAGGTCGCAGAGTTGAAGCGCTATACTGCGAATTTTATAGTCCCCAGGTGCCTCCTATAATTCAAACTACCCTCTCAACTGCTGAACTTATCAAGTATGCTAGCAACGCCATGTTAGCTACAAAAATCAGTTTCATAAACACCATTGCCAATATATGCGAAAAAATTCCCGGTGCTGATGTGCAAGTTGTAGCGGAAGCAATGGGTTTAGATAAGCGGATCGGTTCACAGTTTTTAGATGCAGGTTTGGGATATGGCGGTTCCTGTTTTCCTAAGGATGTGAAAGCATTGATTGCCTGTTCAGAAGCGTTTGGCTATACGCCTGAACTTTTGGATGCAACTGAAAATGTTAACAAAAAACTGCCGATTAAAGTCGTGAATCTTTGCAGACAACAGCTTGGTACGCTTAAAGGTAAGCAAATCGCTATTTTGGGCTTGGCATTTAAGCCTAATACGGATGACATGAGAGAAGCCCGGGCTATCCCCATCATTAACCAACTGTTGGAGGCGGGTGCCTGTGTTGTTGCTTATGATCCGGTTGCGCTTCTGACGGCTAAGGCTATTTTTAAAGATTCCATATGTTATGCAAACTCTATAGCGGGGTGCCTCAAGGATGCCGATTGCTGTATTCTTGTGACCGAGTGGCCTGAATTTAAAAAATTAACCCCCGACTTCTTTAACGCTAATATGAAACAACCTATACTTATTGATGGTCGACGCATTTATGACCCCCAAAAGTTCCGCAAAAAATTAAAATTTTCTGCTATCGGTTTAGGGCAATAACAAAAGATGCATGTACACCGGTAGGTTAGGTCTTTTTTCTGATTGTGAACTGTAATACTTAGGGATGGTTTTCTAGATAGTACCGTGCTGCGCTTAAGATTAATCCGTTTGTAAGGATACCTTGTCCTTGTAGGGCTTTCCCTGCTTCATCAACTCCGTGATCAAATCCGTAGACGGGGTCTTGTGTGTTTTGTTCTAGGTAGATGCACATGTTTCTAGTGTAGTTAGTGTTGTAAATGGCTAAGAAACCGAAGGCAATTTTTGTATAAATCATCGGCGGCAGGTTTGTTGTTTCTTGGGCGCTGTTTAGCGTTGTCCAGGTTCGACCATCAGGTAACACCACCCATTCCCATTGCCAATCGCCTGTCGTATCGGTTGGGCCTTCACCAAATGCACGGAATTTACCACTTATGTTATAGTAAGCTTCATGTGCTGAGTATGTCATATTTACCAAGGTTGCTATTCTGGGATCATTGTTTTTTATTTCAAAAAATGCGCAAAGCAAAGGTTCACCTGAAATTCTTGTTTTAGGCAATGTAACATCGCCGCTTACTGTAATATATTCTGATGAAAATATATTATCTAGTATTTTTGTAGATGCAGTCTTAAGTTCTGGCCAAAAAGCTGCAAAGCCACTAATTATGTAGTATGCATATATGTTTGTATCTGTTTCTGCTTGGTCCTTTAGTGTGGGAACTATATTGGCATAATTAGTTCGGTTGTAATATTGACCGTGAAGGACTATATTATTTATCCTCGAGGTGTATTCCGGATATTCTCTTAGATTGTTTAATGCGACAAACAAACGACCGGTATCTGCGATGTCAACATAGTCATCTGGGACCTTGTCTGAGTTTTCATGCCAATTCTCTCCGGTATCTGATCGATAGAACCAGTACGGATAGCCGGCATTGTTTAGTTCACGAGTTTCTAACCAGTCTAAAACCTTGTTTATTCTTTCGTTAAATCCCCATGTCCCAGTGCGGTTAATCAATCCCAAGTTTTCCGCGTCAATAGTTGCTTGGATGTAAACCCCTAAGTCCCAATCTGTGATGCAGGGTGAACCTGTTCCTGACCAAGGAATCCCCGTGTTTCCATCAACACCTACACCCGGCTCATAATAGCGCCACGCAAATGTGGCTATTGTTTGCCAGGTTTTATCGTCTATTTCGTGTGCGGATTCTATGACCCCGATCTTTTTAGTAGTGGATCCTTCACTAATCACCCCTTTGATGTTATCTAGAACGTCCTTTATGCCTTCAAATAGATCCTTTTGATTGTCGTTGGGTGGTTGAGTTGGATTTGTTCCATTGACCGGTGCTTCCATCGGGGGGCTTTGGTTATCTCTTGGTAGGAAAATAAAAAAAGCCAATATCGCAACAGTAATGATAATTCCAGATGTCATAAAAATTTTTGTTCTTTTGCTGAAGCCTCCGGCATGAAGGCGATTGAACCCTTTGTTGCTTGTATCGTCTACTCCTTTGTTGTGCTTTATTGGTCTAGCAATGCGGTGAAGTACGCAGATTTTTTGGAAGTTAACCATTCATAGTGTCCTCCTTCACGGGCTTGCTCTGGCGCAATCCTGTCTTTTTTAGCCGGAAATAGCCTAACTATGTTTAGTGTATGTTCTTGTTTTTTATTAAGCTATTGAATAGAACACTCTTAATATACAATTTAGCCCACTGATTTGCAGTACACGGAAGCTTTTCATATAAAAATTGTTACAACCTGTTATATTTCTACGGTGCAAAAACTGTTCTGAGCGGGTGTGACATTTTTTACGTTTTTAGTGGATCTGGGGGGATTGTACGCGTTATTCTCGCAGAAACATGGTTTATGAATACATGAAAACTGCATTAATTTCGAGCAGACTAATACAAGAAATGGTCCAACTACTTGTCACTGTTGTAGATGCCACTAGATGTGATTCCCTGATTTTGATCCCTGAAAACCAAAAGCGATAAACATTACCTCAACACCAACATAAAATTAAAACTGTACGGGGGATGAGAGAAAATGAGCAAGGCTGCTGATATGGCAAAGGTTTCGGCTAAAGGTGGTTTTCATATGCTCTGGGGTCTTGTTCTATCCACAGTTATTTCATCTGTTGGTACTATTATCATCGTTAGGTTGTTGGGTGCAGATAATTGGGGTCTATACACAATCGCTATTGCTGCTCCTACTATGATTGCAACCTTTAGGGACTGGGGTGTAAACGTTGCGATGATTCGATATACAGCCCAGTACAATAGTGAAAATGGGGTTTCTAAGATACGCAATATTTTTGTTGCAGGGCTTGCTTTTGAGCTCATTTTAGGTTTGGTGCTTTCGATTGTATCTATTGTGATTTCGGGTTTTCTAGCGGACGTCTATCAACGTCCAGAAATAGTTCAATTAATTCAAATTGCCTCATTATTTGTTCTGAGTGGGGCAATGATGACTGCGGCAACTGCGGCCTTTACTGGGATGGAACGATTACATCTTAACAGTATCATGTTGATTGTTCAGTCAATAGTTAAAACTGGTTTGATAATTGCTCTTGTGATTTTGGGTTTGGGTACTCTAGGTGCGATAGTTGGTTTTTCTGTGGCGGTTCTAGTTGCAGGCATAACTGGTGTTCTGCTTATGTTTGTGATGTACTCATCTTTGCCTAAACCTTCCGATGGTAAATTGGCTATAGGTGAAACGATAAAGACCCTGCTCAAGTATGGTTTGCCGATTTCTATAGGCACGATTTTAGTTAGTTTTCTTGGCCTTTTCTATACTCTTATTATGCCAATCTTTGTTACCGATAATAGTGTAATCGGTAACTATGCACTTGCGCAAACTTTTGTTGTTTTGATCGTTTTCTTTGCTACACCGGTGACAACTATGCTTTTTCCTGCTTTCTCAAAACTTGATTACCGGAAAAATCAGTTTGACCTAAAGAATGTTTTCCAATATTCCGTACGGTATGCTGCACTCCTAGTTGTACCGGTTACTTTTTTGGTTATGTCTCTTGCTGAGCCTGCTATCCATACGTTGTTTCCTGAGGGTTATTCGCAGGCGCCTTTTTTCCTTATGTTATTGTCGATATCTTATTTGTTTACGGCCCTTGGTAATCTGAGTGCTGGTAACCTTATAAACAGTCAAGGAGACACAAAATATACCCTTAAATTGTCGATTCTCCAGGCGGCTATTGGGTTTCCCTTGGGGTTTGTATTGATTTCCCAATTTGGTATTATCGGTTTGATTATTAGTTCTCTTGTCGTTGTTCTTCCAGGATTGTTTTTGAGTTTGGGTTTTATAAAGAAACGTTATGGTGTTTCAGTGGATTGGGGGTCATCTGTTAAGATTCTGTTATCGTCTGGAGTTACTGGTGTTTTAACTTATCTTTTGGTCACTTGGTTGCCGTTTAGTAGCCCAATACGGTTGATTCTGGGTGTAGTTGTGTTTGTGGTTGTTTTTGTGCTGATTGCGGTTTCAACTCGAACCATAACTCGGGCGGACTTGGAAAACATCCAGACGATTGTAGCAGGATTGGGTCCATTACGTAAACCCCTGCACCTTGTACTTACTATATTAGGCAAACTTATGCCTAAATCTCAACCACATCCAAAATAACTATACAATTTACGGCAGTAATTTGTTGTCGTTTCAGGTTCATGCCTTAAAAATCGAGTATTGTCGGCGTTTGGTTATATTAATCAGATTAATTTCCATATTGTTTTTGTTAAGTAAGCTATAATACTTGGTTTTCCTCTTAAAATTTGAGATTGATATGAAGGCTCTTGTGCTTAGTGGCGGCAAAGGAACTCGATTGCGCCCTCTAACCTTTACCTGTGCTAAACAGCTTATCCCTGTAGCAAACAAACCTATCTTGGGGTATGTTCTTGATCAGGTTGCGGCAACCTCTATAAAAGAGGTGGGAATTATCACGGCACCTGAAACAGGTCACTTTGTTGAGGCGTATGTTGCTGATGGTTCAGCCTGGGGCCTTACTGTATGTTATGTTCCACAGCAGCCGCTGGGTTTGGCGCATGCAGTAAAGACTGCTAGAGGGTTTTTGGGGCAAGATTCTTTTGTTATGTGTCTAGGTGATAATGTGACAGGGCAGGGTTTAGAGGGTTTTATCAAAAAATTTAATGCCGAACATTTAGATGCGTTAATTATTCTCAAGGAAGTGGATGTTCCCTCTAGTTTTGGTATCGCTCAGCTGGATAAAGAGGGCAATATTGTTCGGCTTGTAGAGAAACCCAAGACCCCTATGGGTAATCTTGCCATCATTGGTACCTATTTGTTTTCAAACAGAGTTCATGATGCTATTGAGCGGATTGGGCCGTCGTGGCGTGGGGAACTCGAGATTACCGATGCGATTCAAGAGATGATTAACATGGGTTTTGCGGTGAAGGCTGAAATCCTTGATTCTTGGTGGCTTGATACAGGCAAAAAGGACGATATATTATCTGCTAATGCTATAATTTTAGATGAGTATGTCCAGTTTGATGTTAAGGGTAGTGTTGTCAACAGTAATATTGTTGGGCGTGTAAAGGTTGAGGTAGATGCTCAAATCATAAACAGTATTGTTCGTGGTCCCTGCGTGATTGGTCGGAATGTTTTGGTTGAGAATTCTTTTATCGGACCCTACACAAGTATTGGTGATGATTCAAAGATCTGTAATTCTAGTCTTGAGTACTGTGTGGTTCAGAATGGGGTTACGGTGCGCGATGTGGAGCGGCTTGAGGACAGTTTAATTGGAAAAAATGCTAAAGTAATCCGCAACACGCGTGGCAGAACCTTAAAGTTGCATGTGGGTGACTATTCTGAACTCGAAGTATAGCGGGTTTAATGGGAAGTGTTATAAGTACTCTTCGCCGCTATGTTGACGTAGGTGCGTCGATGTTAGCGGGGATAAGAATTAAGCCTATTGTGCGTTTGGTCGATGAACGTGGTTTCTTTAGCGAAGCTATGCGTAGTGACTGGGCTGATTTTTTTGGAGATGATGTGGTTGTGCAGATAAATCATTCCTTTACTTATCCTAACGTTATTCGAGCTTGGCATCGACACCTTCGTGGCCAGGTGGATTATTTTTTGGTTTTGAGCGGTTCGATTAAGCTCTGTGCATTTGATGAACAAACCTCCGCACTCACAGAAATAGTTTCCAGCGGCACAGAGTTACAGGTGGTTAGAGTGCCGGGGCATTACTGGCATGGGTTTAAAGCTGTTGGCACTGAACCAGTGATGCTTGTGTATTATACCACAAAGCTCTATGATTCTGTTGATCCTGACGAAGAGCGTCGGGCTTGGAATGATCCAACACTTATTCCTCAAAGTATAAACGGAAAACAATCCGATCTTCGTGTTGGTAAAAGCTGGGATTGGAATTTTGTCCCTCATAGGTGATGATGAGTATGAAAGTATTAGTGACTGGTGGTTTAGGCTTTATCGGAAGCAGTTTCTGCCGCTACATGCTTGCCACATATCCGGAATGTGAATTGATAAATGTGGACAAAGTCGGCATAGGTGCAAACCCTGCAAACCTTCAGGGTCTAGAACATGATAGACGTTACACCTTCATCAAAGGCGATATCTGTAACTCACAACTACTAACCCGGGTGATTCATCAAGTTGACACTGTTGTAAACATCGCTGCTGAAACCCATGTTGATAGAAGCATCTCTGATCCTAATGTGTTTTTACAAAATAATACAGTGGGAACTTTTACGGTTCTTGAAGCGATACGAAGACATAATCACAAAGCCCGGTTTGTGCAGGTATCTACTGATGAAGTTTATGGCGAAGCCTTGGAGGGTTCTTTTACAGAAAATACCCCCCCTAAACCGTCTAATCCCTACTCCGCTTCCAAGGCGGCAGCTGATATGTTTGTGCTGTCTTACCATAGGACCTATGGTTTAAACGTCTCCATCACCCGTTGCACTAATAATTTTGGTCCCTACCAGCTTCCAGAAAAGCTCATACCTAAAACCATCATACGAGTATTGCGTGATTTGCCAATTCCCATTTATGGCAAAGGTACTAACGTTCGCGATTGGATACATGTCAATGATCATTGTAAAGCCGTTGGTATGGTGCTTGAGAGGGGTAAACCTGGCGAAATCTATAACATATCTGCAGGCAACGAAGTCACTAACCTGGCGATAGTTAAAAAAATTCTTATCTGCCTCAAAAAACCTGAAAGTCTTCTAACCTTTGTAGAAGACCGGCCGGGACATGATGTCCGCTACAGTTTAGATTCTAAAAAAATCCGTGATGAATTGGGTTGGAAACCTGCCGAAATCTTCGAAGATGCTTTGGCTTCAACGGTGGAGTGGTATCTTAGCAATGAGTCCTGGTGGACTCCCTTTGCAACTGATGTGATTTTACATCCTACTCCTTGGAAGATGGGTGGTCTACGTTGAAACTCTTAATCACTGGTGCAAATGGGCTTTTTGGTTCAAAACTGGCCCAGATGGCCCTTGAGAGAGGATTTGAGGTTTATTCATCTGACCTTGAGGCCCAGTCGGCTTATGGTACTCCTCTTAGACTCGATGTTTCAGACAAAGTGCAAGTGGATGCTGTTTTTCAGCGCATAAAGCCCGATGCAGTGGTTCATGCGGCTGCGATAACTGATGTGGATAAGTGTGAACTCAACAAGGGCTTTGCTTGGAAGGTTAACGTGGATGGAACAATGCACATACGGGAGGCCGCTGAGCGCGAAGAGGCTTTTTTGGTTTACTTATCCACCGATTATGTACTAAGCGGTGAAAAGGGTTCTTATGTAGAATCAGATGCGGCGGATCCTCAAAACTACTATGGTTTGACTAAATTGATTGCTGAGGAGATCGTTCAAACTCTTCCTGAATTTTTTATCGCACGTCCCAGCGTAATCTATGGTGCTACTCCGGCAGCGGGAAAAGCAAATTTTGCGCTTTGGCTCCTTGAGGCTCTTGGCCGAGGAGAACGTGTCAAAATTGTCAAAGATCAATGGAACACTCCTACACTCAACACTAATCTTGCCGAGATGATTCTAGAAGCTACTGAGCGTCGTTTGGTTGGACTCTACAATATGTGTGGTGCCACAAGAGTCAGCCGTTTAGAGTTTGCACAAGCGATTGCTGATGTTTTTGGTTTAGACAAGGGGTTGATTGATAAGGTTTCTTCTTCCCAGTTCTCATGGATTGCTAAGCGTCCGGTAGATTCTTCGCTTGATACGTCTTTGGCCCAGCGTGTTCTTAAATGTAAACCGATGCCTCTGAAGGCCGCTCTTGCACAACTAAAAACAGAGTTGACCCAAAGATAGTTTTTAGGTAGCGTAACTGTTATGTAGTAAACTGCGCTTTTCCATGTTAGAATGATGAAACAATCAAGCATCAAGCAGATCGCAAGGCAACGTATTGAAATACTGTTTTGGCAGGCTAAAATTTTTGCTCACTCAAATCCCAAGTTAGCTACTGTGTATGTTGAGTCTGCACGGCGGATTGCGATGGCTGCCCGAATCCGTTTGCCGATAGAGTTTCGGCGTGAAACCTGCAAAGAGTGCAACGTCTTGTTTATACATGGAGTTAATTGTAGAGTTAGGATAAAACAAAAAAGGGAGCCTCACGTGGTAGTAACATGTTTAAACTGCGAGAATCACACACGTTATATGTTAAGAAAAAAGGTGCGCAATGTAATTGAGTAAGATAACGACAAAGATGAAGCGCCATGTTAGACACGTTCTAAAAGATGAGAATCCCACCATATGGGTGGGTAAGGACGGTTTATCGGCGCAGTCGATAAGCGAAATTGAGAAGCAACTGCAGAGAAACAAGATGGTTAAGGTGCGGATTTTGCCGGCGGCGCTCAAAGAATTGACTACTGCTGAAGAAATTGCCAATAAAGCCGCAAAAGAAACTGAGGCTGCTTTGGTCGAAGTTAGAGGCCATGTGTTTATCCTGTTTAGAAAGCGCAAAGCTGAACCCGAGTCGCCTATTCCCTGATTTTGCTTACGTATAAATACCCCCAAGTTTCTTCTTTTAGTGTACTTGTTTTTGAAGGTGACTTGTTTTGGGTATTAGTGAATCTATCAAACGTGATCATGATGTGTACCGACGATTTTTTGCTAAGATCTCAAAAACGACCCTAAATGATGGACTGATGCGAGAAGAGGCTCTCAAAGAGGTTATGCAAAACATCTATGCACATCATGAGGCAGAGGAGCTGACGATTTTCCCCAAGATGATGCAGATAACTGAGTTGCGGGGACTGGCGTTTGAACTTGAAGTGGAACATGTTGACATGAAACGGCTCTTTGAAACCCTAAAAACAGAACGCGCCGATACAGAAATTTGGAAATACAAACTTATACCCATATACGATATCATGCACACTCATTGGCTCAAAGAAGAAGAAAATTTAACACCCTTTGGACTGGATTATTTTTCAGAAGCTGACTGGGAACAACTAGGCCAACGCTTTGACGAGATAGTGCATAAAAAAACTAAGCTTAGCTCCCTAATGTTGCCGTTACCAAAGTGTAGATAGAACGACTGGTTTTGAGGGATAGGTGTTGATTAGAACTCTTGCCTAAGTAAACCTATGCATGATGAAAATGAAAAAATCGGATAATTCCTAGTTATCCTATAGTGTTTATTCTTTCTTGTTTTCTGCCGGAACTAAAACTGCCGCTGCAACGGTTGTGGTCCATAAGCCGTTTTTGTCGCCTGCTGCTGATTGGGTGGTGTTGGCTGTTTTTATGATTAAGCCGGTGGTTTTGAAGAGTTGCTTACGTTCATCCCATGCAGTTTCAGGGTCAAACTGGATGCCCATGGTGGTTGCGAGCATGGTGGCTGCGAGGTCTTCAGCGTAGTCGCCTGCTGTTTCATCGGTCTGACCAAAGCTGTGGTGTTCAGATAGGTAGCCGTATTGGTTTTTTCCTGAAGGAATGGCAACGCCTACTGATGAGGCGACAAGCCGGTGTGGTTCATTGGTTGCATTGCGGGCGATGACGACAAAGGTGATCTCTCCGGGATGAATCATTTTGAGGCCTTTTTCACGTGTAATCAGTTCACATCCAGGTGGAACGATACTGGATACGCTAACTAGGTTACACATTTGTATACCTGCGTCTCGGAGCGCTAATTCAAACGACTGAAGTTGCTCTTTGTGTTTGCCGACTCCCTTTGTAAAAAAGAAATATTTTGGTATCATCTTATGTATCGGAAAATATGGATTGCAGAATGCATTTATTAGGCTTTTGTTTAAAGAATTAATACTACCCCAAAAGAACATACACTGGGCAACAGATGACCTCATCACATAGCGTATTTAGAGACGAATCCAAACTGGATATAAACTATATTCCAGCGAAGCTGCCACACCGCGAAAGAGAGCAACGTCTATTAGCTGAATTCTTCAGCTTCCTTTTGCAGTATCCTGGACGGATGTCCCAGCGTGTCATCCTAACCGGTGATGTAGGTACCGGTAAGACCGCGCTTGCCCAGACCTTTGGCACAGAACTCGCAAATCAAACCAAAAGGAAAACCCTCAAATTCCGCTATATTCATATCAACTGTCGCGAATTCCGAGGCAGTCTACAACCGATTCTCCATCAAACCGTTACCGCATTTCGCGCCAACTATCCCGCCCGAGGGTATGCCGCTGACGAAATTCTCTCCACATTACTGCAGGTGCTCGATGAAGAAGAAACCACCCTGATAATAACCCTAGATGAATTTGATAGCCTTATTGAAAAAGAAGGCTCAGATGCCGTCTACAAACTCACCCGCATACATGAAACCCGACAAGGCAAACCCCAACGCCTCTCCTTTATCTTTATTATGCGGGACCTAAAAGCTATCGAACAACTCGACGACAGTGCAAAGAGTACACTTCAGCGAAACATAATCCGTCTAGACCGTTACGGTAAATCTCAGCTTATCGATATCTTAAATGATCGTATCAATTTGGCTTTTACAATAGGCGCTGTGGCGGAAGATGTGGTGGATTTAGTTGCAGAACTGGCACATTCAGAGACCGGTAACGCACGCTTCGGTATTGAGCTTCTGTGGCGAGCAGGAAAATACGCTGATGCCTCCGAGTTAAGCCATGTTCGTGCTGAATGTATCCGAAATGCAATCTCTGCTGTCCTTCCCACCTTGCGCAGAAGCGAACTTGTCTCCTTAGGATTTCATGAAAAACTATTCCTGCTAGCAATTGCCCGTTACTTTAAAGAAAACAAAGAAGAAGCATACGTCCCAATAAGTGAAGCCGAAAAAGCCTACGGGATCGTCTGCGAAGAATACGCTGAATTGCCCAAGAGCCACACACAAGTTTGGCTTTATGTGCAATACCTCTCAAAAATAGGTGCCTTAAAAGCAGAGGTTGTTAGTACTGAAACGCGTGGTAGAGCAAACCGAATTTCTCTCCCATCAATTCCCGCAGTTGAGCTCGAGCAGACAATGCAAATCAGTCTTCAAGAGGCGAAGGGTGAACTCTAAATGGAAATCGAACAAGTTTTCTCCTCTAAACCCCGTCTTAAAATCCTAAAACTCATCTACACCCTAGGACAACTAAACGTTTCTGATATAGGGCGAAGAATTAACATAAATTATACCTCCACCACGGGGCATATCAAAATTTTGGAGTCCGAAGGTATATTGGAACTCCGTACTTATGGGCGCGTACGTATGTACCGATTTAGCGGCTCCAAAAAAGCCCAAGCAGTTGCAGGTTTGATCGAGGCTTGGGAAAACCAGTCGCAATAATTCAACCTCCCAAAATCCGGCTATTTTTCTATGCTTTGCTCAATTTAGTGCCGGATATGCCCAAAAAAATGCTCAGCAAAATCTGGATAATAAATAGTTTATTTTTTTATATATAGACTATTTGTGCAACTCTTAAGAGCAATAATAGCCCTCTATAGCTTGACCAAAAAATGCGAAGCCGATAGAAACGGTATGCACAGCGGATCCAACTTCGGCGATCACACCACTCACAGTTTAGTTCCCTGTCTAAAAGCTGGTGTTCGATTCGCTGTGCAATCAGTTTTATCTATCCAATCAGCTTAACAACAACTTGCAAATTTTTGTAGTATCGTTTTCTGCTTGCTTAAATAACCATTCAGTAAATAATTATGTACCTTTTATAGGTAGATCGGTATCATAGTGCATAAACCTGTTTTTCTCCCTGTATTTAGCCAAAAAACACAGTAACCTTCAAAAGAACCTTTGAAAACTCCAATTTTCAATGGTGCCTGTTTTAACCCCTAATTGGCAAAGCTCGCCTGCAGATTACTCCCCAACTGATCGTGACGTAGACGTACTTTCGTTGATTGAAACCGAAGACTTAATCACCTTCACGTTTGATGGGCTTAAACGCAGAACAGGTCTGCATTCAGAAACTCTCTCACGTATACTAGGACGGCTCGAAGCAGAAGGTATCATCAAAAAAGAACATGATGGCTACCGCGTAACTCCCAAAATTACCGAGCTCAAACTCACTCAGTCACACACCAAAACACCAACGACTCCGCTTATACAGACTTTTTTGCCCTCAGATCTTATGACTCATCACCTCATCCTCCAGCTCAGGGGCAAATGGTTTGGCATGCTTCGTTGGCTAGGCATATCTGAAACTCATCAGGGTATAACTTTAAAGTGGATAACAGAGGACGGCGCGATCCAAATCGCCGCAAACATAGAAGGTACCGCTCTCAATATTGAGGCCAAGTTCCTAACCAGTAGCAACCTTGACTTGGCCCTCAAAGCTTCCTACCAGTTAATGTCACTTATCGGCAAATTTGCCACAAGCTCCCGTTCAACAAATCAAGTCACAGCTCAAACAGCAGGTTATTTTCGATTCTACACATCGGCCTAAGACATCAGACATCTATGACGTTGTGCGTTTTAGTTAACCTTGATTTTCTCAGGTGTGACTAGGTTTGCGTGTTCCTTAGTCAACAAATACTCTCTTGTCCATTCATCTTTAGTGAAAAATAAAATGACACAAATAGTTAATCCGCTTGAAGTCCTTAAATCCGTTTCAGACGCAACCAGTACGCTCATCAAAAAAACCTCCGAATCAGTCGTTGCCGTTAAAGCACAGATGTCTAGGGGTACAGGTGTCATCATCACCCAAGATGGTTATATAGTCACCTGTAACCATGTCCTCCAAGGATGTAGCACCGTTAAAATCGGTTTGGGTGAAAAAACCGTTAATGCAAAAATTGTGGGTACCGACTCATACAACGACATAGCCTTGCTCAAAGCAGAACCCGGGGAATATATTCCCATAACCATAGGGGACAGCGAAAAACTAAACGTAGGCCAATATGTTTTGGCATTGGCTAATCCGTTCAACAGAAATCAGCCCACTGCAACCTCAGGCATGGTAACCAGTGTAAACAGTACCATCCGCGGCTGGCGCGGTATGACAGCAATGGAGAACGTCATCGCAACCGATGCACAGCTCAACCCTGGCTTTAGCGGTGGACCCCTTGTAGACGCCGAAGGTAAACTCATCGGCATAAACACCGCGTACGTCTGGCAAAGAGGCATTGCCATTCCCGTAAACAAGGTTAAAACCATCACCGATCGTCTCATGACCGGCAAAACTGCACAACGCGGTTATATAGGAATCATCGCTAACACCGTTACCCTTCCCAAAGATATCACCGAACAAGTCGGTCTTGAACAAGACACAGGCGTTATGATATTTAGTGTTGAAGCCGGTTCCCCCGCCCGCCAAGCAGGTTTAGCCATGGGTGATGTTCTTATCAAATTCAACGGCAAACCCGTTACCGATTTCTATGATCTTCCACGATTGCTCACAGAAGACGTAATAGGCAAAGAAACAAAGGCCATTATAATTCGCAGAGAAGCGCTACTCGAAACAACTCTAATTCCCACGACACATAGAGACGAACAATATTGATAGAGAAACTGCCAATAGAACTTGAACCCCCCTCTCCGTTTCCTTCCCCACCCCTGCGCAAACGGCCTTCTATTTCGCCGCAATTCAGCACGGCATCACATACTGATCCATCGCGTCGTTTATTTATAGACGAACGCTGGAACTAAAAGCAATATCTGCATTGCTTTACCCTTTTCTCTTTTCTTAAAAGTCTAGACTCAAATCTATTGGATGGATTTGGCTGGTGAAGATGCTGGGCAGTACCCAATTTTTACTATAAATGATTAGGCAGTTTTTACTGCTTCAACTGTACGTCTAAGTAACAACTCGGCTGCATCTTGACTGGGCCAGCTTCCCATACCACAATCTGGACCTGTAAAGGTCATATGTTCTCCGTATTTTGCTTTAGCAAACCTATACCGTTTCTGGATGGTTTCAATGGATTCCACTAGTTGTTCAGCTGTTGGCTGAGTTATTCCTTTTTCATAGAGTTCTGCCCAAATAGTGTCGATGTCTGTTCGAGTGATGCCCACACGGATCTGTTTATCTGCCTGATCCAATATGTTTTTTGGAACCTCGTTAATGTTGTGTGGAGAACCGCCATATTCAAAGGATAAAACATCAAGTCCCTTTACAGCTAGGAGATTATGAATGCTTGAGGCAAAGTGCAGATGAATCTGCTTTGTCGGCCCCGAGAAATCATAGGCTTTCTCCAAAGTTTCCCTGACCAACTCCGCTGAACCAGTAAAGGGCGAATGCCCAAGGCTGGGTTCATCGATGGAGATAACTGTTGTTTCGATATATTTGCTGTTTAGGATGCTATTTTTAGCAAAGTGATTTATAGTTTGAGCAAACCCCTCCAGCACATCAGGATAGGCTGTTGCGCCTACTTCAGCTAGATAGTGTGCGATGGGACCAAACATCGAAACACGCAACCGGATTTTTCTGCCAATTTCTTCACTTAAACGTTTAGCATGCTGATTTAGCACATAAACCTCGGGCAGAATTGCTCTTTCTTTGGGAACAACAAAGGATCCATCTGCCATAGCTTCATGGATGGCATCGCTAATCTGTCGCATGCCACTGTAGATCTGTGGATAATTAGCCACATCCAAACCTGTTGCTAACTTTTTTCTAAACGACTCAACCACTACTGAGCAGAAGGTTTTCTCTACAAAAAGATCATCGCATGGATTTTGTCCACCTAATATAGCTTCTCGGGCAAGCTCATAGGCTTTAGCGTATTCCTCTCGTTTAATTCCTTCCGGCAAAGGGAAACTGCCTATGTCATCGATTAATGTATCCATAAGGGGTATATCACTATAGGAATTTATTAAAACTATATCTCTATTTTTCCAAAATGCTTAATTCCCATAAGTAAGCCCTCATATGGCTGGTAGAGATATAGCGGGGTGCTTTGGCTATTTCTCTGTTAGCATGATAAAGAAACCTCTAAACTAAAAGAAAATGGGTGGATATAATGGATGTAGCATCATCGTTACTTCTTCCAATCGTTGCGTTTGCCCTTGCATTAGTCGTTGGAGTGTGCTTTAATTTTGTTCCAATTAGATCCAAGCGGCATAAGCCTCTTCCATTGATTGTTTTTGCTATAGTTACAGGTATTTCAGGTTTAATTTTCATATTCTTATTCCATAGCATTTTTTACACTTCTCTAAATTCTTTTGACTGGTTCCAAAATTTTGCGGTTCTTTTCGAGGGTATGGATGTGTCTATTATAAAGCATAATGCGCCTATGGTTGCTGCTGTTGTTATAATAGTTGCGGGCGAAATAGGTTTAGGTTTAGGTTTCGGCGTTACCTATGTAGGGACTGGTAGATACCCGAAAAACGGATTGGTCTTCGAAGAAGCCAATATTGGACCCGTTGCTGAAGCAGTTAATTTAGCAAACCTTGTTATCACAAAAAATTATGCGGAAACTATAGATCAGAATCTGCGACGGGATGAGCAAAGTGTAATGGAACTTTTTCTCTACGGTAAGGTCTGTGAAATCGTGCCCAAAATCGCCCCTGGTACCCCTGAGGGCTACCTCTACGATGGCATTCCTCAGCTAGACTGGGACACTAAGCATTCCCGGCAGGTACTGGATGCACTTGTCCGGAAAGGATACCTAAACGCTGAATTAGTTGACAAAGTCATCGTCTGCCAAACCTGCGGCTTGGGTAACGTTAGAGTCGCAAAAACATGTCCTGAATGTGGTTCTTTTTTGTTGCAAAAAGAAGAGCTTATTGAGCATTTTTCCTGTGGTGCAATGGAACAGGAAAACACATTTGAAACCCCAACCGGTGATTTGGTCTGCCCTAAATGTAAAATTAAACTAGATTCTGGTGCAGATTATCGTATTTTGTCTCATAGTTACCGATGCTTGAGTTGTAATACTATAAACCAGACGCCCAAGTTTATCGTCAAATGCGACGACTGCACCACAGTTGCAGACATAGATGATGAACCCGAAATTTTGCTCTGTAAATATACTGTTAACATGAAAATGCCTCTGCATGAATTTCAACACATAAAACCCCTAGATACATGTGTTCGATTTTTCAAAGCTTTGGGCTACACCATAGTTGTACCTGCGTTTATCAGCGGCAGATCCGGTATACAACACCTCTTTGATCTGCTCATATTGGATAGGGTCAGCTGGGCAGAACCCCCCAAGAATGATGTTAAAATTTCGACTAAAAGCATAACCGGTAATACTTTAGTTGAAGTGTTACTTTCTACTCAACCCATCGAAGCTGAGGAGCTAACACGAATTTTTGGCAAAACCATCGACATAGACTGCGACTTTATCCTCTTTGCTATTCCCTGTTTAACACCAAATGCGCGTAGCTACGCATACACGCACGGAATAAAAGTCAGCGAAGGCAAAAACATCGAAGAAGCGCTTTCTAACTCCAAAATAACCCTCAGCATCAACGGTATACAAACTAAACAACCATAATAATCTCTATCCAACCTGGTGAATGTTGCATGAAGGCCCTTTTTTCTATTTTGGCCTTGTTAGCTGTATGGTTTTTATGTGGTATGTTGGTTTGTGCTTGTCGTTTTTGGTAAGTGTTTGTTGGGTTTGTTGACAATATGGTTGTTTGTCTGATTATCGTAAGTTTTGATGTTGTGCTGGATTCCTTTGTTAACTGCTTTGTTCCTTGGTCGTCGCAAGGTTTTTATGTGCCCGCTAAATCTCATAGGTGCACTCAACGTATATTAAACGGTAAACAATGGATTGATGGACCAAGATGGTAAGAAAAGCACGAATACGCCTCACAAGCACTGATTACGTGAAACTTGAAGAGGTTTGCGGAGAATTACGTAGCATCGCTCATAAGACAGGCGTAAAAATGAACGGTCCAGTACCGTTGCCAACAAAACGCCTCCGTGTGCCCGTCCTCAAAGGGCCCTCAGGTGAAGGTACCGCAACATGGGACAGATGGGAAATGCGTATCCATAAACGTCTCATCGACATCGACTCTGAAGAACGCGTTATGCGCCGCATTATGCGTATCCGCGTACCTGAAGAAGTACACGTAACAATCGAACTTATCTAAACCTCTACCTTGTCTTCAAATTTCTCCTTCTTTAGCACATATCTTAAATTCTGTTGGTAGCCCTCAAACTTTAGAGGTAAAAAAACTTGAAGGAATGGCAATGTATAGTTGTAGGACACCATAACAACGTCGGCAAAACAATCGCCGATTGGGAAGCCCAAGGCTGGCGGCTACATACCTACAGCACTGCCGGAATGGGCGGCACATGGAACTACACCGTAAACCATTATCTACTATTTATCAGAGGCGAGTAGCTCCTCTCTTAAAGGTAGACGAAAAAGCTCAACCCAGAAACCACTATTAGGCTCACAGCGGGGGTAAACGCTAACACCCACACTTTTTTGTTTAGCATATATATTTTATAACCATCTAAGACTCCAAAGGGAAACAAGTTAAAGACAGCCATAAACGAGTTAATGTAGGCCGAGAAGAGCAACATTCCAGTATAGGCGTTAGATGGTAATCCAAACGCTAACCCCAGAAATGTCACAGCAAAAATCATGTTGGTTATGACTCCTGCAATGGCGATCTTTATCATGTTCTTGGCTGAGGGTGGGTTGCCTCCAATCATCATGGCGCCTGGGGCGATCATTTTAAACGGTAGAAATACTGAGACAAGCGTTAAAACGGCACTCCAAGTAATTAGTCTAAACTCAGCCCACATACCTGATTTTTGCGCCATAACCTTGTGGGCAATTTCATGTACAAGAAAAGACACTGTCATAACAACAGCAAAAGCACCTATCGCTTCCCATGTCCACCCTCGTAATGTCCATGGAGCAAAATTGTATATGCCCATCGATAAGCCGATGCCGATGACAAGTGCTATTGCAATGCCTAAGTGTTTTGCCTCTTTTTTGCTCCAGCGTATGCGTTGTTGCCGTTTGTAGAGATTTTGGCTGTATACATAGCTGTAATTGTAGGAGCCATCACTTTGCTGTGTTATAACGCGTTGTTGTGTTTGGGCCCGGGCATTACTGATTCCTATACAGTTGTGGTTTTCTGGCAATCTGTGTTGACTGCAGAATTGCCCACCGCAGAAAGGACAGCGGAACGGCATCATGGTTTCTGAACCGCACTTTTGGCATTGCATGATATTTGACGCCTTTTGCATTGATAACGCCATGGTTTCTTATATTTATACGCCAAAAACTGATACTAATCCGTAGACACATCCCACCAAACAAGCATAGTTCGTGCTGAAGATAAAACCGTTATATTTCCAAAAAACGCTTATAGGCAACGTACTAATCAAAAGCAAGAAGGGTAACTGTTGCTTGAAGCCATTTAGCTTTGTTCATGTATCTGATCTGCACTTGGGTTACGCACAATATGGCTTAGAGATTCGAAGGCAAGATTTTGATAGCGCTTTTAGTGAGGTTGTGGATAAAACTCTTGAGCTCAAACCCGATTTTATGATTATTGCCGGAGACCTTTTTCATCAAGCTCGTCCCAGCAATCACACGCTAGAGAACACAGTACGTAGTTTTAAACGTCTAAAAGATGCAGGTATCCCCGTTTTAACCGTAGATGGCAGTCACGACTCTGCACCAAACACCATAACCAGCACCATTCTCTACCCTCTTGACAGTGCCGGTCTTATATTTCATTTGCCAAGACACCGCGGATCATGCTGGAACAAACCCGGATGTTGCTATGTGTATGGCATTCCCAGTTACCACAATCGCCCCAAAACACTCGAGGCCCTTCCTCACTTTATAGAAGAAAACCCTCCAACTCCTCAACCCGATGTCGCTAACATCTTTGTATTTCATGGTGCCCTAGATTTACCCAACCTTACACCATCCTATCTCGAAGCTGAAATCCCCCCCGAGCTTTTACCGAATGGTTTTTGCTACTATGCCGCAGGACACATCCACGACCGCTACATAGGCCGCTTTAAAAGCGGACTTTTAGTATATAGCGGTTGCACAGAATCCGTCGGATATGACGAAGGCAAAATCGACAAAGGCTTCTACCACGTACAAGTCAACCAGCAAGGCCAGATAAATCCTGAGTTGATCGTATTATCCTCGCCGCGCCATTTTATCCTTCTAGAATATGACTACACCGGCATGTCACCCGCTAAAATCACCGATATGGCGGTGCAGATGGTCAAAGAAGCAGATGAAACCGGCGTCATAATTGTTCCCATCCTAAGCGGTACCCTGCCCGCAGAGACCAGTCGCACCGAATTAGACGTGCCTAAAATCCGCGGTGCAGCCCCTAAGGCTCTCCTTGTACATCCAATTGTGCAACTCAAAGAAACCGCGCTCTCTGATGAGGTGGTGCGCTCTATCTTTGAGGACGAATTCAAAGACTTAAAAACCAAGGCCTTTGACTATTTCCTACAAATTTTCTCTGACCGATACGGCAAAGACGATGCTAAACGCATTGCACACAACGCTCTAAATTTAATTGAGCCCCTGGCACACAAACAAGACGCCAAAGTCAAACAAGCAATCGAGGAACTCACCAAATGAAAATCGACATCGTCCAGCTAGAAAACATCCGAAGCCACACCAAATCCACCGTGCCCTTCACCCGCGGCTTTAACTGCATCGTCGGCGGGGTAGGGTGTGGCAAATCCAGCGTACTCTACGCCATAGATTTTGCACTATTTGGCGACACGATTGGCCGTAAAAGCTTCGAATATCTCATGCGTGAAGGCTCTGATTTTTGCAGAGTAACACTACAATTTAGCCAAAACGGCCGCATCTACAAGCTGATCCGCGGCTTAAAACGTAAAGGTAAAGCTTTAAACCAAGACAGCGAACAACTAAAACTCTACGAAAACGAAAAACTCGTTGCATCGATGAAAAACGATGCCGTTACAGAACAAATTAAAACCATAACCGGACTAGATCGGGATCTCTACCGCGAAATCTCCTGGTTCCGCCAAGAACACCTAAAAGAACTCTTAGATGCTAAACCCCGCGATAGACAAACCCGTCTTGATGAACTTTTTGGCCTATCTGATTATGAGACTGCATGGAGCAACATAGCCCACTACCAACGCGACTACGAAACCGAAAAAAACATCTACGAAAAAGACCCCGATGTCTGTGGTTTAGAAAAACTCAGCGCCGAATACAACCGCGCTAGCGAAGACTTCACCTCACTTGTGATGGCCCTGGAGCAGTCTACCCAGAGACTTGCCAACGCAAAAAGAGCACTCGACGAAACTGATCTGCGCCTCAAACGCTCTGAAGAAAAAAAACTTGCCATCGAAGAACTCAAACGCAATGAAGCCCGCTTAAGTGCAAACCTCACCAACATGGCCAAAACCTCCACATCGCTAACTGAACGTCTCAAAGGAAAAAAAACCATACTTGACAACCTGATCCAGCGCCAAAATTCCCTTAACAGCCAAATAAACCTCTGCCAGAACTTATTAGAGCAGGCAGGGGTGCCCAGCAATCAACCCCTTGATCAACTACACGCTTGCCTCTCGGCATTTGATGATAACCTCTCCCAGCTAAGAGCCAAGCAGGAAGCCACATCACAAAGCCTCCTCCAAGACCAAAAAAGGGTTGCAACACTAAACGAAGCATCCCACGATAGCAAATGCCCCGTCTGTAGCCAACCCCTAATGGGCACCTACAAAACGGACTTACTCCAAAACATAAACCAGCAAAACACCGAACGCGAAAAAACCCTCAACCATATGCGCACTGAAGTGGCATATCTACAAAAAAACAAAACTGCTGCATCCCAAGCTTACAGCGACCTACAGACTTGCCTGACAAGAAAAACTGATTTGGAGGCTCGAATCATCGAAGAAGAGACAAACTTGAAAAACATAATTGCTGAACTTGAAACTCAGCAACACCTCCAAACCGCACAGCACACAGAACTCCAAACATGCCAAGCTGAAATCGCTCAATTCGACTTATCGGAGCTACAGGCTGCTAAAGACCAAAAAGACCAAACCCTAAAACAATACTACGCCGTCGAATTAGATTTACGCACAAAAACAAACCGCAAAGCCGATTTAAACCTCCACCTAAAAGATATTCAAGACCGTATCGATCTGGCACAACAAAAACTTTATCGGATAGAAAAAATCAGTCAAATCATCGAGCTTCTCAGTGCTATCCGCGACGCCTACCGTAGCATCCAGCCCAAACTCCGAAGCGAATTCGTCAAAGTTCTGCACAACTTTGTCCAGCAGGTACTAGACAGCTTAGTGGGCGGCGAAACCCCTATGCTCAACATTGCTATCGACGAAACCTACACCCCCTACGTAAAAAGCGAGGCAGGCATAAGCCGCGAAGTTAACAATCTTTCAGGTGGCGAACGCACACTTTTAGCGTTTGCTTACCGCATGGGCATAGGACAACTAATTATGCAATCTCGCACCGGATATGGCTTGAGCATGCTTGTGCTCGATGAACCCACCGAAAACTTGGGTAGCGAAGACGGCAGCATCGAACGACTAGCGGAAGCCATCAGCAAATTCAAAGCAATAGAACAGATAATCGCTGTCACCCACAGCGAAGCATTTGCAACAACCGCTGACCATGTAATTGTTCTGGAAAAAGAAGCAAACGTAAGCAAACTATCCATCGAACGCTAAAAAAATGTCTGCATCTTGATTTTATCTCTTATTTTTGTAGTCTATAGTTTGTGATGTCTATACGGGTGCCTTTTTGCAGCTATTTCCATGCATTTTTTTTCTCTTTTGCTTCTCAGGTGAGCCAGCGTTTGGAAAAGCTTATATTACTTTTTGACAAAGAGAAAGCCATAAAAATGGTGTGATTCAAGTGAATAAAAAAACTATCTACATCATTGTTGCAATTTTAGTAGTAATAATCGTCGCCGTAGCCGCAGCAGCCCTTTTGATGAACAACAGCGAAACATCCGATACGCCAACTCCAACCCCTGAACCGGTGTCTATTACCGATGGGGACTCTCTAAAGTTCACTGCTACCGATAACACTAATGAGATAACCTATGCTTGTGCAGTTAAAGACCTCAATGCAAATGACGAAATCGTCAGAATTGACGCAGATATGTCTGGTACAGTCTACAGTTACATCTTGAACCTAGATGATTCCACATCCTATATGAGTACAGATGCCGGTGCTACTTGGAAGAAATCCAACTTTACTGAAGATTCAGTGTACATAGTAATGGTGCATGATTTTGTAACTGAACTCCAGGATAACTGGGATGGAACATCCGCAACCTATAGCTACACTGCAGATGGCATTGAATACGTTATCTCAAACATCAACGTGAATCCAACTTTTGAAGATTCATTTTTTGCAACTAGTTAAACAACTCTGAATTCAACTCAACCTTTCCTTTTTTTGTTTACATTTAGATACAAAACTAATTGTTTATTTTGTGAATTACACAAAGGCTTCTTACGCTTAACTTGACCCACAGAATTAGCGATGACCAGTTGGGATGGTTAAAAAGGAAAGGGTTAAGTTGTTAAAATTGCAGAGTACATGGATACAAAAACTAAAAGTCTGCCCTGTAGCCTATTGAGCTGTGAGTCATGGAAGAACAAGAGCAAAGATCAAGCGAAATAATGGATCGAATAACACAACTTAAAATAGTCAAACTTGAGGCTGAACTTCGGATCAACATCGCAGGATTTCTCGGTTATTTTATTGGCACGCTAGGTTCTATAGTTATTGTGCTCCAAATAGTGTCAATCAATTCTAGGGTAGAAATAATAAATCCATGGATTCTGCTCTTTTTTGGAATTGCGGGTTTGTTGTGCGCGTATGGTGCATATTCCTTTAGAGAAAAACTCAAAACTACTCGTAAAAAGATCAATGAACTAACCTAAAAATACATTTTATTCCCTAAAATTGTGGATCAAGTTAAGCTTATTACACGATATTGTTGTAAATTTTTACACAAATTTGCTGTTAATAAAAAAATTGGAAAAATAATGATGATTATGCTATTAAAAAACCAAAAATGGTTTTTAGCTCTCAAAATTAAATGTTTTTGTGAGTCTAATTGGTGAATTGATGTGTTATTTGTTGTTAGGTTAGTTGTTGTGCGTCTTTGACTTCGTAGATTATGTTGCCGCCGGATTTCATGTTGATTTGGTCGATTTCTTGGATCATGCGGTTGACCATCCTGCCCACTACTAGTACAAAGACGTTTAAGCCTCTTGATGCCGCGATGGCTGCCGAGCGGCTAATTCCAAATTCGATGTCTGCTTTATATCCAAGTTTATTGAGAACAGCTCTGCCGACTGCTCCCATGACACCTATTCTGTCGGGCTTGAACTCATCGTAGTATGTTTGTACTTTTGTCATGTCTGCTACACTGGAGCCGCCTCTGCGAATACTGGGCAGTTTGACGATGAGAATTTTTCCTTGGTTAACGTGGAGTTTGCCATGGAGATCTTTTAGGCCCAAATCTTCGCCTATTTGTGCATTGGCGAGGGCTATGCCTTTGGCTTGGGTTTGTGGGTTGTTGAGGGGTGAGGTGTACATAACGCCTTCTTTCATGATTAAGCCCACTTCCTCTCCAGCTTTGACTGGTTGGGTGGCTATGGCTGGCCAGGCATGTTCAATTTTTAGTTCCTGTTTGATTTCTTTAACATAGTTTTCTAAGCCTTGCATGTCTTCGCGTAGTTTAGTTACTCCTTTGGGGGTTAGGCGGTAATCGGCACGTTCGCTGCCTGACTCAAGGAGCCCTTCTTTGCTGAGTTTTTTGAAGTATTTGCTGATGGCTTGGATGGTTATGCCTAGTTTGTCGCTTATGTCTTTTTGTTTGATGTGGGGTTGATTGCGCATTATTTCGAGAAGGATTTGGAATTTGGTGAATTCTCCTTTGTTTTGGAGCAGACGAGTGTTGGGTGCTTGTTTTGCCATATCAATTCAACCTGCTATTGAACTTAGGTTAAACGAAAGTTTATAAGTTTTCGGGTTGGTTGGATAACCATCCATCCAAAGAGAGGAAATTACGTACTATGCACATAATGGAAGGTTTTCTACCATCTCCCTGGTGGCAAATATGGTGGGCAATATCTCTGCCTATTGTGATCTACGGCGTCTATAAGGTTGCCAAGTTAACAAAAAAAATGCCTGAAATCAAACCGCTTTTGGCGCTAGTTGGGGCATTTGTCTTTGTAATCTCTGCCCTCAAGCTTCCCTCAGTCACCGGAAGCAGCTCACACCCAACAGGCACTGGGTTTTCTGCCATTCTTTTCGGGCCGGCAATAACAAGTGCTATTTCAGTGATAGTTCTGACATTTCAAGCCTTATTACTGGCTCACGGCGGTATAACAACCCTTGGCGCTAACATTTTCTCCATGGGTATTGTTGGGCCCGCAATAGGCTTTGCCATATGGTGGGTGTTTAAAAAAACTCGGCTTAACCCGTCAATAGGTGTTTTTGTTGCAGTTACAGTTGCCGACTTGATGACCTATGTCACTACAGCTGTCCAACTCGGTCTTGCATTCCCAACCGATGGTAGCGTCTTTGCTTCCTTTGTTACCTTCTTTAGCATATATGCTATCACACAAATCCCACTAGCCATAGCTGAGGGACTTCTTGCTGTTTTGCTCTTTAGCTTCTTATCAAAATATAAAGGTAGCATTCTGCAAAAATTAGGGGTACTAAAAATCCCTCTCACAACCACAAAAAATGAGGTGAACTCACAAAATGCAGTATAAGTATTACATAGCCTTAGCCATAGTGACACCGCTCGCACTATTTGCCTACATAGTGGCTCTAGGATATACTCCGCTGTCTGAAGCTCTTATTTCGCTTCCAGATGAAACTGTGACATTGCTGTTCTCCGTTCAAGCAGGCATAATGGCTGCTACACTAGGTCACTTCATTGGAACTAAAAAGGGTCTAAAATCCATTCGTGTTACCGGCAAAGCGATTGCTGGAAAACAACCAATTAAGATGAAGTATATGTATATACTACTCATTGGGATTTTGCTAGCTATATTCATAGTGCCCTTCGTGATTAACGCCGGCGATTTCAGTGGAACTGATGGACAAGGTCCTGACGTAATTGCCTCAAGTGGTTACGAACCATGGTTTGATCCCGTGGGATATGTGCCTGATGAGTTAGGTGAGCGTATCTTATTCTCATTACAGGTAGGCATCGGTGCATCAATACTAGGTTACTTTGTTGGATATATGCGGGCAAAACCCGATTAAAACCAGCATAAACTAACCCCTAAACTTTCCTTCTCTTTTTTGGAAGGTACCTTCGAGTATATAGGTAAAGTATAGATACAGCATACAAAGTATGTTTGTCTGTAGTCAAATCGGAAATGGAGTAGCGAACTTTAACTTGCTGGAAGAGAGGCGACGTACCTATTGAGCCATTCCGAACTTTATGTTGAAATAGATAGGTCTGCCTATACTAACGCATTATCAAAAAGCAGTCCAATAACTAAAACTTTCTTTGCCTTATCAGCACTTATAATATGCGTTTCTGTACAAACCTTTATTGTTCCTGTTGTAGTGTTTATAATCTGTACAATTTTGATCTTAGGGCTTGCAAAGGTTAGAGCCCGTCTTTACTTTAATTTGTTTGTTTATCCCACCTATATGCTTGCGCTTAGTTGTATCTTTTTAGCCTTATTCTTTGGATCCGGAGCAAATTTGATAGAAATTTCCTTGCCTTGGTTTACGTGGTCGATATTTAAAAGCGGACTCATTATGAGTATAACAACTTTTCTCAGAGTCGAGGGTGCACTTTCTTGTCTTTTCTTCCTTGTACTCACGACCTCAATAACTGATCTTTGCGTTCTTCTCCGCCGTATTCACATGCCCCAGGTTATGGTTGAACTATCTATGATGATATACCGCTACATCTTTGTATTTTTAGAAATCTCTGAACAGATGAGCCTTGCCCAAACACTCAGACTCCGACGTTCAGGTTGGCTAAATCGCATTCGCGCGCTATCTATGCTTATTGGAAGCCTTTTCATACGAACACTAGATCAGGGTGAGAGAACTCTTGCCGCTATGAACGCCCGAGGGTACGATGGCGATATTCGTATTCTTGAAGACTTTGCCTCTCCAAAAAAACTGGTGCTCTTGGGCATAGTAATCTTTGATGTCTTACTTGTCATCTTACTGTTTTTGACACTAAACATAGGAGTTATATAAATGCTATTTAGCTTAGAAAAATTATCACACCGTTACTCAGATGGAACATTGGCTCTAGATGAGATATCTTTGAACTTTGCCCAAGGTGAACGTGTTGCTTTTTTAGGTACCAATGGTTCTGGAAAAACTACTCTGCTTAACCATTTAAATGGTATTCTAAAACCTACTTCTGGCAACATATACTTTGAAGACAAACCCCTGTCATATGATGCTAAATCTCTGTTAAATCTGCGAAAAAGAGTGGGCTTTGTCTTTCAAGATCCAAATGACCAACTTTTTGCCTCTTCAGTAAAACAAGATGTAGCTTTTGGGCCTCTAAATCTAGGCTATACCTCTGAGCATGTCAAGCAGTTGGTAGATGATGCACTTACAACTGTTGGAATGAGCGAGTTCACAGACAAACCCCCACATTTTCTTAGTGGTGGTCAGAAAAAACGCGTTGCACTAGCAGGTGTACTTGCAATGCAACCTGAAGTTATCATCATGGATGAGCCCACCTCAAGCCTTGACCCCATCGCCACAAGTGACATCCTGCATTTGTTGCTCAAGCTTAACAAAGAAAAGGGCATTACCTTACTATTGGCTACCCATGATGTAGACCTGGTTCCTTTATTTGCCGATAAACTCTACATCTTAAACAAAGGCAAAATAGTTTCTGAGGGTACTCCCAAAACAAGCTTCTCAAATACCGAGTTAATCCGCAAAGTAAATCTGCGCTCTCCTCGCATAGCTCACCTCTTTGAAGTCCTAAAGAAAGAAAACAATTTGCCCATAGCTGATGAACTTCCGCTTACCATTAGCGAGGCCAGGCGGGAAATATTGCGCCTAATAGACCAAGCAGTCAAAGAGACCAAAAAAACCTCTAACTGACTTTTTTATTTTACTCTAAGGAGCCTAAGTGAATTAGCCATGACGATCAATGCGTTGCTTTCATGAATTATGGCCGCTGTCAATGGCGTTATTAGCCCTTGGCTGGATAGGACTATGCCGACAATGTTTACTGCTAGTGCAAATACGATGTTTTGTTTGATCACCGCCATTGTTGTTTTCCCTATCTTAAACATCTGTGGTAGCTTTGACAAATCATCTGAGGTTAGTACTATGCCGGCTGTTTCGATAGATACTTCGGTTCCAGCTAACCCCATGGCAACACCAACATCAGCTTCAGCGAGAGCAGGGGCATCGTTAATTCCATCTCCCACCATAGCAACCGCCAATCCTTGATCTCTGAGGTTTCTAATTTTGTTGGCTTTATCAGCCGGCATCAAATCAGATGATGCTTCATCTATTGCACAGTTTTCTGCAACTGCCTGGGCGACGCTTTCGTTATCCCCTGTTAACATTATGATCTGTTTTATTCCGGTTTGTTTCACTTCGGATAGTATCTCTTTGATGTTTTCTCTGGGTTGATCTGCCAAAGTTATTGCACCTATCAGATCTTTTTCTTTTGCAACAAGGACAACAGTTGATCTATCTTGGTTTATCATGTAGTTTTGTATGTCATGAGTTAGCTGTATGGAATATTTCTGCATGAGTTGTTTATTTCCGGTGACTATGCATGACCCGTTGTTGGTGATGCATACCCCTAAACCTGGGTGATGCTCAAAGTATTCGGGATGTGAAACATCTATTCCTTTTTTTAGTGCTTGTTCTAAGATGGCTTTAGCAAAGGGGTGTTCAGAGCATTTTTCTGATGCGGCGGCAAACTGTAAAATTTGGTCAGATGTGTATTGACTGAAGCTTTTTATGTTTGTGACTTCGAGTTTGCCCTTGGTGATTGTTCCTGTTTTATCTACCACCAATACTTTGACCTTAGACATTTTCTCCAAGGTTTCTCCATTGCGTATGAGGATTCCTTTTTTTGCGGCGTTTCCAATGCTTGCCACAACCGCGGCGGGTGTTGATAGAATTAGTGCACATGGGCAGGCTATTACAAAGATTGTTGCTGTTCGTAAGAGGTCTTGGGTTAATACAAAAACAATCAGTCCTATCCCCAGTATGGTCGGTGTGAAGTATTTTGCGTATTTATCTGCTGTCCGCTCTATTGGGGCTTTATTTTCTTCTGCTTCTTTAACTAATCTGATTATTTTGCCATAGGTGCTTTTTTCTCCAATCGCCGTTGCCGCTATGTATATGGCTCCCTGCTGAACTATAGTTCCACTGTAGACCTCTGCGCCTTTTGCTTTTTCAGCAGGTACTGATTCACCTGTTACTGAGGCTTGATTGATAGATGCATATCCTTTCTCGATGATGCCGTCGACAGGGATTTTTGCACCTGGCTTAACTAGGACTATTTCTCCAATTTGTACCTCTTCAGGTTTAACTTGAATCTCTTGTCCTTCCCTTAGGACTGTGGCTGTTTGTGGTTGACCTTCGAGGAGTTTTTGTATGGCTTTGGAGCTTTGCCCTTGGGCGTAGTCTTCGATCATTTCTCCGCCTAGGAGCATAAGTGCCACCATGGTTGCTGGGAAATATTCTCCGCTGATAATTGAGGCCAGTATAGCTATGGTTGCCAAGGCATCCATGCTAAAAACTCGACTGCGAAGTGACTTAGCGGCGCCATATCCAATGGTGCATAAGGCCATAACTGCCGAGGTAATCTGCATGTAAAAAACTATTGGTACGGGTAAGATTTCAAAAACTGCTGCTAACCAGCCTGCTAAACCAAGCACTGTAAAAATAGTTAACAGCACTTGTTTTGGCGTCATTGGGTTCCCTTTTTGGTTAGATGAGTTTGGCTAGGGCATCTTTTAGTTCTTGGAGGGTTTGTTCTGTTTCGCCTGAGGTGGCTGCTTGTTTTAGGCAGGTTTCTACATGGTCTTCAAGTACTATGCGGGCTGCTTTGTTTAGTGCCGCTCGTATGGCGATGAATTGTAGAAGAATTTCTGGGCAGGCTTTGTCTTCTTCAACCATTTTTTTGAGACCGCGGACGTGACCTTCGATTCTGGCTAGTCGGTCTGATACTTCTTTTCTTTTTTTATGTTGAGCGTGCATATCCTATCCCCCATGAGGGGATTAGGTGCGTTGTGTGGCTATTAACCTTTCTCTTTGCATCTATCAGTGTTGGTTTGTTTGTTTTGATTATTTGTGTATTTGGTTTGTGTGTTGTTTATCTGGTTGGTGGCATTTGAGGTCGGGTTTTGTTTCTGTTGTTGATGTTGTTGCGGGTCGGGTTTGGCTGTTTGTGTTTTATGCGTAGTTGCCTTTGGGTTCAGTGTTGTTGTCTGAGATCTGGCGGCTTTGTCACGCGTGCCTGCGTAGCTGTGTTAACGGTGTGTGGTGCCCTTAGTTGGCAATTGGTTGTAGCTGTGTTTTAGGCTGAAATGTTTTTGTGTTTATGGTTTGTGTTCGTTTGTTTATTTATCTGAAGTTGTTCAACTTGAGATTAATTTAAGTTAAATATAGTTTTAAATAATTTGTTTGGATACACCGGCTAAACGTTAACTCCCCAATATCCGGACGTGATGAAATGAATCGGAAATACGAATTAAACTTTACCTTATGTAGAAAATTACTATTTTATCACCTAAATCGGGGTGGCAATTAGTGAACTTTAAAAAAACACATAGGATTAAAAAACCTCTGCACAGAGTGTTTTTTACCTTACCTTTGTTTGTGATATTGATCCTCTCAGGCATGATTTTTCCCATAGGCGCCAACGAAACAACCCCCATGCCTGCAATCACTGAAGAAACCATCGTTCTCGAACAAAACTTTGATGGACTAACCGAGCTTCCTGAAGGTTGGATCGTTCACTATGGGAACTGGAGCATATCAGACGGTAAACTGTGCCAGAGCTACCAACCCGAAGCTATTTTCGATTACTTTAAACCGGCAATGCTCACCTTTGGTGAGAACTTGACATATTTGGAAAAATTCCGTTTCGAAGCAACCCTCCAGTTTGAAAGCAGTCTGGATTATTGGAGCCTGATGGGTTTAGGCTTTGACATGCATGACCCCGACCCCCTAACAGGCACAGCCTTCTATTGGGAAACCTCCCGCATGGGCGTAACTTTCCTATCCTATCTACCCGACACAGACCCCATATTTTTCTACCCCAACTTTGTAGCCTTTGGCACAGCACCAAACGATATGTCCGATGGTCAAGCCGTCCAAATAAAACTTGAAGTCTACGGCGAATACGGTGATATCTATTTCAACGATGATCTGGTAGTTGCAAACGCAGTGATCCCGCGGTGGGGCAGCGGCTCCTTTGGTCTGTTCATGGGCTTTGGCGGAACCGGTTCCTATGATAACATCAAAATCACTGCACTACCCTTCTATCCGCCCTCCATCCTTACAAAAACCTTGCTAAACGGTACAGTCGGCTTGCCCTACATACAGAAACTCTCAGTAGAGGGTGACAAACTTATCACCTATAGCCAAACTAGCGGAACTCTCCCCGCTGGATTGTCCCTATCAAGTGACGGCATCATATCTGGCACACCAACAGCTAGCGGCACTTTCACTTTCACTATCAAGGCAGAAAACGCTAAAGGCGAAGACAGCAAAGAACTCGATATCACAATTAATGACTACTATGCCAGCTCCTTTGTAGGCCGCGGGACTGATTTTTCTTCCAGAAATATTGAACTGGTTTCCATAAAAAAACTCTCCGCATCGCCAAAGACCTTTGAAGCTTGGATAAAAATGCCGCTGGAATACCAAGGAACCGGAGTAATCGCAGGTAACGGAGCAATTGACGGCTTTAACGGTTTAGCTATTATAAATTTCGGAATCACAGCAGACGGAAACCCTTGGTTGTATTGGAAAGAAATGAGTGGAAATGTAGCTGAATATATCGCCTATGCCAATGTAAAACTTGGGGACTGGGTTCATATTGCCATCGTCCAAGACAGCGAAAACCATAAACTCATCTGCTATATCAACGGCATCCAAGCTGATGAACAGATCTTTTCGATCATGGAAGACACCATACCAATTCGTCCTCTAAAAATCGGGGGCGACTACCTAGCAGATAACATACGCTGTTTCCCTGGTGAAATTGCAGATATTCGTATCTGGTCTGAGGTGCGCACCCAATTAGAAATACAGACAGCTATGAACATACACCTCAGCAGTAACGAAGCCGGTCTTATAGCAAATTGGCTTCTTGATAACGAAATAGGCGGTGTCTACAAGGACAACTCTGCACAGGGTAACGATGCGCATGTATGGTATGAATGGATAGACCCCGAGTTTGCTGAAGGCGATTACACCATCGTGGTCATTCCTGATATTCAATATCTAACCTTACTCTATCCTGATGACTTGGTTGCCTTAATGGAGTGGATACGAGATAACGCAATAGAGCGCAATATACAATTTGTGATCCAAGTCGGTGATCTCACTGACACCAACTCTGTAGAGGAATGGGAACTTGTACAAGACAACCTTGCCAAACTAGACGGCATCGTACCCTTTTTTGTACCCTATGTCTTTATTCCAGGTAATCACGATTACGAAGGGATGCCCTTTGACAGAAATACCACGCTCTTTAACACCTACCTTCCATACAACAAATATTCCCAAACATCCATCTTCGGCGGCGCATATGAAGACAACAAACTAGACAATGCCTATTACTACTTCACAACTGACGATATAACCTATCTAATGTTGTGCCTGGAAATTGTTCCAAGAGATCCAGTGATAGATTGGGCCAACACAGTCGTGGCAGATAATTCTGACTGTCAGGTAATCGTGGTAACCCATGCATACCTCTCCTATAACGCCGATTATGACAGCTCCAGTGCCTACGATCCTGCCGGCAATAGCGGCAAGGAAATCTGGGACAAACTAGTAAGCCAACATCCCAACATCATCATGGTATTATGCGGTCACATTCACTACGACGATTTGGTTATACGAACTGATTCAAGCATATACGGTAACATGATACCCCAACTCCTGGTGGATGCTCAAGACATGGATCTATATCGCGAAGGTGTAGGCATGGTCGCTTTGCTAACCTTTAGCAATAACGGGCACGATGTTGCCATTAACTGGTACAGCACAAAAATGAACGCTTTGTTCCGAGACTGGAATCAATTCTCTTTTTCAGTCGCAATAGCTACCCACACCATCACATTTGACACTATGGGCGGGTATGAGCTACCCCCGCAAGCCATCGAACACTACCGCATAGCAATTGAACCCAATACTCCAACTCGCCCCCGATACACTTTCGTGGGCTGGTTCAAAGACGCGAGCTGCAAAACTACTTGGAACTTCACAACAGATAAAGTGACATGCAACATTACACTATATGCCGATTGGATTCTCAACTCTTATACAATAAAAACAACCGCAGGAACAGGCGGCACAGTATCAGGCGGCGGCACATTCAAAGACGGTATGACAGTTACACTGACTGCAGCACCCAAAAAAGACTACACATTCGTCGGTTGGTATGAAAATGGAATAAAACTCTCTGGTACAAATGCCGTTTACAGTTTTAACGCATCAACAAATAGAACCCTTGACGCCCACTTTGAAAAAACCAATCAAAACAGCAATAGCCAGGGTGGTAATAGCCAGGGTGGTAATAGCCAGGGTGGTAATAGCCAGGGTGGTAATAGCCAGGGTGGTAATAGCCAGGGTGGTAATAGCCAGGGTGGTAATAGCCAGGGTGGTAAT
>Ga0123356_10000022_pt1 | contig 176186 bp, 148 predicted proteins | sample TergutEmb28metaG_2_FD_92546 | JGI IMG/M metagenome (GOLD analysis project Ga0123356, IMG submission 92546) | Embiratermes neotenicus P3 segment gut microbial communities from Petit-Saut dam, French Guiana - Emb289 P3 | ecosystem: Host-associated > Arthropoda: Insects > Digestive system > Gut ... | reverse complement strand
CGAGCGGGGGGCTACACTGTTGTGGAGTACGAGTAGGGGGCTACACTGTTGTGGAGTACGAGCGGGGGGCTACACTGTTGTGGAGTACGAGCGGGGGGCGAGAGCCCCCTGCGGCGTTCGAGGGGGGGCAGGTAGCAGTGCTTCAGCCATTCAATTTTGCACAGCGTGAACGGCCCCGGAATGATGGGGTGGATCAAGTAAAGTGTTCGAGGGGGTCGCGAGTGCTGCCAAAGCCCCGCAGGGCCCTCGGGGAGTGATTTTTTTGGTTACTTTTTTTGTCATTCAAAAAAAGTGACTCGCCGTCAGGCGAAAACTGACGCACAAAGTGAGGGAAGAAGGCGGGCCCGCCAGGGCCTAATAAATAACGCTCAATGGGAGAAAAAAACAACGCTCGAAAAAAGGAGACAGTCGGGCCGCAGGCCCAGCACCAAAAACCACCCGAAGGGCGAAAAAATTGTTTCTACCCCCACAGCCCTGAGCCCTAAACAACTACCACCCCCCCGGCTACGCCGGTACCCCTCCGCGGAGGGGAATTTCTTTGTAAGCCCGCCGCAGGCGAAAATACCCCTCCTACTCTTAAAATAAATGGCCTTCACTTAAGAGGCGCGCATCCTCGCCGGGGTGGCATAGCACCGTCTGCAAAGGCGAAAAACGCTCGGCAAAAGCCAATACCTTGTGCACATGCGCTTCCTCCGTCAGCAACACCGGGTTGGGCCCCGCATCCAACGTAAACCATACCGCCGTCCCCTTGCGGCGCTCCTCCTCAAGGGCCAACAACAGCGCCAACGTCGCAGGCTTCATATAGGAAAGAGGGGGGGCCGCCGCAAAACTGGTGGCGTGCATACGCCAGGCGTTGCGCTCAGCCAAAGCGCCCAGCTTCTCCAAGTCGCGCACAGCAATGGCTTCCAGGGCCGGCTTTATGTCCGCTTCGGCAGCCTCTGTCCATGCGGAATAATAGGGGGAGGTTTGCACCGTGTTGCGCATGCCGTCCCGGGACTTTACCGCCTTCTCCTCACGGTTGAGAATCACCGCTACCATGCGCAGCGCGGGCCAATGCCCCGGCCCAAAATGCTGGCGCGCAAAACTGTCGGCGCCGTCTTCACGCTCGCCACGCTGCCATACGCATATGCCGCCTTGTATGCTGCGGCAGGCGGAGCCGGAGCCCAAACGCGCCAAAACAGACGTCGCCTCCACCTCCAAAGGCAAACCCGCCGCCCCCCTCAAAGCCAAGGCCAATGCCGCAAAAGCCGCCGCGCTGCTGGCCAGCCCCGCGGAAGCAGGAAAGTTGCCCTCGCTGCATATGCGCGCGGGGCCCAAATGCGGCATGTTTTGGCGTACCACCTCTGTCAAGGCAAGTACCCGCGCCCTCTCGCTGCCTTTGGCTTCCTTGCCGTTGAGTTGCACGCTGTCCTCGGGCGCGCCAAACGCTACCGTCGTCTTCACTTCCAGCGGGGCCAGCGTCACAGAGAGGCTGCTTTGCCAAGGCAAAACCAGGGCCTCGTTGCGCTTGCCCCAATATTTCACCAGGGCAATGTTGGAATGGGCTACCGCTGTCGCTTTGCCGCTTGCATTCGCCATTAAAGGCTCCTCGGGCCCGCCAATTGGCAGGCGAAACATTCCACACCCTCGGCCCTCAATGTTTCCATGGGGCCTTCGGGGGCTTCAAATAAACCGACTACTGCACCACCGTCACCCCCGGCCCCTGTTAGCTTCGCCCCTAGGGCCCCTAAACCCCTTAGCCTGTGTATTTTTTGTATAAGCTTTTCAGAGTCCAATTGCATCGCCGCTAACAAACCCTGGTTGACATTCATTAACTCCCCTAAAAGCGCTAAGTCCCCCGCCTCTATGGCCCCCCTCGCCTCCTCTGTACAGCGGCCTATTTCCTCAAACAGGCGCTTGTGGTGCCCAGGCCACTTCTTCTGGCGCTCGCGCAATTGGGCTACCGTACTTTGGGTGGGGGAGCGTTGGCCCGCCATGGCTATGAGTATTTTGAGGGGGGTAGGGCAGGAAAGCGTCTCCACCTTGCCCTGGCAAAACCACAACAAAGTTTCACGCAAGCTGGTGGCGTTGTCCACCCCGGAAGGGCTGCCGTGGAAAACCTGCTCCATGCGCCATGCCATTTCAGCGGCTTTCTCAAGCTGCGCCTCGCGCGTCTCATGGGGGAATGCCGCCAGCGCCAAAGCCTTCGCGCAGGCCACGGAAACCGCGGCGGAGCTGCCCAACCCCGCACCCATGGGCAAGCTGGCCTCCAGGCGCAACAACACCTTCGGCCAAGCGGCAAACTCGGCAGCCCGCCCAAAAGCCTGCTGCAAAAGCGCCCTCTGCTTCTCGTCGAGGTTGCCGGGCGTCTGCAAGGCGCAGCGCTCCGCCGCCTCCATGTGCGCATAAACGCCGAGCGGCAGGGCTCCCGCAATGGCCGGGTAGCCATAAACCACGGCATGTTCTCCCAGGAGAATGACTTTGCCTGCGCCAAAACCCGCAGCCTTCATAGGAGAGGGCCCTTGTCGTTTGGAGTATGGCCGGTTTGTGCACGCAAGGCGGCCAACAACTCCCTGGCTTTTTCCACCTTAATTTCCTTGGAGGCCACCAAGGCTTTTGCAATGTCGGCCACCTCGTCGGCGGTGGCCCCCGCTGTCGCTGCGACGCTGCGCGCATGCATGGCCATGTGGCCGCGTTGAATGCCTGTGGAGCCTAGGGCGCGTACGGCTGAAAAGTTTTGGGCCAGCCCTACGGAGGCCATTACCATGGCCAACTCGTGGACGCTTTGAATGCGGAGAATTTTAAAAACGGCTTGTACTCCTGGGTGTATTTTTATGGGGCCCCCTACTGTCCCTAGGGCTAGGGGTAACTCTATACGGCCTATTAACTCAGTGCCCTCTAATGTCCATGTGGACAGCGGCCTATATTGTCCATCCCTGCAAGCAAAGGCATGCGCCCCCGCCTCAATGGCGCGAAAGTCTTGCCCCGCGGCAATGGCCATGGCGTCTATGCCATTCATAATGCCCTTGTTGTGCGTGGCGGCGCGGTAGGGGTCGGCCATGGCAAAACGGCTGGCCTGCACCACCCCCTGGGCTACCGCCTCCCCCGGGCTCTCTGCGGTGGCCAAAAGCGACACCGGTATGCGGCACTTCGCCCTCGCCAAACGCCTGTCGGCCAGGTTGGAGAGTATGCGTAAAAATACCCGCCCCCCTGTTAATTCCTCAATGAGGGGGGCTACGGCCTCGGCCATGGTGTTTACCAAATTGGCCCCCATCGCCTCCTGCGCGTCTACCACCAAATGCACCACCAAAAGGGGCTCCCCCTTCGGGCCCTCCGGCGCAGGTAAAAGCCTTATCTCCATATCCCTCGCCCCCCCACCACGCTTTAACATGTTCGGGTGTACGCTGTTGGCAAGTTCCAATATCGCTTCCTTGTTCGCCAACAACTTCTTGCCCGCTTTGTCGGGAGCGCCAAACTGCGTCAGCTGTATTTGCCCTATCATCCAGGAGCCGTCGGTTTCGGCTTCAAAACCACCCGCCTCGCGTACCGTTTTGGCCGCAAAGGAAACCGCCGCCAATACCGAGGGCTCCTCTATGGCCATCGGTATCAGGTAGTCCCGTTGGTTTACCCTAAAATTGGTGGCCAGCCCCATCGGTAAGGAGAATACCCCTATGGCGTTCTCTATCATCTGCCCGGCCGTCTCCATGCTGAGGCTCGCCTCGGGCAACAAAGCACGCAACTGTGCCGCTTCCACCCCCAACAGCGTGTGCAGCTTCTCCAGGCGCTCGGCAATGGAGCCCTTGTGGAAGCCACTTAAACGAGAATTCAACGCACTCTTGTCGTCCATCGCAAATGCTTCGCCTTCCTATTCCTTCAAATGTTCCAGCCAGGTGCGCAGCTCCCCACCCACCACTTTGGGCTTGCGTCGAAGCTCCCCCACATTTCGAGCGCCACACAACAACATCGTCTGTTTCAGGGTATGTAAAAGCCGTTGAAGCAGGGCGGCGACTGCGGCCTCCCCCCCTGTGTTGAGTGCTTTAAAAAAGGGTAGGGCCATCCCTACAATATCGGCCCCTAGGGCTAAAGCTTTAGCCACCTCTAGGCCACTGCGTATACCCCCGGAAGCTACCAAATGCGCCATGGGGCCCAGCGCCTCGCGTACCGAGGCAATGGCCGCCGCCGTCGGTATCCCCCACCCCGCAAACTCGGGCTCTAAACCCTCCCCCCCCTCCCCCGTGTGGCGCAATTGCTCTACGCGTATCCAGGAAGTCCCCCCCAGGCCTGAAACGTCTATGCTTTCTATGCCCAGAGAAACCAAACGCTTGGCCACCTTCGGCGAAATGCCGCACCCCGTCTCCTTTACCAGCAAACGCTCCCCAAAAGCTTCGGCCAACATTTCAACCAGCTTATAGCCCCCGCGAAAATCCCTGTCCCCCTCCGGCTGCGCCAGTTCCTGCGCGGGGTTGAGGTGCAAGGCCAAGGCATCCGCACCAATGGCGTCTGCCAGGCGGCGTACCCTGTCTATGCCCAGCCCGGCAGCTTGGCGTAGCCCTATGTTTCCTATTAGCAAAGCCGTGGGCGCTACGTCCCTTACTGCAAAGGTGGAGGCCAAGTCCTCCCTCTCCCCCATCGCCCGCTGGCTGCCCAGCCCAAACGCAATGCCATGCTCCTGCGCTGCCCTCGCCAAGGCCCGGTTGACGGCCAAAGCACGCTCCGTCCCCCCCGTCATCCCTGCAATCAACAGCGGCGCTTTGAGTCTCTTCCCAAACCACTGGCAAGACAAGTCGGCCTCTTCCAATGCCATCTCCGGCATCGCACAGTGCACCAGGTGCACGGCCTCCAAGAGGGTCTTGTTGGTCGGCGGCTCTACTTCCTGGGTGGCGCACAGCTCCAAATGGTCGTCCTTGCGACGGGCGGTGGTTTCTTCAGCCATGGCCCTTGGCTTAGCAACTAAACTTCCTTTGCTCAATCGGCTTTAGAAACCTACCCCTCCCCCTGTCGGTTTTCTCCAAATTTCTGCTGCACTCGGTTTCTCTTTTGGCATAAGGCACAATGCTGCATTAAACAGGCTGTATAACAAAAAGCTGCTTGCGTTGAGGGGTAGGGTGGGGGTTGAGGTTGGGGCAGCATCCATTGCGTTTTTCTCCCAAAAGGGGCTGTTTCATGGAAATTGCTCTTATTATTGTCTCCTCGGCTTTGGTATTATGCCTCTATCTGCTTATTTTTAGGCGTAGCCCCCAACCCACTACGGCTAAGCCGCTGCCTAAACCCTCCCCCGCCCATGTGGAAAACCCCCGGGCTGAAAACCCTGGGGCCTTGGAGTTGGAAGCGCTCAATTCCAAAACCGCGGAGCTTCAAAAAACCAAGGGGGAGTTTCAAAAAACCAAGGACGAGCTTCGCCAAAGCAAACAAAAACTCTTTGAGGCGCGCGAAAAAAACAAACAACTCGAAGCCGAGTTGAAAACCCAAAAACAACTGGAGCGCCAGGCCATTGCGGAAACAGAAAGTGCACGCCTTCATTCGGCGGATCTCTTAGCAGCGCTGAATAAACTCAAGCTGGAGTTGGAAACCCAAAAAACCTCCTCCTTGCCGCCGCCTCCCTCCTCCCCTAGCCCACCGGTACAAGCCCCCCCTATAAAACCTGCTAAGCCGGCCAAAGTCCTCAGAGAGTTGAGTCCCGCAGAAAAAGAAAAATTGGAGAATGCCGAACGCCTGGTGGCCGCAGAGCACAGCCGTACGCAGGAGTTGGAGAAGGAACTCAAAAGCCTCAAAATCCGCTTTGAGCTTGGACAACGCCAACTCAAAAATGTCCGCTCCTCCGGCAAACTGCAAAAAGACAAATTTCGAGCGCTCGAAAAACGGCTCAACCGGACTTTGCTGGAGAGAGATTTGATCCTTCGAGCCATGCGCGATCTCGAAAACCGCTGTGGCTTGCAAGCCTCTGTCGCGGAGCTTCCCCCAGAGGATTTGGCCACAGAAACCCTGGAAGACGCTTCCGAAACCGCCGAAACGGACTTCGGCGATCCCCCTCCCTAATTCCCCAAAGAGGAAGGCTCCGCGGGCTCAGCCGCACGCCAGTCCAAAGGCAACTCGGCAGGCGCTTCTTTGTCCGCTGTGCGGATGCGCTGCAATACTGCCTCGGAAATTCTTTTGCCCAAAAAAGTCTTCCCAACGAGACTCTTTGAAAAACCAAGCGGCGCCAGGGACAAAAAACACTTCCTCTGCACATGGAAAAGCGCCATGGACAAATTGAAATAGCCCGGCTCTACCTCTCTGACAAAACCTACCCAAACAAATGCGGCGCCTAGGTTTTTGGAAAAAACCTCTAAACGCTCCAGTTCATCTGCGCCTATAAAAGGCGTCAAGGATGGATCTGCAACAAAACCGGCAGGCAAACGCAGCGTCATTTTTTTGAAAATGCCGCTGAGCTGCGCCTGTGCAGAGCGCAATTCAACCACCTGCCCCAATCGCATGTCAAAATGCTTGCCCTCCATCGAAACATAGTGTTTCCCATAGGGCAAATTCGGCACAACTACCGGAGCAATGCCTGCAGGCTGGCCGTTGAGAAAAACCACAGCACCCTCAGGTGACTCAATGGAAATGGAACCCTTGGGCAATTTGTTGGTCAAAAGCTTGGCTCGCTCAAATTCCCGCTTAAATACAGGAGGCAGGTTTTTGGCCAAGGCATAATTGGGCGAAAGCCTTGCCAATACCTTGAGGACAGCTCTGGCTTCCTCCTCGTCGCCATCTTCAACACTCGCAACAGCCCATGCCACATAAGCATCAAAAATTTGCCCAAATCGGGCACGCTCCGGCCTTTCCAAAGCCAGCTCCACCGCCTTTTTGAACAAAACCCGCGCCTCAGAATAACGCTTCTCTTCCATGGCCTTGTGGGCTTCACGAAAGGCAGCTGAAACCATGGGCAATATCAATACCTCGGCGGGTTTCACAATCTGCGGCATGGGAAGCAGCTCCACCTCAGCCTTCTTCTTGGACAATGCCCCCATAAGCTCTGCCTTCACCCCCTCTAGCGTGTCTTGCGCCGATACCTCCCCCTCTATGAAAAACAGAGCTAACCGCGGTTGCGCTAACCCCGGACATGCCCCTATCCACCCCATTACCCAAATCCCTAGGAAAAGATGGATCCTCATTTGTGCCCCCCTAAACAAAACTCCCCATAAGAAAATGCTTTCTCATAGAATAAACAAAGCCAAAATCGTTTCAAAAAATTCTCTTTAAGCTCTTGAGCCTTATGCGTATTTCTCTCGCCACGCGAATATTGATTGGGTTCGCCGCCGTCCTCCTCGCTTCTAGCACAGTTTCTCTCGTCAGCATCCTCACAATTCGACAAAATCAAATAGAAGTCCAACTCCTCGGCGACGGCTATCTGCAATTGGCCAAAACCATCGCCGACGTCCAAACGCTTCACAACGCCTATGAGAAAGAAACCGCTCTCTTGGCGGAAGAAGGCGACTGGGCGCTTCAACAACAATGGGCGCGCCTCGCCCTCATGTATTTCCCCAGTACCATTCGCTTAAAACTGGATGAGGCCAAAACCAAAGCCCAAACCGCCCTCGCCTTCGCTCCCCTCTCCGAAAAAGCAGCCCTCGAAGACTTTGCTGCCCGCTTCGACGAGGCAAGCAAACGCTATGCCGCTTATGAGGACTATACGAAAAATACGCTGGGACGCATCGCTTCAGCTCAAGAGGACTTCAACCTCGAAGAGTCGTTTAACCAACTGCAAAAGCAAGAACTTGCCCTGCAAAATTATTTCCAATTCGTTCAAAACGCGCTCTCCAACCACATCCTCTCCCGCCTCTCCAAAGCCCAAAACAGAGAACAAAAAAACGGCATCCTCATCGTCGCCCTCTCCATCCTCTCCGTCCTTATTGGGCTTTTGGCCACCATCGTCTCCATTCGCCACCTGCGCCCCATCCGTACTTTGCATAGGGGTATTGCGGCCATACGCGAGGGGGACTATTCGGCTTTCCTCGGACTTAAAGGAGACGACGACATCGCTTTGCTCGCCCGCGAGTTTGATGCCATGGTTTTGGCCCTCAAAGAGCGCCAGTCCCTCCTCGAAAAACAACAATCCCAACTCCTTCAGGCCAAACAACTGGCCGCAGCAGGCCGTATCTCCGCCCAACTGGCACATGAAGTGCGCAACCCCCTCTCCTCCATCGGCCTCAACGCCGAGCTTCTCCTGGAGCAACTCAGCCAAGCACAATTCTCAACCCCCCAACAAAAAATAGAAACCGAAGAGCTCATTTCGGCCATCGTCCGTGAAGTGGATCGCGTCGCGGACATTACGGATGAATATTTGAAGCTCGCCAGGCTCCCCCCTCCCTCCCTACAACTGGAAGACATGAATGCCCTCACCCAGTCCATCCTCCACTTTCATGAAGAAGAGTTTAAAAATGCAAATATATGCATAGAAACAGCCCTCTTCCCCTTGCCCCTCTTTTGTAAAGTGGATGAGGCACAAATCCGCCAGGTGATTCTTAACCTCTTGAAAAATGCCAAAGAAGCCATGAGCGAGGGGGGGGTGCTGCACATATCTACGCGTCAGGAGGACGCTTTTGTCCATATTGGCTTTGCGGATTCCGGCAAAGGCATTGAGCAAAACATTCTGAGTGAAATTTTTAAGCCCTTTTTCACAACCAAAGAGGGGGGCTCGGGGCTTGGCCTGGCGCTTTCAACACAACTGCTGAGTATGCAAGGCGGCAGCCTTGAAGTCACAAAGACAGGGCCTGAAGGCACAGAGTTTGTGCTAAAGCTTCCGCGCGCGTGAATGTCCTCCATCAAAAAACCCTCCTCCCCAATGGGCTGACTCTGGTCTCCCTCCAAATGCCACACCTGCAGTCCGCACTGCTTTGCGTCTATGTGCGCGTCGGCTCCCGACATGAAACGGCCCAAAACAACGGCGTCAGCCACCTGCTGGAGCACCTCTTCTTCAGAGGAAGCAGCCGTTGCCCCAATACACGTCAAATGAATCTCGCCATAGAGTGGGTGGGCGGTAGCCTTAATGCGGTTAGCATGAGGGATTTCAGTTATTATTATACGGCATGCCACCCCAGTGGCCTGGAAAAAGCTTTGCGCATTCTGGGCAACATGCTTTCCGCCCCCAGGCTTCACAAACTCTCTGTTGAAAAACGCATCGTCCTCGAAGAAATGTTGGATGAAGTCGACGATAAGGGAGAGGACATTGACTTGGACAACTTGTCCAAAATGCAACTCTTCAATGGACACCCGTTGGCCTTTAAAATTGCGGGTACGCCCCAAAGCCTCCTCCATATTTCAAAAAAACAACTCATGGCACACTATGAGCGCCATTATGTGGCCGCCAACATGGTGCTGGGCGTCGCCTCGCCCCTGCCTTGCGACAAAGTGGCCCGCGCTGCAAAGAAGGCTTTCGCGCACCTCCCCAAAGGAGAGCGCGTCCGGGAAACCCCTCCCCCCGCCCCCCCTACGCTTGGGCCTAAGCTGCTTTATGTCCCCAGAGACGAATCCCAACTTTTGTTCCGCCTAAGCTTCCTCACCGTCCCTGAAAACCATGAGCACCACCTCCACCTCCACCTCCTTCAACATATTTTGGATGATGGACTCTCCTCCTGGCTCCCGTTTGAAGTCGTCGAAAAACGCGGACTGGCTTATTCCGTCGAAACCCTGCTTGAAGGTTTCTCGGACATAGGCATCTTCAATATTGACAGCGCTTCTACCCCCAACCACGCTCCACAGGTTGTGGAATGCATTCTCAAAACAGTGGCCAAACTCACACATTCCAAACTCGCTGTCGAAGAGTTGCGACGCGCCAAACGAAGAAAACAAATGCAACTTGAGTTTGCAAAAGACTGCCCCGGAGAACTTTTGAATCGACTGGCTGCAACGGAACTCTTTCATTGCCCCGAAAGTTTTGAAGCCCGTTTCGAACGCATTCGCAAAATTAAAACCCGAGAGCTTGTCCACCTGGCCAGAGAGCTCTTCTGCAAAGAAAACCTCCGGGCTGTTGCCGTTGGGCCCAAAAAAGCCCAGGCTGCATTTGCAAAAGCCGTCCGCCTCAATCCCCTTCCGCATAAGAAAGTTTAAGGCCAATAACCTCTGCTCTCATGAAACAACCCTAAACCTTTATCGCCTTAGTTTATATCGCTCATATATACTGGGGTAGCCCCACTCGTTTTCTGGGGTAGCTGGAAACCCTATTTTAACAATTTAAATGACCCCATATATTGTTTTAATTTCTATTAGAGTTTGCTCGAAGTGACAGCCAAAAAATAAAAACATTGAAAGGAAACTAAGAAAAAATGAAAAATATCGTTTTTATATGTTTATTTCTAGGAGGTTGCTGCATATCTGCATTCAACCCCCAATCTCAAATAAATGTTATGAATTTGAAAGATTCCCACCTTGCTTTTATTTCTGAATTCACAGAAAAAGAAAACAATATTTGGGAGTTGCAAAAATTTGAGACCCAAAAAGAGCTCGTCAACATGGATTTTCAAAAAGCTTTGGAACACTCCCAAACCATGTGTGACAAGCTGCGCACAAAGAATATTGAACTTCTCCGAGATACCTTCCAAGAAGACGAAAACAACATTCGCAAGAAAGACCGACTGTTGACTGAAATCGAAAGCAAAATATTGAGCAACTCAACAAGCCAAGCTTATGAAAGCGCTTTGGCGGCCGAATGTGCGAGAAACAATAAAATGGAAGGAATGTGCAAATGAGTATAAATAATTTATTGAATGAAATAAAGGATGAATCCTTAAATGAACTCAAGCTTGAGTTTGACTCTTTGCTTAAAACAGCCAAGACAGACAATGTGCAATATATCCAAAATGCTGCCCACCAGCTTGAAGAAGCCTTGGTTTATTTAGAAGAAGGCAAATTAAGCATAGAGGATGTAGAAACCTTGTTAAGAAAACAACTTATCCATGCACAAATTGAAGCCAACAAGTCTGCTATTGAAGTGCAGGCGCGCATTCAAAAAACGGCCTTACGCTTGTTAAGTTTAAGCTTAGTTTTTATTAAAGAAATTGGGAAAAGAATCCTCTAATTCAAGTTTTGTTTGGGGGAAGATTTTCAAATACGCCATCCCAATCTTCAGGGGGGGGGTGGAGTATCAGCTGTGCGGCTCTTTTGACATAGAGTGCACACACTTCGTCCTGTGTCTCTTCACTCAATTTTTCAAACAGCTCCTTGGCCAAGTCAAACCGTCGGCCATAATAAAAGCCCAGCGCCGCCTCATATCGGCCCAGCCATTCCTTTTTTGCCGCCAAAGCGCTTCCCAGCAATTCGAATATGGCACATGGCTCACCCTTGCGAGGCCATCGAATGCGATCGAGTTCCCTAAACTGAAACTTCCCCTGCGCACGGTAGGCAACCAAGTCTGTGCAGAGGACATGGGCCCCATATTCAAAGGCGATGGACTCCAATTTTGCAGCCATCGCAATGGGCTCCCCAATCACCGTATAGGTTTGACGGTGGGCTGTTCCCATATTGCCAACCAAGGCTTCGCCCACATCTATCCCCGCACGAAAAACCAAGGGCGCGCCACACTGCTTTTCAAACTCAGGACGCTTTTTGTCAAACATCTCCAGCATTCTGCATGCGGCTTCACAGGCGGACAGGACCGGATCTTCCACAGGAATGGGCGCCCCCCAAAAAGCCACCATGCCCTCGCCGAGGTATTTGTCGGGCTGCCCATCGGTATCCAAAACAACCTGCGTCATGTCCGTCAAATATTCCTGCATCACCTTCATCAACACCGCCGGCGACACTTGGCTGACCAAGCGTGTAAAACCCTCAATGTCAGAGCAAAACCCGGCAACAAATTTTTTCTCCGGGCCCAAAAAAATGGAGCTGTGCTCAACCTGCTGGTGGCGTTTGGAGCGTCGCCGGCCCAAACTTCTTGAGCCCAGCGTGCGCAAAACAAACTCGCGAATGCTTTGTTCCAAACGCACAGCATAGCCCAATGTCGCCCAATAGCTTGAGAGGAATACCAAGCCTGGCGTTGCAACCGCCAGCCACAGTTGCTGCTGAAGAAACATGGTTCTCGCTGTCCAATATTCCAAACCCAGCGCAGCCAAACAGACGCCCAGGCTGAGCCACCCGCGAGGGTTCCGAATCCAATGCGAATAGGCAACCGCCAACAAACTTCCTGCAATTCCAAAAGCAAACGTCAACCCAATGTCGGAATGCAGGGGGTTGCGCGTTATCCCCTCTTGGCGAACAATGTTGGACAAAGCCTGCGCCGTTATGGCGGCAGTTCCCGCCCCCCCAACAGGCGTCTTGACAAGGTTCTTCTCTGTCACCTCCGAGAGCAAAAGAATTTTGGAAGCAAGCTCATTGTCATAGGGGTGCAAACTCTGAGCGCCGGCTTCGGCATTGGCCAAAATACGCCAGGCGGGAATATAGCGCTTGGCCGTCCCCCTCTCCGGGTGGGAAATACGCTCCGCATCCCAATGCAAATGGCTTTCTCCCGACGCGGCCATTGGAAAGGAATGATCGTCCAACCAAAGACAACCCTCCTGGTATTTCAGAGTCTTCACCCCCAAATAACGCATCGCTAAAACCAGTGCCGTAGAAGGCAATACCCAGTTCTCCCCCTCCGCATCTTTATATCTTACCAAATGCTGGACAGAGCGCACATGCTGCGCCTCGTCTGTCTCAAGCCCTTGAAAGCCAAAACGTACCCCGCGAATCAGAAAAGGCGTCAGCGGAATGTCCAAACGGCGAAGCTCTTTGAGTCGGCCAACATCCAAACCCTCTACACGTACAGCAGCCAGGCGCAAAAACAACCAGTGCGCGTCCCTTTCAAAGGCCCTGTCCTCCGCTTCCAAACGGCGCGTCTTCTCAAACCTCAGCCCAAGCTTTTGGAAAACGGCTTCTGCCTGCTCCAGGCTTTCACATCCCGCCCATAACTCCCAGCTTGTCTCTTTGGGAAATAAAAAAACCCCCATATTTTGTCTTAGTAAATTCCCTATGCCCCCCTCGCTTTCTTCCAGACTTTTAAAAGTCCCTACATAACTCAAAATGGGCCGCAAAGGCTTTTCGGGCAAAACCGAAAACACCGTGGAGCCCCCAAAACTCAAAAGGAAACCTTGAGGGTTGCTGCGCAAACTTCGGGCAAAAAAACCATCGTCATCCACGGCCCCTCCCTGCAAAGGGTAATTGCGGATGGACGCATTCGAAAGCAAAGGCTCAACCCAAACTTGAGAGGCGCCTTCCTGCAATGCCTGCAAGGCCACTTTCCCATAGTATTCCCTGGGCCAGGGTTGTACCGTTAGCAGGGGCTTTCCGCTCTCGCGCGCATTCGCCAACGTCTGCTCGTCTATGCCCGAAAGCACCACAAGCGGCGTGCGCTCTGAGCTGCGGCTGGCGGCTACAGAGAAAATATCAAAAAATCGAAGCTCCAGTCGCTCAAGCCCCTGGGCCAAACTGAATTGCAGCCAGGCCAATCCCCCCTCGGAACTCGGGGCTGCACGGGCATATAACAACAAACTCGCAAAACCGCTTATCCCCAATGCCCAGAGGAAGGCCACCACCAACTTTCGGAGAAAACGACCTCTCACGAGAATAAGCCACCTTGCATATTCGAGAAAAAACCATGCCCACTAAAACTCATTGGGCTTTAACTGTAACTCTATTCTCCCCTCACGCATCCACCTTAAAAAATGAGCTACTACCTTCTGCGCCTTCGCTATTTCCAATACTTCACAGGAGCGTGCATCTGCCATCGCTACCTGCTCTACCTCCATGACGATACCCTTCTGCTTCAATATCCATAAAATATCCCCCTCGCATAAAATGGGAATCTGCCCCTTCCAAGGAGCACTCAGCTTGGTTTTGTCGTTTAAAAAATCCCGAATAAGCGGCCACGGCGGAAAAACGGAAGGCGAAGACAGGGAGGACGTATAGAGAAGCTCATCTGCATCGCCTGCCTGCGAGACAGAATCATCAAAAAGAAACCCTTCACACGTGGGGACTTTGCCCGAAATCAGTCGGGACAAAAGGACAGAAGTCAATTCGTCTATGCGCTCAAATTGCAAAATACAGCGCCCTTTCCCCATGGAGTGAATGCTTAAATGCAGCTTGGGACGCACCACCGCCAGCGTCCTGTCTGCCCTGCGCACAATTTCCTGCTCAATTTCTTCAGAGGCTTGCTCAAAAAAACATCGCATTTGAGACTGGGCGCTTGCCCACTTCTGAGAAATCTCTTCCAAACGCTGATGAGAGATACCTATAAACGCTTCTATCGCAGGCCCAAAAATCCCCAACCCCTCTCCACGGCCCCCCTCACACCCCCCCTCTGCTTGAGAAGCTGCCCCTAAAATAAACTCGCCATATAACCGAAGCGCTGCGCTCCTTCGCGCATAACTTTGGGCAGTACTCGCATATTGAGAGCGCAAGGCCTCCCACGCCTGGTAGGCCGCTCCCACCGTCTCCGCCCGCCCCAACCACGAATGTACCAACCCAAACCCGTCTTCAACAGAAGGTGGAGCCAGCGCTCTCAATCCGAGCGCGTCTGCCTCATCCATTGGAATGCTGGGCCATTTCGAGATCGCTGTGCTCACAACAGTTGTCTCGTCCCAACCGGTTCTTCAAACTGCTGCGCAACTCAGGCCCTGAGCGCGGCGTCAACAATGCAACCAAACCCGCACCTACAATCAGGCCCGCACCAAACAATACCAGCCCCGGCAACATCTTCTCAGAGGTGCTGCGGCGTATCTCCAGGCCTATTCTTTCGAGCACATCATCCGCTTCCACGGCCTGCAACTTGTCTTTTATTTCTCTCCAACTCATAACTGCCTCCAAAACTTCAGTAGTATGTCCTCTTCGCCTATGGCGTCCTCTTCAGGGCTTCCTTCAAAACAACATCCGCTGCATTTAACAGTTTATCCTGCACGAAAGGAAGCATCGCCACTTTGAGGCCTAGGCCCAATAGCCTCACCGTCGTACGGCTCGTTAAACCCCCACCCAAAACATAGCCTGTACCCAAAGCTAAGGCCAACGAGGCATAGGGACGCTTCCTCACATGCTCAATGAAACCTTCCTTGCAACCAAACTCCGTATCGCTTTCTCTCTCTTCCATCATCTCGAAACCAACTTCCCAATGACAAAACCCACCAACAGGGCCCCTGTGAGACAGACAATGGGATTCTGCTTCACCCTCGTTTTCACTCTTTCGTTCAGCTCGCTCAAATTCTCCTTCACGCGCTCAAGCCTCTCTTCTAAATCCTTCGTTCCTTCTTCAGTCGACATTTGCATGCTCTGTCTCCAAGTCTCTCCTGTATAGCTCAGAAATTAGCCTCTCCTCCCCTGGTTCGACAATACCCCTAAAACAAATCCTATGCTTAATGCCCCTGCTACCCAAAGCCAAGGCCGGTTTTGTAGCCAGTTTTTGAAGTCCGTAACAGCACGAATGTCTTGCTCCAAAATACGCATGTCCTGCAGTACGCGCTCTCTGGCTTGCTCAAGGTTCTGCTTTATTTCCTGAGTCGTCATCTCCTGAGTCGTCAGGTTTGGAGGCTGCACTTTCACAGACAAATTCTCCTTCTTCAGGCGGCTTGGCGCCTTGAAAAAAAACTTGGCGCGTCACAAACAACTCCTTCAAACTCTCAGGCACAAATTCCAAGCGGCTTAGTCGCCGCCCAGCCCACCCTATGCCTAAACCTCCCAGCATAAAATTGAATAAACCTACCAGCAATAACGCTAACCATGTCGACATCACCAACTGCAACAGAAAAACCAAACTTATATTCACAAATACATAACCGAAAAGCAACGGCAGCAAACACAACAAAAGCCCAAAAAAACTCTTCAATACCGTCTGCAATTCGTCAGAAAGCTCCTTCTGAAACAACTTGAAATGTTGCTCCACAAGAAGACTGATGCTCTCCAACAAATTTCTCATGCTTTGTATGACTGCCATAACCAATTCATTTTAGCTGAAAGTCACACCAAAAGCGCGCCTTCTGTCTTAACGAAACCATTTTTTAAAGTCGTTTAACACTTCCGGGGAAAACGAGCCCGCCTTCACAAATAAAACCTCTCCCCGGCGACTTATCAATACATGCGTCGGCAACTCCTGTATCTGCCCTACCCACGTCCCCCCTTCCCTCAAATGCTCGCTCACCCCAACTATAGGAAAAGGTAACCCCGCCATTTCGGAATATACCTTCAACGTCTTTTCTCCCTCTAAGTCCATCCCCGCTAAAACAACAACCAACCCCTCCTCCGCATAACCCTCATGAAGCTTTTGAAGCACGGGAATTTCCAGAAGACATGGAAAACACCACGTCGCAAAAAAACTCAGCAGCACCACTTTGCCTTCCCAAGCCTCCAGAGAAACAACCTCTGCCCCCACCCAGGCAGGTTTGAGTTCCCTCGCCAATGCATAAACACGCTCAGGACTTCGCGGGTATGGGTGAGCGCAACCCAGCAGGCTCACCAGAATGCTGGTGGAGGCGACAATCCTTGCATAGCCCATAAATCTCCATCTTGTGCGAAAGAATAAAAAAGCCGTGCCGCCCGGCAACAGCCGCTTGCAAGGTTTCAATCTGTTTGTCTTCAAATTCAACAATGGAGCCACACCTCGTGCAAATGAGATGATCGTGGTGCTCCCCTGCTACTTCATAACGTGTGTGCCCACCCACAAAGTTGCGGGAGTGCACCAAACCACTCTGCGCAAGCAAACGCATGGTCCTATAGACGGTTGCGACGGATATGCGCGCATCCAACTTGCGTACTTTGGTGCACAACTCTTCTATGGAAACGTGGCCCTCTTCTTGAAAAAAGAGGGTCGCAATCAAATCTCTCTGGCGCGTGCGCTTGAGTCCACACGCCAGCAAATGCGCATTCAACTTCTCCACCTGCGCAGCTATTTTTATTGAAACCGCTGCTTCCATGCGTCGATTCCATCTTGAGATTCCGGGTCTCCCAAATCCACATCGCCATTGAGGTGAACCAAAGAGACGTGGGCTGTCTTCCTCACCAGAGAAGAAGCATCCTCCAGGGCCTTCACCAGGGCGGGCGCCAACTCCAACCCTTCAGGACGATAGCGCACCAATTCCGCAGCCAAAATCCGAATGCGCTCGTCCGGGTCCACCAACAGGCGCTCCATCTCATAGGTGGTTGAAGCGGCTAAAGAAACTCTGGGCTTGCTTATTTTGGGCACCCCCAAAAACAAAACCATCAAAAATGCAGCGGCAACACCTATGTGCATCAACGAACGTACAAGGGAACTTTGCCCCAAAAACGCTTTGAGTATGCTTTGTGCCGAGAGGAGAATGGCAAAAGACAAAAACAACCAGGGCGCGGCATTCTCCCAACTGGCCGGAAACCTCCCGGGGTTCCTCTGTACCCAAAGGACAAAAACCGCAGAAACCGCCAACAGCAAATAACTCGCTTGCGTCAGTAATTTCATGCCGCCTGAGGATGGTTTGAGCATAACAACAACACTTTAGCGGAATATGGCTAAAAACCCAAAAAGCTCTCCGCTGCTTATAGCCTCTTTGTGGAAACAATGTTGCGTTTTTATGCCTTTAGGAGAAGAGAGGCCCAAGGGAGAAGGCAAGCATTGACAGCCTTAAAAAACGACTTATACCGAGCAGGAAGATGGATAGAGCGCAAAAAATCTGGTCCCTGGGCAAAGCCAAACCCCTTGAACCCCCTAAACCCCGAGGGCGCTTCGTCCAACTGAGCCCCAGCAAAGAAAACCTGCGCGTCTTGCTCCAACCCACAGCCAAAGAGCGCCTCTTGCCTTTGCTCAAAGCTTCTCCCTCCCAAGAGCACTTGGCTGCCAAGCTTTCTGAGCAATTCCGCGGAGATGGCGAAAAACTCAGCTGGCAGGAAGTCGCTTCCATTTTGAGCCACCACGGCTTGTTGGCCGCCTTCGAAGAACAGGAACGCCATGCTTTGCGCAAAGCATTGCTCAAACACCGCTGCTCCTTGGACAGACTTTCCAAAGCTTGGAACAGCTCCCCCGATATGCTGAAAAAACACATCGCAAAACTCGGCCTTAAAGACGACTTCGCCCAACTTCGAAAACACTTCGCTACCCAAATATTGGACTCTAGAAATATCAACCAACAACTGCGTGTCCTGGCGCAGCCAGGCTATGTGCGCGATCTCGGCATTCAATCCTCCCTCCCAAAACAAGTCTCTCTCAGACTCAAATCCCTCATTGACAAGCTGCCCCCTGAATTGGATACCCCAGAGAAACAACTCGAAGAGCTGGTCCAAAACCACCGCCTGGACAAAAACCTGCTGCTCAAACTCGTTCTCCCCTTGAAACTCTTTGAGCCTCCTTTAACTCCCTAACCGTAAAAAATTTATGCCTATTTATGAATATCTCTGTGAAAGCTGCGGCGCCCATTTGAGCCTTCTTCAAAAAGTCGACGCGCCTGCCCCACCTGTCTGCGAAAACTGTCATACCCAAAACAGCTTGAAAAAATGTATCAGCATGTCCGCTTTCCACCTTAAAGGCGGAGGCTGGTATTCGGAACTCTATGCCTCAGCCTCTAAAACCCAGGGGGCTACCCAGGAAAATAAAAACGAAAATACTCCCCCCTCCCCGGCCTCCCCTACCCCCTCCCCTTGCGCTACATGCCCTGCAGCTTCAGGCAACTTAGGTTGCTCAGGCGCACCTAAATCGTGAAAAAAACCCTCCGCCTCCTGCTGCCCTTGGGGCTCGCGTGCGCATGCGCAAAAGCCCCTCCTATGTCCATCAGCATTTCAGAGCAGGGCAGACTCTCGCGCAGCCTGCAAAACCAACCCCGCTTTCTGCGCATCTCTTATTTCGTTACGCCCTTCTTTGATAACCCTGAACTACGGCTCCTCTCGCCTACCCACCCCTCCTGGCTACACTTGTTGGAGCATACGGACGGTAGCCCCGTCTCCCCGGGAGAGGTTGAAACGCTGCTGCCGGCAGGTACGCCTGTACGCATCCTCAATGTGGAATTCCCCAGCACTTGGGCCAAACGCCAGCGCGCACTCTATTCCCCTCGCTCGCAACCCTGGGTTTATGTCTCTATACCCTCCCTCCCCCAACCGCTCGTCCTTGTCCTGCGCAATACCCTGCGGAATGCCGACGCGTTTGAGGCGGAGCTCGGCCGCTATTTGACGCCCATCCACCCCATGCAAATGACCGAATTCTCCGTCGACGAGCAAACCGCTGTCCGCAGCAAAGAGGCCCTCATCGGCATCTCCGCCGCCGCACTCGAAATGGCCCTCGGCTATCCGGAAAACAAAACCTTCACCTTCGAGGGGGAGCAGAAAATAGAAACCTGGTATTGGAGCAACGGGAAAAAAAAGGTGGAGTTGAGAGGGGGGAAGGTCAGCTCCCTCCCTATGGCCAGCTCCCCCTCCCCCTAGGCCCCCCCCCACCGCCGCTTCTTCTTCTTCTTGCTCTTCTCCGCCGCCCTCGCCGCCCCCGGCTTCATAAGCTTCGCTAACTCCCCCATCATAACGGGCCAAAAGGCGCCCCCCCTGAGGGCTTCTACCAACTCCCTCTGGGTGCCTATGGGCTTCTCAAATAAGGTGGCCGCATAGCCAATTTCATCTAAACTGTTTCGTGCGTCGCTGCCCCCCACCCCTGGAAGGTGCATCTTCTTGGCCGCTTCCATGGCTTGCTCATTCGCTCCAAGGCTAACCGAAGGGTTATAAACCTCAATGGCACAAAGGCATTTCAGCGTGTGCAGGTGCTCACGGGCCGGATAGGGAAATTCTGCGTCAAAAGGACGCGCGGCAACAATGGCCGCCCCCAGGGACTTCAGCTTGGGCAGGCACTCCTCTACACTCCAGGGCCTCTCCCGGTTGCTTCCCCACATTTGTACCGGTTCGGGCGCCAAAAGCGGATTTTCAAAAAAACAAATGTATTGGCCTTTGTCTGTGTCCAGCTCCATTCCAACAAAAACTTTTATTTTCGAGCGCTTCCCCAAATCCAACAGCTCTTCGCAGCCGTCCTGGGTGTTTTTTTCTGTGAAGGCAACCCCATCCAATCCGTGCAACTCGGCACGAGCCAACACCTCTTTGGGGTCCAAGGAACAACCACATGTCAGATAGGAATGGGCATGGAGATCAATCAGCATAAAAAAACCTTTAGCATGTTTTGACAATCTACGGCAGTCCTGTCATAAAGCATTCATGTTCACGGGCGTGAAGGTTTTTTCTGCCACCAAGGCGAAAGAACGAGAAGAGTTGGGAGGCAATGTCTCCCGTTGGATAAAAAGTAATCCTGATCTACAAATTGTCGACCGGGAGGTACGTCAGTCAAGCGACAATGAGTTCCATTGTTTCTCGCTGATTCTCTTTTATAAAAAACGCGAATCTTCATAATACGCTGCCAAGCTTTGCCTGCCCATAGGGCGGCCTGTTTGCTCAGGTGGCGTTGTTTTCGTTAACGGTTGTCCGTTCGGGTGGTGGGTTTGTTTGCCAATGGGGAGGATTTGGCCACATTCCTTTGCCCATGTGCTAGTTTTGCCCGTCAACCTGACAGAAGGAGCCTAAGCCATGCTTGAAAGTCTGTGTCGGCTGCGTCATACGAATCCGCACTCTTTTTTAGGTCGCCATGTTGAGCCTTCGGGGGTTTGGTTTCGTGCGTGGCGGCCGGATGCGCAGGCCATGGAGCTTGTTGTCGACGCACAACATGTGCCCATGCAGGCCGTGGCGCATGGCTTGTTTGAATGTTGCTTCCCAACAAATTCTGCCCCCGGCCACTATCGCTTTAAAATCCATCGACACAATGGACAGGAGCTTGTCATTGAAGACCCCTATCGCTTCCTCCCTAGCTGGGGAGAGGTGGACTTGCACCTCTTCGGAGAGGGCTCCCACCAACAACTCTGGAAAAAAATGGGGGCCCATTTCCTCCATGACTTCTTCGGCACAAGCGGCGTGGCCTTCTCCGTTTGGGCGCCCAATGCGGAGGGCGTCTCCGTCATCGGCGACTTCAATGAATGGGATACCCGCATTCACCCCATGCGAAGCTTGGGCGTTTCCGGAATTTGGGAGTTGTTTATTCCCGGAATAACACCCGGCACCAAATATAAATTCCAACTCCAACTCCCGGGGGGGGCTACCCACGCTAAGGCGGACCCCTTCGCCTTCCAATTTGAACTCCCCCCTAAAACCGCCTCCATCGTCACCCAAAGCCACTATGTCTGGGGAGATGAGGCCTGGCGCAGTACGCTGGCCCAACAGTTACGCTCGGACAAACCCCTCTCGGTTTATGAAGTCCACTTGTCCTCGTGGCGCAAAATCCCCGAAGAGTCCAACCGCTCCCTCACTTGCCGAGAAGCTGCCCACGCTTTGGCTGAATATGTCAAAGGCCTCGGGTTTACGCATGTGGAGTTGATGCCGGTGACGGAGCACCCTTTCAGCGGAAGCTGGGGCTATCAAGTCAGCGGCTATTTCGCCCCCACTTCGCGCTTCGGTAGCCCGGATGATTTTCGCTTCTTCGTCGATACCCTGCACCAAAACGGCATCGGCGTTATTGTGGACTGGGTCCCCGCGCATTTTCCCAGAGATCAATTCGCACTCGCTTATTTTGACGGCACCGCCCTCTATGAGCATGCAGATCCACGGCGCGGCCTGCACCCCGACTGGGGCACCGCCATTTTCAACTATGGCCGCCACGAAGTCCGTAACTTCTTGCTCTCCAGCGCCCTCTATTGGATTGAAGAATTCCATATTGATGGGTTCCGCGTCGACGCCGTCGCTTCCATGCTCTATTTGGACTATAGCCGTAACTTCGGCGAGTGGACGCCCAATACCTATGGCGGACGCGAAAACCTGGAGGCCATCGACTTCCTAAAAAACCTTAACGAAACCATTCAAGCCCGCCACCCCGGTACCCTCGTCATGGCCGAAGAGTCCACCGCCTGGCCTCAAGTCAGCCGCCCTACTTCCGTAGGGGGACTTGGGTTTACGCATAAGTGGAATATGGGGTGGATGCATGACAACCTTAAATTCTTCCAGCGAAACCCCGTACACCGCAGCTTCCACCATCATGAGCTGACCTTCGGCCTCCTCTATGCCTTCAGCGAAAACTTCGTCCTCCCCCTCTCCCACGACGAAGTCGTCCACGGCAAAGGCTCCCTCATCTCCCGTATGCCCGGCGACTTGTGGCAACAGTTTGCCAACCTTCGGACACTCTATGCTTGGATGTGGGCCCACCCCGGAAAAAAATTGCTCTTCATGGGCGGCGAGTTTGCCCAATTCGCCGAGTGGAACCATGAGCAAAGCCTGGATTGGCACTTGCTCGAATATAAGGGCCATAAGGAACTTCCTCACCTCATTCAAGAGCTCAACCGCCTCTATCGCGAAGAGCCCGCCCTCCACCAAAGAGACTTCCGCTCCGACGGCTTCTGCTGGCTTCAGGCCAATGCCGCAGACGTCAACGTCTATGCCTTCTTCAGAAGGGGCGACATCGGCCGCGAAGTCCTCTGCGTCGCCAACCTCTCCCCCGTCGTCCGAGAAAATTATCGCATCGGCTGCCCCACCCTCGGACGCTTCCACGAAATCCTCAATACCGACTGGACTGCCTTCGGCGGCTCCGGCGTCTCTAATACACCCCAAGACGCAGCCCCTATCCCCTGGGATGGGCAAATGGCCTCCCTCACCCTTAGCCTCCCCCCTCTCGGCGTCGTCTATTTAGCCCGCCATTAGGCTCCTGCCCTTCGCCGCAACCTTGGAGGCCAACGCTTTGAAGACAGAGCGTACGTCCAGCTGCGGCGTCTTCATAAACAACTGCACCAGCTTCGCTGTGCGCTCCGCTAAAACAGCCATGTTCGCAAGCCGCTCCAACTTCTCCTTCGAAGCACCCCCAGAAACCAAAGCCATGGACTTGGCTTTCTCAAAGTCGGTACATACGCGCCGAATGAGGATGTATTCGCGCTCCTCTAAAACCCTACGCGCCATCTTCACAACGTCGGTCTCCGCCCTGTAGCGCCAGGCAATTTCTCCCTTCTCCCGTACCCGAATCACCACTTTCCAATGCTCTAAATCCCTCAGCAACATGGATATGCCCCCCTTCGAAAGCCCTAGGGCTTCCCTAATCTCTGCCGCGGATAAAGGCTGGTTATATAAATAGAGAAGGGCCCATAGGCACCCTAGGTTTCGCTTAAATCCCCAAAACTCTATGACGTCCCCTACGGCATCTACGGCAACACCCTCCCACTCCTCTAAACATATGCTTGCCCCCTTCTTCGCCCGCCTCATGCGGCCCCCCGCTTGGGCACCATGTTCTTCGCAAACTGCCTCGTCCATAAAATCAGTTGCGCTCCACTGGGCGTTTGCGCATAGCCCCCCAACAATTTGAGGGCAGCCTCCATCTCCCGCTCCATCAGCTCCATGGCCTCATCCAATACCCCGGAGCACATCACCGCCAAACCCAACTCGCGCGTGCGCTCCCGCGTCACCGTCGGAAAACCCCACGCCTCCTTAAAACGCTTCATGACAGAGGGGTTCCTCTGCGCCGCCAACAAAACCAAAAGCGAAGGCGTCTTGGACTGAATGTCCGCAAATTGAGGCTTGCCCTCATCTACCCCCGTAATGTCTTTCACGTCATCCGCCATCTGAAACACTACCCCCAACTTGCGGCCAAATGCATCCAACTGCGCCTCCGCAGCAGGGTTGTTTGCCAAAATGGATGCCGCCGCCCCACACCAACCAAATAAAGCCCCCGTCTTCCCCTCGGCTATACGCAAAAGCTGCTCAATGGACAGCAGCAAATTCCCCCGCGCCTCAACCTCCGCTATGGCCGCATGCGTCATCTCCGCTACTACCCGCAATGCCGTTTGCGTTAGCCTATTGTGGATATGCGTTAGCTTTAACGCTGCCCCTGATAACATTAAATCCCCACCCATTACCGCTACAATATTCCCCCACCGCGCATTCACCGTGGGCAGAGCACGGCGAAACATGCCGTTGTCCACCACATCATCATGCAACAAACTCGCATTGTGGATGAACTCCGCAGCCACGGCTACCTCAACAAGCCGCTCGTCTTCTTCAACGCCCAGCATGTCGCTGAACAGGTGCACCAAAATGGGCCGCACATGCTTGCCGCGTACAGCAAAAAAATCATTCAAGGCATCCACGAGCGTTCCGTTGCCTGCCCCCATCTCCGAGTCGCCTAACCAGGCATGAGACGAACTCTCAACACGCTCTAAAAAATCCTTAAACAACAAGTCGGGAGTCATGCTGTCGATATAGTTCATGTCGCCTTGAACTGCATGCAGAATATGCACAACTATTCGGCGCGCATGGCTTCTATGGGGTTTAAACGTGAAGCCCTTAGGGCAGGATAAAAACCAAAGGTGATACCCACCACAATACTGGTCCCTAGGGCTAAACCTATAGCCCACAGAGGTACTTGGCTCGGAAAGGCCCCTACCCATCCAATCAACCCGGAAACCCCTAGGCCTATCCCAAAACCTAAGAGCGCCCCCAACAGAGACAAAACGGTGGCTTCACTCGCAAATTGAAATAAAATCCGCCCCTTGCGGGCACCCAGCGCTCTGCGTAGGCCGATTTCTCGGGTTCGCTCCGTGACGGCTACCAACATAATGTTGAGGATGCCTATCCCCCCAACCAACAGTGATAAGGCAGAAACCGCAAAGGTTGAAATCGCCACAACAAAGCTGAGCTCCTTCAGCTGCCTCGTCATGGATTCATAAGTCCCAATAAAAAAATTTTCCTCATCTTCTGTCTTAATGTTCCGCCTCTGCCACATTAGACGTTTTACTTCGTCTTGAGCACGCTCAAAACTTTCTGAACTTTTGGCTTTCACATGGAGGATAATCGGCTGGCGCAAACCATAGGAGCTGAGAAAGGCAGGCATGGGCACCATGGCGCCATTGTCCAAATTCACCATCCCCATCCATTTGCCACGTCTCGCCAAGGTGCCTATAACGGTATAGGGACGCTCCCGTATCCTCACTTTTTGGCCAATCGGGTTTATAAGCGGAAATAAACTGTCCACCACATCCGCTGCCAATACCACCACGCGCGCCCCCTCTAACTCCTCTACCTCACTGAAAAACCTCCCCAACGCTATCTGAAAACCCCCCGTGTCTATATAGTCCGCCGTGGCTCCTGTCAGCCTGACACTGGCGCTGGTTTGGCTGTGCGTTGTTTTGAGCCGTATCCCTCTCGCATCCGCATAGGCGGCAACAAACTCAACCGAAGGACAATGGCTTAAAATGGCACGCCGGTCCTCCATGCTCAGGTTCGGAGCCTTGAGAATTTTGTCCCACATTTTTGGATCGTAACTGAAGGATATCCCCATGGGCCATTTGGAAACACTGAAAACGTCGGCCCCCATCATCGAAAAATCCTTCTCCACTTTCCCGGATAAGCCTTCAAATAAACCCATCGTCACAATGATGGTTATTGTCCCAATAACAATCCCCAACAGCGTAATGAGTGTGCGAAGAGGGTTGGAAACAAAACTGTTCCACACCAGTTTGAAGTTGTCGAAAAATACCTGAATCACTCGTGCCTCAAGGCAATAATTGGGTTTAAATTGGCCGCCCTTAACGCCGGTAAAATGCCAAAAAATAAACCTACCAGTGCAGCAAAACCGACCCCACCTAATACCGTCAAGGGATGAACAACTGCCGGCAACGGTGTCGTCCAACTGACAATTTTAGCTGCTAAAAGCCCAACGCCTGTGCCAATGGCGCCACCCAACATGGAAACCGCAACGGCCTCCAGTATGAATTGAGCCACAATGACCGAACGCCTCGCCCCTAAAGCACGACGTACACCAATTTCACGCGTCCGCTCTCGCACGGAAACCAGCATAATATTCATAATGCCTATGCCGCCTACCGAAAGTGTAATGAGCCCAACACCCACAGCGACGCCAAACAAAGCCCCCGTCACACTCTTGTAGATGGACTTCATGCTGTCAATCCGGTTGATGCTGAAGTCGTTGGGCTGCCCAGGGCCAAGCTGTCTGGCTCTGCGCACAACCCCCTCCAATTCTTCTTCAAGGAGCGCTTGTTCTGCCGAAGCAGGAAGCACCACACCAATGGCGCTCTCTCCGGATTCCATCCAAAACGCTTTATAGGTATTCATGGGGACAATGGCTTGGTTGTCCAGGCTGACACCCAAAAGCTTCCCCTTGGGTTTAAACGTGCCCACCACAACAAAAGGTATGCCGGCGATGCGAATGCTTGCACCCAAAGGGGACGTGTTTTTGAAAAAAGCATCGACCAAATCCCTACCTATCACCACCACCTTCCTTTGAGTTTCTAAATCCTCCTGCGTCAAAAACCTGCCTTCAGCCAACTCTTCATAGACGATGGAGAGATAGTTGGGTGTTACGCCATAAATACTGACAAGGAATAACTCCTTATCCAAAAATTGGATGTTCTTCGGAGCACTGTAAAGAGGCTCCACATGCTCAGCAAAAGTCGCCAAGCGCTGAACCACCTTTGCTTGCTCTAAAGTAAACTGCCTTCTGTTGCGGTATAACGCCAAATCATCCATGGGCACCATCGGCATTCTCTGTACAAAAAGCACGTTCGAGCTGAAGGAAGAGAGCGACTTTTCAAAAGCAACATTCATCCCCTGAATAATGCCTACAATGGCCAATAAGGTGGCTACCCCTACCCCTACGCCTAAAATGGTTAGAAAGCTGCGAAGCCGATGCCTCAGCAAAGTCCTCATCGCTATTTTCCCGCACTCAAAAAAGTGGAGGCGGAAACTCATCTCCTCTCCTCCTCCACCGCTGAAGAAACCTCCATAAACGCCACTTGAGAGCCAAGCCCATCGGCACAAACACGCCCATCCAAGAGACGAATGGCCCGAGGACAACGCGCCGCAAGTTTGGGTTCGTGCGTTACCAACACCAGCGTATGCCCCAAACGGTGGAGCTCTTCAAACAGCCGAAAAATGTCTTCTCCTGTGGCTGTGTCCAAGTTCCCTGTGGGCTCATCCGCGAGCAACAACGAAGGCTCTGTTACCAAGGCGCGTGCAATCGCTACACGTTGCCTTTGGCCTCCTGAAAGCTCTGTGGGTTTGTGGTGAATGCGGTCTGCCAATTGTACCCTCTCCAAGGCCTGCAATGCACGCCGCCTCCGTTCCTTGGAGCGGAGGCCTCGGTAAATCAGCGGAAGCTCCACATTCGCCAAAGCGGTTTCGCGAGGCAACAGTTGAAAATTCTGAAATATAAACCCAATCTCCCTGTTGCGAATGTCGGCAAGCTCGTCGTCTTGCATTTTGGAAACGTCTTTGCCGTTTAAAAAATAGGAGCCTCCCGTAGGCGTATCCAAACAACCCAATAAATTCATTAAAGTGCTTTTGCCGGAACCGGACTGGCCTATCACAGCCAGCCATTCCCCCTTCTCCATTTGTAGGCTAACATCCTCTAAGGCGTGTACTGTTTCTTCGCCTACAACATAGTGACGGGATATTTTTTGAAGGGAAATAAACGTCATGGACTTAGCCCCATAGGCTTAGGTGAAGACTTCCCTGGAGTCTTCTTGTCTTGCTCTCTGTCTTTTATGAGGTCCCCTTCCTTCAACTCCTTCGACAACAGTCGATAGGGGCCTTCCACCACACGCATCCCTTCTTGAGCCCCTTCGACAAGCTCCATTTCCGTTTCGGAAGCAATGCCCGTGCGCACGCGAAGGGGCCTCACCCTCATGTCTTCACCCACCACAAACACCACCTTGGCAAATGCGGATGAAGCACGAGAAGCCGCGTCTTCAGACACCCCAGCAGCATCCAACATCCCCTCTGGACGAACCGTCACAGCCTGGATGGGCACAACCCATGCCGACGCTTTGTGTTCCGCATCAATTTTTACCTCCGCACTCATGCCTGTCAATCCACCCTCGGGTTTGTTCAAAATGCCTATGCGCACGGGGAAACCAATGGTCTCGTTGTCTGTGCCTTCATTGCGAATCAGCGCTTTTTGCGCCACTTCAAGCACTTGGCCTTCATAAACCCTATCCTCCAGAGCATCGACGGTAATGCTGGCTTTTTGCCCCGGCTTGACAAAAACAACCTCTCGCTCGGCCACTTCAATCTTCACTTCCATGGAAGACAAAGTCGCAATGGTCATCACCACATCCTCTGACAAGTCTGAACCACGGACGCGCTCGCCTACTTCGCGAGACAGTTGAATAACGGTTCCGTCAATAGGAGAATAGAGGGTTGTCCGAGCAAAATCCGTCTGCGCTTCTTCCAAAGCAGCCAGCGATTGGCTGATTCGGCCTCTGGAAGCTTCAAATCGCGCTTGGGCACTGTCTTTCTCTGCCAAAATTTTTTCGTATTCGGCTTTGGAAGACAACCCCTTTTCAAACAAAGCCTGGGTGCGCGCCAGCTCTGCTTGTGTGCGCTCCAATTCAACTTTGGCCGCATCATGTTCTGACTTCGTCGTCCTCCATGCCGCAGTCGTCTGTTTGACCAAAGCATCATAACGGCGCGGATCAATCTTCCCGAGCACCTGTCCTTTTTTGACCAAATCGCCAGCTTTGACATTCAAAGAGATCAAATCGCCGCTGATGCTTGAGGACAATTTGACCGCAACGCTGGGCTCCAGTTTTCCTGTTCCAACCACCGTTCGCGTAATGGGCCCCCGTTTGACGGTTACAAGTTGTGCCGAAACAGCCACAGGCGCTTTTTCCCCCAAGGCCTTCCAAGTTGAAACCCCCACAAATCCAACAATGAGAATGAGAATAACCCGTTTCCACCACTTCATCGAAGTTTCTCCAAAGAGCCGCCTATAACACGCTCCAATAAAACCCACGCAATCTCTAAGTCTATACGGTTCTGCTGCTCTGTCAGCTCTGTCTCCAACAGCCGAAGCTGTGCATCGCGTATCTCCAGAGAGGAGCCCTGGCCTGCAACAAAACGCTCGCTGCTCAGCGCCAAGCCTTCTTCTGATTTTTGCCGGTTTTGCTTGGCCAGTTTTAAAACTTCGCGTTGCACCGCAAGGAGGACCAGCGCTTGCTGAACATCTCCAGAAAGCTGAATCTCCGCTTGCTGCAAATCCTTCTGGACGCGCGTTTGCTCAATGCTTGCCAACGCCTTGTCCGAAGCCGTGGCAAAACCGTCAAACAGTGTCCAACGAAGGTTGAACATCCCCAGCAACACATTTTGTTTTTTCCAATCCGAGACAAAAGACTTCAGCTCTGTGCTGTCCCGCTGGTATTGCAAAGACAAAAAAATGCTCGGCCAATAGCCTGCCGACGCAAGGGATATGGCAGAGGACGCAGCCTCCAGTCGCTTGGACAAGGCAAAAAACAAAGGCCGTCGGTTTTGAGCTATGTCCAAAACTTCTTCAAAAACCAGCACCGCTTCGTCCGTTGAATGCGTTGAATTCAACGCGTGTTCAGCTCGAATGTCCGCATAGGGACGCGCCAACCATTGAAGCAAATCTACTTGAGCTTTTGTAATGGCTTGGCGCTGCAAAACCACACGAATGGTATCGCTGCCTAAGTTGATTTCTGCGTTCAGCCAGTCCAGCTTCGGCGCACGCCCTGCTTCAAAAAGCGCCTTGGCCCTCTCCAACTGCTCCACGGAACGCTGCTGCGCATTCTCTAATACTTCCAAGGCGATTTGCGTTTTCAACAACTCGAAAAAACGCCGCGCCCCCTCAGCCTCTGAAACCAAACGCTGCTCCGCTAACTCACCCTCCGCCGCCTCCTTTAAAAAACCCGCCTTCGCTATCTGCTTCCACCAGCGGCCCCCATCATAAATCAATTGCTGCAACTGAAACCGCAAACCCAATTGAGTCTGGTTGTAGGGCGCTACGTCAAAAAATTCTTTGGAAATTTGTGGGAAAGCATAACGCTGAGAACCTGCCCAAGTCTGACTCGCCGAAAGCTCTGCCGAAAGTTGTGGAAAAATAGATGAGCGCGCTTGCCGGGCACTTTCATGCGAGGATGCCAATGCCAACTCCGCTTTCAACGCATCCAAATTGTCGCGGGCAGCTTGCCGCACTTCTTCAAGTGTAATGGGCGTCGAGTGCAGCAGGGCTAAAACCAAAAACGTCCACATCTCTCTCTCCTAGGCCGCGGGAAGGGCAGCAGGAACCATCACCAGAGCAAAGGCGGCATAGTGGGCGTAGAGCCCCAAACTCCACAATATCCCCTTCCAAGGCTTCATTTGAGTTGCCGCCGCAAAACCCAAACCTAAACTTATTGCTGCCCATAGGGCATAGCCGTCTAAAGCGGATAATAAGGGTAGCCAGGCAGAAACATCTCCCGCCCACCCACTTAGAGAAGTCGCTATGAGCTTGTCGGCTTGCTCTGGATAAATAACAAAACGGTTGAGCGCTATAATACCCCGGGCAATATCTCTAATGGCCAAAGGCAACAACCCTCCCACCGCAGCACAAAAACACGCCTTTAACGCAGTGGGTTTGTCCAGCAACCACGCCAATATCTTCAAAACAAAGGCAATGCCCAAGGCGCTGAGGGCCGGCCAAAACAGGCCTTTGAATACGGCCAATACCCAAACAACGCGCTGGGCTTGCTCAATGGCGGCTTGAAGCTCGCTCTCCGTCGCCTGGGCCGTAGCCAAGGCCACATCCATACGCGCAATGGTTTGAGGCGCCAAATCCAAACGCCAGGCCAAACACAACTGCGCAAAACAACAAGCCAGCGTAGAAAAAATCAGCGGGGCCCAATAGCGGCGGGCCGCAACCAGCTTGGGCAACCCATCCATCGGGGTGAAAAGAGAAGAAAAAAGCAATCGCATGGCTTTCCTGACGGAAGTCCTTCTTCACCTACAATGAATCTTGAGTGGCCTGAAAGCCTTTTATTTTCATGGATTCAAATAAAATTTCCGCACCCGCTTCAGGTATGTAGCGTTTTTTTTGCCGATTGCTTAAATCGGTTGTAGAGGTGGCAATGCACACCTTCCCTTCCGCAATACTGGAGATGGCTTGACATGGTGGACAGCAGTGACTTCGCACAAGTCCTGACAGAGGCCGAGGACATTGCACGCAGCGTCAGGCAACCTCTGACGACAGCGCATATCCTCTTCGCTATGTTTACGGTTGAAAACCGCGCGGCCCTCCTCCTCAAAGAAAAAGGCGTCGACGAGGACGCGCTGCTGGAGTTGCTCAAACAGGCCCCCCAGGAACAAGAGGGGTTGGTGCGCGAGCTCAAAGAGAAAGCTCGCGAAATCGCCAACGGTTGCGGGTGTGTCGAGACCGATACCCTGCATGCGCTCATCGCCGCTACACGTGTGCGCTGCTTGGCGCAGGACTTGTTGTTTGGGACAGGCTTGGACTTAACAGGGCTACGCAATAAGGCCCTCTCCTATTATTTAAGTGGACGTATGCCCAGACGTCTTATGCTCTCTAGAGAGTTAGGCGCTACCACTACCCTGGCCCCACAAAAGGTTGATAGCCCCCGCCCCCTCGGCGCCCCCCCTCGCCCCCAAATACCCCTGCCCCTGCTGAGGCCTACTACCGGCGAGCATAACCCTCTGCCTCTGTCTACCCGGGAGTTGTTTGAGGCAACACCGACGCCCCTGCCCCCACCCCAGGCTGTACCCGCTCCGCTACCCCCCCAGGCTTCCCCCCTTAAACAACCCCCTCCCCCTTCCTCGATCCCCCTCACTTCGCTTAAACCTACGGCTGCCCCTAAAACCAGGGAGCCTGAATTTGCCCTCTCCCCTCAACACTTCCCCCTGCTGTGCAACATCGGCAAAAACCTCAGCGCCCTGGCCAAAGAGGGCAAGTTGGACCCCGTTATCGGCCGCGCTAAGGAAATAGATGAGGTGATTGATATTCTGGGTAAACGCCGTACCAATAACCCTTGCCTCGTCGGGGAGCCCGGCGTCGGGAAAACGGCCATCGCCGAGGGTGTCGCCCAACAACTGCTGCGCCTTTCGGGCCCCCTGTCCTCACGTGTCCTCGTCCAGGTGGATGTGGCTTCCATGGTGGCCGGTACTCAGCTGCGCGGCTCCTTCTCCGAAAGACTCAATGCCCTCAAGGACGAAGTCAAACGCGCACAGGGCCGCGTCATTGTCTTCGTCGACGAAATCCATATGCTGATTGGCGCAGGCGCCAGCGGGGACGGCCCCCAGGACGCCGCCAATGAGTTGAAAACCGCTCTGGCTCGCGGCGAATTTCCGTGCATCGGGGCTACCACCCATGACGAATACCGCCAGCATATTGCGCAGGACTCGGCTTTGGAGCGGCGGTTTACACGGGTATGGGTGAATGAGCCTTCTGTACAGGATACGCTTTATATCCTTAGCGGGTTAATCCACCGCTATGAGGAACACCACCATACCCGCTTCCCCCCTGAAACCCTTAAGGCTGCCGTCACCCTCTCCTCTAAATATATTCCGGATAGACGCCTCCCCGATAAAGCCATCTCCGTCCTCGACTTGGCCGGCTCTCGTTGCAGAAGGGCCGGCAAAGAAACCGTGGAGCCGGATGACATTGCCCGCGTCGTCGCACAACTGGCTTCCCTGCCGGAAGAGCGCTTGCTCACCGCAGAAACCGCCCACCTGCTCCACCTGGAGGAAAACCTCAAAGCACGTATTGTCGGCCACGAGGACAGCATTGCGCGCATCGCCTCCGTCATACGCCGAAACTATGCGGGCTTCTCAAGCCGCCGCCCCATGGGCTCCTTCTTGTTGCTCGGCCCTACGGGCGTGGGCAAAACAGAGTTTGCGCGCGTGCTGGCCCAAGTCCTCTTCGGCAACGCAGACGCGCTCATTCAACTGGACATGAGCGAGTCCTCGGAAAGCCACGGCATCAGCCGCCTCATCGGCGCACCCGCAGGTTATGTAGGCTATGGCGACGGGGGACAACTGACGGAGCCTGTGCGCAAACGGCCCTCCAGCGTCGTCGTCTTGGACGAAATTGAAAAAGCCCACAAAGACGTCCTCATGTTGCTTCTGCAAATTTTGGAGGAGGGCCGCCTTACCGACGGAAGGGGGAGGCATGTGGACTTCTCCAATACCGTCCTATTGATGACCAGCAATTTGGGCGCCGAAGCCTTCGCCCCTAAAACCCGAAACCTCGGGTTTGGAGCTGCCCCCTCCCCTGCCCTACCCCATGAAGAAGTTTTGAGAAAAACCAAAGAGGCCCTGCCACTGGAATTGTGGAACCGCATTGACGAGCGCTGCGTCTTCTTGCCCCTCTCCCATATGCAAATAACCCAAATCGCTAAGCTGCTCCTCCAACAAAGCAGCGAGCGCCTTCTCCAAGAGCGCGGCATCGCCTTTGAAGCGGCTGAAGACGTTGTGGAATACCTTTTGAGCAACGGGGGGTTTGACTCAAGCCTCGGCGCACGCCCCCTGCGACAAACCATTCAACGCCTCATTGAAGGCCCCATGGCAGAGCATATTCTCACAGGCCAATTCCAAAGCGGGGACCATGTCCTCCTTCAAATGAAAGCCGGCCAGCTTGAGTTTTCTTGCTAGGGGGCCCTAAGCTGAGTGCTCTGTTGGGTTTCTACCCCCCTCCCCCACGCGCCCTAATCCCCTGCCCCCCCCTAGGGGAGGACTCTATTCCTGAGGGCCCTCAAACCCTAAAATGACAACAGCTGTGCCCAGCGTCCTCAAACAGCATTTATAAAATCCAATAAATATGCTATATATATCCACTGTTGGATGTTCTTAGGGATTTGAGCAGTTTTTTGAAGGGAAGAACATTGATGTGGGCGCGGAAGATATTCGGTTTAAGTTTGTTTTTGGTTTTGGGGGCGGCTTGCGACGATTATGAAGACGAGGACGCTTATGCTCGGTCGCTGGTCTTGCTTGAAAATGCTACGTGCAAAATTGAAACAGGTTTGGGGAAAGAGATCGATCGCCTGGCATGCTTGTCACCCACCTTGCGAGAGGATTTGAAGCGGCTCGAAGAAGACGACTGGACCATTGGATATGGGGAGGAAGGCGGGGGCACTTATGTCATCCTTTCAAGAAAGCTCATCGTTTTTGATCCTGACTATCGGAATTCCACGAATTATATCGTCTATGGTTTGGCGCATGAGGCGGGGCATGCCAAAGGCACCTATCCCGTTGACTGTAGCTCGAAGAATGCCTTTGTCGCCAAACTGCTTGCCGACGAAGGCGTCGCCACCCTGAATGCCATCAAAGTCCAGCGCGAAATTCTAAAAAATGACGGTGAGGATATTGCCGCGTGGGTAACGAATATGGCCAAATATGATGCCATTTATGATCAATACCTTCGTGACGGGAATGCGGCTAAAGCCCATAAAGAGATAGGTGACATTATGGCAGTAGAAGAGAGATGCTCTGGGACAAACCAACCCTACATCGACTGTTATGGAGATCAGTACCCCAAAGTCTGTGGGCGCTAAAGGGAGAGGAAGGAAAGAGGAGACAGATGACAGAAATTCAAGATACCCATTCTAAAACAACCCTCACAAAAAGGGCCGGCGCCAGAGGCTGCTTTGTATGCCTGGCCGTTGTGTTGCTGGCCATGCCCGGGCTTTCCCATGCAGACGAGAAAGCGACAACAACGCCAACAAACATGAGTTTGTGGCAAGCCATTGACACGCTTTCGCAACAAATTCCATTCTCCAAACAGAAAGTCGAAACAGCGCTGGCCACACCCTTGAGCGAAGTCGACAACAACTCTAACAAGCTGTTTCGCTTTTTTAAGAGTCCGCCCATCCGCCTGGCCGAGGGCATTGTCATTTCGAATGTGGATTTGCGAATAAAACGCGAAGGCAGCCACCCGGGATTTTTGGTGTTGGAGATGGACGGCGCTTGCCTCACCCTTGAGCAAATACGCGAGCGATACAGTGAGCTTCAAATAACCCAGCTTCCCCGCGGGCGCTCCCTTGAAGAAGAAACCAGCCACTCCCAACTTTTGCCCTGGGGAAAACTGTCTTTCGGCTTCAAAGAGAAAAACCCAAAATGCCTCGCCTCCATCGCCTTTGAGCCGAAAAAATAATAGAATGTTTTGGTTTTATGAAAACAAAGAGTGTGCACAATGATTCAGAAAAAAAACTTTCGCACTTGTGCTTCGAACGCGACAAACCTTTGTGAATACACAGAAATTGGAGCTTTCGACGATCACATGATGAACATCGCAGTCGTAGAAAACCGAAAGCTTGATTTTCACGTCCATGAGAGCTCGGACGAAATGTTCGTCGTTTTAGAAGGCAAGATGCAGCTTGAATTCGACGACGGGCTTGTCGATTTGGGTGTTGGTGACTTCATCATTGTCCCCAAAGGCACCCGCCACCGCCCGGTATGCACTTCCTTGGTCAAATGTTTGCTGGTTGAGAAAAGAGGCACTCTGACGAATAAAAATACCGGCGGGACATATGACAAAATAGAATGAATAACCTAACGGAGGCTAAACCATGGCTGATTTTTCTAAAATCCTAAAAAATCAGCGCAGGTTTTTTTCAACCGGGCAAAGCAAAAACCTCGCGTTCCGCCTTCAATGTCTGAAAAAACTCCAACATTGGATAGGCTGCCACGAAGAGGACATTCTGGCCGCGCTGAAAACGGATTTGAATAAGGCGCCGTTCGAGGCCTATGCCACGGAAGTGGGCACCGTCCTGGACGAGTTGCGCTTTACCCTCAAACACCTCCAACGCTGGAGCCGCCCCCAAAGGGTCCTCTCTAACCTGAAAAATTTCCCCTCTCTGGGACGGATATACCCTGAGCCCTATGGCGTGGCCCTCCTTATCTCCCCCTGGAATTATCCCTTTATGCTAACGCTAACCCCCCTTATCGCCGCTGTCGCTGCCGGTAATTGCGCCATCGTCAAACCCTCGGCCTATTCCCCTGCTGCCTCCTCCCTCCTGGCGAAAATGTGTACTGAGGTTTTTGACGCGGGCCATGTGGCGCTGGTGCAGGGCGGCCGAAAGGAAAATGCGGCACTGCTTGACGAGCGCTATGACATGATTTTTTTCACGGGAAGCACCGCTGTGGGACGCAGCGTTATGCAGGCCGCCTCACGGTACCTGACCCCCGTTGTCTTGGAGTTGGGAGGCAAAAGCCCCTGCATCGTCGATGAGACCGCCCCTCTCAAACAGGCGGCCAAACGCATTGTTTGGGGAAAATTCGTCAATGCCGGACAGACTTGCGTCGCGCCGGATTATGTGCTGGCGCATGCTTCCATCCAAAAAAAACTGCTCGAAGAAATGTCCGCCGCCATTCAAACCCTCTATGGCGAAAAACCCCTCGAAAATTCCGACTACCCCAAAATCATCAACGAAAAACATTTCCACCGTCTGCTGGGGCTGCTGAAAGGTGAAAAAATCGTCCTGGGCGGCAACTCTCACTTGGCCTCCTTGAAAATAGAACCCACCCTGCTCGACAGCGTTTCCTGGGATGCGCCGCTGATGAAAGAAGAAATATTTGGCCCCCTCCTGCCGGTGCTGGGCTATGACTCCCTGGAAGAAGCCGCCCAATGGATAAATGCACGCCCTAAACCGCTGGCCCTCTATCTCTTTAGCGCCAGCAAAAAAAACCAAAGCTATGTTTTGCGCCATGTGTCCTTCGGCGGCGGCTGCATCAATGATACCCTTGTGCACCTGTCCATACCGCGCCTGCCCTTCGGCGGCGTCGGCGACAGCGGCATGGGCAGCTACCACGGCAAGGCGGGGTTTGATGCGTTTACGCACCATAAGAGTGTGCTGCATAAGTCCAGACATATGGATATTCCCTTACGTTATCCACCCTATACGGATTTTGCGCTTCAACTTTTAAAGAAGGTTTAATCCCCCCCCTTTCCTCCTCTCCTCCCAACAGCGAAAGCGGATGGAAGTGCTTCTTCCCTTGCCTCGCCGTTGCAAACTTCTGCAATCCTGTGGAATAAAGCGGACCATGAACAAAAGCAAAAAAGTGGGGATTGTTGGGGGGATTGGTCCAGCCTCCACTTTGGATTATTATAGCGGCATCCTTCGTGGCTTCAGGGCAAAGACGAAGGATGAGAATTATCCCGAAATCATCATCAACAGCATCAACATGACGGAGATGTTGTCCTTCCTGTCCAACAAGGACTGGGACGCGCTCATTCGCCGCTTGCTGCGCGCCATCCAAAACCTGGCCGATGCCGGTGCGGAGTTTGCCGCCATCGCTTCAAACAGTCCGCACATTGTCTTTGACGAAGTCCAAAGGCAGTCCGCGCTGCCGCTCATCAGCATTGTCGAAGCCACTTGTGCCCATGCGCAGGCGAAGGCGTGCAAAAAAGCGGTTATATTGGGGACGCGCTTCACCATGGGCAGCGGCCTTTATGCTGAAGCGTTTGAAAAATATGGCATGACGGCCATTGTGCCCCCGGAAGAAACGCAAGCCATCATCCACAGCCTCATTTTTCCGAAACTTGAGGACGGCATTGTCGTGCCGGAAGACAAACAGCGGATGCTGGAAATTGCGGGCGGGTTAATGGAGGAACACCATGCAGACAGCCTGGTGCTCGGCTGTACGGAGTTGCCGCTGATGATAGAAGACGGCGACTTGGACAGCTGGGTGCTGAATACGACTCAAATCCACATTGAAGCCATTGTTCAGGCTATGGAATAAACGGTGTGGGCAGGCCTGTCCCCATGGGTCACTCGCTGCGACTACAAAAAATAAGTTGACCTGGGGGTAGGCTTTATCGTTATAAGAACTTTCGTTTTTTACCCTCCTTCCTTAGTATTGACTTATGGCACGCGTAACCGTCGAAGACTGTCTCCCCCTTGTTGACAACCGTTTTGCTCTGGTTTTGTTGGCAGCCAAGCGCACCCGACAATTGCTTTCGGGAGCAAAACCTTTGATTGATTCAGCCAAAAACAAGCTTCCTGTCACGGCGTTGCGCGAAATCGCCACAGGACAAGTCCGCTTTGACAGAGAGGTGCGCGACGCACTTTCCGGCAAATTCGACGAAGCTTCCGCTGACAAGTGACAAGCTGGAACAACCAGGACTCGTGAAGGCCCTAGAGCGGTTTGGGTTGAGTCCTAGACATTCCTCCCTATCTCTCGCTTGCTGGGAATAGAAATTCCAGCGTATGCGCTTAAACAGAAATGGCTCTAGCCGGGGGCTTGAGGGAAACTTTGGATTCTCTGGAGCGCTTTGGTCAACATGTCGCGCTCCCCCGGGTAGGATAAAGCTTTTAAACCCACCTGCGTATCCACCCATAAAGCTTCTGCTACCTCTTTGCGCATGGCCGGCTCAAGCTGGTTAACCTCTCCAGCTTCATAGAAAAAAAGAAAAAAACTCACCACTTTTGAAATCCACCGCCCCCGGAACGAATAGCGATAGCGGATGTCCCCAAGCTTCCCCATCAACTTGCCGTGAATACCTGTCTCCTCCCATAATTCACGCGCCGCAGCCGCCTCGCAAGACTCGCCAGGGTTGATGTGTCCCTTCGGCAAAGCCAATGCCTTGCTTGAAGCCGGCCGAATGACGGCGACTTGCGTTTGGACGCCTTGCCAACGGATGACAACGCCGCCGGCAGAATGTTCTTGAGGAATATCCACCTTGTCTTACACCTAAAAAAAACGGGGCCACTCACTTCCCGCCTTAGCAATACCTTTTCCCCCTAACATTGTTTCGAAAATTCAACTCAATATTTGTGGTGTCGAGATTCTTTTTGGGACTAAAGCTTGACGCATTTCAATGCGTGGTTATATCGGGTGCACGCTTGGCCCAATGTGGATATTGAAGGCCAAGCATTCGATTTCATTTTGATCGTCGTTAAGGAGAGCAAAAGATGAAGATTCGTCCATTGCATGACCGACTCATCGTCAAACGGGTCGCAGAGGAAACCAAAACCAAGGGAGGCATCATCATTCCCGATTCCGCCAAAGAAAAGCCCTTGGAAGGCCATGTCCTCGCCGTAGGCAACGGCAAGTTGCTGGATGATGGCAAAGTCCGTCCTTTGGATATCAAAGCCGGCGATACCATTCTGTTCAGCAAATATGCCGGAACCGAAATCAAAATTGATGGGGAAGATCACCTGATTCTTCGTGAAGAAGATGTGTTGGGTGTCATTGAAAAATAACTTTTAATTTTTAATTGAGGAACACAGTTATGGCGAAAGAAATTTTGTTTGACAGCCACGCCCGCGAGGCCATTCTCCGCGGCGTCAATACTTTGGCAGACACCGTTAAAGTCACTTTGGGACCTAAAGGTCGTAACGTTGTCATTGATAAATCCTTCGGCTCCCCCACCATCACCAAAGACGGCGTTACCGTTGCCAAAGAGGTTGAGTTGGAAAACCGCTTTGAAAACATGGGCGCCCAAATGGTGAAAGAAGTCGCCTCCAAAACCTCGGACGTTGCAGGCGATGGAACCACGACAGCCACCGTTTTGGCCCAGGCCATTTTCAGAGAAGGCAGCAAACTGGTTGCCGCTGGCCACAACCCCATGGAGATTAAGCGTGGCATCGACAAAGCTGTCACCGTTGTTGTCGAGTCGCTCAAAAAATTGTCAAAACCCACAAAAGACAAAAAAGAAATTGCCCAAGTCGGCACCATTTCTGCCAATGGCGATGAAACCATCGGCAACATCATTGCCGACGCCATGGACAAGGTTGGCAAAGAAGGCGTCATTTCCGTTGAAGAAGCCAAAGGACTTGAAACCACCCTCGACGTTGTTGAGGGCATGCAGTTTGACAGAGGCTATATCTCCGCCTATTTCGTCACCAACCCAGATCGCATGGAAGTCGAGCTTCAAGACGTCTATATCCTCGTCTATGAGAAGAAGATTTCCGCAATGAAGGATTTGCTTCCTTTGCTGGAGCAAGTTGCGCGCATAGGGAAGCCTTTGCTCATTATTGCTGAGGATGTGGATGGTGAAGCTTTGGCGACGCTCGTCGTCAACAAAATCCGCGGCGGCTTGGCTGCATGCGCCGTCAAAGCACCGGGTTTTGGCGATCGCCGCAAGGCCATGCTGGAGGACATTGCCGTCCTTACCGGCGCCAAAATGGTTGCTGAGGATTTGGGCATTAAACTCGAAGGGCTCACCCTGGCCGACTTGGGTCGCGCCAAGCGCATCAAAATTGACAAAGAAAACACGACCATCATCGACGGCGCCGGAGCACAAAAAGACATTGAAGGCCGCGTCAAAATGATTCGCGCACAAATTGAAGAAACCACCAGCGACTATGATCGCGAGAAACTCCAGGAGCGCTTGGCCAAACTGGTGGGTGGCGTGGCTGTCATCAACGTCGGTGCTGCCACAGAAACCGAAATGAAAGAGAAGAAAGCTCGCGTTGAAGACGCTCTCAATGCCACACGCGCCGCCGTTGAAGAGGGAATTATTCCGGGGGGCGGCGTGGCCTATATCCGCAGCCTCACAGAGTTGGACAAGGGCTCGTGGTCAGCCTCTGAAAACTTTGGCGTCAACATCATCCGCCGCGCACTTGAAGAGCCTCTGCGCCAAATTGTCGCCAACGGAGGCCTTGAAGGTTCCGTCATCGTCAACGAGGTGAAGGAGCTCTCCGGCGCCGAAGGCTTCAACGCTGCAACCGACAAATATGAAGACTTGTTGGCCGCAGGGGTGATTGATCCTTGCAAAGTGGCGCGCACCGCACTTCAAAATGCGGCTTCTGTCGCCTCCCTCATGCTGACCACGGAAGCGATGATTGCGGACAAACCCAAAGAGGATGACAAGGGTGGCGGTGCACCTCATATGGGTGGCATGGGCGGTATGGGCGGTATGGGAATGTAATTCCGTCCACGCGCTTTAAACTCAAAACCTTCCTCGACTTAGACTCGGGGAAGGTTTTTTTATAGAGAGGGGGGACCGCTTTAAAGGCGCAAACACGAAAACAGCTATAGGAAGTTTAAAGAAGGTTTTAGGGGTAGAAACCCGCCTAACGCCTCCCCCCCCTTAGGGCTTTGGCGAGATAAAAGATCCCTATTACCAATGCCGCTAAGGCAATGGCAAAATTAAAGTCCTTGGCCCCTAAAACCATTCTATAGGTTCCAATCCCCCCAAGCGCTAAACCAAATACCGCGTCTCGCACCCTGAGGGGTACGCTGCGAACCCATGTAAACATATAGGCCGCAACAAAAATAATCAGGGAAACATAATCCACTCCCAAAACGCTCTTCTCCACGTTGGACTCCTTGGGCGCATCCTGCGGCAAAACCTACCACCCGCTTCCTCCTGGCCTGCCCTCAGTCTGGCCCATTTTGCCTATGAGTGCAATGCTTCCAAGGCACCCGCTTTGGGAGCAACTGTCTGCCCTTGTGCGCCTTGGCTTTCTCCTCTTCTTTCAAAGCACAGAGAAATAGCGGGCATGGGGATGGTGAAAAACCATGGCGGATACCGAGGCCTCAGGCTCCATCATACATTCCTCCGTCAAGCGTAGGCCAATCTCCTCGGGGTGCAGCAATTCAAACAAAACCCTTTGCTCATCCAAATTGGGACATGAAGGATAGCCAAAAGAATAACGCTTCCCCCTGTAGCGTGACTTAAAAATCCAATCTAAACCTATCCCCGGCTCGTCAGGAAAACCCCAAAGCCCCCGTATTTTTGCATGCAGCCACTCCGCACATGCTTCGGCCGCAGAAGTCGCCAATGCCCCCAGCGCATGCATTTTGAGAAAGGCGCCCTCTTCCTTGAGTGCGTCCAACATGGGGTTTATTTTGTCGCCAACCGTCACCACAAAAAGCGCAAAGTTGTCGCAAGGGGTTAGCGCTTCCGCCGGCGCAATATAGTCGGCAAGGCAAGCGCCTTTTCGAGGGAAATGAAAACTTGCTAACACCCTCCTCCCCGTAGCCTCAAATAACTCTAGGGTATCCCCTTTGGGGGCTACCCTAAAAAATTGAAATATGGCTTTGGGCTGACAGTGTTGACAAAACCAAAGACGCATTTCTTCCATGGCACGCCATACATTTTGCGAGCGTAAGTCTATGGACTGCTCGTCCACTTTTCCGCTGACAAGCAACCTCGCAGACTGCGCGGAAATGCCAAAAGGTTGCACCAACAAAGCAATGGGGTTGAGCCAAGAGAGAATTTCTTCTGCAGGAATGTGCTCCAGCAAGTGCCTCTCAAAATCCGGCGGCTCCGGAATAGAAAAACCACTGGGCTCTAAGCGCTCAGCAAAAGGCGACAGGGTTTTGTCCGGCGTTTTAAAAGCCGGAGCCCTGAGAGAAATGTCTTGGGGGGTGTCTTGCCCCACATGCGAAAGTGTTTCTTTCAACCCCTCCCCGTTCAACATCTTCAAAGCAATGCCCAACCCTTGCATGGCATCTTTTGCATAGGCAACCGTCCCACCATAGGCCGGAGCCATTTGCTCCACTACAAAACGCTCTGAAAGGGCTGCCCCCCCTACCAACACCGGCACGCAAATGCCTGCCTGCCGCAAATCCTCCACCGTCGCCTTCATCTGGTGCGCACTTTTGACAAGCAAACCCGACAAGCCAATCAAATCGGGAAAATGAGAATGTACATTCTCTATAATGCGTGACGAAAGTACTTTGGTGCCTAAGTCTACAACCTCAATACCGTTGCTTGAAAAAATAACTTCTACCAAGTTTTTGCCAATGTCATGCACATCGCCCTTCACCGTGGCAAGCAACATCCTCCCCCGAGAAATTTTTGGCTGCGCACTTTCCATTTTGGGACGCAAATAGGAAACAGCCGCCCTCATCACCTCCGCACTCTGCAAAACTTCAGCCACAATCAACCGGTTTTGAGCAAACAACCCCCCCACCTCGTCCATCGCCGTCATGAGAGGCCCGTTGACAATTTGCAAGGGCTCCATCTCCAGAAGCTTTTCTTCAATGGCTTCAAACAGCCCCTCCTGGCTTCCTTCCCGCACACAAAACTTCAGCCTCTCATCCGCAGACAAGTGTTGTGTTGTGGGCTTGGGCTCCAGCTGTTTGTCCCGAAAAAATTTTATAAAAGCATCCAAAGCCTCCTTGGAAGAATGGCTCAACAGTTCTTCACACAGCGAGGTTTCTTCCAAAGAGAGTTGCGAGTAACGCTTCAACTGCTCTGTGTTGACAATGGCAGCGTCCAGGCCCGCCTCCACACAACGCTGCATGAAAACAGCATTCAAAACTTCCCGGCCCGCGGCAGGAAGGCCGAAACTCACATTCGAAATGCCCAGCAAGGTTTTGCACAACGGGAAAAGTTCCTTGGCCAGTCGAATGCCTTCCACCGTCTCCAGGGCGCTGCCTGTGTATTTCTCGTCCCCTGAAGCACAGGGGAATACCAATACGTCAAAGAAAATATCCCTGTCTTCTATGCCGGTTTCATTTAACAGCTTTTTAGCCCGCCTCAAAACCTCCAGCTTGCGGACCCTTGAAACCGCCATACCCGTTTCGTCAATACAGCCTACAACCAGGGAGGCGCCATAGGCTTTTGCTAAACGGGCTATGGCTAAAAATTTAGCTTCACCCTCTTCAAGGTTAATGGAGTTAATGAGGCACTTGCCCTGGCACAGTTTGAGTGCCGCCTCCACCACCTGTGGCGTCTGCGAGTCAATGGCAATCCCCGCTTTTATTTTTTTATTCACCAGCGGGAGAAGCCGCCGCATGTCCTCCCATTCGTTTCGCTCCGGGTTGGCAAGGCATATGTCCACAAGGTGGGCGCCTTTGCGCGCTTGGGACTTGGCCACTTCGGCAGCCTCTTCCCAATGCCCTTCTGCAATGAGGCGCTTAAACTTTTTGGAGCCATGTACGTTGGTACGCTCGCCAATTAAAATAGGCTTAGACTCATCCACATCCAACACCTCCATCCCCGCAAGCAAGGAATGCAAAGCAATACTCGGTTTTCGAGGCAACACCCCGCGGAGTTTTTGGGCAATACAGGCAATATGCTCGGGGCGTGTGCCGCAACACCCCCCCACCATATTCAACCACCCGCGCTCCGCAAAACCTTTGAGTGTCGCAGCCAACATTTCAGGCGTCTCCAAATAGCGGCCATTGGAGTCCGGCAGCCCTGCATTGGGTACGCAGGCCGTCGGGAAGGGAGACATGGAAGCCAAACTCCTCAAATGCTCTGCCATGGCCGAAGGGCCAGTCGCACAATTGAGGCCAATATAAAGCAAAGGCCAGTGCTCTATGGACGCAAGCACAGCTTCCACCGTTTGCCCGGCCAACAATGTCCCCGAGGGCTCAACTGTCATGGAAACGGCTATAGGCAACTCGCACCCCGTCTTCTCAAAGGCGCGGCGTATGCCTTGCATCCCCGCCTTTATGTTGCTGGTGTCTTGGCATGTCTCCAAAAGCAGAAAATCTACGCCCCCCTCAATGAGTCCCTTCGCTTGTATGGTAAAATGATCCGCTAATTCATCAAAGTCTACCCCCCCTAGAATGGACAGGGACTTCGTCGTCGGCCCCATGGAGCCGGCTACCCAACGCAAGCCCCCCTCCACACTATGGGCATCCGCTACCTCCCGGGCAAGTTGTGCCGCTTCACGGTTCAACGCCTCTGCCTCACTCGCCAAATGAAACTCCCCCAATACCAAAGGCGTCCCCCCAAAAGTGTTCGTCTGAAGAATGTCACAGCCGCTTTTCAAAAATTCCGAGTGGACTCTTCGTATGGCTTCTGGACATGTGCGTACCAAATGCTCATTGCATCCCCCAAAAGCCTCCCCTCCGAAGGCCTCTACCGAAAGGCCCAGCGCCTCCAGGTTGGTGCCCATCGCTCCATCCAATATGAGAATGCGTTTTTTCAACGCCTCTTGGAGCGCAGCTGTCCTTTCACTTCTCTCTAACTTTAAAAATGTTGGGGTCATAAACTGGGCAAAGGCCTTAGCATGTCATTTTAACAAACCCAATTTACATTTAAGTTTTGGAAAACCTTTATGCCCCATATTTTTGAAGGCAGCTAAAAACCCAAATGCCTCGGCGCTAGGGCTCTATCACCCATTTCGCTTTGCCCTCTAGGCACTCTATCCAAACATACTCCAGGGGGACGACACGTACGCTTTCCAGAGAAACAAACTTGGCCAAAAAAATTTCCACCGTACTTTGGGCAGGCAAGCGCTCCAACTGCGCAACTCGGTTTGTGGACAAAAGCAAATGGCAACGCGACCAGTCCTCGGCGCTTTCATTCGACAACACCAATTTCTGAAAAGCGCCAACACCCAACACTTGTGCCTTCCCATGCATGGGCTTTGTGCACAACTCCTCTCCCATGGCCCTCGAAAACCGAATGCGTTTGGAGTTTGGAGGACGGCTTGCCCCCTCATCCAAACTCAGGCGCGCCATATTCTCCCAAAGCTCCATTACCAAAGCACTCCCTAAAATTTTGGACGTATCCCCGTCGACTACCCATACCTCCTTGCCTACCCTCAAACCTTTTGCAGAGCCTGCACGCGCAAAAAACGCAGCGTTGTCCACAAACACTTCGGCTTCCACAAGCTGAGTTTGGGACAACAAGGTTTGTGAAAACAACAAAGACAGCAACACCGTTGGCAGCATAGGAAACAACTAACAAGCGCCCCTAGGCAAAGCACCCAAAGCTGACGCTTTGAAAAACCTTTTCTAGGGTTTTTCTTGCAATTGACATCTCACGCTAAAACCCCGAGTATGTATTGGAATGGCTTCTTTTTTCACATGGCAGCTTTGGCTTATTTGTGCGCTTATTTTTGGCATTTTGGAGATTTTCATCAGCGGCTATCTCGTGCTTTGGTTTGCATTCGGAGCAGCCGCGGCCGCCTTGTGTGCACTTTTGGGGTTGCCCGTTTTCTTTCAAGTTGCTGCATTCGCCACAGTCTCTCTTCTTCTAACGGCAGCTTCTCGGACCCTATTCCGAAAATTCTTGCTTCGAGACAGCAAAAACATCCCCCAAGGAGCAGAATCTTTTATGGGTACACACGCTGTCGTCACGGTGGACATTCCTCATTCGGGTTTGGGAGAGGTGCGTATGAATGGGGAACTTTGGATGGCATATTCTTCTGAAGGCGCCATCCATGTGAATGAGCAGGTTGTCGTTGATGGGGTGGATGGGCTTAAGCTTTCTGTAAAACGCATCACCAAAGCTGCTTGAAACATTGCTTGGAAATAACTCGTCACAAACCGCAGAAGTGTCCGCGCAAGCTTCTGCCAACTCAAGAGGTGAAAATTGGAAGCAGGATGGATTCTCTTTGTTGTTTTTATCGGCCTTGTCCTCGTTTTTGGAATTAAGGCCATTCGCCTTGTCCCTCAAGGCACCGTTATGATTATTGAACGCCTTGGGCGCTACCACAAAACAGCGCACAGCGGACTCAATCTCGTTTTTCCATTTCTTGACAACCCGCGTGCGCTTGAAATGACTTCGAGAGGACGTCTCTATCGCAGCATTAAAATCGACATTAGGGAGCAAGTCATGGGGTTTGACACTGTGCAGGTGATTACCCATGACAACGTCAGCATGGAAGTGGGCTCTGTCATTTATTATCAAATTATTGAGCCCGTAAAGGCCATGTATCAAGTCCAATACCTCTCGCTTGCCATTGAGCAGCTGACCATGACGAATTTGCGCAACATTATGGGAGAGCTGACTTTGGACCAAACTTTGACTTCACGCGAAACGGTGAATTCAAAACTGCGCATGGTTTTGGATGAGGCTACTGAAAAATGGGGCATCAAAGTCACTCGCGTTGAGCTTCGCGAAATAGAGCCCCCCCAGGCCATTAAAGCCGCCATGGCCAAACAAATGACGGCAGAGCGCGAGCGCCGAGCAGAAGTCACCAAAGCCGAAGGCGACAAAGCTGCCGCCATTTTGCAAGCCGAAGGAGAAAAAGTGTCGCGCGTCTTGCGTGCCGAAGCAGAAAGAGACTCGTCCATCGCCCTCGCAGAAGGCAGACGCCAAGCCGCTATTTTGGATGCTTCGGGCAAAGCAGAAGCCACACGCTTGGTTTTTGAAGCCATCAACTCAGGCGGCGCCACGGCTCCTGTCATTACGCTTCGTTATTTGGAAGTGCTCCAGGAAATTTCCAAAAGCCCCAACAAAATGGTCGTCCCCTATGAGGTTTCAAGCTTCATCGGCTCCCTCTCTGTCATTCAAGACGCCTTCCAGTCTTCCCATGTGCCGCCCGCATTCCAGGGGCCCATAAAGAAACTCTAGACCGGCTCTATGTTGAATGGAGTTGCGGCTAGGAGGTTTGCTAGCTGGAGGCAAGGGGGGGCTGCCAGCAGAAACTCCTTTACCCCCGTCCAATAAGGGAGGAAGGCCTCTGGCTGCACGCACTTCAACACAAAACCAGTCTGCCTTTGCTTGCTTTCACGCTTTGAAACACTTGCTTTGTCGAAAAACTTTGTGCAGTGTGCCCCTCAAGAGCGCGATTAGCTCAGTTGGATAGAGCGTTGGCCTCCGAAGCCAAAGGTCGTGGGTTCAAATCCCGCATCGCGCGCAATAAAATAAAGGGCTTTTAGGTGAATAACCTGGAAGCCTTTTTTATTTTCCCCCCTACAATGCGTTCTGCAAAGGTTAACCCAAGTTGCGCGACGCGCTTTCAGACTTGGGCAAGGAGGCGCAGCTTCGCTCATGGAACACCGCCGAAGTGTTGGCAGGGGCCTCTGGAGTCGCCGGAGGAATAGGTGTGGAGATGGGCGCTGCTCTAAAGCACAAAGACAACTTCAAAGCCGAACCAACCCTCAGCACCCCTACTCGGCAAGCTGTCATTCCCTGCCGAGTTTTGTGTGTCATTTCATCTGAACCGGGTGTCAAATTTGCACACCGTTTTTCAACAGTTCGGCTTTGTTGATGGGATAAAATTGGATGATGCCTTCTTTCCACTCACTGCCGTCCAGGTTTTCCGTCCATGTGCAAGATGCGCATTCCAATACTATTTTTTCAATATGGTTTTCTTGTTTGGCCAAAAAATACCTGAGTTCACCTTCGCATACGGGGCAGTCTTTTTTCGAGGAGATGGTTATTAAGTCCCATAATGTGTCTCTTATACGCATGAGCAATGACTCAAGGGTCTCCGGTTTTCGGCCAAACATCCTATCTTTTTCCATTAACAATGATATTCCATGATATTCTGAAGATTCGAGAACATAGTCTTTGGGCGTAATATATAGTATTGTATCCAATTCGTATCTCTCAATAAAATCATCCCCAATGGTTTCTTTGTGGCTCTTAAGCCAAGAAACTAAGGATTTATAATAATTCTCATAGTTGGAGAACGTGTTGGTTTTATGAGCTGTTTCTATAAAACTTATCCACAATTCATCTGTTAAAATTTTTTCCATGCTACATGCCTCACGGTTCAGGTTAGGGCCAGGGATATGTTGTTATAAGATTACCTGCTATGTCAGTAAATATTTTAATATTTTTCGTTTCTTTGCCCCCAAATTTTAATGCAGTATGCCCAACAATTATCCCTGTATCAACAACTCTAACAAATTGTCCATCCGGCAGTTTTGTGACAGGTGAGCTTATTGTTTTTGGATCCTGTAAAATACTTTTTAACTCTCCAGGTTGAATTGAGAATACAGATCTTGAAGGGGCAAGCTTTCGTCCGAAATGTCCAGCCAAGACATGATTAAAGCCGGCAGATACAGGGTGTCCGCTTTGTCGAAGGGGGGTCGTCCTTGTTTGTCCCTTTGCAATATTTATCCTTGACTGAACACGTCCATATCCTGGTGAAGCATGTACCTGGGGCGCTACCCCCGGGGCAAGGGCAGTTGTCCCAGCAGGGGTAGGGGTTGTCCCAGTAGAGGGGGCAGCATGGGGCGCTACCCCCGAGGCAGCCGGTGCTGTCTCCGGGGTGGAAATTGGCTCTATAGGGGTCGTCCCCACAGGAGCCTTTTCTATAGGGGTCGTCCCCACAGGGGCCTTTTCTATGGGGGTTGTCGTGGGGGTCTCCGGAGCGTGTGTTGTTTCAGGGGGTCCCTTCCCATGCCCTGCGCCTGAGGTTATTCGGCTAACTGCCGCCCCTGCCGCCAATCCCGCCCCAGCCGCCGCCACCTCCTGCAACCACTCGGGACCTCCAGCGCTTTCGACAGCTCCAGAGGCTACCTCGCTGGCTCCAGTCGTCACAACATAGCTGCCCACGGCTGTGGCCAGGGTTTTGGCGGCATCCTCCTTCATGGCCTTCGTCGCTGTTTTGACCGCATTCCCGGCTGCCCCCCCCAGCGCATTTTTCGCTATGTTTCCCATCGCCTTGCTCGCTTTAACGGCATCCTTGGCGAGCTCCGCAGCTTTGCCTACGGTGCGAATGGATTTGGCAATTTTGACGGCTTTGACGGTTGTCGTCAGCACCTTGCCAAACGGCAGCATGCCCGCCGCCGCTATGGCTGCACCCTCATAGTTCCCCTCAGAAATATAGAGGACCGTTTCAAGCCCCGCTGCTAGGGTGCCTAGGCCCGGCCAAAAACTGGCCACGCCCAAGACAGTATGGGCAGTACCGGACCACGTCATGTTGCTGATAGCATCCCCTACGGCCTGGACTGCCCCCCCTACGGCATTCGCCACCACAGTCCCCATTTCGGATACCTCTTCTACCGGGGGTACCTCTTCTATCTCAACCCCCCCTCCTTCCCCCTCCTTCTCTTCTTCTACATTGGGGTTTCCGGGCTTTTCGGTTTCGGAAACGGTGCATAGGCCTTGCTCGTCGTCATAGATGCCTCCTCCCGCCCCAGGTTTCTCCACCTCCCCAGGGCCTTGGCTTTCTTCGGCCTCAGGGCTTTCTTCGACATCAGGACTTTCTTCGGTCCCAAGGCTTTCCGCAGCCTCAGGGCCTTCCTCAGCTGGAGGGGCCTCTGTCGGCTTTGTTTCGGAGGGCGGTCCTCTCTTGGGGAACTCTGGCCTAATGACATCTGCTTCATCATCTTCAGGAAATATAATCTCAGCTGGAGGGGCCGGTAAAATCAGCGCTTCCGTCGTATCCGGATCAATAGGGCCGTCGCAAACCCTAACCCAGGGATAGGGTGGGACCAGTATGCTGAAGGGGACAATCCAGTCATTCCCCTTCTTCCTAGGGTAGACATTCTTATTTTTAAAGTGGAAATACCTTTGCTCGCACCATTTCCGTGCTTGTTTAGGTGTCCATGAAGGGTCCACTTTTCCAAGGAAAATATAACCACCGTGCTCCTTTTTATAAGCCGCTAATTCATCATATTGCACCCAGCGGCACGCATTTTCTTCTCGCTGCACCCGCTTCGCCTGTGGCGCATCGGCATTTGCCCCCCTTTGTTGAAGCACATGGGCAAGCTCATGCCCCAAAAGGTTTTTCCCATGGGGGGAGAGGGGGGAATATTGCCCCTTAGCGAAAGAGATGTCGTTTCCAAGCGTAAAGGCTTTGGCATTCAAGGCGTCAGCCAATTGGGCGGCCTGGGCATCCGTATGCAGGCGTACCTGGCTGAAATTTTCGCCGAAGCGGGGCTCAAAGAAGGCGCGGGTAGGGGTATCCAAAGGGGTACCGCCATGGTGGAGTGAATTTAGGCTGGACTCAAGTTGAGGTGAGGCCTGGGTATTGCCGACGGCGGTTTTGGCTTGGAGCCAGGTTGCTTGTGGGTTTAGAGGAGGCGCTGGAGGCTCCTCCTCAAGAGGTTGCGGCATACGCATGACGCGCTCAGCAACGGCATCCGCCTCACGCTCCAGCGGATCATCCACCGCACCTATTTCGAGGCGCGGCTGAACGCCTGCACGGCGCAAGGCGCTGCGCAATTGCTCCTGGTGTTCCAAGGCATGGGGCACCGGCATGGCGTGGCGAGGGCGGGCGGGAGTGGAAGCTTTGACTTCAGCGTGGGTTTTCACCTAAGCCACCTTCTATAATGTGAAGACACATATTTTAGAGGCGCTTGAGATACGCAAGTGTTACGCCTGGAAGAAAAGGGTTGGAAGTTGCTCCCTTTACACCTTCACTTGCCGGTAGAATGGAAACACTGACCCACCCGATTATAAGTTGTTATTTTACTGAATCCATTCCACTGCCACGGTTTGCGTATCCACTCGCCCGTGATCGTCAACCACCCGCAACGTATGACGACCGGACGGTACGTTTTTCCAGAGCAGATCTTTCCCAGACGCGCTGGCGCCTAAATAAGTCGTACCGAAAAACCAGTATAGGGTTTTGACGTCACCATCCGCAGTTGCTCGTAACATCACTTCATTGTCGCTGCGGGAAAACCGCCGTTGATAGACGAGACCGGCTCGCGGCGACATGATTTTCGGCGCCATGCCCACCTCACCGGCATTCTCCGTCCCACAATCGGCAGGAGACGGCGGCGAACGTCGTGGCATGCCAGCCTGTGCAAACAGCCGCTGCAAATCAGAAGGCCAATATTCGAAAACCTCACGTTTGACAAAACGTGCGTCATAAGGCGGGCACGCTATCCGGCCATTGCGCGTATCTATCATTACTGCGCGGTGTAATTCGGATACTTTAATCGGTGATACGCCCGGAATGTACCAAGTCTTGACGGTGCGCGGACAATCGGCATTCGGCAAATCCCCTGAAGCTTGGCAAACATCAAGCCGAATCACGTTGAGCGGTTGCTGACGCGCTGCCTTGCCAACATGGTTGGTTGCTATCAGTGCATCGGCAATGTTGAAAAACAACGGCGCCGCCGCATCAATGCCGCGCAATTCAGGATTGCTGCTGCCGTCGAAATTGCCGAGCCATACCACCAATACGTAGCGGCCAATAACGCCCGCCGTCCACGCATCTCGAAAACCCCACGAAGTCCCAGTTTTCCAGGCAATTGACAACGGCATCCCACGCCCGGCATAAGCAACGTCAGGACGTGGATTCTTTTCCAACATGTCGAGTGCAATGAATGCGGCTTCTTCTGAAAAAAGTTGTTCCGGCTTTGCTGCCGAAAACCCGGCTTTGTCCTTGCGCATCACCAACGGTTGCCAGCGCCCCTGGTTGGGCAAAATCGCATATAGCAACGCCAGTTCAACCATCGTCACTTCGCCGCCGCCCAGCGTCAATGCCAGCCCGTAGTGCTCCTCACTCGCCATCTTTGTAATATGGGCATTCTTGAGAAAATCATAGAGCGATGGCTGCTTGAGTTGCGCATTGACAACAACAGCCGGAATGTTGCGCGAACGAATCAGCGCCTCCTGCGCGCTGATGGGCCCAACAAATCTCCCATCAAAATTCTCCGGCGTGAATGGGCCAAAACTTTGCGGCGCATCTCTCAGCACCGTCATTGGATGTAAGATGCCCTGCTGAATTGCCAGCGCATAAATGAAAGGTTTCAGTGTTGAGCCCGGCGAGCGTTTTCCGAGCACGCCGTTGACTTGGCCTTGCAGGGATGAATCGAAAAAATCCGCTGAGCCAATCCACGCTTTGACTTCCATTGTCGTCCAGTCGAGCAACAAAACACTGCCGTTGTTCAATCCACGCTGGCGCGTCCGTGACAAATAATGGCGCATATGCCGCTCCAACAATTTCTGCAAACGCACATCCATCGTCGTCTGTATTTCTGTCGATGAGCGTGCGTTCTCTGCCAACAGCATTGTCGTGAAATGCGGCGCTTCAAACGGCAGGTGCATTTTGCCACGCAAAGAAAGCGGCGCCGACACCAAGCCGGCCAGCTCCAGCGCCTGCGGGTGTCTTTTTGTCCAACGCCCAAACAAACGCATCCGCGCTTCACTGAGCCGCGTTTGCGCTTTTTCACCAGGCATGCGTGACAAAGGACTCTGCGGAATGACTGCCAACGTCAAAATTTCCGACAGGCTCAATGCCTGCGGACGCTTGCCGAAATAAATAAGGCTGGCAGCGGCAATCCCTTCGACATTCCCACCATAAGGCACTGCGTTGAGATAGGCTTCAAGGATTTCTTCCTTGCTGTAACGTGCTTCCAAACTCAACGCCCAAGCGATTTGCTTGAGCTTGCCCCACAACGTGCGTGTATTCAACTTGTAGAGCAGCCGCACCAACTGCATCGTCAGCGTCGAGCCGCCTTGCTTTGCGCCACCACCGTAAGTTCTAACCGTAGCACGTAATAACGCCCATAAATTAACTCCTGGGTGATGGTTGAAATGCTGATCTTCATGCAACTGCACAGCCTCCACCAGCTCCTGAGGAATTTCAGCAAGCGGAACCCACAAACGGTATTGTTCATCACGCGCCAGCGTCAGCCGCAACAATGCGCCACGAGCATCATACACAGCTACCGATGATGAAATTGCGTCGCGTAACGGCGGCTTCGGCCAAAAACGAACGACAACAATGGCAGCAACCATGAGCATCGCCACACCACAAAATATCCGAAAGACACGCCAAGCACGACTGTGAAAAATTGACATACCGTTCATCGTCATAACCATCATGACTCCGAAGGCGCAACGAAACCATTGTGCCTTCGACAGTCCAGCATCCTCTGCTTTTTTTGCCTAGTTCTTCTCCGGCGCCACCACGGTCAGTGTCTTTCCAGGAAGGCTGGATGCCCGTACGTCACGACGATACAAGCCCTCGGCGTAGGCCAGCGGCAATTTGTATGTCCCAACGTTGGTGGCACGAATTTTGTAGACGAATTCGTGAGTCGCGGTTTCGAGCGTTCCATAGAGCACGATACGATCTTCGCGCATGTCGGCATATTGAACCCACCAACTCGTCGGTGAATTGCCAAACGGAACCGTCCAGCCCCCTCCCCTAACCTCGCCCTCGCCCTCCTCCTCACCTTCCCTGTAATCACCCTCATCATTTCTGTAGCCATCCTCGTTATCCGAGGATTCATCCTCCGGAGAAACATCGCGCCTCAAAGCCTGCTGCGACTCGTTGCTGTTCGCCTCTTCACTCGGTGGATTCAATATGAGATCGAAACCTCCCGGCAGCAAATCAACAAAAGCCATGTTGATGCCGCTGAAGGATTCGTTCAGTCCACGGAACTTGAGATGAACGTAGACTTCGTCACCCTGTGTTACCAATGTCACCGGCTTGCCGAATGCGTCCGTGTATTCGCGCATCATTTCGACGCCTTCCCGCAAATTGCTCGTGGGCGGCTCAATGTCGAAACCGGAGGTCTCAACCACATAGAAGCCCATCATGTCACTCTGGTTGTGGACAACAAGCTTCACCGCTTCCTGAGTGAACAATCCTCGCTGCACCACCCCGGGCGAAAGCATCCGATCGCGAACCGTTCCATCCGCCAAAATTTCATCGATACGGAATTTTGTGCCACTCGACGCTTCCGCCAGGCTCGTCCAAGCATCGAGCGCCAACAACAACTGGCTTGATGAGAATGACGTATTCTGAGACTTCGACAAGGCACTGAGCATTGACGTAAATACATTATCCGACAGCTTTTTGGCGCGTTCAGGATAATGTTTCGCCAACAAATGCAGAGCACTGGCATCGCGCCGCAAATCGTCATATAGCCATCGCTCATTGTTGCGGATACCACCCAGCGAATCACCGCGCCCATCTACCTTGCTCCTCTCCTCCGCATTGCTAAAACGAAAACCGCTCAGCGCACTTTCGGCAAGACTGTTCTGCTTCAACATCTTGTAGGTTACTGCCAAATACACTGCCGCCAGATCGTTCTTCCATGTCTTCGCGTCGCGCTCCTCCAGGCGTTTCTGAATTGCCGACGCCAAATTCGATGTTTGTATCCCCTGCCGTGTCAATATATACACCGCTTGTGCCCGTGTCCGGTCGGCATCCAACGAACTGCCTCCGCGCGATGCGAAACTTCGCAACCACTCATTGCCACGTTGCAACATGTCCGGCGGCACAGCTTCGCCAAGTTCCTTCGCTTCGACAAGGAATTGCTGCACCCACACGCTCGCCGCCTCCGAAACATAGGAGTTCGCCGCCCACAAACCATATGCACCCTCCGCGTTCTGTCGACCGCGCAGCGTTGCTATCAATCCGGCCATCGTCGCACCACGCTCCTTTTCAAGTTCGCCGAATTCAGGCCGATGACTCAATATCAGCGCCGGTATTGCCTTCGACACAAGTTGCTCGGTACATGAATAGGGGAACCCTCCGAGATAGGATACCAATCCACTGTTGATAACCAACGGTGAGGCTGACACATCAACATTGAACTTGCTATGCTCAGCGAACATATGACGGGCAGTCGGTATTTCAACACTCTTGCCAACCGACACCGTTCCAATTTGCAAATCCTGACGGTATGGCGTTGCCGGCCGAATGCTGACCGTTGTTGTCAGACTCGTTTTCTTGCCCCCAATCCCCGCCGTCAATGCCAACGTTCCGGAACCCAGCAGTGGTTTGGCACGTACATTGAAATGTACAACACTCTCGCGATTCTCCGGAATCGGCACCTCGACCGTCTTGTCGCTCAGCACCTCGAAATGCTCTCCAACATCAAGCGTCACTTTCACCTTTGCGTCGCTCCCGGAGCTTTCCAGATTGTTCGAAACACCGACCGACATGTCGAACACGTCGCCCGGCGTTACCGTCAGCGGCGCATTCGGCAATAACACAAAATCGCCGCGTACAAGAGTATGCCCTTCATATACGCCAACCTTCTGCGGCGTTACCGCCACCACCATCACCCTCAACTTGCCGTTGAATGAATCGGGCACTTGCCACGACAGCGTCTCACCATTCGGACCGAGATCGATGATGCCCGACCAGTATGCTACCGCTGGATCACGCTTGCGCTTGAACGGATTCAGAAAACGCCCTGTCGTACCCTCGGCATCGCCACCCGGAGCCGAAGCCATTAAACGCGAAAACTCGGGGAGAATTAAGTCGAGCAACTGGCTGGTCGACACTTCAAGCGCTCGTTTCTGGAAAAAATAACCGAGTGGATCAGCCGTCTTATAACGCGCTACCTGTAAAATGCCTTCATCGACGGCAAACACCAACGCTTTCGCCGCCTTGCCACTTTTTAGCTTGAATGTCGCTGTCTCGCCAGGTTTTAGCTTCTCCGGCACAACCACGTCGAGCCCCAGTTGGAAATGTTCGCGACTAACCGAAAACGGCACCACGCCATAGGACAGTGGACTCATATAAATCTCGTCCGATCCTGGATCTCGCACGAACGTCACTGTCAAATATGCATTGCCGTCAACATCTTCCGGCAGTCGAATCTTCTGTACTGTGCTGGTCGTCGTGCTGGAAAACCAACGATGCGCATAGACTCTATCCCTTTCGATGGTCATTAACCCACTGCCGGTATAGGGCGCCTCTATCTGCACTTCAATCTCTTCGCCTGGTATGAAATCACCTTTCGACAGCGTCAGTTTCAACTCGGCATTCTTGTCGAGAGAACGCGTCAGATTGGCCTCGCCAATAACGTTATATGCGATACGCGCATATTCCATATTATCGACATCGGTCACCATGTATGTAAACGCGCCCGGCTTCTCGGTCGACAACTTCAGCGAATAACCCGTCGCTGCAATCGTCAACGGCTTCTCATCCAACAGAATTTCTTTCTCCACCGACTGATAGCGGTAAGTGCCGTCGTCTTGCCTGGTCAACACCGATACGTATCGGCGTTCGATACGCTTCAACTTCAACCCCTTCACTTCCCGCTGTTTCCCATCACGGCCAATCGCCAACAGTTCGACTGCACGCGCACTTTCCCGACGCACAAAAGCCAGCTTTCCGTCCGGCTTATAGCCAATCAGGTAATCGAGCCCTGATACCAGTGCTGTTGCCTCACCCGACACACCACGACCACCGTCCGCTTCAAACCCCTGAACGACAACGTGCGCCCAGTATGTCGCCTGCGCAAAACGCTTCAAATCCAAATTCAACGTCGCCACTCCTGCTTCATCGGTCGTCGTCTCGGCCAATTCTTCCGACACCGACTCCTGGGCACGCTGCGGATCGCCAAACAAATAGTCCTTGTAGCGCGGGAATTTCAATATGCCCGGCGTCAGGGACATGGAAGCACGTATGCGACGGTTTTCAGCCGGTGTTCCAAACAAATTCTGCAGCGACACCCCCACTTCCAAATCGTCCGGCGTTACCCAGCCGTCGGTCTTCCCTTGGCTGAAACGTACGTCCATCCGCAAACGATCTGGTTCAAAATCTTGAACACGCACTGTCGTGGAACCCAGCAAGGTGTCGGCCTGGTCATTCTTTATCAGCGATAGCCTAACGGTATATGTGCCTGCCGGCGCGGTATCGAGCGTCGGATGGCGCAGTTCACCCAAACCACTCTCTGACAACCTGATTTTATCGCGCCGCACCGTCAGCCCACGCGCATCAATGAGCTCCAGTTCCAACGGAATACCTGCTATCGATTTTGTCCAATTGGCCGCTCGAACGAGCATCCCTATACGAATTTCCTCTCCCGGTCGATAAATGCCTCGGTCGGAAAACAGGTATGCCGACAGTTGCCGGGCTTCAACCGCATTGACCGCGCCGCCAACATCAAAGCGCGAATAATTCAGTCTGCGCCCAAGTTGATGGTTGCGGCTGTAGGGTAGGAAACTGCTGTCATTGTCCTTGCTGACCAGGAAAAGCATCGGCTCGCGTTCGTTTTTGAAATCATCGAATTTGGGAAACGTCACACGCCCGCTGGAGTCGGTTCGCGCCTGCAACACCGGCAAACCGTTGCGGCCAATGACTTCAACCAAGGCGTCGACAACCGGACCACCACGGTAAATTGACTGCACAAAAAGATCGTAACTCCCATCAACAGACCGCTTCTCAAGAAGCCCCAGGTCACTCACCATTATCAGCCGACTGTCCTTCTCCCCAATAACCTCTTTCGTCTTCGGATCGTAGCCTTGTACATGCAACAGAAAAACACCGCGCCGCGCCTTGAGGTATTCATTCAAATCCAGCGCCTGGTATTGCGGTTTGCCCGGCTCCAACACCTCAAGCGGGGTGATTTTTTCGAAACGCTCGGAAATGTCGATTTCCTCAATACCATTGCAATAATTGTAATAATCTTCATCATCGCCAAATCTCGGTATCGAAAAGCTGCCACTGTTGCGTATGCCCTTGTTGACCAGGTATTGCAGCTGTTGAGGCACCACACGGGAAATGGAATAACGAATTGCCGGAACATCACGCGCCATTACCGATACCTTGCGCTCGCCCGACAACGGCAACAGCGAACCCTTTGACATCATCTGCGCCATAGGCGAAAAAGCCGGTACCTGAAAAACACGCTCCACAGCATCGCCCAGGTAGTAGCCCCCGAAGGCCTTTAGCCCTTTAGGCACTTGAACGTAGATATATTGTTCCGGCTGCGCTTGATAACGGTAACTGAATAGGGTGGATACTTCGTTTTCATTCGGCAACGCTTCCAGTTTCACCGCTTTGCCATGCTTGAGCAGCGCAGCATCTATGTATGCCGTATCGCTGTCGCTCCAGTTATATAGCTGATCGGCGCTCCACCCTTCCGCATATAACGGGCTGCCTTTGGGAGGCTGCTTCGGCAACAGCCAGACTTTCACCGCGTCTTTCGCTTGCTTCTCATGCGTCAACATCGACAGTTCCAGCATCAACACATGCTCCGGTTGATATTGGTCATTGTTGACAATCACCGAATAGAGACTGGAGACTTTCAGCCCATCCAGTCCCGGAATGAATACCCTCTCGCTCAATATTTCACTCGTCGTATTGCCACCAACAAGGGCACGCACGCCTTTGTCAATGCTCACACGTATCGTCTGCGCCTTCTCTGGAGCCGATAGTTGCGTCGAGTGGATGTAGGCGTTGAGTTTTTTGCTGTCGTAGCTTATCTGAAAATCAACCTTCTTTTTTCCAGAGCCAAACAGGCCTTTTCCCTCTCCCTCCATCGCCATGCTTACCCGTTTCTCGAAATCGGCAGTATCCACCGGATGCGTGAAGCTGATGGATGCGACGACTTTCTTGTCTTCGGAATGGGATGGATCTTGATAGAAATAGGCCTTCAGAGAATAAGCTTGAAATTCTGGCGTCTGAAACGTCGTTTTGTAGCTGTTGAAAAGCGCTTCAGGACGAAACATTTTCGGTGAAAATGTTACCGTATATTGAGTGCCCAACACCCAATCGCTTTCAGGTTGGAACGTCAACCTCGCGTCACCATCCCATTGCCACCTGCCTTTCAGCGACGGCGACACCGTAATGTGCTCGCTTGCCACTTCCTTGTCGACACTCTCCAGCGCAGCTACAGCTACCGAAAACGCTATCTTCAACGGGTATACCGTCGGCTCCGCATGGTCGGCAGCAAAATGGGTGCGAGAGGGATTGGTTATGCTCACAACCACTTTCGCGGGCTTGGCTCGCTCAGGCGCTTGGGGTTGCTCCTCCCACCACGCCCATAACCCTCCCAGTACCACCAGCGCTACCACTGCACCGACTAACAAACCCCAATAGCGCCCTATGTGGTATAACAAAGACGGCTTAGAAGTATTCGCAGGAGCTTCAGGAGGGCTTGAAGGCTTCTCCTCGGAAACATCCGAAGGCGTTTCTTCTGAAGGACTCGAAGGTTTCTGCTCGGGAGTATCCGAGGGAACTTCGTCAGGTGGGCTCGAAGGTTTCTGGTCGGAAGCAGTCATGGTGTTTTCTTTGTGCTGAATGTGGATACGAAAAATTTGAGCACCCGTGCTCTTGTCTCACTTCACTTCCACCATGGCGCCATCAGCCTAAACCTCACTCAAAATACTGGCGGATGTGACAACCTGCATGACAATAGGTATTACATTTCAACACGTATTGTACAAATGCTACTTTCCGTTTCTGTAGCTTGGCCCTAGCCTCTGAGTGGCCCTCACGGAAAGGCGAAGTGGAGCAACCCAGCGTTCCTCTGGGCCTACCCCACCTAAAATCCAGATAGGGTAAAATATTCCTCATTAGATAAAAAAGAAGCTTCGCTAGCCGGCCTTTAGGCTTGTACACGCTACATGTGAATGGGCTTGCCCAATGTGGCTTCGGCTGCCTCTTTCATAATTTCAGACAGCGTCGGGTGCGCATGCATGGTGCGCGCAATGTCCTCGGTGGTGCTCTCCAAACGCAGGGCAAGGCAGGCCTCCGCCAACAACTCCGTCGCGTGGGGGCCTACCAAATGTACCCCTAAAACCTCGTCGTATTTTTTGTCGGACACTATCTTCACAAGGCCTATGGCTTGGTTTGAAATGCTCGCCTTCGTAATCGCCGAAAAGGGGAAGAGGCCCGTCTTCACCTCATAGCCCTTCTCCTTCGCTTTCTTCTCCGTCAACCCCACCGAGGCCACTTCGGGGAAGCAATAGGTGGCGCTGGGTATTCTGTCATAGCGTATGGGCTCCACCTTTTCGCCGGCCAAATGCTCCACGGCAAGCAGCGCTTGCGCAGAGGCCACATGCGCCAACATCGGCGTGGGGCATATGTCGCCAATGGCATAGAGGTGCGGCTCCGCTGTGCGCTGAAAAACATCCACGGGGACAAAACCCTTCGCGTCCAACGCAATGGCCGTGTTTTCAATGCCCACGCCAAAAGTTACGGGGGCGCGCCCTACGGCGGACAGGACATATTCCGCTTCGAATAGCTTCTCCTCCCCTCCCTTTTTGGCCAACACCTTGACGCCGGTTTCCCCTACCTCCACCCCCTCCACGGAAACGCCCAGGGCCAAGGTTATTTTTCGCCGCTGCAAATGCTTCTCCAATTCCCTGGCGACGTCCTCGTCTTCAATGGGCAACACTTGAGGCATGTATTCTATCAGCGTCACCTGAGCGCCCAGTTGGTTGAAGATGGATGCAAACTCCGTCCCTACGGCTCCGGCGCCCAACACAATGAGGCTCTTGGGCACCTGCGGAATTTGCAGCATGGCGTCCGAATTCAACACGCGTTGGCCGTCCACCGGCACGCTCGGCAGAGAGCGCGGTATGGAGCCTGTGGCCAATACAATGTGCTTGGCCCCCAACACCTGCTTCGCCTCACCTGAGTCCACCTCCACCTGCCCCTTGCCCAAAAGACGGCCATGGCCTTTGAGTACCGTCACCTTGTTTTTCTTCATGAGGTAGGCAATGCCCGCAGCACCTTTGCTGACCACCTTGGCTTTGTGTGTTTGGGCCGCTGCCCAGTTGATGCGCGGCTTCTCAAGCTCTATGCCGAAAGTCGCCGCTTCGAGGACGTGGGAATAGAGTTCCGCTGTCCACAACAGGGACTTGGTGGGAATGCAGCCCCGGTGCAGACAAGTGCCGCCCAGTTGGCCGTCCTTCTCCACAAGGGCCGTCTTCAACCCAAGCTGCCCTGCACGAATGGCCGCAACATAGCCGCCGGGGCCGCTGCCGATAACGATTAAGTCGAATATTTCAGCCATAGCACACCTCAATGCGTGAGAGTTTCTTGGATTGATAGCACCCTGGTGCTATAGCGCAAGCCTTGCGAGGCAATTGTGCCTTGGGGAAGTTTTTTTGTGCCCCAAACACAGCTTGAAGTCTTTTGGCAGGAGATGCTTTCATGGATGTACTTATACTCGGAGGCGGAATTATTGGTTTGTCTGTTGCCCATCGGCTTGCCCGCATGGGAAAAACCTGCACACTCGTCGACACCTCTCACCCTGGGCAAGAAGCCTCCGCCGCCTCAGGAGGAATGATTGCGCCTCAAATGGAGGCCCACCACCCGGGCCCCGCCTTGGAGTTGGGGCTTGCAAGCCGCAAACTGTGGCCTGAGTTTGTTGCTCAAATCCAAGAGGACGCGCGCATGCCTGTGGAGCTTCGACGCTTCGGCGCTGTGCGTGTGGCCTTGGAGCCCAGCCAGGCCGAAGAGTTGAAACAAACAGCCCAGTGGCAAAAGGCCCAGGGGCTCCAACTGGAGTGGCTGAACCCCCATGAGCTACGCGCCTTGGAGCCCTCCCTCTCCCCCCATATTTTGAATGCCGTCCACTTCCCTGAGGAGTTGCAGGTAGACTCTCCTGCCTTTATGCGCGCCCTCCTCGCCGCCGCCCTCCATGCCGGTGTCGACATTCAACGCAAGAGGGCTCAAGCCATTGTGGAGCGCCAAGGCCGCGTGGTGGGGGCTCTTGTCGAAGGCCAATGCGTGGAAGCAGAGCAGGTGGTTGTTGCGATGGGCGCGTGGACCCCCCTCCTCCAGGGTATCCCCCTGCCCCCCCAGGTGATATTCCCTTGCCGAGGACAAATGGCAGAAGTCGAGCTTCCAAGGCCTTTGTTGAGGCACATTATTATGGCTACAGGCGCCTATGCTGTGCCCAGGACGGATGGTCGGGTGACGCTGGGGAGCACCATGGAAAATGTGGGCTTCGACAAAAGCAATACCCCCTTAGGCCTCCACCATATTTTAGGTATGGCTCAAAATTATTGCCCCCCACTCGGTACAGCCACTTTCCTACGCTGCTGGTCAGGCCTTCGCCCAGCTACCATAGACGGGTCTCCCATCCTCTCCAAAACCCCCCAGGGACTTGTGCTGGCAACCGGACATTTTCGCAACGGCATCGCTTTGGCGCCCATAACAGCACAACTGATTTCAGAGCTTGTCTGCGAAAAGACACCTTCCTTTGACATGACGCCTCTTAGCCACCTACGCTTTGCCAATAACCAAGACTAGAAACAACCATGGCCAGCAACAGCGACACACCTCCCACGCAAAACATCCTCATTGTCGATGACGACATCGCTGTGTGCAAAATGCTTTCCTTGCTGTTGGAGGAAGAAGGCTATCGCTGCACCATCGCCCAAGAGGCAGAAACCGCCCTGGGAATGTTGACAAACACCCCCTTCTCCCTCGTTATTTGCGACATTAAACTGCCCGGGAAAAATGGGACGTGGCTGCTTGAAAAAATCCAAGAGTACCACGCCAACATCCCCGTCATCATGCTCACCGCTTTGGGCGAAACCAAATTGGCCATTGACTGTCTGCACATAGGCGCTTCGGACTACCTCCTTAAACCGCCCAAAATGACGGAGCTTGTCCGCGCCATTGAGCGCGTCAAAGCCCAAAAAAGCATTGAATTGGCCCAGGAGCGCTATCAGCGGGAATTGGAGGCCACGGTTGCCGCCCGTACCCGCGAATTGCAAACGGCTCTCAAAGACGTTAACCAAAGCTACCAAAACACGCTCCTGGCGCTCGTTGCGGCTTTGGATGCACGTGAGCAGGAAACCTCTGAGCATTCCCTGCGCGTCGTCACCTATGCTGTGGCCATCGCAAGGCAACTGAAGTTGAACAGCAAAGAGTTACAAATCATCGGCCGAGGCGCCTTGCTGCATGACATCGGAAAAATCGGCGTCCCAGACGCTGTCTTGCTCAAACCGGGCGAGTTGACGCCCGAAGAATGGGAGCAAATGCGCCGCCACCCCCTCGTCGGCTACCAGATGATAAAATCCATCCCCTTCCTCAGCGAAGCCGCTGAAATTGTCTTAAACCACCACGAGCACTATGACGGGACAGGTTATCCCCATGGACGCTCCAAAGAGGAAATTCCCATCGGCGCACGCATTTTCGCCGTTGCCGACGCCTTGGATGCGATGACGCGAAACCGCCCCTACCGAAAAGGAATGAGCCTTCCTGCGGCCCTCCAAGAGATTACCCGCTATGCCCATAAGCAGTTTGATCCTTTTGTCGTCGAAGCCTTCTTGTCCATTGGCGAAAATGAGTTACTTCGCATTTGCGCCGAAATCAACAGCCAACCCTTGTGGCATGAAGCTTTGACAGACCGACTCGTGAGTGCTGACTTCCAATAAGGCTGATGATTTTTGACACCCACCATAGAGCCATGTCGGACTTGCGCCTCTCCCTGACAGACAGGTGCAACCTGCGCTGCTTCTATTGCATGCCGCGTACGCATTATAGCTGGCTGGCCAAAGCGGATTTGCTTTCTTTTGAGGAAATTTCTTCCCTCGTCACCCTCTTCCTCGCTTTGGGTGTCCGCAAATTGCGCCTCACAGGTGGGGAGCCTTTGCTGCGCAGCGAGCTTGTGAAACTTGTCCATCTGTTGGCCTCAAAGCCACAATTGGAAGACTTTGCTCTCACCACCAACGGCGTCGAGCTGGCCCCTGTGGCTGTGTCCCTCAAAGAAGCCGGCTTGCACAGACTCAACGTGAGTTTGGACAGCCTGCAACCCAAACGCTTTGAGCACATATCCAAACGCGACAGCCACCGCCAAGTGCTTTTGGGCATTGACACTGCCGCCCAAGCAGGCTTTCCAAAAAAATTGAAGTTGGACACCGTCGTCATTCGTGGCTTCAATGACGATGAGTTGCCCGCCTTGCTCCAATTTGCAAATGAGAGAAACGCAGAAATCCGCTTCATTGAATATATGGACGTCGCGGGTGCGCTGAATTGGTCTTGGGAGCAGGTGGTGACGCAAACAGAAATGCTGCAACACATTGAAAAAAGCTTCGGCCCCACCCTCCCCCTGGAAGAAGCCCACGCCGCCCCCGCTAAACGCTATCAACTCGCCGACGGCAGCACCTTCGGCATCATCGCCTCCGCTTCCGCTCCCTTCTGCGAAAACTGCAACCGCCTGCGCTTGAGTGCGGACGGCAAATTGTTTCCTTGCCTCTATGCCAGCGAAGGCTTGGACTTGAAAAAAGAATTGCGCGCTGGGAAAACACACGCGCAATTGCAACAACGCATTGCCTCCTTCTGGGAGCAGCGTCGTGAAAAAGGCGCAGAGCAGAGGCTTTTGCAAGAAAACCGAAAGGCTTTCAAAACAGAAAAAGAGCTTCTTGAAAATCCCCACCTTGAAATGCATAAACGTGGGGGCTAAAGCCAAAACCCTGTTTGAAGCTTTTTCGAGTCCGACATGCCCTCCTCCCTTATTCAAGCCACCCCTGAAGAGCAGTTTCTGGAAGTTACCCGTGCAAGCTTGGAGCTTCACTCCAAAGAAGAGCTTCTGGAAAAATTGAAACGCTCCTTTGCTGAACAGAAACCGCTGACGGTTAAGGTGGGGTTTGATCCAAGCCGGCCTGACTTGCACCTGGGACACAGCCTGCTGCTCATGCGCATGCGCCGCTTTCAACAGTTTGGCCACAAAATCGTCTTTCTGATTGGCGACTTCACAGCGATGATTGGAGACCCTTCAGGGAAAAATTTGACGCGGCCGGCCTTGCAACGAGACGAAGTCGCCGCCAATGCCGAAACCTATAAGCAACAGGTTTTCAAAATTTTGGACCCTCAAACAACCGAAATCCGCTTCAACTCAGAATGGCTGGACTCCCTCGGCACCGAAGGGCTTGTGCGCTTGGCTGCGCATTATTCCGTCGCCAGAATGCTGGAGAGAGACGACTTCAAACAGCGCTTTCGCGAAGGACGCACCATCTCCTTGCATGAATTCCTCTATCCGTTGCTCCAAGCCTATGACTCGGTGGCGCTGAAGGCCGACGTCGAAATGGGCTCTACGGACCAAATTTTTAACCTGCTCGTGGGCCGCCACCTCATGAGAGATTATGGGCTTGCACCTCAAGTCGTCATGACAGGCCCCATCTTGGAAGGCACGGACGCGCATATGGAAGAAGGAAGGCTTGTCGGCGAAAAAATGTCAAAAAGCCTTGGGAATTATATTGGAATTGATGAGCCGCCCGAGCAGATTTTCGGCAAACTCATGTCCATTTCAGACGAGTTGATGTGGCGCTATTTTGAATTGCTCTCTTCCAAAAGCACTCCAGAGCTTGCCGCTTTGAAACAAGCCACGCACTCCGGAGACAAAAACCCGAAGGACGCCAAAACAGAGTTGGCCTTTGAAATGACAAAACGCTTCCACAGCCACCAAGCCGCACAAAAAGCGGCAGCGGATTTTGAGCAGCGTTTTTCTCGCAAAGAGATAGATGCCCAGAGTTTTCCATACCGAGAATTGCAGCTTCATGGAGCTTCCAAATGCGCTCTTGCCAAAATTCTTGCGCAAACACAGCTGGCGGATTCGGCCTCCCAAGCACGCAGACTCTTGGAGCAAGGCGGCGTGCGACTAAATCAACACAAAGTCAGTGACGCTAAAGCAGAGTTAGAAGAGGGTGAATATTTCCTGCAAGTGGGTAAACTTAAAGGCCTGCGGCTTAAATTATTGCCTTAGCCCCTACGGCTAGCTCCTCTAAAGCACCCGCTACCTCCGCTGCTAACAGGCTTGCAGCTTGCTGCGGGTTTGCTGCTTCATAGACAGGTCGGCCCACAACCAGCAAATCCGCCCCGGAAAGGATGGCTTGCCTCGGGGTTTGTGTGCGGGATTGGTCCGCCTTCTGCCCCCCCTGAGGCCTTAGGCCGGGGGTGCATAACACCACCCCGTTGCCCAGACGCTGCCTCAAGGCAGTGGCTTCTTCTACAGAGCATACCACCCCCCCCACCCCAGCTTCATGGGCTAATAGGGCTAAACGTTCTACTTGAGAAGCCAGCCCCCCTGCTCTAAACCCCAAGGCCTCCATGTCCGCCTCCCCTATGGAAGTCAATACCGTTACGGCCAACAGTTGGGGGGGCTTATGGCCAGCAAGGGCAGCCCCCTTCGCCGCTCCTTCCAACGCAGCACAAAGCATGGCCCTTCCACCTGAAGCGTGTACCGTCAAGTAGTCCACGCCCATGGCCGCTGCACGCTGCGCAGCCAAGTGGATGGTGTTGGGTATGTCATGCAGCTTGAGGTCCAAAAAAACACGCGCCCCAAGCTTGCGGAAAACTTCCACAGCCTTGGGGCCATGCTCAACAAAGAGAGAAAGGCCGACTTTCACCACTCCAAAATGCACAGCCACTTCAGAATAAAGCCGCTGTGCCAAGTCTAAAGGGAGGTCCGCCGCTAAAACCAGCTTTTGAGGGGCAGGCCTCACTGGGCTTGCAACTCTTGTTCTATTATTTCTTTGAATTTTTCAATGGGGTAGGCGCCACTCAACAATATGCCGTTAATGAAAAATGCCGGTGTCCCACTCACCCCCGCTGCCTTCCCCGCCTCCATGTCCTTTTGGACGGTTTCAGCATGTTTTCCAGAGTCCAAGCACTCAGCAAATTTGAGCTCATCCAAAGACAAAGTCTTGGCGTGCTCCTTTAAGTCTTCCACTTCCAATTTGCCTTGGTTATCAAACAAAATGTCATGGTATTCCCAAAATTTGCCTTGCTCATCCGCACAAAGCGCCGCTTGGGCAGCTTTGGGCGCCTTGGAATGAAACTCTAAAGGAAAATGACGGAAATGCAACTTCACTTGGGTTGGGTAGGCCTTCACAATTTCTGCAATTGTCTTGGAACCTTGCCGGCAATAGGGACATTCAAAATCCGAAAACTCAACAATGGTGACTTGGCCCTTCTCCGGTCCCACAGAGGGCCCTAGGGCCTCTATGTCCACACGCTTCGCTTCAAAAACCAATATAAATTTAAAGTTGGCCTCTTCTAACCAAGCCTCCTGAAGCTCTTGAGCTACTTTGGCGCCGGATTGACTCTTGAGGTAGTTTTCAATGTCCCCCCGTACCTGCTCAAATGTCGTGCCTGGCGGCAACCGAGCTTGACTGGCTTCAAACAAAGCCATCGCCTCTGCCTCTGTTGGAGGCTTCGTGCGCATCTGAAGCTCCATATCCATCAACTCTTTGGATGGAATACCTTTTTCTTTCGCCTTCTCTTCGAGAATGGCCTTGAAAGCCATCCCCGAGGCAGCACGTTTTCGGGCCTCATGCAAAGACTCTCCAAGCTCTGCGTCTATCTCTTTGAGCGTCAGTGTCTTATCATTAAACGTAGCAGCAACCATTCCAATGTCTTGAGCAGAACGACTCGCTGCACCCTTGCCTTTTGAAGGTGTGCACGCATTCAACCCAAAAACGAAAACCAACGAAGCAACCAATGCAACCATATGAGAATGTTTCGACATGCCTAGGGCTCATATGCCGAAATATGGCTAACCGCAATGACAATCTGGCAGTGTCTCCCTTTGTCGTCATAGAGTGACAGGCTCGTTTTGGCTTAGCTCGTCCACTTCCGTGCACGCCCCCCACAACAACCTCGCCTTCCTCTAACTGGGATACTGCCCGGCATTTAAAAATGACACACCGCCCACAATTTTAAGTGTCGGTTCGCTGGGCTGAGCTTGTTATGCAATGTGCGGTGAAGGTGAAAGCACACCGTGAATCCATGCAGAAACCGCTTCTTCCGGCTTCAGCCTCACCAACTCAAAGGCATTGGGGTCCGCCAACACGGCTTTGACCAATTGCTGGTTTAACGTGTGCCCCGTCTTGTAGGCCGTCAAGTGCGCCAGCAAAGGCTTGCCCAACAAAGCCAAATCACCCAGGGCATCCAAAAGCTTGTGGCGAACAAACTCATCCGGAAAACGAAGGCCCTCGGAATTGAGAATGGAGAATTTGTCGATGACCACCGCATTCTCAAGGCTTCCACCTTGGGCCAGGCCAATGTGCTTCAGTTTCTCTATGTCCTGCAGAAAACAGAAGGTTCTGGCCCTCGCCAATTCGTTCACAAAAGACTCTGGGGTTATCTTCATTCCATAAGTCTGGTCCGTAATGAGCGGATGCTGAAAGTCGATGGTGCAGTCCACACGAAACTCAGAGGCAGGCGCCAATGACGCAAACTTGTCTCCGCTTCGGACGGTCACCGCCTTTTTTATAACCATATAAGTCTTGGGCGCCCCTTGCTCCCTCACCCCGGCTTCTTTTAACAATGCTACAAAAGGCGCGGCACTCCCATCTAAAATGGGCAACTCCGGCCCATCCACCTCTACCCGCGCATTGTCTATCCCTAAGCCCCCAAACGCCGCCATTAAATGCTCAACCGTACCAACACCTTCCCCCTTTTGCCCCAGCGTCGTCGCCAAGGAAGTGTCCAAAACTTTTTCGGAACGCGCAGGAATGGTGGGCTTGCTCGGCAAATCCTCTCGCACAAAAACAATCCCACTGTCCACAGGAGCAGGGGAAACTACCAAACGCACAGGTTTTCCAGAATGTAACCCTATGCCCGAGCAAGAAACAGACCGCCTCAATGTCAACTGCCAACCAGAGATCATAAAAAATCAACTCTCCTAAAACCACCAAGAGAAGCATATATCCACTACGCTCAAACTTCTACTTCTCTCAATGGGATAAAAACCACTGCTTTATTCATGAGACAGTTGTCTTCTTTGGGGAACATATATCATCAAAAAATAAATTTACTGCTTTATCCGACTTTTTCCCTCTTGGCGTTCGCGCAGCCTATATATCCCCACGTCCTCTCTGTGGCAATACGGCCCCTCGGTGTCCTTTGCAACAAACCTTGTTGCAACAAAAAAGGCTCGCACACCTCCTCCAATGTCTCCCTCTCCTCCCCCAATGCCGCAGATAAAGTCTCTATCCCTACGGGGCCCCCTCCAAATTTTTCAACCAAAGTCTTTAAAAATCGCCTGTCCATCAAATCCAAACCCTGTTTGTCCACCTGAAGGCGATCCAAAACTTGACAAGCCAATGCCAGGTGTATGCGGCCTTGACTCTGTATTTGAGCAAAATCCCTCACGCGTCGAAGCAGACGAATCGCAATCCGTGGCGTCCCGCGTGAGCGTCGCGCAATCTCTGTGGCCCCTTCCGCTTCCAATTGCACAGCAAGCATCTTCGCAGAACGACGCAAAATACGCACCAATTCTTCTTGAGTATAGAATTCCAGGCGCTCCTGTATGTGAAAACGATTCCTCAGCGGCGAAGTCAACAAACCCACGCGCGTCGTCGCCGCAACCAACGTGAAGGGCGCCAAATCTATCTTCATCGCCCGCGCCGCCGGGCCAGAGTCGATGGTTATGTCCAAACGATAGTCTTCCATCGCCGGGTATAAATATTCTTCAACAACAGAGCTTAGACGATGAATCTCATCGACAAAAAGAATGTCCCCAGGCGCTAAATTGGTCAGTATCCCTGCTAAATCTCCCTTCTTTTCTAAAGCAGGCCCCGATGTAATGTGTAGGCCTACCCTCATCTCCGTCGCTAAAATATGCGCCAGAGAAGTCTTCCCTAGCCCCGGAGGCCCTGAAAATAAACAATGATCCAAAGCCTCTCTGCGCTCTTGCGCTGCTTTTACATAAATTTTAATCTTTTCTATAATCTCTGCTTGGCCTACATAATCTTCAAAGCTTCTGGGACGTAGGGACAACTCTGTGCGTATGTCCTCTTTGGAGCATTCAGGCTCTAACTCAGGAGTTTTTCGTTTTGCCAAAGTGCTTCACCGTCCTCTTTCAACGCCTGCAATGCCTCAAAGACTCTTTGAGCAGAGCTTCAAGCCCAGCTTCTTCGCCCAAACTGTCTACGGCCAAAAGCACGGCCGCACGCGCTTTGTTCTCCTTGTAGCCCAAATTGACAAGCGCGGAAACAAGATCCGTGGGCACCGGAACAGCCACGCTCACACTGGGCATGCTCATCCCCGTGGAAGCCGCAGGCAAAGCAGCTACCTTGTCTTTGAGCTCCAAAACCAAGCGCTCCGCCGTCTTCTTCCCCACCCCATGCAACTGCGTCAAACGCGCCGAATCCCCTCCGCGCAACGCCGCGCAAAGTTCGTCAATGCCTATGCCCGAAAGAATTCCCAGGGCCAACTTCGGGCCTATGTGAGAAACGGAAGTTAACAGCATAAACATAGCCTCTTCGGCTTGCTCGGCAAAACCATATAAGTCAATGGCGTCCTCGCGCACCAGCGTGCGTATCCTCACACGCGCCGGCTCGCCCAAAGCAGGCAATTGAGATAAGGTTTGTGCAGAGCAAAAAACACGGTAGCCTACGCCGGCTACGTCAATCACCACTTCATCCTTGGCTTTGTCTTCTAGTACCCCAGAGAGTCGGGCTATCATTTGGCTTCCTTCGGGGCGACGTAACTCTTTTTCAAACGTTCGGCAAATGAAGAAGCGGCGGCCTTCGCCGCAGAGGCCTTGGAAAGGGAACTCCCCATCCCCAACACAACATGCGCATGACACAACGCAATCGCTAACCCGTCATAGGCATCCGCCCTCATCGACTGCTCGGGTAAGTCTAATAACATCCTTACCATACGCTCTACCCCGCCTTTGCTGCCACCCCCCCCTGCCCCTACGGCCCTCTTGATACGTGAAGCACTGTATTCATAGAGGGGCGCCCCCCCCTGCGCCGCTGCCAATACCGCTACGCCTCGCGCCTGGCCAAGCAATAAAATGCCCCGCGGGTTCTTCTGCTTGCCGAAAAAAACTTCCTCAATGGCTACAGCATCGGGCCTGTGCTTGCGCAACAACTCCGAAAGCCCTTCAAAAATATGCAGAAGCTTTTCGTCCAAACGTTGCAGGTGTATGGCCCGCAATATACCACAGTCCAAACAACGGTAGGCGTGGCCCTCAACCTCAATCACTCCAAAACCCACAAACCTGCTTCCTGGATCTATGCCGAGTATGCGCATGCTCTTCCCGGGTTATGCGTCCTCAAACTCTCCGCCTCGTTTCAAACCTCGGAAATGGCATCCATCGTCGCATCGTCCATCTCAAAATTCGAAAACACATTCTGCACGTCGTCATGCTCCTCCAACAGCTCCAACAACTTCATCAGCTTCCCCGCCACCTCCCCCTCCACCTTGGCCAGCGTGCTGGGGAAATAGTTCCACCGCGTCGCGCGCGGCCGAAGCGCCTTCTGCTCCAAAGCCTGCGCCACTTGCTGCAAGTCCCCAGGCAAAGTGTGCAACTCCCAACCCTCCCCCTCTACAAATATAACATCCTCCGCCCCCGCTTCTATGGCCTTGCCCATGACCTCCTCCTCACTCAAAGAGGCCTCCACCCCAATCACCCCCTTCTTCTCAAATAAAAAACGGACCGAGCCCGCCGCCGCAAGGTTGCCCCCATACTTGGAAAACAGGGAGCGTATGTCCCCCGCTGTGCGGTTTAAATTGTCGGTTAGGCACTCTACCAATACGGCTACGCCACCTGGAGCGTAGCCCTCGTATATCATCTCCTCTAGAGCTGAACCCCCTAACTCCCCTGTCCCCTTTTTTATGGCACGCGAAATGGTGTCGTTGGGCATGTTGGCTTCTCGTGCCGCTTGGACGGCAAGCCTTAGGCGCGCATTGCTCGCAGGCTCGCCGCCGCCTTGCTTGGCCGCAACCGTAATTTCACGTATCAACTTCGTAAACAACTTGCCTTTGCTGGCCCCTTGGGCCGCTTTCTGGCGCTTTATTTTGGTCCATCGGTTGTGGCCTGACATGTCCACTCCTTCGTTGTGTCTCTTCGGTTTCTAGAGACGCTCCACGGAAAATACCCCATCCAGTTTCTCAAGGCTGCGCATCAACTCGTTCAGCTGCTTCAAGTCGCTGACGCCCACCTCGAAAGTATTCACCGCACGAGCATCTCCTGTGGCGCGACAATTGGCTTGGGAAATGTTGACGTCACGCTTCGAGAAAGTGTTGGAAATCTCCGCCAACACACCTGGGCGATCTGTCGTCAATACACGTAAGCTCACCCTCCTCTTGAAACCTTCGTCCACGTTCCACTCCACGTCAACACTCCTGTCTGGATCCGTCGACAAGGCCTTGGGACAACCCAACACATGCACCGTGGCCCCTCTGCCGCGCGTAATAAAACCAACAATGGGGTCTCCCGGCACGGGGTTGCAACAGCGGCCAAAACGTACCAATACGTCGTTAATTCCTGCTATGCTTACACCGCTGCTGCTGGACTTTTGGCCGACTATCTTCTTGGCAAAACTCGTCATCTTGCCAATCCCATCCCCCAATAAATCCGTTACGCTTCCCATGCTGCTGCGGGAAACGGGCTCCTTGTTCTCCTCACCGAAAAGCTTCTCCGCCATCTGCACGGCAGAAACCTTCCCGTAGCCAACAGCAGCCATCAAGTCATTCTCGGAGCGGTAGCCCTGGCTCTCAGCCAGAGCCTTCATTCTGCCTGCTTTGCTGAGTCTGTTGCGGTTCAAAGAGAATTTTCGAAATTCTTTGTCCACCAACTCATTGCCCAACTTCAGGCTGATTTCTCGCTGCTGCTGCTTAATAAAACCACGAATACGCTGCTGCGCACGGCCCGTCTTCACAAAGTTCAGCCAATCGCTCGACGGGTGCGCCTGCGGGTTGGTCAACACCTCCACCGTGTCCCCATTCTTCAGCTTGTAGCGCAAAGGCACTATCTTCGCGTTCACCTTCGCGCCCACACAACGGTTGCCTACGTCAGAGTGAATGGCATAGGCAAAATCCACAGGCGTCGCACCCCTCGGCAATGCGCGCACTTCCCCCATGGGTGTGAAGACAAACACCTCGTCCGTAAACAAATCCACCTTCACCGTGTCCAAAAACTCGCGCGAATCCTTCACATCCGTCTGCCACTCCACCAACTGACGCAACCAGGCAAAGGCCTCATTGCTTTTGGCCGCAAATTTTCCCTTGGCCCCAACACTCTTCCCCTCTTTGTAGGCCCAGTGCGCCGCAATCCCTTCTTCGGCAACCCGGTGCATCTCCTTCGTGCGAATTTGAATCTCTATCCGCTCGGACAAGGGCCCTATCACCGTCGTGTGCAAGGACTGGTAGAGGTTGGGCTTCGGAATCGCAATGAAGTCTTTGAATCGCCCCGGTACAGGCTTCCACATCTGGTGCACCAACCCCAGCGACTCATAACACTGGGCCAATTCATCAACAACAATGCGAAAAGCAATAATGTCGGAAATCTGATCAAACTCAATGTTCTGGTTGCGCATCTTTCTATAAATGCTCGAAAGATGTTTGAAGCGGCCGGCAACCGTGGCTTCAATGCCCTCCCCTTTGAGTTTCTGCGAAATCACCTCGCATACTTCGTCAATGTATTTGTCGCGCTCCCGCTGCTTGCTCTGCACCTGCTTCAGCAAGGCATTATATTCGGTGGGTTTGAGGTATTTGAAGGACAAATCCTCCAGCTCCGCCTTTATCCAGCCTATGCCTAAACGGTTGGCTAACGGAGCAAAAATGTCTACCGTCTCACGCGCAATCCGTACCTGCGCCTCCTCCTTCATATGGTCCATCGTCCGCATGTTGTGCGTGCGGTCTGCCAACTTCACAAGTATCACCCGTATGTCCTTGGCCATCGCTACCAACATCTTCCGAATGTTCTCCGCCTGCTTCTCCTCGTGCCCCAAATTCGCCGCAGCAGAATATTTCGAAAGCTTCGTCACACCGTCTACGATGGACAACACTTCTGGACCAAACAGCTCCCTCAATTCTTCTTCCGTCGCCAGCGTGTCTTCCAAAGTGTCATGCAAAAGCCCAGCTACTATCGACGCTTCATCCAATCGCAACTGCGCCAACAATCCCGCAACTTCCAATGGGTGTATTAAATAGGGTTCTCCGGATTTGCGCGTCTGGCCTTGGTGTAACTTGGCAGAATACACATAGGCCTTTTTGATCATTTCCAGATCTGGATTCGGGTGATAAGAATTGACCCGTTGCAAAATGTCACTTAGCCGTATCAATGATCAAGATGCTACCGTGGAGGGGATGGGTCCGGCAATGCCTTCTCGCTTTGCCTCTTGCCTAAACCCGTTCTTAATTCGTATACCGAGGTGGTCATGGCGTCGCTTTTGTTTAATAACTTAGGCATCATCTGTCCAGTTTGTCACTTCCTTAGCACGGCCGCTTCCCGCCAGTGCCCCTGTTGCGGAAAAACCCTCTGGGAAAACCCGCCCGCTACGCCCCTGCCCCTGGCTCCCCAAAGGCCTAGCCCTTCCTCCGTTAATATCCACGCCCCTGCCCTTCCCCCTCCTATCTCCCCTGCCCCTTCCCAACACCTCCCCCCTATCTCCCCCTCCGCCCTCTTGCCCCCAGCCCCTATACCTCCTACGCATACCCCTCCAGATGCCGCACTTTATGCCACAACTCAGATGGAGGCCTCTTCTGCCTATTACCCGGCACCTACCCCTCCTTATCCCCCTCCCCAGGAAAAACGCCCCGCCTCCCCTTCCCAACGCTTCTCCCCCTTCTCCTCTAAACCCTATGCCGCCCTCCTCGCCCTCACGGGTACCTATAGAGGCCAACGCTTCGCCCTCCACCAAAGCATGCAAATAGGCCGCCTCCGCGGACAATTGCTCTTCACCGACGACCCCTTCGTCTCCCCTCTCCACGCTACCTTGTGGGTCCATAACCACCAAATTTATGTCCGCGATGAAAGCGGCGTCTCCGGCATTTATGTCAGCATCCAAAAACAGGAAACCATCGCCGCTCAACAAAAATTTTGCGCCGGCATCCGCTTGTTCCGCTACCTCGGACAACTGCCTCCTACACCCCCCTATATCCCCGGCCGCCTCGTTATCCATGGTACCCCTGTCCCTGTAGATCAGGCCAACTATGCCATTGAAGAAATCCTCGTCGGCGATAGGCCCGGCCGCAGCTTCGTCTCCTCAGGCCCCAGCCTCTTCATCGGCACTACCAAGTGCGATCTCTCCTATTCCCTCGACGAAGGCATGGCCCCACGACACTGCGAACTCATTCTCATGCCCCAATCCGCTACCCTCTGCGATTTCTCCAACGGCTTGGGCACCTATGTGCGCATCCCCGGAGACCGCCTCCTCCTCCCAGGAGACCGCTTGCGCATCGGACAGCAAATCCTTCAACTCGAAGCCCCATCCTAAACCACTCCATTCCCTCCCCCCCCCTTCAAAATGAACTCCTGAAAATCCATGCAAACCAAAAAACCATCCGTAACCATCCACGTCGTCCGTGCGGATGGGGGCACTGAAAATGTATACCCCATGAAAACAGATGTGTTGCTCTGCGGCCGCGCAAGCGAACTCAGTCTGCCCGACGACCCCTTCATCGCCGATGTCCAAGTCCGCTTCTTCTTCTCCGGCGGACGCCTCGCTATTGAGGATATTGGCGGCGGCAATGGCGTGTTTACGCGCTTGAGGCAAGAACGCGAAATCTCCCCAGGCAGCGAAATACGCGCCGGACGCCAACGCCTCCTCGTCGAAGCTATCCCCCCCCTCTCCTCTAGCCCCGACGGCACCACCGCCTGGGGCTCCCCCGACATCGGCTATCGCTTCCGCCTCGTCCAAATCCTCGAAGGCGGTATACGCGGCGCCGTCTTCCCCCTCAAAATCGGCGACAATACCCTCGGACGCGAAACCGGCGATATCTATTTCCTAAATGACAGCTTTATCTCCGGTAGACATGCCGTCATCTCCGCCTCCCCTGAAAAACTCACCATCCGAGACGTCGGCTCCTCCAACGGCACCTTCCTGCGCCTGGCCGCCCCCACCTTCGTCGAACCCAGCGACCAATTCCTCCTCGGCCGCCAACTCATGCGCGTGGATATTCAAAATTAGGCAACATCAGGCAACTTTAGGCAATATTAGGTAAATTCAGGTCAATTTAGGCAAATTTAAGACGATAACCCCTTCTTTTCACCCATAGGAACGCTCCTTCTTCTCCTGCTCCTCTTTGCAGCGAATGCAAAGCGTCGTCACAGGACGCGCCTCCAGGCGTTTGAGAGAAATGTCTTCTTCACAGCGCTCGCAAATCCCAAAACTGCCCTCTTCAATGCGAACCAGCGCACGCTCAATTTTCTTGAGCAAAAATTTCTCTCTGTCGCGCAAACGAAATACCATGCTTTGCGCATACTCACTTGAAGCCAAATCAATCTCATCCGGAAGGTCGTCCGTGTCAAAATTGGATTCTTCCATTAAGGTTTTCTTGGCGTTTTCCAGGAGCGCAATCTTGCTGTCCTCAAGCATCTTCTTAAAACGCTTCAAGTCCTTTGAATTCACCGGGAGACTCCCTTCTGTCGCAGAAACAACATTCTTAATCCTTAGAGCATTAAGCATTCCCGTTCCTCCTGTCAAGGCAAGCTGTATTCATGCTAAAATGAGATGACCGCATGCCGAATACAAATAAACTCAGCCTTGACTTTTTGCGCGCAGCCATAAAGCTGGCCAACAGCACAGGAATAGACCACCTGCTCTATGTCTCCGACATCTTCATCCCTTCAAAAGAGTTGCGCGGAAAAGCTTGCAAAAAAAAGCTGATTTATGCAGTGACTTCCGAAAAATTGGCCGAGCGCCTGCGCAAACAAAAATATTCTGTCGTCCTGGTGCCCCCCTATGACTATTCCAGGGCTGAACGCATAAAAATCGCTCTGATTGCGGCAACCTCCAGCGAGAAAATTAAAAACAAGGACATTAGCCTATGTGTCACGGGCCTCATTGGAAGACCTATAGACACACTCATGCAAGTCCAGGTCGGCAACGCACTCGACAAAAACGTCGCTGTGGAAGGCGTTAAACTCGGAGAGCGGTTTAACTCCCAAGTCATTGACGCCCTCATCCAATTGGCCATGCAAATCGGCCAAGAAGGTTTTGAAGGACACCCCATCGGCACCATCCTCACCATCGGCGACTGCGAAACCGTTATGTCCAAAAGCCGCCAGCTTACCCTCAACCCCTTTCAAGGTATTCCTGAAACAGAACGCAATATTTTAGATCCGAAAATTCGCGAAGCCATTAAAAATTTCTCCGTGCTGGACGGCGCCTTCGTCATCCGAGAGGATGGTGTCGTCCTCGCCGCAGGCAGATATTTGACGGCCATTGACGACAATGTCCAGGTCCCCTTGGGACTGGGCGCTCGCCATACCGCCGCCGCCAGCATCACCTCTACCACCGAATGCCTCGCCTTGGCCGTCAGCCAAACTTCAGGCGCTGTACGCTTTTTCAAAGACGGCGCCATTATTCTTGAGCTTCACCAAGCAAGCCGACGTATTTAATTCCATAGGAACCCCAGCACATTCTGTGCTAGGCGTATGTTCGGTCCTTAGCCACTTCACCTCAACAGAAAACCCATGGGAAAACTCTCTCTCGAAGTTCCGCACTCTCTTCCTCCACAAGAAGCTCTGCAACGCATCACCGCTCTGGTCGAGCATTGGTACAGCAGATATGGTTTCCAGAAAAATTGGACGGACAATGCCTGCCAACTCAAGGGAAACTTCATGGGCATTCAACTGGAAGCCGAAATTTATATCCTTGAAGACAAAGTCAGCGGCTCTGCCAGCGATCCGGGCTTCTTGCTTCGAGGACCTGCCCATAAATATCTGTCTAAAAAAATGGCTGAATACCTTAACCCTCAGCTGTCCCTTGAGGAAATTCTACGCCAGGACGCTTAAATCCTTCGGTAGAATATGGAAACCTTCCGGTAGACGATGGAACTTTTAGCCAGGGCATTCCATCTCCCGTTAGGATGGTTTAATCCTCGGGTAAAATACCCTCCCCTCCTCCCTCCTTCAAAAAAAACCGGCCCCCTCTGAAGGAGCCGGCTTAAAAAGTCGGGGCGACTGGATTTGAACCAGCGACCACTTGCACCCCAAGCAAGTGCGCTACCAGGCTGCGCCACGCCCCGAAACTCTACAACCGCGCCCTTATGCCCAGCTCAAAGCCCAAAGTCAAACAAGGAATGTAAAATTAGACCGCACCTGCGGGCGCCTCACCCGAAGACTTCGTGTTGAGGTCCCCTTTCAACACCTGGCTTAGGCGAAACGTCAAACGATGGCGCGACGCTATCTCCAACGCATCCCCCGTCTGAGGGTTTCTTCCTATCCGCGATTTTTTATAGCGGACTTGGAAATTGCCAAAGCCGGAAATTTTCACCTTCTCGCCTCGCTCCAACGCATTTTTCAACAAGTCGAAAACATATTCGACTATCTCCGCGGATTCTTTCTTCGAGAAGCCTACGCGCTCGTAGACACTCTCAATAATGTCTGCTTTCGTCATAATTCAATAACTTACAGAGGGCGCTCCCTATGTCAACAACGGCTTTAGGAAAACATCTCTATTTTCCTAAAACTTTCTGGAAGCCCCCCCGCCTAGACACGCAGGTGTCCACCTAAAACCCTCGAAATTTCCTCAATAATTTTCTCGTGGGCTTGGGTGGCTTCTGCATCGGTCAGCGTGCGCTCGGGACTTCTATAGCGCAGGGCAAAAGCAAAACTTTTCTGGGTTTCCGGAATGGGTTTGCCAAAATAAACATCAAAAAGCTGGACTTCTTCCAACAAAGGCGCTCCCGCTTTCTGAATCAGCTGCACCACCGTTTCATAGCTGCACTCCCGCGGCAATACCACGGCCAAATCCCTCAACACGGCCGGGTGCTCGCCGGACGCGCATGGACGCGGTTGCCAGGAAGCGTGCGGCATCCACTTCTCAAACTCCAACTGAAACAAAAAAACATGGGAAGGCACGTCCATGCGCTTGGCTACGCGGGGGTGTAGCTCCCCTAGGCTGCCTATGGCCTTATCCCCTATATAAATAGAGGCGCTGGCCCTAGGGTGGTAGCAGGCGGCTTCTAAGGGTTTAAAATATACCCCTTCTGTTTTTAGGGCCCCTAGCAGGGACTCCACTACCCCCTTTATGTCATAAAAGTCATAAGCCTCTGTGGCTGTCGTCCATGTACGTTTCCCCATACGCAAACCCCACAATAGGCCCGCTAACTCGCGACGCTCCACCGCCGGGGCTAGGCTCCCCCTCCCCCCCTCCAGGCGGGGAAAATAGCTGCGCCCCACCTCAAACAAAGCCGCGGACTCCGCTTGGCGGCGCTTCGCACGGCCAATGTTCTGCAACAGCCCCGGAAACAAACTGGTGCGCAAAACAGACATCTCCGCACTCAGGGGGTTTTGTAATGCCACAGGGGCTTGCCCCATACCCAAAAGCTTCAAATGAGAGGGGTCGGCAAAGGAATAGTTCACCACCTCACTCAACCCCATGCCGCGCAAACATTGGCGCGCCTGCCGCTCCCAAAAAAGCGCGTCAGGCAGCTGCGCAGGGCGCAACATACGCGGGGGGGAGGGGGGTATATGCCCATAGCCATAAATGCGGGCTACTTCGGCGGCTAAGTCCTCCTCCCCTAATAAGTCGCTACGCGAGGCCGGTATTTCATAAACCCCCTCACCTTGCTTTTTTAAACCTAGGGCTAGGAGTATGCGCTCCTTCTCCCCCTCCTCTACCCCACAACCTAACAGCTGGTGGAGTTTGGAGGAGCGCAAAGGCACCCCCCTCAATGGCTGCGGCGCGGGGTAGGCTTCAAAAATCTCCCCTGCTAAACGCCCCCCGCCTAACTCGGCCAAAAGCCCTGCCGCACGCCTTAACACAGCGTGCGTTTGAGAAATGTCTACGCCGCGCTCAAAGCGGTAGGAGGACTCCGTCTGCAAGGCGTGGCGCTTGGCCGTCTTGCGTATGTGCGTGGGGGAAAACACGGCGCACTCCAACAAAACGCTGCGCGTGTCCGCGCTCACTTCGCTGTCCTTGCCCCCCATTACACCCGCCAGCGCCAAGGGACGCTCCCCATCACAAATCAACAAGTCCTCCGAGGACAACACCCGCGCCTTCCCATCCAAAGTCGCCAACACCTCCCCCTCCTGGGCCAAGCGTACCACCATCTGCTGGGCATGCAGCTTGCCCATGTCAAAAGCGTGAAGGGGTTGGCCATATTCCAGGAGGACATAGTTGGTAACGTCCACGAGGTTGTTAATGGAGCGAATGCCGCAAGCCTCCAGCCGCCTGCGCATCCACTGGGGAGAGGGGGCCACCTGGAGACCCTCCACCACGCAGGCGGCATAACGCGGACAGCGCTCCTTGGCGCGTATGTCTATGCCTACCCCGCTGGGGTGTGCAACGCTCGACTTCCCTTCAAACGGCGCCTCGGGCAGGCGCAAGGGCACGGAAAACAGCGCCGCTATGTCGCGGGCAATGCCCAAATGGCAAAGGGCGTCTTGCCGGTCCGGCGTTATGTTGAGTTCCAACACCACGTCGTCCAACTCCAAAGCTTCGGCCAAAGGTTGGCCCACCTTCAGCCCTGCGTCCAACAACAATAACCCATCACTCTCCTCTGAAAAACCCAACTCCTGGGGGGAGCACAACATGCCGCAACTCTCAACGCCGCGCACCCTGGCGCGGGAAATACGCAGGCCGTTGGGGAGCAGCGCACCTTCTTTGGCCAAGGCCACTTTGTCGCCGCATTTAAAGTTGCGCGCGCCGCATACCACTTGCAGGGGGCCGGCTTCGCCACAGTCTATGCGCGTTAGGCTAAGCTTATCCGCATTAGGGTGCTTTTCTAGGGAGGCTACTTGGGCTACGACTACCCCCTCTAGGGGGGCGGCTAAATGGGTTATAGCCTCTACCTCTAGGCCGGCTAGGGTGAGACGCTCTGCTAAAACTTCAGGGGCTAACCCCCTAGGCAAATGGACATAGTCCGACAACCATTTTAGGGATATTTTCATAACTTAACCCTCAACTTGCCTTTCTTAAAACCGGGCCAAAAAACGAATGTCGTTTTCAAACAGGGAGCGCAAGTCGCCAATGCCATAGCGCAACATGGCCGTGCGCTCCACCCCCATGCCGAAAGCGAAACCCGTCACCTCTTGGGGGTTATAGCCCGAGGCCAAAAGCACATTCGGGTGCACCATGCCCGCGCCCAAAATTTCAAGCCACCCGCTCATTTTGCAAACGCGGCACCCTGCGCCCTTGCATATGACGCAGCTGATGTCGACTTCGGCAGAAGGCTCCGTAAAGGGGAAATAGCTCGCGCGAAAACGCGTCTTCACCTCCTGCCCGAAAAAGGCGCGCAAAAACGCATTGAGGGTGCCCTTCAAGTCGGCCATGCTGACGTTGGCGTCCACGAAAAGCCCCTCCACCTGGTGAAACATCGGCGTGTGCGTAATGTCAAAGTCGCGCCGGTAGACGCGGCCGGGCATAATGGCGCGGAGGGGGGGGGGCTGGGCTTGCATGGTACGCACTTGCACAGGGGAGGTATGCGTACGCAAAACCATGGGCCTGGCGTCTTCGGCAAAACCCTCGGGGTGGACATAGAAGCTGTCTTGCATGTCGCGCGCGGGGTGGTTTTCCAGAAAATTCAGCGCCTCAAAATTATACCAATCCAACTCTACCTCGGGCCCATCGGCTACCTCAAAACCCATGCCTATAAATATGTCGACTATGTCGTCCATGGTTTGGCTAACGGGGTGGCAATGCCCCTGGGGGCGAAGGCGGCCCGGCAGGCTGATGTCCACCTTGGGCACCCTCAGCGAAGCCTCCAGGGCCAACTCCTCGGCACGCTCCATGGCGCTTGTCAGAAGGGCCTCCACCTCGGCCTTCACCTGGTTGGCCACCGCGCCGACTTGTTTGCGGGCCTCGGCAGCCAGTTTCCCCATTTGGGCCAACCCCTGGGAGAGGGCCCCCTTCTTCCCCAAGTATTTCACCCTTAAGGCCTCCAGTTGGGTTGAGGATATCTCCTCCACCTCCCCTATCTCCTGTTTGGCCTGCTCCAACAACGTCTGAAAATAGTTTTGCATCTCTCCCTCTGGACAGGGGGGAGAAAATAGAGCTTGTAGGGGGGGCCGTCAACATTCAGACGAGGAAAGCCCACTCTCCGAGGGGAGGTGGGTCATTGCCCTCCTTGAGGTTTTTGGACCCTCTGTGAGGGCTTTTTTTCGCTCAACTTTCACTCAACTCCAAAAGATGAGGATTTTCGAATACCAAATGGTCCGAAGGGGTTTGGCCGACTTTGCTTCAATCCTACACAGAGGCCCTTGTGAACGGACGCATTTTTGAATATCATGATATCCAGCTTCTGGCCGGAAGAATACAATTTAAAATTATGAGGGGAAATACAATGAGAGCATGGAAACTATGGGGCCTAGCTACGCTTTTATGCACAGCTATGGCTTGTGATGGTGGAGGTATTCGAATTAGCGGGCGTTCTAACAAGTGTGTGCTGGGCGTCACAGACTGTGGTCCGGGGAGTGTATGCGTACCCACCGGCTCGGGAACAGAGGGCACCTGCGAATTGGTGAGTGTTACCCCGTGTGAGAATGGCGGCACCTATTGCGCTGCAGCTGGAGAAATCTGCTACCAAAATACCTGCAACAATCCAGAGAACGTCCCGTGCGAGAATGGCGGCACTTTGTGCGCTGCGGGAGAGCTCTGCAACCCAAGCACGAACACCTGCGCCATCCCCTGTGTCAGCGACACCGAATGCCCTGCGGGACAAGTCTGTGCAGACGGCATGTGCGGCGTGGAAACCCCGAATGGATGCGATCCTGCCTGCACGGGTGGACAACGCTGCGTTGACAATGTCTGCCGGACACCAGGCCCTTCCAGGTGCAACAACAACACCGACTGCCCCCTTTCCGGACAAGTTTGTGAAACGAACATCTGCGTCGTCCCCTGCGGCGTGAGCAACGGCACTTGGTGTCCCGTTGGAGAACTCTGCGACCCGAACACGAACGCCTGCGTCATCCCCTGTGTCAACGACACCGAATGCCCTGCGGGACAAGTTTGTGCAGACGGCATGTGCGGCGTGGAAACCCCGGGTGCGTGCAATCCTCCCTGCACGGGCACACAAATTTGCGTTAACGATGTCTGCCGAAACCCAGGAGGTCGCCTGTGCAACGACGATACGGACTGCACGCTCCCTGGACAAGTCTGTGACACAAACGCAAATGTCTGCGTCGTCCCCTGTGGCGTGAACGGCGGCACTTGGTGCCCCGTTGGAGAACTCTGCGACCCGAACACGAACGCCTGCGTCATCCCCTGTGTCAACGACACCGAATGCCCTACGGGACAAGTCTGTGCAGACGGCATTTGCGGCGTGGAGACTCCGGATGAGTGCGATCCTCCCTGCACGGGCACACAAATTTGCGTTAACTATGTCTGCCGAAACCCAGGTGGTCTCCTGTGCAACGACGATACGGACTGCACGCTTCCTGGACAAGTCTGTGACACGAATGCAAACGTCTGCGTCGTCCCCTGCGGCGTGAGCAACGGCACTTGGTGCCCTGTTGGAGAACTCTGCGACCCGAACACGAACGCCTGCGTCATCCCCTGTGCCAATGACACCGAATGCCCTGCGGGACAAGTCTGTGCAGACGGCATTTGCGGCGTGGAAACCCCAGGCGCGTGCAATCCTCCCTGCACGGGCACACAAATGTGCGTTAACTATGTCTGTCAAGAGCCAGGCGGTCACCCGTGCACCAGTGATGCGGAATGCACCCTTCCTGGACAAGTCTGTGACACAAATGCAAACGTCTGCGTCGTCCCCTGCGGTGTAAACGGCGGCACTTGGTGCCCCGTTGGAGAACTCTGCGACCCGAACACGAACGCCTGCGTCATCCCCTGTGCCAATGACACCGAATGCCCTACGGGACAAGTCTGTGCAGACGGCATTTGCGGCGTGGAAACCCCGGATGAGTGCGATCCTCCCTGCACGGGCACACAAATTTGCGTTAACGATGTCTGCCGAAATCCAGGCGGTCTCCCGTGCAACAACGATACGGACTGCACGCTTCCTGGACAAGTCTGTGACACAAACGCAAATGTCTGCGTCGTCCCCTGTGGCGTGAGCAACGGCACTTGGTGCGCCAATACCAACGAAGTCTGTCATAATGGCAACTGCTCGCTCCCGTGTGCCGCCGACAGCGAGTGCCCCGGAGAACAAATTTGCGTCAATCTTTTCTGCCGAGAGCCAGGCTCTATATGCATATTCAACGATGATTGCCCAAATGGACAACTCTGCGTGAATAACCTTTGCCGGGAGGAAGACGATCCTCCTGCATGCAACCCCGCTTGCGTGGGTGAAGAAGCCTGCATCAATGGCAATTGCGAAACAACAGGGCCCATTGCGTGTGAAGCCGATGGAGACTGCCCTTCCGGCAGAGTCTGCGCGGATGGCATTTGTCGAATTCCGGACACCGACCCCAACGCCTGCGACCCAACCTGCACACCTGAACAAGTCTGTGTCAATGGCGCTTGCCTAAGAAGAGGCCCTACCAGGTGCATCAACGCCGACGACTGTCTCCCTGAGGCCTTCTGCGTGCATGGCATATGCCGGGTGCCCAACAATGCTGACGACAACAGAGATATGGACTGTGACGGAATTCCGGATTGGGAGGAGAATGAGAAGGTTTATCCCAACGGCGAAAAGACGGACCCCTTGAACCCCGACACCGACGGTGACGGCATTTTGGACGGGATAGAGATTGGACGTCAGTTTTCTCCGGACCCACTGTGTGCAGACATTTTCCCCGTCTTGCCTCTGCCTCCAACGAACAAGACTGACCCCACACTCAGAGACACCGACTGTGATGGGCTTTCGGATGGGGATGAAGATACAAACCACAATGGCCGCTTTGAGCCGGAGTTGGAAGAAACAGACCCCACCAACCCCGATACCGATGGTGACGGCCTCTGGGATGGTTTGGAACTTGGCGTGACAGAAGCCACGGCCGCTGATCCAATAAACTGCCCGAATACCCCCTATGACATGTGCCCTGCTTCCACAACGAATCCCCTCAACCCCGATACCGATGGCGATCGTATGATGGACGGGCTTGAAGACGCGAACAGAAATGGCTGTGGCCCCAATGACATCAATTCCCCGGAGCCGGAGGACCTCTCGGAGACCGACCCCAACGTGCCCGACAATTTCGACCAAGTGGTGCTTGACGCTTGCTCTGTTCAGAATTTGGTCGAAGTCAACACTCAACGGAATTTGGCTGCGCAACTCGCCTTGGGGTTGCCCATGGGGTTTGCCAACAGCTATGTCGACATTCAGCGTGGCAACACCAACGGCATCATGGGCTTTGACTCTGTGAGAAATGTTGCCTTCGTGGCCTGGAAACACACGGGGGTTGTGACCGACATTAATGTCTTGCGGACTCTGGCCAACAGTCAAGCAGTCAACCTGGGTGGAGTTGCAACGACCGTCGGTTCTTTCGATTCTTGGGATGCGTCTCCGCCAGGAAATAACAATGCGTTGAGCGTCACTTTCTCGCTTTCGGGCAATATGAGCCCTGCAGCCCGTGTCAATGCCATCGCCAACACACTCTTGGGCGCAGGAACAGGCAGCCTGCCGGCGGGCGGAACCAGCGGAGGCACGCAATATATACGCGCTCAATATGTGCTTCGCGGCAATGGCGAAGTGGTTGTGGTGATGGCGGTTGCACCTGACAACGACAATGTGAATGGAACCCCCGGTTTCTTCGGTTTGAATGACGTGGCTGGCGGAGCTGCCTTGGCGCGTTATCTTGACCGAACCGTCGTGCAGTGCGAGCGCTCTGAAGCCAGGGGTGGAATGGTGGACTTCCTCTTTGTCGTGGACGATTCTGGTTCCATGCTAAGTTCGCAAAACCAATTGGCTCAGGCCGGTGCTGCCATGGCGACGTCGTTGAACAACAGCAACTTGAATTGGCGCGTGGCCCTGGTGACGTCTTCTTATCATACGCCGGGCTATAGCAACTCTAATATTGTTCGCGGTTTCACGTCAGACGTTCAACAATTCCAAGCTTGGTTACGCCAAGACAGCACTTGCAGCAGCAATGCCGGCGGTACATGTTCAGCCGGCACAGGCCAGCCTGCATGGACGGCTCCAGCTCCAACCTGCGGTGGAACCGGCAATGGACAGAACGGCGGCTGTTGGATTGGCACCAACGGCTTTGCCTATGAAGGCATGTTGGGGGCTGCACGCTTGGCCATCCGCGACATGAATAACTCTGCGGCAGCTCCTCGCATTCAGTTCCGAGACGATGCCGAAATTGTTGTCATTATCTTAAGTGACGCACCCGACCAAACCGCTGCCTTAAACATTTCGTATCCAACCCAAACCTACTGGGAAGAAATCCAACATTTCATCGACTTCTTCCAAGGAATCAACACGGTGGCAAGGACGACATCGACGACAAATCCAGCCAGCAGCAATCCCACCCCTGTGCTGGCCATTCGCCCCGGAGTTACCATTGAGGTGAATGCTGTTTATTGCCCAGCAGGTATGAATTGCGGCGATGATACTGTCCCTGCTGCTACCCCCACACGTATCCAAAACGTTGTGGAAGCCACAGGCGGTGTTTTGTCGTCCATCCGAGGTGGAAACTTGGCTATCCAAAATACCATGAGAGAAGTTGTGGAGAGAGCCATTGGCCGTGCAGGTTTGCTAACGCAAAAACCGCTCATCGGCGCCTCGCTGCGCGTGGCCATTGAAAGACCCATAGGCCCAACCTGCAACAGCGCCGATGTTCGACGCAGCCGGCAACATGGCTTTGACTATGACGGCATCTACCAGACGGTCACCTTCTTTGGGGATTGCCGCCCAGCAGATCAAAGTCATGTGGCCATCTCCTATCGCGCCTGGGAAGCCTCCGACAGAAACCAGTTGCCCTGCCAATATGACGCTCACTTTGATGCCAATGCGCTGGATTATTGCAACGGCTTGCGCTCATGTGACTTTGCAGAAGATGCTTGCGTTTGTCCCACGGACTGTGGCGGTTGCGCGGCAGGAATGCACTGCGTCTCCACCACAAGGACATGTGCCTGCGTTCCCGACTAAGCTAAGGCAGCTTGCTGGGTGAAATGGAAACAGGCTCGGTTTTCACCGGGCCTGTTTTTGTTTCTGAAAAAACATGGAAGGCAAGAGGAACACACTCTAAAAGTGCCGTCGCCTTCAGCTCAGTCTACGGGAGCGTCTTCAAACAGTTGCCCCGTATATTTGGTCGAATATCCGCCAACCAACTCCAACTCTCGACGAAAGGCCTGACTTTCAAGGACGCTGCTAAGGCGCTCTATGCGCAAATCCGCCGCCATCTCCCGATGGAAAACAAAATCAAACCGCTCCTGAGCGAGCGGAATGAAATCAAGTCCATATGCCAGAGCCGCACCGCGGATGGCAATGCCAGCGTCTGCTGCTCCAACCGAAATGGCATGGGCAACTTCCATATGTCCTCGTGCGACTTTCTCGGGGGCCACCTTTTCTGAGGCACGTGCACGCTGAGCTCGCAGCAAACGCTCAAGCAATTCGTTCGCGCCGGAGCCTGCTTCACGTGCGACAAAGCGAATTTTGGGACGAGAAATGTCGTTAACGGTTCGAATTTTCAAGGGATTTCCAGGGGAAACCACCATGCCTTGCTCCCAAGAAACAAAATTCAAAAGAAGCATTTTGCTCTTCGGGAAATATTTGCGAACCGCAGTTAGGTTGTATTGGCCAGAAGCTTCATCCAACAAATGAATGCCTGCAACATGCACTTCACCACGACGAAGTGCTTCAAGCGCATTCTCGCTGGAGCCTTGAATCCAAGCAAGACGGACACCGGCCGGCTCTCTGTTGAGCCTTGCGGCCAAGAGGCCCAGCACAGGTGCACAGCCCATCACAAGCAACTGTCGGCGCAGGACTTCAAGGTTTCCCGTCGACTCGACATTGACTTTTTTGGAATGTGAAGAACCCTTCTGCACAAAACCATCTGCAGCCTGCCCGAAAACGTCACAAACGGGAATTGCATGAGCTACCCAACAGCCATCTATTTCACCCAATATGACACGCGATTCTTGGCCATAGGCAAGCTTGGAATCTGCGGCAAGCGTGGCTTGGACAACAGAGATGCTTTCTTCAAAACAAAACAGGTTTTCGACACGAACCCCAAGCGCCATTGACAAACGCAACGCAATGTCCATTTTCGGAACAGAGTCCCCAGACTCAATTGAAATGAGCGTTTGACGCGAAATTCCCGCCCGCTTTGCAAGCTCAAGTTGGCTGAGTTGATTTGCCAGCCGTTGCTCTCGCAACCTGTTTTTCATTTTTGACGTTGTCATGTTTACCTGACATTATGTTAAGGGTTAACTTTACATCATGTTAATGGCCGGCTTGACATCATGTCAAGGTGCAACTTGACACTGTGTCAAGCTTTCTTGTCCTAAACAGTCAAGTTTACTTGACATTATGACAATAAACGTTGACTCCCCAAAATCCACACACCTATAGAACGTACCTGTGCGTACTCAAAACAATTCAAACAACGGACAAGTGAGTTTGTTCTGGTCCACAGCTGCTGCCTTTGGAGCTCTCTGGGGAACTGTGGAAATAACGCTGGGTTCATTTATACACACACTGAGAATTCCGTTTGCAAGTGCCCTTCTGGCTTCAATGGGCGCCGCCCTTCTCATTGCCCAAAGGCAAGTCGTGCCCAAAAGAGGCTTAAGCATTGCAACAGCCTTCGTTGCAGCGCTGTGCAAGTCGCTCTCACCCGGCGGCATCATCCTCGGTCCGATGATTGGCATCACCGCTGAAGGGCTGCTTGTGGAGTTGGTGCTTTTGGTTTCTTCGCGGTGGATAGGTTGCGCCATTCTGGCGGGGATGCTTGCGGCAATTTGGACCGTCTTCCACAAGCTCCTTTCTGGTTTTGTTTTCTATGGGACAACCGCCATTGAGCTTTATATGGCTGTTCTCCAAAAGTCAGGCGAGTGGTTGGGGCATGCGGATGCCGGGTGGTGGGCTGCCGCAGCATTCGTTGGCATCATCGCAAGCATAGGCGCCATCGGCGGCATATTCGGCTGGCATGTGGGCCAAGACGCCGCACGTTCTCTTGAGGCAGCGTCATGAAGCATCGCCGCGCATTTCTTGGCGTGGCCGCGACTGTCTGCATTGTTTTGCAATTGAAGGGTGACTTGAGGCTTTCTGCCCTCTCGGCAGGACTCTGGCTTTTGGCATTGGCATGTGCAGACAGGCAACCGTTGCGCAGGCTATGGATGCCTCGTTTCTGGCTGCTAACCCTCCTCATGGCGCTTGGAAGTGGACTTTTGCTCGGCAAAGCAGATTGGGTGCTCGGCCCTTTCAAACTTTCAAAATTCGGACTTGAAGCAGGGTTGCTGATGGTTTTTCGCGGCCTGTTTTTATTCGCCTTGATGGGGTGGGCAAGCAAACTCATTGTGGATAAGGATGTACAGAGGGCCATCCACAAAATCGGCCTGTCTAAGTTTGGCAACGCACTGAGTGCTGCGTTTGGGTTTGTTCCATTGCTCTTGGAGCGCGTCCGTGTCGCTCCTTTAGCCGGCCGAAACAAACGTATGGGCGCCCGGCTTCGGCTGTTATACCCGGCTGCGGTTGACTTGGTCCGGTATGCCGTGCTCCTTGCGCGCTCGTTGGAAATCCCTCCTTTTGTTGCTGCGGTTGTTGGTCCTCCCGGCAGTGGAAAAACAACCCTGGTTCAGAATATCGCCAAACAACTGAGTGCAGATGGTTTTCGCATGGGCGGAATCACCCAGCCCGCAATCCACAAGGGCGGCGCGAGGATTGGATATCAACTCTCTCATGTCGCGAACGGCGAGGGTGTCGACTTTGCGCACAGAGAAGAAAACGGCATTGTCTTCTCGGAAGAGGGATGGCGTTGGGCGCGTTTGCGCATCAACACTTCATTCGCTGCTGTTGGCTCTGTTGACTGTGTGGTGCTTGACGAGCTTGGGCGCCTGGAAGCCAAAGGAGAAGGACACCTTCATGCGTTGACGCTTCCGCAGCCTTCGCCCCCTCTGCTCGTTTCAGTCCGCGAAGACTGCGAGAATGAAATTTCAAAACGAATAGGCCCGTTCGCAGTGAAGGTGGCTGCTGGGGCGCCGCCCGACGAAATCAACCCATTCATTGAAGCGCTTCGCAAACATCTGCATTCCGTGCGCTCAAACTTTGCACCACCCCCACCGAAGGAGACTGAACAATGAAACGACAAGCATTCTTTGTTGCCCTTTTGGGCGTATCCATTTACATCAGCGCGTGCGGCAAAGACCAGGAAATTAATTTTCCGGAAGATGACAACCCATTGGATTCTTCGGGAAAGTCTATAGAAGTTTTTTATGACGGAAACTCCAGCACCGTCTCTTTGGACAAGCTTCCCACGGTGTCTTTCAACGGTGCACCCCATGTGAAACTTTCAGACGTGCTCGCGGCGGCCATTCCAAAAAAACCCATTGCACAACTTCAAATCAGTGACTTTGTCGCGTCCGACGGCTTTTCTCCACGCCAGAAATCAAACTGTGACGACTTGCTGCCTGTAGTCGGCGCCACCATTGAGCAGGGCTATATCGAGCCTGTGACGAGGAATCTCAAATGGGACAACACGGACTATCCCGGCTGCATGAGTGGCAGAGACATCATTGAAATTTATGTCCAAGAAACGGGTGGCAACACACCCAGCAAGTCCATAGAAACCATCTACACCAACACCATCTCGTGGGAGCAGTTTGACACGGAGCTCATTGACAGCGTGGCATATGTAAAACTTTCGGATGTTTTGGAGGCGGCATTCCCCGGCAAGCAACTTCAGGTGGTTGATTTTATCGGACCCGACGGCTTTTCTCCCAACTCCAGTGAGAACTGTAACGGCCTTTTGCCTGTAGTCGGAGCCACCATTGAACAGGGCTATATCAACCCTTTGAATGGAAACCTCCGTTGGGATGCTTCGTTAGCATATCCAGGCTGCATGCGTGTCAACGGTGTCGCGGAAATTTGGGTTGAGGTTGAAAACTGACCTATGGAACGACGTCCACAAGCCATGTTTTGGGCTTTTGGGGCGCTGCTTCTGTGGACAGCGCCAACAAAAACACAAGCTCAATCCTTTGACTCGCCAGACGTCAACACACAAGCCTCCGACACCATTCCAAGCGCTCCCGACGGCTTGGAAACACCTCTTGAGGAAACACAAGCTCAACCCGAAGAAGCGCAAGCTTCGTCTTCTGAAGAAGAGGATGAACATGTGGATGTTTCCGGCATTCCAAAATATGAGACTGTCGTTGTTGCAGACCCCTATGACTCGGATGGGACAAGCGAGCGTCTGTTTCGTCGCAGCGACATTGAGCGCCAAGGGGCACACTCCGTCGCCGATGTTTTGGAACAAAGTCCTGCTGTCCATGCGACGAGCGGAAGACGCAATGAGCGCATTTTCAGCATTCGTGGGTTTGAGCAGAGACAAACGGCTGTGCTCATTGACGGCGCGCCTGCATCCATCGCCTATGACGGGCAAGTCGACCTTGGGATGATGCCGCAGGAGCTTGTGGACGCCATCATCATCAGCCGTGGCCCGGGAACACTGGCCATCGGCCCAACAAGCCTTGGCCCCACAGTCAATATTATAACGCGGCGGCCCGGCAGTGGACCTGCCATTCAAGGACAGATGGAAAGCGGCTGGCCGGGAACATGGCGCGGCTTTGCCATGCATTCGAAAAGCTTCAACTCTGGAGGCTATACACTTTATGGCGGCGGCGAGCAGAGCCAGGGGTTTTCTCTTTCCCGCAGCTTTGAGGAAACGCCTCTTCAACCCAAAGGCAAGCGAATCAACAGCGACAGAGCGGCTTGGTTTTTGGGCGGCTCCGCTGTCATCGAGCTCACAGAGAAACAGAAGCTTTTTTTGTCGGCGAATTTCGTCGATGGAGAAAGAGGTGTTCCTCCGAGCACGCTTGACGACACCGTGCGCTATTGGCGTTTCAACGTCTGGCGAAGCCTGACAGCCTCGCTGAGACATGTTTACCGAGGGAGGATAGAAGTGGAGGGGCTTGTTTATGCCAGACTCTATGACAATCTCCTTGACGGCTATGACGACAACACTTTTCGCACACAAAATTCGCTGAGCGCATTTCACAGTTGGTTTCATGACAGCTCGTTCGGATGGATTTCGAAACTGCGCGCTCCGTTGCCGGAATTTTTTGGCCTTTCAAGTGAAGCACGCGCCTTTGTCAACGTCGCCTATGAGCGGCACAGCGATGCTTCAGAGCCTGAGCCCTTTCAACATGTCTTGCTCACTGCGGCTCCTGAGTTGAGTCTTCGCTTCGTCGAACAATTCTCTGCAACGCTCGGGTGTCAAATGGATGCAGAATTCCCCATAGACTTGCGCGGTGAAAAGTCAAAAATACCGGTGGCTGCTGGGCCACTTCTCTTTTTGCAATATAAGCCCTTCTCCGCTGTCAGTTTTGGAGCAACCGTGGCGCGTCGCCACCGTTTTCCCAGCCTTCGGGAGCGCTTCTCCCGGGGATTCGGCACATTTGAGCCCAATCCCAATTTGCAACCTGAAAGCGCTTGGCATTTCAACCTCGAAACTTCCTGGCGCCTCAGTCGCTGGCTCTCTTTGGAGCTCAGCGGATTTGATGCCGAAGTGTCGGAGCTCATTGAAGCGGTTTATTTGGGTTCCGGCTTAAGCCAGCGTCAAAACATTCATCGCGCTCGCTTGGCAGGGGCAGAGGTGTCTGCACGAGCAAAATTCCCGCCGTGGTTTCGTGCAGAATTCGGTTATGCTTATCAGTTTGCCCGCCAGTTTGGAGGGCAAAACCAACACCTCCCCTATAGGCCCATGCACAAGGCAGTGGCAGAATTCATTGCGACTCCCTGGAATTGGCTCGAATGTTCCACATCCCTTCGTTATGTCGGAGGCCAGGCTTTTCAACACCCCTCCACCCTCCGGTGGGGCACACTCACAGGCTATATGGTTTGGGATGGGAGAGTGGAAGGCCGGTGGCAGGGGTTTGCTTTGTATGCACGCGTCAGCAACATTCTCGACACCTTCTATCAAACGGAATATGGATTTCCCAATGCCGGACGACAAGTTTGGGTTGGAATGAAATTTGCTTTGTGAGTTTCAAAAATGGCCTTGGCTTTCACCCCAAAGGAGACATGAAAATGACAACAGCACGTTGGGCACTGATTTCGGCAGAGCGTGGTGAAGAAAGTACGGCTTTGGCCTTGTCGGTCGTTGAGCGTCTGGAGGCCGCTGGAATTCGCACCGCCGGTTTCACGCAACACAAGGGCATGGGCGAGGACGAAAAAAAATATTATGAGATGGTGCGACTCCACAGCGATGAGCGCAGCCTCCTTGCTGTCGACAGCGTTGCAGCCAAGGGAGTCAACGAGGAACTTTTTTGCTCCCTGGTGTTTCACAACGACAGTTTTGCAACAGCCCAGCGCTGGGTTGAAGAAGACGCGCACAAAGCACAACTGTTGCTGCTCGACAAACTCGGCAAACTCGAAGCCTTCGGCAAAGGCCACAGCAAACTTTTGGAGCAAGTGCTTGGAAACGACGGCGCGCTCGTCCTCCTCTGTGTCCGAGCAAGTCAACTGGGCGACTTCATGGAACGCTTCGCCCTCCCAGAAGACAGGATGGTGGATGCATTGGAGTTGCCGGTGTCCTCAGAGGCCGTGGAGGCATTTGTCGAAAAGCTGAAAGCAAGCTGCTGCACCCATTCTTGCCGCATATAATTGGCCTGTCTTGAAGGCTCCCAAGGCCGGCCCCTTTTTCGTATTTCTTCTCCATACTGCAACATTTTGCCGAAGCATTTTCCAAACAACAAACTTGAAGAGGGGTTATGTCCAGACAAATGCCGCTGTCGCTTTGCCTTGTGGCCATGTTGTTCCTGAATGCAGGTTGCAGAAACGACAACAACATTGCAGAGAAAAACCCGTTTGAAGCAGAAATGCTTGGACTTGTGCCAGGTCCAACCACTGCCGAACTGAACCTCACCTGGTATTCAGACACAAATGCCAAACCGAGCGTCCGCATTTTCGACGAAAACGACAAACTTCTCAAAACATGGCAGGGAAACTCGGGCGAATCCTCTGAAAAAAAACATTGGCACAAAGTGACTGCAAAAGAATTGCAAGCAGACACCCAATATAAATATTCCGTGTCGAGTGATGGCGTTACTTGGAGTTATAAATACAATTATAAAACTCCCAAAACCAATGCCTTCAGGTTTGCAAGCGTGGGAGATCCGCAATTGACTGCGGGGAAACAAGACATGGCAAGTGCTTATTTCTCGGCAGATCAAACAACCCTCGCAGGGTGGAAAGAAACTGTCTCAAAAATTTCCAGCAAACACGTGGACTTTATTGCAGGTGTCGGCGATCAGGTGAACAGAAGTTTTGGTGGCGATGAAGCAGAATATGCGAATTTCTTCGCCCCACCTCCCTTGCGGAACATCCCCTATGCCCCCGCTGTCGGCAACCATGACCGCCACCTTCCTTTTATATACCACTATAACCTTCCCAATGAGCAGAGGTTTGACGCCAACAACCCCCTCGACGTCATGGGCAATTATTGGTATCTCTATAACAATACCCTCTTTGTGGTGTTGAATACCTCTGCCTATCCAAACAATACCGCTGATGCCATGCCCTATGTGGAGCGGTTTGATAAAACCCTCCGCGCTGCAACCCATGCAAACCAAGGAAAATATCGCTGGCTTATTGTTCAACACCACAAATCCACGGCCAGCGTTGCACAACACCTTTCAGACACAGACATTTCATATTATGTGGAAGCGGGCTTTGAAAAACTCATGGACAAACATGGGGTGGACTTGGTGCTGGCAGGGCATGACCATGTCTATGCCAGAAGCCATGTTATGAAAGACGGCAACAGAGTTGAGGATGCCTATAACAGTGATGACAAAAGCTTCTCAGGCGGCATGGGCACTCTTTATTTGACCCTTACGACGGGAAGTGGGCTCAAATATTATGAAGCTTTTAAACCGTTGTCACCGTCAATTCTTTTCTATGCACAAAACTTCAAACCCGGCTATGCCCTTTTTGAGGTGAATGACAACACCATGGACATAGCGGTTTATGACGTCGACAGCGACACTGCCATTGACAGCTTTCGTGTTTCTAAACAATAAGTTTGTCAGGGACGCCAAAGCCTTCACCCTTTCCAAACAACACCACCTTTGGCGAAGGCCCATCTATTTGTTCCAGGCAATGAACGCCCAGCGGATGGTTCGCGGAATGTCAAAACAAAACCTCTTTTGGACAGTGCCGTCTTCATCGGTTTTGCCAAACTCGGAGTTGTCAACCAAGTGGGACTTCAGCCAGGACTGCAGACGTTTATGGGCCGCCGCTTGCTCGGTGTCGCTGAGGCCTTTTGCAACCTCGTCGAGCATACGGGCATATTCCCTTAATGCCTCATCAGCTGAGTCGAAACTGTCTTTTCGGATACTTTCAATATAGGAGACTTCGGGCCTTATCCCCTCATTAACGAGGATATTGAAGGCATATTGGAAGTGATAACCGAATGCATGCTCAAGGCCGATGTCGCGGAGCATACGCCCGTCGACGCGTGAAGAGGAGCCCGCGCTGATGGTGATGCAAACGCGGCGCCTTGCAACAGCGTTGAGAAGCAAAAGCGCCCTCTTCAAGTCATGGGTGGCAATGGAACGGGAAGCGATGGCAACGTCGGCAGAGCCCTCGCCAATCCCATGCTTTTGCCAGTCGTCCTCCCAACTCATCCGCTTTGGAGTGACGCAGTCGATGCCGTGCTCATCCAAGTTTTTCTGCAAAACTTGGAGCATTCCCTGCGAGAAGTCTGCTGCAATCACCGGATGGCGCTTGAGGCCCAGAGGAATGGACAGAGCGCCTGTCCCGCAACCCATGTCAAGCACACTTTCAAAAGGCTTGAGGCCCGCACGCTCGATGAAAACGTTGGTATAAGCGCCCGGGGAGTCCTTCTTTCCGAAAGTCTTGGCGCGCTCGTCCCAGCAACTTGAATCGTCCGCATGGCGGCGGGCTTCCTGCAAGCGTTTCCATTCTTCGTTCCAATCGGCCACAGACAGCAAAGGTTTGAAGTCTTCCAACATGAAACCTCAGGCGAGCGCTTCGTTCTCAACCCTCTTGAGCTAATAGACGGGTAACCCTTCACCTGCTTTCCTAGGCTGCTATCCCCTTCCCTCCCTTAAATAACCCTTTAGAGCATACGCTTGAGGGCATTGTCTTTTTTGAAAAAATGATGCCACAAGCCTATCAGCGTGTGCCCAGCAACCAGTATCAGCAAAACCACCGCCATTACCTCGTGCCCCTCTTTCAGCATTTTGGCGAGCGTGTCGTTCTTGGAAACCAGTACCGGTAACTCCATCGCTAAAAATGAAATTTTAACGGCCCTCCCCCCCGCATTCACCATGACCCATCCCGATAAGGGCAATACCAACATGATCGCCCATAAAAGCCCATGCATCAGCCTCAATGCGCCCGCTTGCCATTCAGGTTGCGCAGGCACAATGGGCGGCTTGACGCCCGGGAAATAGGCCAACAGGCGAAAAACCAGCCAGGCCAACAACAAAATGCCCAACGCAAAATGCAGGCTCATGACCAACGTACGCTCACTCGTGCCCTTCTCATAAAGGTGGCGCATCCAAACACTCGCATAGACGCCCACCATGATGAGAACACCGCTCCAATGGAAAAAACGCAATATAATTGAAAACTTGCCGGACTTGTTTTGGTTTGTCGACATCTCTATCCTCTAGGTTTTTATAGGCTCCACGTATGCAATAGGGGGCTTACTCTAGGTAAACAATCCTCATCCTCTTTATAAGCGCAAACCCCGAGTCATATGTTTGATAACCATCAAATGGGGGAATCGCCAAGAATAATAAAGTGTACCTTAAAAATTATAGTTTGCGTAGAAACGTCTCTTTGAATGCACAAAAATAACACCGCCGGGGAATATCCACAATGGGTTCCCCGGCGGAAATATTCAAAGTTTAGAAATCAGCTTTTGCAGCCACATTGGCCGCCGCAGCACTTCTTCACTATTTCCGACTGTCGGAAAAAATAGGCCACTTCCACACTGGCGCTGCTGGGCGAGTCGGAGCCGTGCACCACGTTGGCCTCAATGCTTTCGGCAAAGTCACGACGCAAAGTCCCTTCGGCCGCTTTCTTCGGGTCCGTCGCGCCCATTATCTCCCGGTTCTTCGCTATCGCATTCTCCCCCTCCAACACCATGAGGACAACAGGGCCCGAAGTCATGTATTTCACCAGGTCCGCGAAAAAGGAGCGCTCCTTGTGTTCCGCATAAAAACCCTCGGCGTCCCGCGCAGAAAGCTTCTGCATGCGCATCGCTACAACATGAAGCCCTTGGGACTCAAAACGGCTTACAATTTTCCCAATAATGTTTTTGGCAACAGCGTCGGGTTTTATAATGGACAGGGTTCTCTCTACGGCCATGGCGGTTTCTCCTTGGGTTAAGTCTATATGGCGCTTGGCTAGCCTTCCTTGGCGCGCTTGTCGAGAAGCTTCTTCGCCGCCGCCCCCAATTCCATCGGCGAATCTACCATCTCCACCCCGGCACCCCTCAATGCCCCTACCTTTTCCCCCGCCGTCCCCTGACTTCCTGAAATAATCGCCCCCGCATGCCCCATACGCTTTCCGGGCGGCGCACTCATGCCTGCAATGAAGCCTACCACCGGCTTGGTGCACTTTCGGCGTATATAATCGGCCGCTGCCTCCTCGGCATCGCCTCCTATTTCCCCAATCATAATAATAGCATCGGTCTCTTCGTCCGCTTCAAAGGCCTCCAAGGCGTCCACAAAATTCGTGCCGTTCAGCGGGTCGCCGCCAATGCCTATCGCCATGGACTGCCCCAGTCCCAATTGCGTCAGGCTATAAACCGCTTCATATGTCAAAGTGCCGGAGCGCGAAACCACACCCACACGCCCGGGACGGTGGATGGAGGCCGGCATAATCCCCACCTTGCATGAGAGGCCGGGGGCGATGATGCCGGGACAGTTGGGGCCCAGCAGGCGCGAAGTGCGGCCCTGCATGAAGCGCTTGACGCGCACCATGTCCAATATGGGGATGCCTTCGGTAATGGCCACTACCAGCGGCAATTCGGCATCTATGGCTTCCATGATGGAGTCGGCAGCATAGGCGGGCGGCACAAACAGCACGGCGACATTCGCCCCCGTCTCCTTCACCGCCTCCTCTACTGTGTTGAATATGGGTAAACTTCCCTCCCATGTTAGGCCCCCCTTCCCGGGGGTTACCCCCCCTACGACGCGCGTGCCGTATTCCAACATTTGGCGCGTGTGAAAACTTCCGGCGCCGCCGGTGAGGCCTTGCACCAACAAACGTGTTTCCTTTGTGAGCCAAAATGCCATCGCTCTCTCCTAGGCTTGGGCAGCCGAAACAGCCGTCTGCGCCGCTGACTGCAAACTGTCCGCAGGTATGATGGGAAGCCCCGAGGCCGCCAAAAGCGCCTTGCCCTCTTCCACTTTCGTCCCCTGCAAACGCACCACCAAGGGGAGCTTCAGGCCTATTTCCTTGGCCGCCGCAATAATCCCCTCCGCAATGACGTCGCAACGCATGATGCCGCCGAAAATGTTTACCAGTACCGCCTTTACCGCCTTGTCCTCAAGTATCAGCTTAAAGGCCGTGCTGACGCGGGCTTGGTCGGCACTCCCCCCTACGTCTAAAAAGTTGGCCGGCTTGCCCCCTGCTAAACCGATGGCGTCCATCGTCGCCATCGCCAGGCCCGCCCCATTCACCATGCAACCGATGTTCCCCTCAAGGGAAATATAGGCCAAACCTGCGGCCTTGGCGCACAGCTCCCTCGGCTCGCTCTCGTGCTCGTCTTCCAGGGCGGCCATTTTCGGCTGGCGAAACAGGGCATTGTCGTCAAATTCCATTTTGCAGTCCAACACCATGAGACTGCCGTCCTTCAGCAATACCAGGGGGTTTAATTCAATGGTGGAAATGTCATGCTCTAGGTAGGCTAAAAAAAGCGCCCGGCATAACTTGCAAAAACCCTGCACCGCTGCCCCGCTAAGCCCCAATTGAAATGCCAAACTACGGGCCACATAGGGTTGGAAGCCCACGGCCATGTCGATGTGCTTGCGGATAATTTTCTCGGGGGAGCGCTCGGCTACCTCTTCTATTTCCATCCCCCCCTCCGCTGAGGCCATAAAGCATAGGCGGCCATGGGCCCTGTCTAAAATGAGGCTTAAATATAACTCGCGCTCAATGGCCAGGCCCTCTTCCACCCATAACTTGCGGATGAGGCTGCCCCCCGGGCCCGTCTGCTTTGTCACCAGGCGCGTGCCCAAAAGCTGCGCGGCTGTTGCCTTGGCCTCCTCCTCACCCCTTACCAACTTCACCCCTCCGGCCTTTCCGCGACCACCGGCGTGTATTTGCGCCTTTAATACCACCACCTCCCCTCCTAAGTCCTTGGCTATCCCCCCCGCCTCCTCAGAGGTATGCGCTAAACCACCTCGGGGTACAGGAGCCCCCCATGCTTTGAGTACTTCCTTCGCCTGGTATTCGTGGATTTTCATCTCTCTTCGCCCCATGCCTAAACACAATGGTTATATTGAATGCGGCACCTATAACGAGCTCTTAAACACAATCGCAGGATTATTCCAACTGGATAAGGACGTGCTCGCCTCTACCCCGTTTTTCTTGTATGAGTGCCTGTATCGGGTGGAAAACCAATAGCCCCCCAATGTCTCTTGGTTGGTTGAGCGGGTCGTCCATGGTTTCATGGGTTGTATGCAGTCGTCTCTCTTAGCGGCGCAATGCGCCGGGAGGTGTAGAGCCTGATGTCCCAAGCAACGAGTGCACCTACGCTGGAAGAGCGCCCCACGCTCCTCGGCGAGTGTGCAAAATTTCTGAAAACTTCTGTCGGCTCCAAAGTGGCTATGGCCCTCTCAGGGTTGATGATGGGTGGCTTCGTCATCGGCCATATGGCCGGTAACCTGGCCATTTGGGGCGGGAAGGATGCCATTAACGCTTATGCCCATTTTCTGCATACCCAACCTGCCCTGGTTTGGGCGACTCGGGTGGGGCTTTTGCTTTCCATTGCGTTGCACGTCTTCTTCGCCGTTAAAAGCCACCTCCTCGTCAACGCTGCCGCCCGCCCTGTCCCCTATGCCTTTAAACCTTCCGCCCCCAAACATTGGAAAAAATTTATCGCGGGCTGGTCCGGCAAATATACCATTTGGTCCGGCTTGCTCATTTTCAGCTACCTCGTCCTCCACCTCGCGCATTTTACCTGCCGCAGCGCAAAACCCATGACGCAATTGCTGGTCGGCGGACAAACCATTGTCACCGTCGACGTCTATGGGATGATGGTTCAAGCTTTCTCTAGCCCGCTTATTTCTGGGGCCTATGTCCTCGTTATCCTCCTCCTCTCCTCCCACCTCTCCCATGGAATTTATAGCCTATGCCAACACCTGGGCCTCTGGGGAAAAGTGTGGACGCCCGCTCTTCAATTCGCAGCAAGGGCCATTGCCTATGGCATTGGTTTGGCCTTTGTTTCCATCCCCCTCGCCGTTCTTTTCGGCTTAGTCTAAGTGAGGCCCGGCATGAAACTCGACTCTAAAACACCTTCGGGCCCTTTGGCCAACAAGTGGTCCAAACACAAGCAAGAGATGATGTTGGTAAACCCTGCCAACAAACGAAAGTTCCGCATTATTGTCGTCGGCACAGGCCTTGCCGGCAGCTCCGCAGCCGCTTCTCTGAGTGAGCTGGGCTATCAAGTGGATGTCTTCTGTTTCCAGGACAGCCCCAGGCGCGCCCACTCCATCGCAGCCCAGGGCGGCATCAACGCAGCCAAAAACTATCAAAACGACGGCGACAGCGTCCATCGCCTCTTCTATGACACCATTAAAGGCGGCGACTTTCGCGCACGCGAAGCCAATGTCCACCGTCTGGCAGAAGTCTCTACCAGCATTATTGATCAATGCACCGCACAGGGCGTCCCTTTTGCCCGCGAGTATGGCGGGCTTTTGTCCAACCGCTCCTTCGGCGGCGCACAAGTTTCCCGCACCTTCTATGCACGCGGCCAGACGGGACAACAACTGCTGATTGGCGCCTACCAGGCCCTGTCGCGCCAAATTCATTCCGGCAACGTCAAAATGCATCCCCGCCATGAAATGCTGGAGTTGGTGGTTGTCGACGGCCATGCGCGCGGCATTGTGACGCGCAACCTGGCCAATGGGCAAATGGACACTTGGGCGGCCGATGCTGTCGTCCTGGCTACAGGCGGCTATGGCAACGTCTTCTATTTGTCGACGAATGCCAAAGGCTGCAATGTGACGGCCAACATCCGCGCTTGGCGTAAGGGGGCTGCTTTTGCTAACCCTTGCTATACCCAAATCCACCCTACTTGTATCCCCGTATCTGGTGACTACCAATCCAAGCTGACGCTCATGTCCGAAAGTTTGCGAAACGACGGACGTGTGTGGGTTCCCAAAAAGAAGGAAGATTTGGGCAAAAACCCGGCAAGCATTCCAGAGGCCGACAGGGACTATTATTTGGAGCGCAAATACCCCAGCTATGGCAACCTCTGCCCGCGCGACATTGCCTCGCGTGCAGCCAAACAGGTTTGCGACGAGGGCCGCGGCATTGGCCCCGCCGGACGCGGCGTCTATCTCGACTTCGCGGACGCCATCGCCCGCTTCGGCAAAAAAGTCATCTCCGAGCGTTATGGCAACTTGTTTGACATGTATGCCACCATTACCGGAGAAGACCCCTATTCCGTGCCTATGCGCATCTATCCCGCCGTCCACTATTCCATGGGAGGCCTCTGGGTGGACTATAACCTCATGTCCAATCTCCCGGGCTTGCATGTTGTCGGCGAGGCCAACTTCTCAGATCATGGAGCCAACCGCCTCGGCGCCAGCGCGCTCATGCAGGGCTTGGCCGATGGTTATTTCGTCCTGCCCTATACCATCGGGCATTATCTCGCGACGGCTAAACAACCCAAACTCTCCACCGATCATCCCGAATTCAAAAAAGCCATGGCAGACGCAGAAGCGCGCCTCAAAAAACTGCTCTCCATCAACGGCAAACGCACGGCCGACAGCTTCCACCGCGAGTTGGGCCTCCTCATGTGGAACAAATGCGGCATGGCGCGCAACGAGAAGGGCTTGAAAGAGTTGCTTCAAGAAATTCCCGCCTTGCGCGAGCGCTTCTGGCGTGAGCTTGCCATCCACGGTGATGCTTCCGTCATGAATGTTGACTTGGAGAAGGCCGGCCGCGTGGCTGACTTCATGGAGTTTGCAGAGTTGTTGGTGCGCGACGCCTTGGACCGTAACGAGTCCTGCGGCGGTCACTTCCGCGAGGAGCACCAGACAGAAGAAGGCGAAGCCAAACGCAATGACACCGACTTTTTGCATGTCAGCGCGTGGGAATACCAAGGAGAAGGCCAGGCGCCTATTCGACACAAAGAGCCGCTGAATTATGAAGACATTAAGCTACAAACGAGGAGCTATAAATAATGAGCACGCACAATGACAAACCTATGAAGCTGAAGTTGCACGTTTGGCGTCAACGGGCTCCTCAACAACCCGGCGAAATGAAGGAATATGCGCTCAACAACGTCAGCCCGCACATGTCTTTTCTTGAGATGATGGACGTCCTCAATGAAAATTTGGCCAACAAAGGCGAGGAGCCCATTGCTTTTGATCATGACTGCCGCGAAGGCATTTGCGGCATGTGCTCCATGGTGATTAACGGCCAGCCCCATGGCGGCCACAAAGGCGTTACCACCTGCCAGCTGCACATGCGTCACTTCAATGACGGCGACGAAATTTATGTGGAGCCCTGGCGCGCCAAGGCCTTTCCGGTCATCCGCGACTTGGTGGTCGATCGCTCCTCTTTGGATCGAATTATCCAAGCGGGAGGTTATGTCTCTGTCAACACAGGCGGGACACCCGACGCCAACGCGCTGCCCATTCCCAAAACCGAAGCCGACCAAGCCATGGACGCAGCGGCGTGCATCGGCTGTGGCGCTTGTGTCGCCGCCTGCAAAAACAGCTCCGCCATGCTTTTCATGTCCGCCAAAGTCTCCCACTTGGGACACCTCCCCCAAGGCCAGGCGGAACGCTATGGCCGCGTCAAAGCCATGGTGCACCAAATGGACGTCGAAGGTTTTGGAAATTGCAGCAACCTCTCCCAGTGCGAGGCTGCATGCCCCAAAGAAATCAGCACCAAGGTGATTGCGGAACTCAACCGAGACTTCCTCAAGAGTACTTGGAAAAACCAATAGGCCACGCACGCACACCGTCGCAGCTTTTAACGCTGTCGCAAAGAAGCCCCGGACAAAAGTCCGGGGCTTTTTTTAGGCCTATTCCAAAAGAATTTTGCCTTCGGCGTCTTTTTCCAACTCTGAAATTCCAGGGTAGTTGTGCTCCAAGTCTCCAAGCTTGTCGTCTTCTTCCTGCAACATGGCCAACATGCGTCGCCGCTTCTTGTTGAACTCTATTTGCTCAAGCCCCATCTGTATGGACAATTTAAGCTCCGTGTCATCCCAAGGCTTCACCAGCATGCAACAAATTTCCCCTTGGTTGATGGCATCCGCAGCCATGTTGAGATTGGCGTTTCCTGTCAGCATGATTCTTGCCGTATCGGGATAACGCAAACGAGCAAGCTTCAACAATTCAACCCCTGTCATGCCGGGCATAATCTGATCTGCAATAATGAGGTCTATCTTCTGGCGCTTTAACAGCTCCAAAGCAGACTGCCCATCATGAGCTGTATAGACGTCATAACCCTCGTCGCGCAAACTGCGTTTGAGGGCATTGACAATATTGGGCTCATCATCCACCAATAATATGGCATGTCTCTTCATATCTCTCCGCCAAACTCGCTTCTAAAAACAATCACCACCCCCCTCCTCAATGACTAAGCAGAGAAAACAACGCTTCAAGACTTTTTGGAGAGCCTATGGAGATTGGGGTTAACGGCAGCTTGTCTACCTGCTGTCAATGGCTACATCTCCTGCCAATGTGGTATTTCCATGAAGTGCGGCAGCCTGTTCGGCTGCTGCCTCAAGGCTTATGCTTCCATGGAGAAGTGTCGGCCTCCCCATGTTTGCACTCCTAGTTGAGTGGGCAGGAGGCTCCCTCAAAGGGCCTAGCTCCTCCACAGGCAGAGGAAGGGGTTTAGCAGCGCTTTGAGCACCCCCTCAAACTCTGTAGCTTTCCCACGGGTAGAAGAAGGGGAAACACCCAAACGGAGGGTGGTAGCAATTTAGACGATGGGCCTAAAATTTAACGATAAGTCTACTGCCCTAGCCGAATGCGTTAAGGCCCCCATGGATACCCAATCTACCCCCCAGGCTGCCAGCCGGGAAAGCCTCTCCACAGTTATTTGGCCAGAGACTTCAAGCAATACACGCCCCGCCGCAACGGCTATGGCCTTCACTATCTCCTCATCCCCCATGTTGTCGAGCATGACCACATCCGCCCCCGCAACAATGGCTTCCTGCAGCGCCTTCAGGTTGCTGACTTCAACTTCTATTTTCAGCAAGCCGTGCGTGGCCTGCTTGGCCCTTGAAACAGCCTCGCAAATGTCCCCATCCAATGCAGCAAGGTGGTTGTCCTTAATGAGAACCCCATCAAAAAGGCCAAAACGATGGTTTTGCAATCCGCCGTGGCGCACAGCTTGCTTGGAAAGCATGCGCAAACCGGGCGAGGTTTTGCGCGTATCCACCACGCGAAGCTTTGTCCCCTCAACCGCCTCGCGTACCTTGGCCGCGAAAGTGGCAATGCCCGAAGTACGTTGTACCAAATTCAGCGCCGTTCGCTCTGCAACCAACAAGGCGCGCATGGGCCCCTTCAAACGCGCAAGGCAAGCACCCGCCTCACAGCGTTGAGCGTCACTCACCAGCATCTCCACCTCAACACGCTCATCCACGTGCGCAAATGCCGCCAAAAAAGCTTCTGCTCCAGAAAACACCAAAGCCTCTTTGGCCATCAACTCGCCTTCGCCCCACAAATGCTCCGGCACCAAAGCCATGGTGGTCAGGTCCCCGGCGGCGCCCAAATCTTCGTCATAGGCCAGTTGCAACAAACGCTCTAAAAAACCATTGGGCTTCATCTCCTTCTCCCTTTCCGAGCTAAATTTTTCTTCGTGGTTTTTTTAGGCGCTGCTGTTTTTTTCAGCATGGGTTTGGGTTTTGAGTTGCGGGTTTTGTTGGGCTTGAGAGGCTGCTTCGAAACCGTCTTCTTGGAATGCTTGAGTTGTTTCTTCGCAAGGCTTCCAACTTTTTTCTTCGAGACAGCAGAGGCTTTTTTGACTTTTGCCGAAACGTCTGGCCTGTTTCTGGCTTTCCTTTTCACGGGCTTTTGGCCACGGCTTTGGCTTGGTTTTCTCAAGTCTGCCGCTTCCTTTTTCTGCAAAGACGCCTTTTTCGAAGGCACGTCCTTTGTTTTTTTCAAAACGGCTTTTGCTTTTTGCATGGCCTTCGCTTTGGGAGTGGCTTGGGAGGCTTGTGTTTTGGGAGAAGACAACTTTGTCGCAGCTGGTTTTTTTGAAGAAGGCTTTGCTGAAGCCGCTTTTCCTGCGACGGTTTTTTTCACAGCAGGTTTTGTTGAAGTCGACTTTTTTGCGACGGGTTTTTTCACAGCAGCTTTCTTCTTTTGGGCTGCGGCTGTTGCTTTCTGGAGGGACACCTCGGGGGCAGGGGGGGTATCCAAAACAAAAACAGGGGGGGACGGCATCAGGGGGTGAAAAACAAAAACCTCCACTTTGGACGCAGCCTTTTCTTCGAGAGTTTCTGCAGGCACTTTGTTTTCTTCTTCGTCCACAACCCCAGCAATGTCCTCTTCGGCCACAACCTCTGCAACCCTTGAAGAAACCTCTGTCTCACTTGGAGAAATACGTTGCAAATGCTCGCTCATTTTCTGGAGTTTGTCTTGCAGCTCTTCAATGCGTGTCTTGTCTTTTTCAAGCACCTCTTGGGGGGCGCGCGCGACGAAGTTGGGGTTTTCCAGTTTCTTCAACAGCCCTCCCAAGTCTTTTTCTGCTTTGGACATTTCCCGTTGAATGCGAAGGCGCTCCTCCTGCAAATCCACAACACCCTCCAGGGGAATAAACACCTCCATCCCCATGCAAAAATCTACCCCCGCACACTTGGGCTTGTCCCCCATCGGTTGAATGCTCAACTCAGAAAGGCCTGCCAGCAAAACAAGCACAGAGGACTGCTTTTCAAGCAAGGCCCTTGTCTCTGCATGGTCGCTTTGGACAATGGCCTGTATTTTTTTCGAGGGGGGAATGTTGTTTTCTCCTCGAATGGAGCGTACGGCCTCAACAAAGGCCATGACAATGCCCATTTCAAGTTCCAAAGGCTCATTCAAATAGCCGCTGTCCGCTTGAGGGAAGGGTGCAACACAAATGGAAGGCGCTTCATGCCGCATGGGAAGCATTTGCCAAATCTCTTCCGTAATAAACGGCATAAAGGGGTGCAACAAACGCAAAACAACTTCCAACCCCCAAGCAAGGCAAGCACGGGTCGTGCGTTTGGCCGCTTCATCGTCTCCGCTGAAAATGCCTTTAGAGAATTCAATGTACCAGTCACAAAACCCCCTCCATACAAAATGGTAGAGGGCCATGGCCGTCTCAGAAAACTGAAAATTCTCAATACCCTCATCCACCGTTTTTATGAGACGGTTCAGGCGCGACAACATCCACCCATCGGCCAATGAAAGCTCTTCGGGCGAAGGTAGGGTTTCAAACTCAAACTCACCAAAATTCATCAAAGCAAAACGCGCCGCGTTATAAAGCTTGTTGCAGAAGGCCCTATAGCCGTTGACACGCTCCATCGGCAGACGAATTTCCCGGCCCTGCTGTGTCAATGAAGCCAGCGTAAACCGCAGCGCATCCGCCCCCATGGGCGCCATACCTTGAGGAAACTTTGAGCGAATGGCCGACGGCAACTCTGAAGCCGGAGCGCCGCGAATAATCAACAGAGGGTCCACCACGTTCCCCTTCACCTTCGACATCTTCTCCCCCTTCTCATCGCGAATCATCGCATGTAAATATACTTTTGAGAAAGGCACTTCTTTCATGAAGTGAATGCCCAACATCATCATCCGGGCTACCCAGAAAAAGAGGATGTCGTGCCCCGTCTCCATCACCGCATTGGGGTAGAAGGTTTCAAGCTCTTTGGTTGGGTTTGGCCAGCCCAAGGTGGAAAACGGCCACAACCCGGAAGAAAACCACGTGTCCAAAACATCCGGATCTTTCACCCAATTCCCCGAGGGGTTGTCCGCAGTAACCCCGGGGTTTTCGCGGCTCACCACAGGCGTTGCACGCTCAAAGTCAATGCTTCCATCTGCAAGCTTGGGGCTTGTGTCCAGAGAGTACCAGGCGGGAATTTGGTGCCCCCACCACAGTTGTCGGCTGATGCACCAATCGTGAATGTTGCGCATCCACGCATAGAAAGTGTTGGTCCAGCTCTCTGGATAGAATTGTGTTTTCTTCGCTTCAACCGCTTCTATGGCTGCTTGCGCCAAAGGCTCAACACGCACAAACCACTGCAGGCACAAACGCGGCTCAACGGGAACGCCGGAGCGCTGACTCACCGCCAATGAGAGGCGATAGGGCTCTTCTTTCACCAAAAGCCCCTGTTCTATCAAATCGGCTACCACTTTCTTGCGCGCTTCAAACCTATCCATGCCTGCATAGGGGCCCGCATTCTCATTGGTGCACGCCGCCTCGTCGAAAATGGAAATCATCGACAAACCGTGCTTCAAACCAATGAGGTAGTCGACAGGGTCATGCGCAGGCGTTACCTTTACTGCTCCCGTCCCAAATTCTTTGTTCACCCATTCGGCATCCGCAATGACGGGTATTTCCCGCCCCAACAGAGGCAACAACAAAGTCTTTCCCACCCAATGTGCAAAACGTTCATCCTCAGGGTGGACGGCAACCGCAACGTCACCCAACAAAGTTTCAGGCCGCGTGGTTGCTACCACCAAGCGCTCTTCGCTGTCTTTGACGGGATAGGCAATGTGCCACAAAAAACCATCGCACTCTTCATGCTCCACTTCCAAATCCGAAAGGGCTGTGCGCAAGGAAGGATCCCAATGAATCAACTTCTGCGCGCGATAAATCAACCCCTCTTCATGCAGTCGAACAAAAGCTTCACGCACAGCAGTCGAGGAGCTTTCATCCAACGTGAAGCGCTCTCGGCTCCAATCCAAAGAAGCCCCCAACAGCTTGTGTTGCTCTGCAATGCGGTTGCCCGAAGCGTCTTTCCATTGCCACACGCGCTTGAGGAATTCTTCTCTTCCCAAGTCAAACCTGGTCAGCCCTTCGTTCTTCTTCAGTTCGCGCTCCACAACCGTCTGCGTCGCAATCCCCGCATGATCGATGCCTGGAAGCCACAACACATTGTGGCCTTTCATCCGCTTGTGGCGAACCAAAATATCCTGCAAGGTCGCCGGCAACACATGTCCAAGGTGCAAAGAGCCCGTCACATTCGGCGGAGGCAAAACAATGCAATAGGGGGGCTTGGCTGAACTCGCCTCTGCACGAAAAAACGCCTTCTCCAACCACCAGGCATACCAACGCTCTTCCACTTGGCTGGGCTCATAGGATTTTGGCAACTCAAGTCCATTCATAATATTGCCTTCTCTCAAAAGGTTCTTAACAAAACAATATAAAGAAACGGCGGCTACTTCTATATAAGTAGCCGCCTTTTTTCTCACAAACTCGACTCGAAATGGCTAGCGCCTTTCGCCTCTTTCTTTGGCTTGAATTAACCGCTCTATGTGCTCGCGAATGAGGGCTTCTGCCAACTGAGGAACCACTTCCCAAATCACCTTCTCCAGAAGCTCTTTTGAAATGGAAGGCAACAACTCCCGGAGCGCGGCCTCAGCTTGGACTGCAGGTGGGGCCTGGGGAATGGGTGTTGTACGCCCCATTAAACCAAAAGGATCTCTACGTACCACCCCACCCCCCCCAGCGGCTGGATGCGGCATGGGCGCACGCGCAGACAAAGGAGGGCGGTAGCCCGGAGAGGGGTATGAAGATGCAGCCGCCGCCGGCCTTCCCGAAGGAGGAAACAGGGAAGGAGATGCTGCAGGAGAGGGCGTACGTTGGAGCGGGACGGCTCTGGGCATGGGCGCCGCCAAAGGAACCCCAGCCCGAGGGGAAACCTGTTGCGTCAAAGGCAAGGGCCTAAGTGCAGAGGGGGAAGCATAGGGGGGAGGGGGGGGCCTTGCCGCATAGGCCGCAGGAGGAGCGGCCGCACGCGCGGGAGGAAACACGGGAGCTGGAAACCCCGGCTGAGAAGGACTGTCCACCGTAAAAGTCGTCGCTTGCAATATCGGATCTGAAGGCGCAATACCAGGTACAGGCCCCATAGAAGGCGGCGGCGCAGCAGGCGCTCCAAATAGAGGAACACCCGGCACACGCCTCGTCACACCTCCCGGAATAACAGGAGCAACTCTTGGAATCGGCTCTCTCGTGGGAGCAGGCGCCGATGCCACAGAGGCCGGTGAAGGAGAAACCGGCGAAGCAGAAAAAGCGGCCGATGGCGCCGCGGCTCTCGAAGGCGGGGGAGGCTTCAAAAAAGCTGGAAGAGGCTGTGCAGCCGCCGGCGGGGGAGCCGAAGGAGAAGAAGAGGGAGGCGGCACAAAAGTCGACGCCACAGGAGAAACCACAGGCGCAGGAGGAACCATGGGCGCCGCAGAAACCGCAGGCGCGGGGGGAACCATAGGCGCTGCAGAAACCACTGGCACAGGGGGAACCATAGGCGCTGCAGAAACCACTGGCACAGGGGGAACAACCATAGGTGCTGCAGAAACCGCAGGCACAGGGGGAACTACAGGCGCCGCATGCGCAGCAGAGGCCACAGGCTGCGGCTTTGAAGCGGCCAAAGGCACGCGCATGGGCAAAGCAGCCACCAAGGGCAAACCCAACATGCTGCATACTTTGTCGAGCAAAGCTTGGCTCTCAAAAGGTTTGGCAATATAGGCATCCGCCCCCGAGGAACGCACCTTCTCCTCGTCTATGGCCTCCTGTCCATTGAGAAGAAGCAAGACGGGAATGCGTGCCGTCTTCGGGTTTTTCTTGAGCGCTGCGCAAACCTCGAAACCATCCTTGCCAGGCATAGCTCCATCTACCAACACCATGTCTGGAGTCACCTCTTGGGTACGAGTGACGGCATCCACACCGTTGTCGACTTCAATTAAGCGGAAGTCATCGGTAGACAGCACCAAGGAAACCACCTTGCGCATCGTCAACGAGTCATCAGCAACCAGAACATTTTTCGGCATGTAGCCCTCACAACAAATGCAGCCTAAGCAGTATACTACGTACAATAGCCTTCAACAGCCCACGGGAAAAATTTTCAACCTCCACCCTCTGGCCCCTTCTCTCCTTCACCTTCCTAACCTCTCTTCCAACACCCCCCCTCCTGCAACATGTGCTGAATTCTAAGAAACATTCCTTTCCCCTTCACCTTATCTCACAAAAACGCCCCGCATGCCGCCCAAAATCGCCTCCCCCCCTTGGAGCCCCATATCCCTCCCCCTGCTCTCCCCCGCTTCACTTGAGGTATAACTTAATTTTTCCAGTAGCTTAGACTTTTATAACCCTCTGAGGCCCTTATTTTCCTTTCTTCTCCTTCGCCTTCTTCTCGGCTTCTTCTAAACTCTTCAATAAATCCGCCGCCTTCTTCGCTTCCGCACTCTTGGGGTGTACCCGTATCAACTCTTCAAGGGCCAACTTGGACTCGGCTAATTTTTTGAGCTGCCTGAAACATTCGGATGAGCGCAAATAAGTCAGCGGGGCCGAGGTCGTTTTGGGAAACTCCTGAATCACCTTTCCATATTCATAAAGCGCTTCACGGTAGTGTTGCTTCACAAAATGGGTTTCCCCGAGTTGAAAATATACCTCGCCCGCGGCACTGTCTTTGGGCCACCTGCGCAGAAACTCATTCAGCAAAGCCTGAGCCCCCTCCATGTCTTTGGCTGCAAGCGCCTCTTGGGCATATTTCAGAAAGGCCTTGGGCTCATCGGGCTTAGGTTTGGGGGGTATAGCCGGGGGGGAGGTTGAAGGAGGCGCCGCCGCTGGGCTTATAGCCTCCGTTGGGGGTACAGCAGGCACACTTTGCATTTGTATGCGAAGCGCCGCCTGTGCGGCTTCCAACTCTCGAAGCCGGTGCTCTAACAGCCCCAACTCCCCGCGTAAACTTGCTATCTCCTCTATGGAGCGTTGCATCTGCACCCCAATGTCGGCGCCGCTTTGCCTGGCCCACTGCTCCGTTTGGCCCAACGCTTTCGCTGTACGCTCTTGGTTCTCCTTCACCTCAAGGCCAAGCGACTCATTTTCCATCCTCAACTTTTGCACATGCACTTCAAGCAAATGCCCCCGCTCTGCGGGGAAGAAACAACCCGTCAACAATACAACAACACAGGAAAGACTTCGTCTCATAGCTGCATTCACAATCCTCAATAAACTGGGTTGGCATATTCCTAGAAAGCACACGCCCTGGCTTTTGTCTTGGTTTCTTAGCCTACATGGGACGCCAAGGAAAGAATCTGCCGGCGAAGGTGGAAACAAGCGTTGGGGGCAACAGGAAGCTTTAAGCCTTTTGCAAAACACCTTGCTAAAATGTTTTAGACTAAAATCAACTTGGGGCCTTGCAGGCTTTTTCGAATCAACTCAAAAGCGCCTTCAACCTCTGCTTCTGCTTCTGTAAGGCGACGAATGCAGAGCGCATGGGGTTTGGAGGGCGGGCCGCAGACGTTTTTCAAATCCTCCAACAAAGCAATGGCCGACTGAAGGACCGTATGCGAAGCTTCTTCCGCTGAAGCTTCTGCCAAGGCGCCCCCTGTTTCTTCTTTCAGCTTGGCAGAAAAACGCTGGAGTGTTGCCCGTAGTTTTTCTCCAGAAAACTCACTCAAGGGTTTTTGTAAAAATTCACTCTCCACCCTCAATATACGCAAGGGGGTATTTCCGGAAGGGTTAGGGGACAGAGGGCGTAGGGTGGACTTTTCAAAGACGCCCAAAAGCAGATCGTCATCCGGAGAAGGCCATGTATAGGGCACCACCTCTAAAAAAACATAGAGGGCCGGTATCCCCCGCTTGACAGCATCCAACTCCTCCTTCTCCAGTGGGGGAAAACCCTCAGGGGCGCCTATCAACAACAGAGGAAAAACCACCTCTCCCCAAAAATCCTCAGAGACAGGCCCCGTGGAAGCAAAACTTGCCCAAAGTTGCGCGGCAAGCTCACACGTCTGTCCATGCCTCTCCCACTGCTCACCCATGGGCTTGTGCGGCTCCATGGAGCCGAATACGGCTTGAAATTGGTTTTCCATGTGCGCCTTCAACTTCGCGGGAAAAGCGCTTCCTGTGCGGCCGAGGGCGTCTTTGAGTTCCTGCATGAGTTGGCTCGGCAGACGCTTCCATAGGGCCTGGGCCTTCTCCATGTCCAAGGCCATCAACTGGACAAAACTTGGATCAAACAAGTGCTGATAGAGTTGGGCATCCAACTTGGGCGCATCCAACAAAGGAATCCCCGAAGCCAAACGCGCAGAGCTGAGGGAGTTGCTCAAATTCCGAGTCAATGCGTCCAACTTTCCCAGGTTGGCCGAAGCCAAAGCGTCCAACACCGCCTCAAACGGAGGCAAAACAACCATCGCCTCTGCAAAGCCCAAAGACACCCCTGCCGCCGAGTCGTGGTTGGAAAACCAAAACCCCTTATGCATATGCAAAAGCTTCTCACCGAGGACAGCCGTCAACCCCAAAGCAATGAGTTGGTGCTCCGGCTTGGAAAGTTTGAATGCGCCACCCAAAACTTTAATGACGGACTTCTCAATTTCACTCCAAGAAGCATTCAAATAATCCACGTCTCTCTTTTCAGCCGTCTTCAACAAAAGCACCAACTGGGAGAGTGCGGCTTCCATATGCGGGGGTTTATCCATATCCATATCCATGGCCCCTCCATAACATGTATGTAAGGCTTGTTTGGAATTTCTCGCTGTGCAAACAAAGTTTGTCGCTTCTAAACACAGCTGTTAGAAGAAATGGAAACAATGCGTTTTCTTGCGCTGCTGTGCAGCACCCTCATCCTTGGCGCCTGCGCCTCCCTCTCGCCACGCTTCTCCCCCGCCGTCGCTACAGGGTTTGCCCGCGACGAAATGTGGAAACTGACAACCCCTGAGTCGGAAATTTATTACCCCAAAAAACATGAGGCAGAGGCCTTGCGCCTTGCCCAACAAATGCGTCAATGCCTGCTCACGCTGCGCAGCAAAACCCAGGGACACACACCCACAAAACGCATGCTGGTTTTTCTCACCTCTACCAACTTCAACAACGCCTATGTCGCAGGAGAATATGGGGGGGAGCCTCTGCATACGGTTAACCCCCTCTTCCTTACGAGTGAAACTTTTAATTGGTATAACCTGTCGGGGGGGGACATTTCAGAAGTCGCCTGCCATGAAATTTTTCACTATGTACATTTTGAGCAGACACGGGGAATTTGGAGGTGGTTTAACCTTATTTTCGGGCCGCAGGTTTCCCCTCAGGCTTCTTTGGAAAGGTGGTTTACGGAAGGGGTAGCGCAATTCTATGAGGGGCGGCTGCGCCACCCTACGGGAAGGCCCCATAGCCCCTATTACCACGCGCTCTTCCATTCGGGTATTGCTGCACGCAAAGGCAAAATTTATGAGAGCGACTTGCACCCCCAAACAAGGGACTTGCTGCCCGCTTCCGGCGCCTATCTCACCTCGCTCTTTTTTATTGAATATCTCGTTGAAACCTATGGGGAAGAAAAACTTTGGGCGTTAATCTCATTGCAGGCCGACGCCTTCTTCTTCCCCTTCGGCGTCAGCCTGCGCTTCCAAAAAGTCTATGGCAAACCCCTCGCCGCCCTCCTGGCAGAGTGGGAAATAAACCTCGCCTCTAAAACGGCTCCGCTGCTAGCCCCACCGGCCTACCAAACTACCCTTAGGGAAAATGTGGGCTATGTGGCAAGGCTGGGGGTTGCGGCCGACGGCAGCATGGCGCTGGTCGCCTCCCACCGGGAAAAAACCCCCGCCCTCCTGTTGCTGGAAAGCGACGGGCGTCTGCGCGCAAAACTGCCGCTGACACAATATGTGCCCTATCGCCAATGGGCGAGCGCGAGCGCTTCAAGCATTTCTGGCCTCTCTTTCAGCAACGACGGACGTTGGCTTTTCCTGCACAACCAGGACATCAACGACTGGGGAAATGAAGTGGGGCAACTGTGGAAGGTGGATACGCAAACGGCTAAGGTGGTGCAGGTGTGGCAAAACGCAGGAAGCCAGGGGGGCTGTCTGCACCCGGATGGGCAACGCTATGTCTGGGTGGAGATGGAGCCTGGAAAAACACGCCTGGTGGAATTTCATTTGCACACCCGACAAAAACAAACCCTGTTCGAAGAGGGCCCCGGCGTCGCCTTCGCTGCCCCAAGCTATTCTCCAGACGGCAAATACCTTGCCTTCGCGCGCTGGGAAGGCAAAGGCTGGAACATTCACCTGTGCCGCATCGGCGGTCCATGCCGACAACTCACCCATAGCTCGGCCTTCAACTATGCCCCTAAATGGGTGGATAAGGATAACCTCCTCTTTGTAGGCCAAGAGGGAAATAGCGCTCAGGCTTTTCGCCTCCACCTCCCCTCCCAAAAATATATACGCCTAACACAGGCGCCCTTCTTTGCCATGGATGCAAGCCCCTCCCAAACGCATATCGCTTTCCTTAACCGAGTAGGGTGGGGATGGAACCTGGAGCGCATCCCCCTTAACCTCCATGAGACAACACCAAAAGACGAAACACCCCCCAACGAGGCCCTCCATGAAACCCCAAACAACGAGGGACTCCAAAAGGAAGTGTTGGATGAGGCAGCCCCCAAAGACGAGGCGCAAACCAACAACACCTTGGCCCATGAAACCTTAGAAAACGAAACCTCCCAAAATGGGCAGCTGCAACAGGAAGGGCTTCAAATAGAGTCCAACCGCCCCTATTCCGGGTGGGAGGGGCTTTGGCTTCCCAAAGCACGCATCCCCTTCGTGGACATCTATTTGCCTGCAAGGTTTTGGGAGGCAAAAATCGGCTCCTCCTTCGGACTCTCCCTCTATGGGAGCGATCGCCTCAGCTTCCACAACTGGGCCGTGGACTTTCGCTTCGCTACACCCGCCAAGGCCTATAGCGCGGCACTGGCCTATCTCAATCAACAACTCGCACCGTGGACACTGTTTGCTCAACTCCAATATGACAAAACACCTTCCGTAGAATATTGGGTGGGGCAACTCGGAGGACAACGCAGCTTCTTCACCACCCCCATGCGCCTCTCCTTCCTCGCCATCGACAGAAACCTGTCGGGCCTCCACCAACGCTATCTCGGCCCCTCCTTCTCCCTCAACTATGCCGCGGGCGCCTCTACCGCTATGGGAGGCATCCAAAGCCTGTTTCAAATAGGCGCCTCGGCAAGCCTCTTCCTCAAAGGCTTGGGCAGCACGCGCAACCTCGTTGACTTGTCCGGCCACCTCGGCTTCGGCATCCCCCTGCCCTTTTCAACACGACATTCCTTCACCCTGGGCTTGAGAGGACGCTTCCTCCCCAATGCCCCTAAAGGTAGCCTACAACTGGGGGGTATGGCCTATAACCCTGTCCTCCTCCAAACCCTGGAGTCCCAATATGCCCCCTCCCCTCACCTCTTCCTCCCTACGTTTTTCGGTGAGGCCATACGCGGCTTCGAGGACTTCTCCATACGCGCCAACCATGCAGGCATTGCCAACGCCCGCTACCGCTATTCCTTCGTCATTGACAGGGGCTCCGTCTCTGTCTTCAAAATCTTCCCCTCCCTCTTCTGGCGACAAGTCGACGTGGAGCTTTTCGGCACCGCCGCTTGCAGCGACAACCCCACCCAACGCTGGCTGAAATCCGCAGGCCTCGCCGTCTTCCTGCGTACCTCCATCGCCCAAAGCGTCTCCTTCTCCCTCTATTACCAACTCTCTGTACGCTTCGACGCCGGGCTCCCTCCCCTCCACCTTATCGGCTATTCCTTGGAATAATTTGCCTCAATAAAACCCATGGCCTTGGCCCTCCCTCTGTGGAAATAATCCACCTATACTTCGAGAAAAGAAGCCCCCCCACTGACTCATTTTGCCGCTTGCATTTTCTTCGCGAGAGCGTGCTATGGTTCGTTCATGCGTGCTTTCGTCTTGAGTCTCTTTTTGCTTCTGGCCTCGTCCGCACAGGCACAACCTGAAGAGCGCCCTCGGTTGAATAACTTCTCCTATAGCGAAAATGCCCGTGCAGAAACGTCGAGAAGCGGTATCTCAAAATATAAAGAGTCTCTGGAAAAACTCTCAGAGCCTGTCCCCCTCACGGCCATTTCCTTGGGCATCGCCGTCTTGCTGTTTACATTGCCTTTCGCTGTCCATTATTTCGGCGACATGTCCAGAGAAATGCGCTCCGCCCAAACAACCAATACCCCCCCTAAAACCCTACGCCAAGCCGAAGAGAGAGCTAAAAGACACCTCCCCCCGGGAAAAAAATGAAGGGCCCCCCTCATCCTCAAAGCGGATCTTCTTCAACCATCACTTGTTTGGGCTTGTTGGCAGGAGGCAAAACAACAGGAGAGGGGGTTTCTTGTGTTGGAGCAAGCACTGCCGCCTTTTGCCCCGGAGACAAATCCTCAGCCAACTTCTGAGCAACGGTGTCCAGCACCCAATGTATGCGGGTACGGTAAAGGGTAGAATCCTTCGCCATAACGAAAGGATCTAAAACCGGTAGACTCGACGCCTCTTCCTCTGCATAAAAACTCCGCTTCCATAACACACTCCCACCCTGCAAACGAAACATACGCCCATGGCCGCTGACCCAAAAACGAAGCTTCCCCTGGGCGCTGCGAATGCCGTATTCCTCAATAACAAGCTCTACCACACTGTCTACATTGAGTGAGGCCAATGTCGGATAGTTGGGTTCCGCATCCGCTTCATCCTGAGTCAAAAAAATACCCAGGGCGCGAGCAACCTGGGAGGGGTCAGCCGCATCTCTAAATGGCGCAACCTCTCCCAAATGCAACATGGTGCGCGCACGTAAACCGTCCGACAACTCATAGTGCGGCAAACCTTTGAGCATTCGAGCAGCCATGCGCCGGTTGCCTTCGGCAGGCGCCAACTTCTTGAGGCCTTCTCTAAATGAGTTGTCGTCCGTAAAAACGGTTGCCTTCGGCCCCGCATTCTTCAATATGCGGCCCACAAAAGCAGGCTTCTGAACCGTGTTCAATGCCGCAACATCCAGCGACTTGTGAGCGCAGCCCATTCCCAATAATGCTACAGCAGCAACAAGGCAAAAATGTTTCATGCCTCGGTTTTAATCCAAGAAAATGTTCTCTGCGAGCATTGAAATGTCTTTTTGGCTAACTGAGCATTGAAATGTCTTTTGGGCTAAATGAATGTCTCAAAATCCTCGGTTTGCAAACCCAGGGACTTGAGCGAAAACTCCTCTCCCATCCCCATCCGCTCTTCCATCAGCCGGCTCAAAAGCTCCAATACTTGAGGGTGTGTGGAAATTAACGTATTGAAATCACTGACGGGAAGCTTCAGCAAAGCACATCGCTCCACCGCCACAACGCTGGCCGTGGCCGGCTTCTTCGTCAATAGGGATATTTCTCCAAACAATTCCCCTTTCTTGAGCTCCGCTATCTTTTGGCCATTTTTAATCACTTCTAGGCGGCCTACCAATATGACAAATAAACCCTCACTCATCCCGTCTTGCACCACAACCTCCGTGCCCGCCACCACATCTACCGCCTCAAAACAACGAATCAGCTTCTGGCGATCCTCCAAAGCAAAAGGCCTAAACAGTGCAGAACCGGCCATAATATTGTTGAGCAAACGTTGCCGATAAAACCGCCAAAGCGCTGTGGAAACTTGTGGGAATTTGCGAGAAAGCTCAGCCAATACCTCTGCGGAAATTTCTAAAACTTGAGTGTCCGTCTCCATGGCTTCAACAAATGCTGAACGCGGCTCCCCCGACAATAAGGCCATCTCCCCAAAAAACTCCCCCTCCTTTAAAATGGCTAATTCTACCCGCTCCCCTCCTTGTAGGCGAAATACCCGAACGGCCCCTGAACAAATAATAAAAAAAGAATTCCCTCGCTCCCCTTGCCCAATAATTCGACTCCGCGGCGCAAACCTTCGAAGCGGACATGCTTGAAACAAAGCCAACAACGCCGCTTTCGGCAACTCCGAAAACAACGGAATGTTCAGCGGTAAACCCGTCGAAGGCGTCGTGTGCTTCGCCGCTTTAAACCAAGCACTTGGATTTTCCCCTCGCTCCTCAAGGCTGGCTTTCGCCGCGTCCTCAATGGCATAAAAAGCACCGGCCATCGGACGAATGCTCGGGGGCTTCATGGCGCTGGCCCATGAAGCCTCGGATGACGGTTTTTCTAAAAACGAAGACGGCGTGCCAACGGGCGTCGCTACAGACAGGACAGCTTCTACATGGGAAGGAGGAACGACTGCTCCGGCACCCCCCCCCTGCACCTCCTCTACCCCCTCCCCCTCACACCCTTCAGCTAACGCCTCATGCCCTAAAACAATCGGCATCTCCTCCTCCCCCACAAGCTTCCCAGGAAGCGGTATGGGCGTCGGCAACAAAGACGCTTCCTGCCTCGAAAAACCACCCCTCTCGGCTGTAAGCACAGGCTTCGCTTCTAGGTTCTCGGGTGTGTATTTCGAAGGAAAAACCGAAAAATTCGAAGGCTTGGCGTCCGCCTTGCGCGCATAAAGCTCTTCCAACATGCCCTGTACGCCTATATGCTCAGGCTCTACTTCTAAAACAAGTTTGCACGCTGCTATCGCACGAGGAAAAAATCCACTGTCCGCATAGGACTCGGCCGCTTCATAATAGGCGGCTGCCGCCTTCTCCTTCTTGCGTAAACGCGACCAGGCATCGCCCAAACGAATCCACGCTTGAGAATCCTTGGGCATCTGCGCACAATAAGCTTCATACATTTCTGCGGCCTTCGCAAAGCGCCCTTTCGCAAACGCCAACGCAGCTTGCTCGCGCAAATCACTCAAATCCATGCTTCTTAACTCTCTTGCTCAAATAGGGCCAATACCTTGACGAACTCTTTTAAAATAATCCTCACTTAGGGCTTCTAATACTTCCCCCAAGTCTCCTCCTCTTAAATAACGCAAGGCCCTTGCCGCCGCTTCACGAATCTCAGGAGACTCATGAAACAATTGCTTTTCAATCTCTTCAGAAATATCCCCACCTCCCATTTCTCCCAATGCCTCCAGGGCTGCCTTCTTTTGGAGCAATACCGTCGAGTTTAGCAATATAAGCAACTTGTCTCGCGCCCCCCTCTGTTTGGCGTGTCCTAAACAACGGGCTGCCTCCATGGCTTCTTGAACACTCTTGTTCAAAAAATCCATCAATGTCTGCGCGCCCTCCTCGCTCAACTGCCGACATGACAACAGACTGAGCAAACTGGAGCTGTCTTCTGTACGCCTCCCTAGGGCCGCTATAAGCCGTTTCTCCCCTTCTATACCTTCCCGCATAAATGCCTCTGCTACAACCAGGCGGACCTCCTCGCTCCTATCGAAAAGGCCCTGCTCCGCTAGGCCCCCATGCCCTTCCCCCATCCCTGCCAATGCCGCTAAAACAACCCCTCGCAATGAAACATTCGCTATATTTATGTAACGCTTCAAATAGGGCTCCACCGCCTCAGGCTTTAAACAACTTGCCAACTTTAAAAACGCAGCCAATTGCTCCCCCTCCGCCCAACTCAACTCCTCCGCTAACTCCGGCAACAACAAGGGCCCGGAAGCTTGCTTGCCCATCTCTTTGAGCAATACGGCATTGCGCGCCTCTATCCCCTTCACCAACAACTCCTGGCGTTGCCTGCGCTCTGTGTCCCCTCCCTCCCCCTGAGGAATACGCACCCCAAAACCACCCCCCAGGGGTGACTTTATCCAACTCTCCTCCTTCTTCGCTAAAACACCTATCTGCTCTAATATAAACCTAAGCTCCTTCGCCGGCTTCTCTTGTAGCTCCCCCCGTAAATAGGCTTGCGAAAGCAACTGCGCGGCCAAAGTTGACAAAACCAAGTCAGAGGACTTCGTTAATGCCCAAACCCTGTCCGCCTCGTTGCTCCAAGCATCCGGCCAACGCATTAATACCAACAAAGCGGTTGGGGCCAAAGACGCATTGGACAGTTGCTCAAACAAAGGACGCGGCGAGCAAGGCGCCCTTTGCGCCAATGCCAAGGCCGCACGAAAACGCAGCAAACGGTTCCCCGGTTGAACGGCAAGCTCACAAATGGCTTTGTCCACTTCAGTCGATGAAGCAAAGCTTGCCAGTCCTTCCAACGCCAACAAAGCCGTCTCCTCTTCTGCCGTCGTTAACCGAATCAACAGAGGTATGGAGCTTGTTGCCTGCAAGGCAGCCACCGCAGCTATGCCGGCTCTGCGAATGTCAGCGTTGCTGCTCAATGCCAAAATCTCCAGCTCCGCCAAAGCTGCCTGCGCACCCAAATTGCCCAAACCTTCAGCCGCAGCCACCACCACCGCAGACGTCTTCTCCTTCAGCAAAGGAAGCAAGCTTTCGACGGCTTCATCGCGGCCGCTCTCTCCCAGACGAGCAATGGCACTCACCCACTCTGCATGCGAAGGCGGCGAAGCAAGCTCCCTTTGGGTTTTCTCCCACAATTCCTTGGCCTCAAAACCCACCGCCTGCTTCATGGGCGCTGCAAGGCCAGAAGCTTTCAGCGCTTGTACAATGGCATATCGCATGGGTCGACGGCTCTTGGAATAACGCAACAGCAAATATTTGCGCGCCTTCTCGCTGCTGTTGCGGCCCATGGCCAAGGCCGCAGCCACTTGGACTTCTTCATCGGCGTCCATCAACAAATCGCTCAGCAAGTCCAAAGCATATCGGTCTCGGCTTTTCCCAAGCCCTTCGGCTGCCACCCTGCGGACGCCTGGCTCCACGTCCCTGGCTGCCAAGGCCAAATACTCCAAGTCGCCGGGCGTTAGCTTCTCAATCAACCGCTTGAGGGCTGCAATGCGCGCCTCAGGGAAAGGGTTTTCCAAGCTGGCTTTCCACGCCTCCTCCTTCTCGTTGCAAGAAAGCAATAACATCGACAACACCGACAATGCATAGGTCCATCGCATGAAAACCCATATATCACTTGCCAACAGAAAAGCCCGCCGCACGGACTGGCAAACCCACCACCAAGGGAGGTTGGCAAGTGCCCGAAGCAACCGCTTTCAACAACACACATTCTTCTTCCGTCAATGCCCGCATCTGTCCAGGGTACATTTTTAGGACGGAAATGCCCGCTTGCGCTGGGCGAAACAGGCTTAAAACAGGGTGGCCTATGGCTTCAAACATACGTTTAACGAGGTGGTAGCGCCCTTCGGTTACGGTTAATACCACCCAACTGTTGGCCTTTAAAATACGGTAGGGCTTGGCGCTTAAGGCCACCGCCGGCTTCCCATCGCTGAGCACCACCCCCTCGCAAAGCCGTCGCAAAGCCGCAGGGGAGGGCTTGCCGCGGACTTTGGCCACATAGCTGCGTGGAATTTTAAAACGCGGCCTCAACAAACGGTTGACCAAGTCGCCATCGTCCGTCAACAACAAGGCGCCTTCGGTGTCATAGTCCAAACGGCCTACCGGGTAGATGCGCCCATGCTCTTTGCTCAGCCAATCCCCTATACAGGGGCGGCCTTGGGGGTCTGCTAGGGTAGTCACTACCCCAGGGGGTTTATAAAATATAAAATATCGCTGCTGTAACGCTAAACTTAATTTATGGCCGTCTATACATATCTCATCCCTCCCCGCATCTACCACACTGCCTAACTGACATACCGTCTGGCCGTTCACTTGGACTCTCCCGGCCAACATCAGTTGCTCGGCCTTGCGCCGTGAGGCTACCCCGGCCCTCGCCAGGTATTTGTGCAAACGCTCCATACTCTTTTGCCTATAGAGAGCGTCCACCATCTAGCACGAGAATTTGCCCCGTCATGGAATTATTCGAGAGCAAAAAAAACATCGCCTCCACCAAACTCTGGGGCGATACCTTCTCCTTCATCGGAATTTTGGAAACCAGCCGCGCCGTGGCCTTGGCGGAAAGGCCCTTTGAAGGCAATACCAGCCCCGGCGCTATGGCGTTGACGCGCAGCCTGGGCGCCAACTCCTTGGCCAAAGAGCGGCACAACTGCGCCAGCGCGGCCTTCGTCATCGCATAGGCCGCATAGCCGCCCCATGTCTGCTCTAGCCCCGCTATGTCCAATATGTGGAGTATGTGGCCCCCACCCCTCCTCCCCATGGGCCCCGCTAACTGCTGGCTTAACAAAAAGGCTGCCCTTACGTTTATCTTCCATAACCTGTCCAAACACCCTGCCGAGGTTTTGGAAAATATGGCCCCCTCCATTATCCCCGCATTGTGCACCAAAATATGCGGTACCCCCATATGCCTGCATACTTCTTCCCCAAGCCTTTGCGGCCCCCCCTCCTCCTCAAAGTCCGCAACAAAAACCTCCGCCCTCACCCCCTGACGCCTTAACCGCCCAGCCAAAGCATGGGCCCCCCTCGTGGAACGGTTACAGTGTAGGGCTACGTCTATCCCCGCCTCCCCTAGCGCCCTCGCTAAATGGGCCCCTATCCGCGTGCCTGCTCCACTTATCAACGCCAGCTGCCTGGAGGTTTTGCCAAGTCGTGGTTTCATCTTCCTGCCTCTCTCGTTATAAGCACTAACATGTCATCGGTGTTTGAAGAGCTCTTTCAGCAAGCGCGGCAATCCGTTCCCCTCATTCACGCCTCTGAATTGTTCAGCCAACTCTCTCAAAAAAACCCCGAAGTTCAACTGATCGATCTCCGAGAAGCCAACGAATACCACAGAGGCAAAATCGCAGGCGCCATTATGCTCCCACGCAGCCGCTTGGAAATACGCATTGAGGCCCTGGTCAAACCTGAAGACACTCTGGTCCTCTATTGCTCGGGCGAAGTGCGCTCCATCCTCGCAGCCCAAGTCCTCCATGACATGGGCTTTCACAATGTCTCCGCCCTCAGGGGCGGTTTGACTCAGTGGGTAGCCCAAGGCTATCCCTGTGAGCCTTGCTTGAGTGAGCAATACCTGGAGCGCTTCGAAAAACACGTCAAACTCCCTGAAGTAGGCATCCAGGGCCAAGCCTTGCTCAAAAACGCACGTGTGCTCATCGTCGGCTTGGGCGGCCTGGGCTCCCCCGTCGCACTCTATCTGGCGGCCGCAGGCATCGGAGAATTGGGGCTGATGGATGCGGATGTTGTGCACCTCTCTAACTTGCCCCGACAAATCCTCCACAGTACCCCCAGCCTTAACCTCCCCAAAACATGGAGCGGAGCTTATAGGCTTCAAACACTGTGCTCGGACTTGCACCTCAAAGTCTTTAATGAGCGCCTTCACTCCGGAAATGCTGCCCCCCTCATCGAAAATTTCGACGTCGTCGTCGATGCTTCCGACAACTTGGAAACTCGCGAAATCATCAATACCGCCTGCGTGTCTACGCATACCCCTTGGGTTTATGGCTCTGTCTCCGGCTTCGAAGGCCAAGTCACCCTCCTCAATGCTCCCAATGGCCCCTGCTATCGCTGCCTGTGGCCTAACCCCCCTGAAAACCTCACCACCTCCGGCCCCCTGAATACCGCCGCGGGAATTGTCGGCCTCTTGCAGGCCAATGAAGTCCTCAAAGTGCTGCTCGCTCATGGAGAGCTTCTGTCCGGTCGCTTGCTCCTTTGGAATTCCTCGGAAAGCCGCTTGCGCGAAATCCTGTTCTCTAAAAAAGCCGATTGCCCCGCCTGCGGCTTGGGCACTTAAAATGCTTTAGCGCGACTTTAACAGAAAGTCCGAAAGGTCTACCGTCACTTGCGTCATCTTCTTCCCAGCTTTCACTTCTGCCTTGAAAGCTACCGGCTCCTTCAAGGCCTTACCCCGTAACTCAAGCTCATATGCCCCTTCATAAAGCGGAATGGGTAAACCTACCATCCCCAAAGCTTTGCCTGTACCTTTGCGAAATACTTCCATCCCTTCCATACGCTCAGGGTGGGTGAGAATTTTTAGCCGCCCCTCCTCAAACTTCTTCTCAAACTCAAAAACCTCCCCCTCGGCCAACAGGGGTAGGGTTGTTTCATAGTGTATGTTGCTCGCCTCGTTCAGCAACAACAGCTTCTCTCCTGCCACAACCCCAGGACGCCTCTCCAGGGGCGTCGCCCCCATATAAACCCGCTTCCCCCTCTCCCCTCGCAAAACATAAACCTGCGTGGGCGGGGTGGTTGAAATGCTCAAATAAAGAGGCGCGCCAGGAGGCAATGCTTCCGGGGGGGCCCCAAAAATAAACCCTAATACCACCATCAACACCAACAACCCTATAATACCTCCCCCTACCCAAAGCTTCGAAGAAAGACGCATGCCTCTCCAAAACCTTAAAAATATGGGTACCCCCCCCCCCAGCTTTGAAGCCATAGGCATGCCCTTCTTGTTCACCCCCAACGCACGCCCTTCCCTGCTCGAAACAACCCTGTCTTCTATGGGCGTCACCTCGTGGGCCAGTGAGCCTATGGCTTCCTTCTTCTGTTCCTTCCCTCGTATCCGTACGCTCTTCGAGCGCAGAGTTTCAGACACCCCCACCTGCTGCAAGGCGCCAGCCTCCATGTCCTCTGTCTGCTCACGCAATCTGCCATTCCCTGAACGGGCAGAAGCGGTTCTGGAAAGGGCGCCTGCCTTTTGTCCCTGCCCTTGAGAAAGGTTGGCCCCCAGCAAAGCCTTCTCTTCCAACCACTCCGGAAACAGTTCCGTCAACAAATCCGCAATCTGCAAGGAGGTCACCAAAAGGCCATTCCCAACAAGGTATTCTTCAATGGCCATTTGGAAAGCACTGGCGTCTGCATAGCGGTCATCAGCTTTTTTGGCCAAAGCATTCATGACGAGGGTGTCCAACTGCCGACTGACATTGGCCACTTCCGAAGGCTTGAGTATCTCCGCCCGCGTCGCAGCCTGCCAAGTCGCCAAATCGCTGTCTCGCTTCAGCGGACGTATGGCTGTCAACAACTCATATAAAACCAACCCTAAAGAAAAAATGTCCGCGCGCGCATCCAATGCATGGCCTGCAGCTTGCTCCGGCGACATATAAGCAAACTTCCCCTTCACCATGCCCGTCTGCGTCCCCGTGGACTGGTTGGCCGCCTTCGCTATGCCAAAATCAACCAGCTTGACGGAGCCGTTAAAGCTCACCAATATGTTCTGCGCGGAAATGTCGCGGTGCACAAGCCCCAATGGACGCCCCTGCGCATCCTCCCGAGTATGCGCATAATAAAGGCCGGCACATGCGTCGGCAACCATCCGCAATGCCACCCCAGGCGTCACCCAACGCTCCATCTCCAAAGAACGATGCATGACTCGGCCCAAGTCGCGGCCGTGTATGTATTCCATGGCCAAAAAATATTCGCCGTCACGCTCCCCTAAGTCGTTAATGTGGACTATGTTATGGTGCGACAACTGCGAGGCTACACGCGCTTCATTCAAAAACATCGAAACAAATGTCGGGTTTTGCGCAAAGGCCGGCAAAATGCGCTTCACCACCACTTTCCGCGAAAATCCCTCAATCCCCTCCTGCTCCGCAAGCCAAACCTCGGCCATGCCTCCCGTTGCGATTTTTTGTATAAGACGATAGTTGCCAAATTTCACGGTGCTCTCTGAGTCAAACGCCTTCTCCCTATAACACAACCTAAGCCCAATATTTGACGGCAATACCTACTTTTTATTCGACTGGAAATAGCTTAGGCCCGCCTCAGTTTGTATGGAAATAACTTGCCTAACCAGCCCCTATGGCCAATACCCCGCTGAGCATAAACCCCCTATGGCCCTCAAACCTCCCCCTACCCCCCCTCAAAAACCGGCCCCCACATACCCCCCCGCCGCCTGCGAATCCCCAGAAGGCATGCTGCTGTCCCTCCTCATCCAACCCCGCGCCTCGCGTAATGCCTTCGTCGGTATCCATAACGCTCAAATTAAAATCAGCCTCACCTCACCCCCCGTCGATAACCAGGCCAATGAGGCCCTCTGCCTATGGCTCGCCCAAGCCTTCGGACTTCGCAAAACCGATGTCCATCTGCTCTCAGGCCATGCTTCTCGGCATAAAAAAGTGCTGCTGCGCGGCCCCTTCCCTCTGCTGGCCCAGCGCTTGGACAGCCTGCTCTCAGGAAAGCTTGCGCCAAACTTCCGCCTTTAGCCAGGAGGGCTGCCGACAGTCCATGTCCGCCCCCAGACGCTCCTCACAATAGCCCTGTCCGCTAAAACCCTCGCCTAGCCACTTGGAAAATACCCCAGGCCCTACAAACCGCGCATTGCACATCGCCAACAGTACCCCCCCCGGCTCCAACAACGCTGCACATAGGCTCACCAACTGCCTATAGTCGTCCGCTATGCGAAGCCGACGCTTGCCTACACTCGAAAAAGAGGGGGGGTCCAAAACAATTAACTCAAAACGCCGCCCCCCCCCGGCAAGCCTGCGCAAAGCAGAAAATACTTCGGCCGCCCAAAACTCCCCCGGAAGAGGCTCTATGCCATTGTGCCGGAGGTTTTGCTTGCCCCACTCTAAACAGTGCTTGGAAATGTCTATGTTCACCACCTCTATGGCGCCCCCCCTACGCGCCGCTAAACCAAAACCACAGGTGTAGGCAAATAGGTTTAATACCCGCTTGTGCATAGCGTGGGTACGTATAAAACGCCGGGCCTTACGCGCATCCACATAAAGCCCTACGGATAGGCCGTTGCCTGGACGTATTTCAAAGCTAAGCCCCTCCTCTTCTACCCTAAATGCCTCGCTATAACCCCCCCAGGCAGGGGAGGAAGGCGCCAACTCGGACAACTGCGTATTCGCCAGCACACGGGCCTCTTTGGGGCGGCGCTTCTCCCATATGGCCTCCAAGGGGAACAGCGCCTGCATGGCCCCCCACAGGGCTTCCTTGTCGGCCTGCACCCATGGCGAAAAAAAACTGGCTACCGCTACCCTACCGTATACCTCCACCACCAGGTCCTCTATTTCACCATCCACCCAACGCCAAACCTCCGTCGTCGACAGCAAAACACGCCGCCGCTCAAGGCATTCACGGAGTACCTGCTGAAAACCCGAAGGCCTCTCCGAAACAGGGGGGGGGGAGGGAAAAGGCATGCCTGCTTTTTTTAGGTATAGAAAAAACCCACCCTCGCAACCATGGAAGATGGGTTTGGGAGGCACATGTCCATCAAGGGTTTAGCCATTCGGACTGTTGTTTTCGCCAAAGTTACTCATGTCCTTGTTCTCCAAAGCCTTCCCGGATTTGATGGCACGTTGCTTAACGGCCATGTCGCCCGACAGCGAGTCGGTAGCCATACCGAAGAGGTTGCGGATGTTGTTGCCAAACAAGGAGATGACACCAATGGCAGCAATCGCAATCAGCGCAACAATAATAATATATTCGGTCATACCTTGCCCGCGGCGGAATTTTCGGCCCTTTTGAATTTTCTTCACGTTCTTTCCCTTCTTTCTCTTGCTTCTTCAATGAAAGCGTTGCTGTTGTCCCACATCCCCTCTTCTAGCCCCCTAAAAAGCCGAGGTATATACGTCATAAGGAGGATGTGCAATTGCCCATGGGGGGGCTCTAGCCAGGCATCTGCGCTTCTTTGCGAAGCAGCAATACAAAGTTTTCAAAACTCATGGACTTCAAGTCCTCCCCACCGTGGCGGCGAGGGGCAACAGAATGGCTTTGCGCTTCCTTGTCCCCAACGACGAGAGCCAACGGAATTTTCTGCAACTGCGCGTCGCGAATTTTGGCGTTGAGCGTCATGCTGCGCTCGTCTACCTCTATGCGAAACCCCTCCGCTGCCAACTGCTCGCGAAGAGAATGCGCATAGGGCAAATGTCGGTCGGCTACGGTTACAAATACGGCCTGTACGGGCGCCAGCCACAGCGGGAAAGCTCCCGCATAGTGCTCCACCAAAATGGCGACAAAACGCTCAAAGGAGCCAAAAACAGCACGGTGCAAAACCACAGGGCGGTGCTCGCTGTTGTCTTCACCTACAAAGCTTAAGTCGAAACGCTCCGCCGCTGCATAGTCCAGTTGCAAAGTCCCCAACTGCCACTTGCGGCCAATGGCATCCGAAACATCAAAGTCCAACTTCGGCCCATAAAAGGCCCCGTCGCCCTCCTTGAGGGTATAGGAAAGCCCTAAACCCTCTAGGGCATCCCTTAGGCCTGCTTCCGCCCTATCCCACATCCCCTCGTCCCCTAAACGTTGAGCGGGCCTTGTCGCAAACTTAGCTTCATAGCTTAAGCCAAAGGCACGGTAGGCTTTGTCCAGCAGCTGTACAAAGCCTTTGACTTCGCTTATCAGCTGGCTTTGCGCCAAATAAATGTGCGCATCGTCCTGACAAAATTGGCGTACGCGCGTTAACCCCCCCAAGGCCCCCGTGGGCTCGTTGCGGTGCAACACGTCCTGCGTCCACAGCCGCATCGGCAACTCGCGGTAGCTTCGGCGCTTAAACCCGAAAAACAAGTGGTGCGAAGGACAATTCATCGGTTTGAGCGACAGACTGTGCTCTCCCGTCTCATCGTCCATAACAAGAAACATGTTCTCCCGGTATTTCCCCCAGTGCCCGGACTGCTCCCACAAACTCTTGTGAAACAGCAGCGGGGTTTTCACTTCTACATAACCGGCTTCGCGCACCAGCTTGCGCATAAAATGGCTGAGGGTGTTATAAAGCGTCGTCCCCTTCGCGGACCAGAAGGCAGCCCCCGGGGCTGTGGCGTGGAAATGGAATAAGTCGAGCTCCTTGCCCAGCCTGCGGTGGTCTCTCTTCTTGGCTTCCTCCTGCTGTTTCAGCCAAGCCTCCAAGGCCTTCTTCTCAAAAAACGACGTCCCATAAATGCGCTGCAACATGGGCTTGCTGGAGTCCCCGCGCCAATAGGCCCCTGAAGAGCTTAAAATTTTAATAACCCCTACCTTCGCCGTCGAAGGCCCATGGGGGCCTAAACAAAAATCTACCCATTCCCCATGGCGGTAGAGGGTTAATTCCTTAGCCCCCTTGGCTACAATATCGTGGATAATTTCTAGCTTAAACGTTTCCTTCTTGCTTTCAAACAAAGCCAGGGCTTCTTCAACACTCACTTGCCGGCATATAAAAGGCTGCTTCTCGGCAACAATCTCATTCGCCTTCGCCTCAATCTGCTCCAACTCTTCCGGAGAAAAGGGCTTGTCACGGAAAAAGTCATAATAGAAACCCTCCTCAATGGGGGGCCCCAGCGTCACTTGCGTCCCAGGAAACAAACGCTGCACAGCATCCGCGACAATGTGGGCCGCATCATGGCGGGCCACTTCCAAAGCTTCGGGCGTCTTGTCCGTGAAAACACCCAGTTGCCCGTCTTCTTCGAGTTTGAAAGACAAATCCACGTCCTTGCCGTTATAACGTGCAAACACAGCCGCTTTGGCCAGGCCAGGGCCTATGTGGGTTTGAATAAACTCGAAAATGGAGGCCCCACGCGCTATGTGTTTTTGGCTTCCATCCAAAAGTGTCACAACAACCATATGCAGACTCTATTGAGCAAAGGACAAAATAAAAGCGGCAAAGCCAGAATTTTGCCGCCGGACCAAACAAAGAGCAATGGGTCCTGGTGGTTTCGAACCACCGACCTCTACCGTGTCAAGGTAGCGCTCTACCCCTGAGCTAAGGACCCCATAAAACGCCGCGCAGCTAAACCCCAAACGCCTACGCTGTCAAGTCCCTTCCATGAGTCAACTGCCCAAAAACGCCAGCTTCCATGAACAAGTCCAGGCCCTCTTCTGTTTTTTGCGCGGCCACGGGGCCGCTCTCTCGCCTTTGGATGCAGAATTGTTGGAGCTTTGGGCTTCAACCCAAGTCCCCTTCGAGGTGGTTGCGCGTGGCATGCGGCGCTGCTTTGAGTCGCGCCTCACAGGACTCAAACAAGATGAAACCCTCTCCTTGCCTTCACTTCGCACATGCCGCCGCCATGTCGAAAGTGAAATTGCCCGCTATTTGCGCATTCACACACAGCCTGTCCCTTCAACCCATACCGAAACCACCGATGAAAACGCAGAGGCCTATGCGCAAACAAGACACCAACGCCTGAAAAAACAACTCCTAAGCTTTGCCAAAAAACACCCCTGGGCCCCAAAAACAACTTCCAGGCTCCTTGAACACCTTGGAAAACCCGCCGACATTCACCAGGCCATGCACCAAGAAATATTGGCCATTTTTGTCCTCGCCCACGCACTTCCCCAAGAGGAGAAGAAAAAACTCTTGGAAGAAACACGACAGCTTGCCAAAACGCGAGAAGCCTTGTCCTTGGAGGCAGCCAAAGAGCAATGGCGCTTTTTTTTGGCATTCGTCTTCAAACAACGTTTTGGAATCCGCAACTGGGGCTGAAGACATGCCGGATATGCAGTGCCATACTCAGGGGTTTTCTGTTGACAAGGAGGCGGATCTCCTTCGCCTCAAAGAGGCCATTGAGCAATGTCAACATTGCAGAGGCTCCGGTTTGTTGCTCACCCAACAAAAACTCCATGGACGCGTCTATGAGGAAGCCAGGCCCTGCAAAAAACGCCAACTGCTGCACAGGGCTTCGCTGCTGGCCGCAGCCAAAATTCCCCCCCTGTTTCAAAACGTCTCCTTTGGCGACTATAGGCCCAAAAACGATGAGCAAAGCCGCGCCTTGGAAATGGCGAAAATGTATGCCTCCCAGCCCCCTGTCCCACGCGGGTTTTTGCTGTCTGGGCCCGTCGGGACTGGCAAAACACACCTGTTGGCGGCCAGCCTGCGACAGCTCATTCTAGAGTTTGGCGTGAGGGCTTCTTATATTGAAATTTCTTTGCTCTATGCCGCCATCCGCCGCGGCTTCCAAGAAGGAAAAAGCGGCGGGGAAATTATTAACCCCCTCGCCCAGGCAGACTTGCTCGCCATCGACGAGTTGGGCAAAGGCCGACTCAGCCCTTTTGAGCTTGAAACCTTGGATGAGCTGATTTCACGTCGCTATAACGAGAAAAAACCCACCTTGTTTGCAACCAACTATTCTCTGGGCACCCTGGCCCCCCCACAAAAGCCCGCCAACTATGTTTCCAGCAGCGAGCTTTGGGAAAAAGGCAAAGAGCCCCACTTGCTGGTTGAGCGCATTGGCGAACGCATCTTCAGCCGCATCTGCCATGTTTGCGATTGGGTCGAATTCCCCTCTGCAACCCCTGATCAACGCAAAGCCAGCAAACGCCGAATTTGAGAAAATACCCTATTCAACCCGCACGAGGACAGCCCACCATTGCGAAGCTCACCTCATGACGGGGCACCCCCATGCCCCCTCAGGCGCCCGTTGAAAAACCAACCAAGTCCCGAAGCTTGGAAAGGTTGATGGGCTTTGAGAGTATTAATGCAATGCCTCGGCGCATGCTCTTCTCCGAAAGCTCTTCCGATGGATAGGCTGTCACCATAATAATCGGCAAATCCTTCATGCGCTCAATGGCGTGGATTTTTTCGGCAAAAGAAATCCCATCGATGTGCGGCATCATCAAATCCGTAATCACCAGCTGAAAGTCGTTCGCAAGCAACTGCTTCATCCCTTCAACCGGATCAAACGCCGCTACGACTGTATAGCCGTGTTTGCTTAAATAGCTTGAAATCAACAGAGCTTGCGCTTGATCATCATCGACAACAAGTATTTTGGCCATGGGCTTTTCCACTCCATGCGCTCTAGCCCAAAACAAGGAGATTGACAATTCATTGAATCCATCACCTCGCCCATTTGTAGCCCGCCAATAGCCTGGCGGTGGCCCTTCAATAACAAAATAAACGGACGCCTAACCCTGCCCCCCTACGCCCCTAAAACCTTCTTTCTAAAACCACGGCTCCTTTGTAAAAAGTCAATAATTTCATTTTAAAAATCAACTTGTTAGATATATTACCGTGGCGAAATCCTTGCAAAATCTTTAAACTTGGAGGCTGTGAAGGAACTTTATAAAGAGATTGAGCAACGCAACGAGGAACTCAAACAGCTGCAAGAGCGTCAGCCTGAACAAGCTCGCACATTCATGGAACGCTTGCGGCTCTCGTGGATTTATCACGACAGCGCCATCGACGGGATTGTCTATTCACCCGCAGAATTGGAAGCCGCTGCCAAAACCAACAGCGCTTCCCCCTATGAAGCGACGATGATTGCGGCCATTCTGGGCATTCGCAACCACATGGCCTGCATTGACTTCATCTGCCAGGAAGCCAAAACAACGCCTGCAAAACCCAGCGCCTCTGTTCATTTGCCCCTCATCCGACACATCCACGACTTGTTGTCCGGCAATACACCGCAGGCGCAAGCTGCTCGCATCGCAACCGAACGCAGAGAACGTAAGGAGCGCGAATCTTCAAAAGACAAAGCCGGGTTCCGCAGAGACATGCCTTTGCACCGCACCTATTCCCACGAAATTTCCCAGCCTTCTAAAATTTCAGCACGCCTCGAAAAGCTCGTCGAATATGCGGCAGAACGCGAGTTTGTCGACTTGCACCCCATCGCTCAATCCGCGCAACTCCAATTCCAACTCATCCAAATCTTCCCCTTCACCGAATACTCCGGCTCCGTCGGTAGAATGCTCTCCAACCTCATCCTTCTGCGTGCAGGCATATTCCCGGCCATCATCCATACCACGGATCGCCAAAAATATTATGAGGCCTTCAGAGGAACTGTTTCCAACCTGCGCGGACTGCTTGTCGACGCCATTAGCAATGGCCAGAAAAGCGCACTTAAGTTTTTCTCCTAGCCCTTCACCAATACAAGGTTCTCCACCATCGACGCCAACCCAAGGTGCGTGCCAATGTTGGGGTCCAAATGCGGCGTCAATGCTTCGGCGTATTCTTTGGCCGAAGCAAAACGGTTCTCCATTCGAGCAGAAAAAGCCTTGTCTATAATGTCTGACAAAGCCTTCGGAAGCTCAGGACGAATGCTGCATATCCCCTCATAACGAATGTTGCGGATGGATTGAAAAACTTGCTTGGTGTCCTTGCCCCCAAATGGCCGACGTAAGGTTAACAGTTGATAGAAAGCTACTGTCATCGCCCATAAATCCACCGCGGGGGAAATTTGTCCGCGCAAAGCCTCCGGAGACAAATAAAAAGGCTTGCCGAGAATTTCACTGCTCGCACCATCCAACAAAACCCGCGCTACACCAAAATCCCCCAGCTTTAAATCCCCTGTCCTCGAAACAAAAAAATTCGAAGGCGAAACATCACAATGCACTATCCCCAAGGGCTTCCCCGTCGGACCACATGCATTGTGCGCATAGTCCAAGGCCAACAAAAGCTCCCTCACAAGACATACTGCAAAGTCCACAGGCCAATGTACATTCAATACTCGACACGCTTTGAGTATCTGCCCTACGTCACAACCGTCTACCAACTCCATCACTAGGAAAAAGGACTCCCCTAAACTCCCTACTTCATAAAGCTTCACAATGCTGGGGTGATCTAAAAACCGCGCCAAATCCGCTTCCCCAGCAAAAAATGTCAGCTGCGTAAAGTCCGACTCCAACTCGGGCAACAGACGCTTAATCGCCAATTCTTGCCCCGTACGCGCCCCACTCAGCGCACGCGCTCGGTAGACCTCGGCCATCCCTCCCCGCCCTAGGAGGCTGAGTATTTCATAGTTGCCAATTCGCGTACCTTTGGGCACTCTCTCCGGCAATATTTTTCCTGCGGACATGAAACCTCTCTTGATCTCTTGATTGTCGGTTCCTATGATAGATGTAAAGAGGAATTTTAGAGCTGTTCCCTGCTGGGTGCGTGATGTGCAGTGTGTCTTTGAACCGATATGTATAAAATGGAAACTGTTCTCGGTGTCGTGTGCAAGCCTTCAGCTGTATCAGTGGGAAGCCTAAAGCATCGGAATTCAAGTTTCCCCATTGAACTCTCGTGGGTTCAATGAACACTTCACACACGGCCTTCAGCGGGGAGCTTTCTTCTTCCTCCCCTAAAAAAGCCCTCCGCCTCCTCTGCCTAAACCAACGCAAAACCCTCCCCCCTGAGCAAATTGCCAACAAAGGACTCCTCCTCTTCGCCCAACTCCTCAACCTACCCCACTGGCACAGCGCCCGCTGCGTCGCCCTCTATGCCGCCCAACCCTTTGAAGTGCCTACTTCTAAACTGTTTGAAACACTTTGGGGCATACATAAACATACTTGCTTCCCTGCCCCTGGCCTTCATGCCCCCTCCCTCGCCCTCGTCTCCTCCTTGGAGGACTTGGCCCCAGGCCCCTATGGCATCCTCTTCCCTAAACCCCACTGCCCCCCTGTGGCTATGGCCAATGTGGAGCTGATTCTCGTGCCAGGCCTCGCCTTTGCCAAAAACGGCGCACGCCTCGGAAGAGGCGGGGGGTTTTATGACAAACTCCTGGCTGCCCCCGAAATGAAAGCCCTTCGCGTGGGGCTGTGCTTTGAAGAATACCTCGTAGAAAATTTGCCCGAAGAGGCACATGACGTGCGCATGCACTGGGTGGTTACCGACAAACAATGCCTTCGCTGCCTGCCGACACCACCTTAAAGCCCTAAGCAAACAGCTGCTCTAGTCTGAAAGACATACGCCGGCTTGCAGCGCATAGGCTCAAACCATTTCAAAATTGCGGAGGGCAATAATGCCGGGGTGCAGCTTGACGTCGCGCCCAGAATGGCCCGTGTCCAGCCAAAAGGCCACAGCGTCGGGAAATTGCCCGGCATAGTCGTTAATGTGGGTGGGCTCATTGTCAAATACGGCAATCAACTCGCCCAACGAAGGAATGCGGTTGTGCGCCTGGCGCTTGAAAGCATCATCGTCTCTCTGCGCCAAAGGCTTCATCAACAAATGGACGCGCCCCCCCGGCGTGGGCATGCCGTGCTTCCTCAAACAGGCAATGGTGCCCTCTTCCATGTCCTCAGGACGCCCCGTAATGAAAACCAGTTGCGCGCCCGTCTTGAGACAAGCATCCAAATATTCTTTGGCGCCCGCTATGGGCAGGTCTTCCACACAATAAGCACTGGTGAAAAAACGCTCCTGCCAAAACCGCCTCACTTCAGCAAGGCAAACCAACAACTCGTCTTGGCTTAGCCCACAACGTAGTAAAGCACCCTCTAAGTCCCACCCTGAAATAAAATATTCCGGCTTGCACCCCTGCAAAAGAGACAGGCCCTTGGCCTTGCCAAAGTCCCTTACAATTCTCGCCTGGCGCGGCCTGTTGTCCAATAGGGTGGAGTCTAAGTCAAAAGCCAATACCCCTTCCGGCCCCCACCTCCTCGCAGCTTCTAAAGTCTTTTGCAAAGCTACACTGGGTGACAAAAATACATCGTCACGAGCGGTCATCATATCCGACATTATGGCACCAAGCGACGAGGAGGAAAATGAATCTTTCCAACTCTTGCCTTCAAAAATTCACGCCTGCGTAAACAATGGACTGGCTAAAAAACGGTGCAGCACAATCTCTGTCTTCGCATCCTGTATCTCACCGCAGGCTATCGCTTGCTTGAGTTCGTCTATGGAGCGCCAACGCAATTTTCCCCCCTCCTCCATCGGACTCCCATCCCCACGGGGCTCACCCTGTGCTTTGCCCGTCGCATCCACCACCGTCATGAAAATCTTCTCTGACAAAATACCGGGGGCTACAAATACGGGAGCGCCCAACACCACCACTGAGTCCGGCTCCACCACTATCCCCGCCTCCTCCTCTGTTTCCTTAGCCGCCCGCCTTAATAATCCCGCCTCCCCTATGTCCTCGGGCTCTAACAAACCGGCTACCACTTCCTCGCAAAACAAATATTCACGCCCGTCCGGTATCACCGGCGCCTTGTCCTTCCTAAAATAGGCCGCCGGCCTCAACGCCTGGCGCGTCAATATCTCCACCTCCCCCAAGGGCCCCTTGCGGTATATCAGGACGGCTACCGCATCCAAACGGGGTCGGTCTACCAAGTCCACCCTGTAGGCCGCAGACGTGCTGCCATCCCCTCGACGGTTCTTCGCCCAAAATCGGCGGACTTGTAAAAACCCTTCGTCACAGCGCGCTGTGCTCGAAAAATCCTCGACAACTTCAATGGCTTCTATTTGAGCGCAACCCATATTCACCCCTCAAACAAAATTCCTTCTCTCACTCTAGGCGCATCTGAAATATACAATCCACCTGAATACTCAAAACAAAGTTTAAAAAAATCTACCAATACCCTTGAAAATTTCCAAAGCAAATGAGAGAAAGCCTGGACATTTCGGCGCCATAGCCAAGTGGTAAGGCAGAGGTCTGCAAAACCTTTATTCCCCGGTTCGAATCCGGGTGGCGCCTTTTCGTTTCTTTTTCGCAAAAACGCTTTTTCAAGCCTCCTTCCCCCTCTTCTTGCACTACACTTAAGGCATGAGCGGGCGCCCCTCTAAACAACCCAAAAGCCCCCCCCTACGCTGGGGACTTTCTCTCCTCGTGGCCATCGCTTGCCACGCGCTGCTGCTCGCTTTGCTCTCCCTCGCCGCCTCCCTCTCCCCTGCCTCCCCCAGGCTTGCTTCTTCCTCTGCCCCCCCTAAACCCTTCGGCTACCTCCCCCTCTCTGAAGAAAGTTGGCAAAAAAATCGAGGGGACGCCCCCCCTTCACCTGCTCCCCCCTCCCCTAAGGCTTTGGCTAAAAAGGCCCCCCCACCTGCGCCTCAGCCTGAAAAACCCTTCCCCAATCAACAACTCGTCGACGTCGCCCCGGGAAATCGCCAAATCGACGAAAAGGCCCAATACCTCGCGCAAACCAACAACAAAGTCGAAAAACAAACCCGCGCTAAAAATACGACAGCCCACTATAAAAACGCAGCACCTAAAACAACCTCTGCCCAGGAGCACCCCATACACGGCGAGGGGGAGCGCCTGCAACTCCCAGGCAATGGGGGCTTGGCTATGGACGATAGGCCCCTGGCCAAAGGCGCTGCTGCACGCGCAGCCCTCGAAATCCCCACCATCGCCCACCAGTCTGCCCTTGAGGTTAAACCCAATCCCCTCACCCTGGGGGCCCCCCTCCCCTCACGTAAAGAGCGTGAGGCACAGCAGGGCAACTCCGACAGGCTTGCCCTGGGCCAATACCTGGGCCGCCCCTCCCCCATGGAGGGCTCGCTGGGACGTATCGGAAGCCAAACCGGATTGCTCCTCGTCCCCTCCTATGCCGCTTTGGACAAAATCTCCGGCGCAGCCCCGAACGATCATCTCCCCGAAGTCGAAGAGGGAGAGGGGACTTTTCTCTCCACCAAGGAGTGGAAATATGCCTCCTTCTTTAACCGCCTTAAACAAAGCGTGGGCCAACATTGGAACCCCAACGCGGTTTTGCTGGCGCGCGACGCCAACGGACAAATTTATGGGAGCCAGGACAGGTATACGCTGCTGGCGGTTACGCTGCATAAAAGCGGCCGCATCAGCGACATAAAGGTGGCCAAAAGCAGTGGCCTTGGCTTCCTGGACGAAGAGGCCGTCGCCGCGTTTATGCGCGCCTCCCCCTTTGTTAACCCCCCCCCCAATATGTTTAACAATGCGGAGGACATTCAATTCTCCTTCGGCTTCTATCTCGAAATTTCCCGGGGGGGGCTCTCGGGGTTTATGCGGAGAACACGTTAGAGCGGTTTTGGTTTAGTCGTGTATTTGTGCCCAGTTCTCCCCTAGCCTCACTTCTACTTCTAAAGGTACCCTTAACTCCCCCGCTTGGGACATGTGCTGCTTTGCAAGCTGCATTATCTCCCCCTCCTCCCCCTGGGGGCACTCCAATAACAACTCGTCATGTACCTGCAAAAGCATGCGGGAGTGCAGTTGGCGCTTTTTTATCTCCGCATCCAAAGTCAACATGGCCCGTTTCATCAAATCCGCCGCCGTGCCTTGAATGGGCATATTCACTGCCGCACGCTCCGCTGCTTGTGCGAGGTTTTTGTTCTTCGCGTTTAACTCGGGCAAATAACGTCGACGCCCGAAAAGCGTTTCTATAAAACCCCTCTGCCTCCCCTGGGAAAGTACCCTCTCAAAAAAAGAAAAAATTCCTGTAAACCGCTTTTCATAACGCGCCACAATGTCGGCGGCCTCTCTTTGAGGAATGGACAAACGCAAGGCGAGCCCCCGGGCAGACAAGCCATAGGCAATGCCATAATTCACCATTTTGGCCGCACGACGCTGCTCTTTGCTCACGAAGGCTTCCATGACGCCAAATATTTCAGAAGCGGTCCGCCGGTGCACATCCGTGCCTTCCAAAAATGCCGCCAGCAGGGCCTTGTCCGCACTCATATGCGCGAGAATGCGAAGCTCCAATTGACTATAGTCGGCCGAAACCAGTTTCCAACCGGGCTTTGCACAAAAAGCCGCACGTATTTTCTTCCCCCATTCGTTGCGTACGGGAATGTTTTGAATGTTGGGCTCTGAAGAAGACAAGCGTCCCGTCGCAACCAAAGTCTGGTGCAGGTGCGTGTGAATGCGTCCATCTTTCGCAATCCATTGAGGGAGTTTTTCTAAATAGGTATTCTTAAGTTTTGAGAGGTTCCTATATTCCAAAAGCATCTTCGGCAGAGGGTGTTTGGAGGCCAATTGCTCCAAAACCTCATGGTCTGTCGAGGGGCCTGTCTTCTTTTTCTTCAGCACAGGCAATTTCAAATCCTCATAAAGCACCTTGCCCAACTGTTGCGGCGAATCCAAATTGAAATGCGTCTGGGCCAACTCCCAAACCGTTGTTTGCAGTTGTTGGCACTTCTCCCCCACTTCCGACAAAACATTTTCCAACACTTGCCTGTCTGCAGCTATGCCCTGCGCCTCCATGCGCGCCAAAAGCACCAACAGTGGAATCTCCATCTCCTTGGCCAAAGCCCACAAGTTTTGAGTTTTCAACTGCTCCTCAAGAAAGCAAGTGAGTTTATAAAGCCAAAAAGCCCGCTGCGCTTGCTCTGCTTCGTTCGTGGCATTCGGAAGCTCTATGCCCAAATACCGTTTGCACAACTCCTGAAAAGGCACAGCGCCCAAGGAAGTGTCCAAAACATAGGCATAGAGTTGTGGGTCTGCATCTATGGAGGGCAACTCAACACCTTTGGAAGCCCATATGTGCCAGAGTTTTTTCCCTGCATAGGCAACACGTTTGAGTCCTATTCGGGAGAAGTGTTCGCCTATTTGTCGAGCTTGTTCCTGTTGAGTCTCTTCTTCTGCTCCTAGGGCAGTAAGCCTAAAAACATAAATGGGCTCCCCCGGCACATAAAAAGCCAATTTGTTTTCACCCCAAAAATCTTCTAACACCCAACAGGCCACTTCCTTGGCTTTTTGCAACAGAAAATTCAGTTGTTCCAAATGCACGCCATCGTCTGCCTCTATAACGTCGGGGGCCGAAAGCGTTGAGCTTGTCCCTGCTTCCTTGAGAGGTGAAGAAGACGTCGGCGGCTGCAAAGCAGCAGGTGTTGTCGGCCGCACAGCAGAAAATTTTTTCAAAAGTTTGTTAAACTCAAGCGTCGTCAACAAAGCATGCAACTCGCTTTCATCCCATGGCGCACGCACCAATTCAGAAAGCTCAACATCCAATGGCAAATGCTCCCGCAAGCGAATCAGCTCTTGCGCACGTCGGAGCCCGTTGACGTTTTCTTCCAGAGACTTGCGCAATTTGGGTTTGTCTATTTCATCCAGCCTTGCCAACAAAGCATCGACACTTCCAAAGCGTTCCAACAAATTCGCCGCTGTCTTTGGACCAATCCCAGGGACTTTGGGGACATTGTCTGAAGCGTCGCCTGCAAGCGACAAAAAATCCAACATCTGCGAGGGGTGTATTCCGAATTTCTCCTGTACACTTTGGGAAGTCACATAGCGGTGTTTGACAGGGTCCAACACCCGTACCCCCTCGTCTAATAATTGAATTAAATCCTTATCCGAAGAGATGATGCGTACCTTCCACCCTGCTGATTTTGCCTTTCGGGTGAGTGTGGCAATCACATCATCTGCCTCCCAACCCGGCATCTCCAGGCTCGCAAGGCGCATGGCTTTGCCAAGCTTGCGCACCCATTCAAACTGAATCGACAAATCCGCTGGAGCAGGTGGACGGTTCGCCTTGTAGTTTGGGTCAATGGCGGCCCTTCCTGCTCTGCTGTCCTTGTCATAACAAAGCGCCAAATGTGTCGGCTTCTCCGTCTCAAGCAAATGCAACAGCATGTTCGCAAAACCCAACACCGCTTGCGTGGGAAGGCCTTGCGCATTCGTCAGTGGAGGAAGTGCATGGTAGGCACGAAATACAAAACCCGATACATCCACCAACATCAATTCCAGGGGTGGCACAAAATGTTTCTCCTCCCTTAAAACAACGAACGAGAACAGTTTCTGTCCACCTGCAGTTTCTCAACCTTCTGACGCAACCCATCCCCTTCAACAGCGTATTCCAAGACTTCTTGGAGATCGCTACAACTGGATACTTTCTTCAAAAGTTCATTGGCATAATTGGTGCAATAACGCGTTAAAGCCGAAAGAAGATCTGTGTTGTTTTTATTAAAGTAATAACCCACCTTCCAAATTTGGCAGGCACGTCGGGCGTCGTTTCTATCACGCCAATCTGTACCCATTTTCAGGCATGTCTTTGGCATATCGTCCATGACACTGTTGCGAAAGAATGACTTCAAATAGTTGTCCAAGGCAGCTTTTTCTTCGAGCTCGCTCATGCCCGAAATTTCACCAAGCATAAGCATTTTGTCCTTATCCAAGACATTTTGAAAACGCTCTGCTGCATCCCTAACGTTCGCCTTTTCTAAAAATGCCATTCCCTCATTAAAAAAAGCATCTACTTGACGAACCAGAACTTGCATTCGAGTAACCTCCTCGTGCAAGTCTGCTTTCTGCATGTTGCTCTTAATAGCAGCCAGCTTGTTCAGCGCGTCTTGTGTCTTGCCATCGTAATAAGACAAAACGGCTTGCACAAAATCTTTATGTTGCAGCCGCTGTTCTAATAATTCTTTCGCTTTTTCCCTCTTGTCTTCCGAGAGAAGTTCCCGTGGGTTCACCCTCTTTGGATTTGGACATCGCCACTCAAGCGTATGAGGATCTGCCTTCGAACGAGCCAAAAGAAAATTTCGATAGTAGACATTCAGAGGTTGCCATTGATTCTTGTTGCGCGGCTTCTCCAAGGTAAGCTGCTTGCCGCCTGGGGGATAAAGCTCCTCTTCTGACATTTTTGGACAAACAAGATTCATATAAAGGCTACACTTCTCATAGGCCAAGCGCCATGACTTCACTTTGGTGTAGCCGTCGCATTCTTCTTTCACCTTATCTTCAACTTTGTTTCTTGCTCTCTCAGCGGGCTCAACAGCACGTTGCTGATATTCTTTGCATGCCGGATCAATTTTCGAAAAAAGATCAAGCGCCTTTTCAGGCTCAAATTCTAAAGCTTGCATCCCTTTATCAAAATGACTTGAGCATCCGGATTCCACAGAAATTCTCTGTTTGAGTTTGTTGGCTTCTTCGTGAATGGGATCGATATCCAGCGCGCGATCACAAGCTTCAGCCGCTCGTCTATAGTCCGGCGCAGAGCTCTGAAGATATTGTCGACATTCCCTGAGAGCTCTTTCCAGTTCCACCTCATCGCTGCTCTTCGGAGGGGGAAACGATCCAGGAGGAAAATCTGGATTTTTAGGAAGAGGAGGCGGAGAGGAAGACAACACCCACTTCAAAATAACAGCCCCCAACAAGAAAACAACAACAGCGCCTGCCACAATAAAAAGCATTTTCTTTTGAAGAGGCGCTTTCCTGGCAACCACAACCTTTGCCTTCTCTCCTCCTGCTCCTTCTTCACGCCTGCTTGCTGCCAATCTCCGCTCAGGCCTTTTGGCAGGCACATTCCTTCGGGACTTCTGAGTTGCCTGGGCAGTCTCCATCTGAACATGCATTTCGACGGTCCCAAAATGCACCACATCACCATCTGACAGAGGCGTGGCTTCACAGATGGGCTCATCATTGACAGACGTGCCATTGGCGCTCCCTAAATCCGTCAACCATATGCTTCCATCTGCACGAACCACAATTTCTGCATGTCGACGACTGATGGACGTATCGTCAACTCGTATTTCGGAGCCAAGCGCCCTGCCGACAACACACGTCCCAACAAGTTCAAAGCTCTCGCCCTCTGCGGGCGCGCTCACACAGACAAGCCGAGCCTGGGCAGCTTGTTTTTTTATAATTGCGGCCACCTTTTCAGAGCCAACGGTGCGCTCATCCCAATTTTCAGAAACCACAACTTTCGGCCGCGTGTTCTCGTCTCTCTCTTTTGCTTGCTTCAAATGAACCACAATCTCACAGTCGCCAATCAGTACCTGAGCTTTGTTTTTCAGGAGAACAGGGGAAGAAATCATCTCTCCATCAACAAAAGTACCGTTGGCAGAACCTAAGTCTTCAACCCATAACTCATCCCCCTCCATAAAAAACCGGGCATGGCGACGAGAAACCCCACTCTCAGCCAACACAACGTCATTCTCATCCAGACGACCCAGCGTCAGTTGGCCTATAACTTCCCGCTCCTCCTGTGTCCCACCTGTATGATAAATAACCAAAGAAGGCATCGTCACTCCTCTCTGAAGATGCCCATGTTGACGGGAATACCCCGCCGCTGCAAGTCTTCATAAAACTTGGGAACAAAACCCGATGCAACATAGCGCCCCTTCACCTTCCCATCAGGTGTGAACCCTTCTTGCTTGAAATAAAAAATATCCTGCAAAGTCACAATGTCGACCTCCATCCCCGACACCTCTGTAATATAGGAAAGCCTCCGGCTTCCATCCGAAAACCGCGTCTGCTGAACAATAATATGCACGGCACTGGCAATTTGTTCGCGAATGGCCTTGGCCGGCAATTCCATGCCCGCCATCAACACCATCGTTTCTAGACGCGCCAAAGCATCTCGCGGCGTATTGGCATGCAGCGTCGTCAAAGAACCATCGTGGCCTGTATTCATGGCCTGCAACATGTCCAAAGCTTCACCACTTCGACATTCACCTACAACAATCCTATCCGGCCTCATACGCAAACAGTTCTTCACCAAGTCTCGAATGCTAATCGCCCCCTTCCCCTCTAAATTCGGCGGACGTGATTCTAACTGGACCCAATGCTCCTGCGGCAACTGCAATTCCGCTGCGTCTTCCACCGTAATAATGCGCTCGTCATCTGGAATAAAACCACTGATGATGTTGAGCGTGGTGGTCTTTCCTGAACCCGTGCCTCCAGAAATAACAATGTTGCGCTTCGCCTGTATGCACGCTTCGAGAAATTCTGCCATCTGCGGCGACAACGTTTTGAAACGAACCAGGTCTTCAATCCTCAAAGCCTCACGCTTAAACTTGCGGATGGTAATGCAAGGACCTTTGAGCGCCAAAGGCGGAATAATCGCATTCACACGACTCCCATCCTTCAAACGCGCATCCACCAAAGGCGATGATTCGTCGATTCTTCGACCAATGGGGGCAACAATCCGTTCAATGACACCCAATACGGCTTGGTTAGAAGAGAAAATTTTATCTGAAAGGGTGATTTTGCCACGTTGCTCTATATAAATTTGCGCAGCGTGGTTCACCATAATTTCAGAAATTTCTTCGTTGGCTAAAAAAGCCTCTAAGGGACCTAAACCCAGTGCCTCATTGAGCACATCCCTCAACAGCTGATCACGATGAATGTGGGTGGGCAATTCACCGTCCATCTCCATCTGTTCGACAATGTCCCGAATGGCTTTCTCTGTGCGGCGCCAGAGCTCTTCATCCCCTAGCCTATCCAAATCCATACGCCTCAAATCCAAATATTCAATGAGACGATCATGAATGTCTTTTTGCAACTTCGCATAGGCTTCTATGGCTGGATCTATCTTGTGCTTTCGGCTCTTCGCAAGCGCAGCTGCAAGCGAAGCCGGCATGTTCCTCTGAGAAGACTCTTCTTTCTTTAGATAACGATCTTCCAATTCATCGTCATCTTCATGCTCATCTTCGAGCACCTCTGCATATAGAAAATAGTCGCCAATGGAAATCTCATCATTGGGCTTCACTACCTGTGGCCCCGTCAGACGCCGTCCATTGACAAAAGTCCCATTCGTCGATCGCAGATCGACAAGAATAACCCTGCCTTCACGCTCAACAAATTTGGCGTGGTTCTTCGAAACATTCCCTTTGGAAAGACACAAATCGCAACTTGCCAGACGGCCAATGGAGACTTCTGCTTTGTCGAACGTAAGCTCTTCTTCTTCAGAATCTTTCTCGGCAAGCGTCACCAAAAGCATAGCGAAAACATCTTCCTTGCCTTCAAAGATTGCCGCCCTCTCAATGACGAGCGGCATTCTATGTTTGACAACTTAGTCAAAAATATTGAAGCGAACTTCGCTTCGGGCTTCTTTATAGCGCACCTTCATCTCGTCTATCATCGTCCGAATTTTGTCAGACTCGGGATTGACAATGCGCGGAGTCACAAAAATCAACAGCTCTCGTTTCGTCGTGTCAAACCCTCTGTTCTTGAACAACTCACCAATGATGGGAATGTGCCCCAGTCCAGGAAGCTTTGAAACCGACTTCTGCTCATCATGGTTGAAAACTCCTGAGAGCACAATCGTTTCACCATGACGAACCGTAACGTTCGTTTTCACGCGACGCTTGCGAAAACCTGGAATGCTCACATTGGCGCCAGCTGTCACAGAAACCGTGTCGTCTATTTCTGAAACCTCTGCCTCAATCTCCGTCTGAATGTTGCCGCTTCTATCTGCTGTCGGTTTGATTTTGAGAATAACCCCATAGGGCTTGTATTCAATGATGATGTGCATCATCGTAATGATAGGAAGAGGAATTTCACCGCCTGCCATAAACTCAGCGGTCTCCCCACTGGCACAAACCAGTTTGGGCTGCGCCAACAAACGCCCATAGCCAGTATTCCCTTGGAAACCAACAGACCAGTTTGAACCTAAATCCCCTTGTAGCCCTAAAGAGCCTACAAATGGACTGGCCGATGCAAATAACCCCTTCGCCGCCTGGAAAGTGCCTCCTGCTCGCCCTAACAAATCGGTCGGGTATTTGATGCCATAACGATCGGTTGTGCTGCGCCGAATTTCGACAAACTGAACTTCGGATAAAATCATCCGACGAATTCCAACCGTCAACAAATTCTCAACTTTCTCACCTAAAGCTTGGGTGATGAGCTGCACTTTCTCTAAATCTTGCTGGCTCTCAACAGAACCCTCTAGGAAAATGGTTGAACCCACAACATTCGGACGAATGTTTTTGAGCCCCGCTTTTTGAAAGGCCGCATCCAAATTCTGCGCAACAATACGCCTGGCTTCGGGAGCAACTTTGACCAGACTCTTGACGTTGGGATAGAGCGCGACAACTTGATCAACACGATCCGCATCCGCCTGCGTATAGGCCCGACCATCAATATAAATGTAGTCCCCTATAATCCGTACGTTGATGCCCTCAACATCTCCCAAAAGCCTCTTAATGTCTGAAACCAAAGTGGGAAAATCCGTCTTGCGGACCGTCACCGAATAGGACAGACGCTGCCCGTTGTTCTTCCATACCGTTAGTGTCGTCCTGCCTTCCCCCAGCGCCGTCAACAAAAGCTGGTTCGGAGGTACAACCTTCACTTCAAGTACATCCGGACTGCCTGCTGCAACACGAATGGCCCCTGGAATCGTCAGCACCCGCTGTGTGCCTATTCCCATGTTGAGATGATTGCCTTCCGGCTGAGATTGAGCCAGCGCCACCACCCCGAAAGCCCAAAAAATTGCCAAAAGCCCACGCATCCGCTTCATGACTTCTCCCATATCATTTTGTTAGCCTATCCAGAAAGACCAAACCAAACTCCCTATGCCACCTAGCGCAATCGATACTCCATAGGGAATGGAAAAACGCTCCCGAATGATAGCCCTCTCCTCTTCCTCCTCACCTAAGGAACGTCTGCGCCGACAAATCTTCCTCACAACAATCGCTATCAGCGCCTGCAATGCCCCAAACAACGAAACCAACACCAATGCCTCCATTGCCCTCGGCCATCCCAATACCGCTCCCACTACCCCCATCAGCTTCACTTCTCCCCACTCCACTCCCCCTTTCCATAAAACAAATACCCCTAAAAAACCCGCCCCTATACAACAACCCCATAGACCAGAAGCCAGCCCCTCTCCCCATCCCCCCCAACCCCCCTCTATCCACCGAATGAACCATGCCAAAAATATGCTCGGCAACGTCACCCAGTCATAAATCTTCCGAAACCATAAATCCGTCACCATCCCAATGAGCAAGGCACAACACAACAACAAGCAAAGGGCTATTTGCCAGCTGTCAGCAATCACTTGGCCATTTCAGAAAAAAATCAGCGGAAGGAAACACGAATACGCTCGCTGCAAATATAGTATTCCTCGCCGTCTTCTATCCTTCGGCGCTGCTTCAAGCGCTGCTTGTTGAACCATGTCCCGTTGGAGGAGTCCATATCCCCTATGTAATAGTCATCCCCTTCACGTATTATCTCCGCATGCTCCCTCGAAACCTTCCCCGAGGGAATCACCAAATTGCAATGCCGACCTCGACCGATGACAAAACGCGAAGCAATGACAGGCTCCGGCTCCCCTGTGTCCAACTGCACATATAAAGTCTTCCCAACATAGGAACTCGGAGACGCTCCCAAGGCTTCGTCCAATCCCCAGGCTGTACTAGAAGCACTGGCTTCTAGTTCCAACGAAGACGATTGGCGTACACGCATGGAACGCTCCAGCTCAGCTGCAGCTTCCATCACCCGAGCCTGACGCCCCTCATCATCATCAAACCCCATCGTCATTTCTTGGCTGCGCGCATTCCCTCCTTCTGCTCGGCGCGGCAATGCCGGAGGTCGCTCCCCTTCGCTATGCAACAGGGTGCGCGCTGACAAATGCTCTTGAGCTTCCAAGAAACCATTAAGCCTCGCAAACATAAACATCGCTTGGTTAATAAGAGCTTCCTTCTCGACTCCCATTTGAACAGCCATCTCTTCAAACGCTTGCCATATGTGATCGGCAATCGCTACACGGCGCTGTGACTTGGAACTGGGTCCCATCATGTTTCAAGCATCCTTCAATTCAACGTGAAATCCAAAATATTTGACCGACTTTCATCATCCGCCACTCACCGATAACAGGCCACCTCTGCTTCACCTAAAGCTTTCTCTAGCAACGCTTGGGCGCCTACTTCAACCAATGCATTGGAAGAAGAAAACGAAATATATGCCTTTTGTCTCACCGAATCTATCCATATGCCAGCAGCAATTCGCGTGGAACACTCGCTAACACCCTGAATGTCTCTCGAATGTTCGAAATATCCAGAGGATAATGCCAACTCCCAACGCGCACCTCGACGGGCTTCAACAGAAGAAGTCGTTCCAAAATCAATGCTTAGCTCAGGTTTTGCCGAATGAAAAGACTGGCCAGGCCCCGTACGTCCTAGGTAGCCTGTTTTCATACCCGCTACTACATAGGGGTGGCTGCTCTCTTCCCCGGCCCTTAACTGAAAGTCCGTACCCTCCCCAAAACAGGCCGGCAATGGCCCTAGCCCCAAATCCACGGCCCCATCTCCTTCATCTACCCCCTCCACACGCACCACGCAGGACTCTTGCCCCAATAGCTCCAACTCATCCCCTTCTTCAATGCGCGACATCTCCACACTGTCAACGAAAAAACGGCCCGCAATAACGGTGTCGGCCTCCAGCGTTACCCTCGTCCACCCAGGCACCAAGGACTCTATCCCTATCAAAATCGTCTCGTCCAAAACCACCCCCGTCACTTGTACCGCCGGCGTCCCATCTGCGTTCAACAATGGCCCTTCCACGTAGCTCGTCTCCCGCAGCTCGCCTGCACCGTCGGGTGTGAAAAATGCGGCAGAAACCGCTCTGGGCGCTTCCAGTGGGCCAGGCGCTGCCGCATCAAACATCCCTATGAGGCCACTGCCTGTCACATAAAAACCTACCAGCCTCTCCACCCCTTTGTAGACGGCGGGCATAAACCCCAGCGAAATGGGTAGGCCCCCTATACATGGAAGGGTCGGCCCTATGTCCCCTGTCTCTACATCTACCGCCAGCATGCCACTCTCACATAAGTCTGACATACACCCCCCCTCGTCTAATATGCCATAAAGCCACTTCCCCGCTGCTAAACTCCCCCCCGTATGCTTCGCCGCGGCATGCGTCGTCAACATCCGCAAAGCCTGGGGCAACTCAAGCTTCAACCGCTCCGTCATCGGCTCTGTGTTGTCTAAAAAATGAAGGGCCGTCGTCTCGTCCACTGCCGTCGCACTGCCGACATCTCTGCGCACCGCTACAGCCAGCGCGCCTCCGGGCAATATACTCAAGGCTGTTATGACGCGGCCGGTGTAGCTTTGTATCAACCGCTGGCTCGCCAACAAATCCTCCACAGAAGCCTCATGCACCGCCTGCTCACTCTGCAAGTCCAATGCCCATAGGCTCCCCTCTGCACCGTCATAGGTGCCAAAAAACAGCGTCGACAGCCCTTCTGCACGGTGCGCTGCCAGCGCCGTCACCGGAGCACCCGTCGGAAAACGTTGAAGCTCCTTCAGCCACTCGCGTGAAGCCCCTATGATGGAAATGCCTCCCCTCCCATGGCTGGCGGCATAAACAAAGGGGCCCCCTAACATCCTCCCTTGGGGAATAAGCTCCCCGGAGTCTAATAGGCTATCCTCCCACCTTAAGTCGCTTGCTAAAATATTCGGGTAGTCCAATACAGGAATCGCAAGCGGCTCCAGGGGGTTCACCGCCGGCATAAAATGCGGACCCCTCACGCGATCGCTGGAATTTAAATCCAAAGCGCGCAGCTCGTTGTGGTCCCTGGATAAAGTAAATATTAAGTCGCCGGACGAAACCAAATCGCCCACACCATAGAGTGCGGCGTCGCTGCCCTCGGGCTTCTCTGTACAAGCCAAAATAAAACACGCCACCCACCCCAAATTTATCCAGCGGCATTTGCCAAACTTCATGGCCCCTCCTCGCATTTTGCAGAATCATCCCCCTGTATAAGGCACTCCTGGGACTTGCCTAAAAAAGCAACCAGGCGCGCATCCTGCGGACGCTTCAAATCCATCATGTCCACTACGGCAATACGGCCATCACTGAAATTGCCAATAAACAACCTGGCCCCACCCCCTCGCTTGCTCGAAGCCATGGAAAAAGGCCCTTGCCCCAAAACCGTCAGCTGGCCTGTCAATATCCCCGCGTCTTGATCATAAAAAGACAAGGCGCTGCTGCCTGAACTGAGAATGGCTACCAGGTCGCCCTGCCCCTCCCGCTTGAGTATGTGCAAGGCCATGGGGCCTTCCGGCAGCGGAATTTCCCGCGCTACTTGCACCGAAGGGGGGGAGGTGGTCTCGTTTAAACGTAATACCAAAAATAAATCCGGGTAGCGGCCTAATAGAAATATCTCCCTCCGGTCACTGGATAAAACCAAATCACGCCCTTCACTTACCCTTAAACTGCTTTCTATGTTCGCATCCTCTATCCTCCCCCTCTCCGTCGTCGATAACATGCGAAGTACGGGGGCACCCCCCCTGCCTGTTAAGAGTATCCAGTCCCCCAGTACTAAGGCCGTATCCGAAGGATATGTCCCTATGGGCATAAACGCATCGTTCGTTAGCTGAGGCTCCATGGCTGATAAACGTACCGCATAGGAAACGTGGTTGGCCGTGCTGCCGGTAGGAGAGTCCGCCGCATCCATGTGGGTTAGCCAAACTTCTCCATCCGGGCTTACCACCGCAAACCCCGGAGAGGGCGCCCGCGGAAGCCCCGTCTTCGTCTTCTCATTCGCCGTCAAAGAGAGCGCTGTCTGCGTGCAGTCGCTCTCCTCCTTCCTTGGCTTGGGGAAACAACGCAAATTCAATGCCCCCCCCACCTCATGCGGCATGTCCATGTCGATGACATGCAACAAAGCACCCTCGGAGCGGGAGGGGAGGAAAAAACGCAGGCCCTCCCCGCCAGGAAGTGGATAAAACCCTAGCCGCCCCGAAAAACTTGAAACCCTCAACGCATCCTCAGGACGAATGTTCAACTCTCGAATGTGCTTGGGCAACCCCTCCGTCTCCCCAAATGCCGGTAGGCCCCCCTCCCCTAATGCCGATAAGTCTACGGCTACAACACTCCCATGCTTGTAGCGCTTGTCGAAATTCGCATTCGCTATCAGCAATATCCCTTCCTCCCCACCCTCACGCTCTATGTAGGCTACGCTTGAAGGAAAATAGAATGCGTCCAAAGGAGGCATGTTGTTGAATTCCTCCAGTGTGCAACCCAAGGCCCAACAAATGCCCCACACCACCAGCATGCTTGGCCAGCTCTGAAAACGCCTATGGCTTTGACAAAACAGCGACATGTTCAATGCTCTATCTGAATCCGAGAAAAATCCGCCATACGAGTGAACCAACCCCAAATGTGCTTCAACATGTGTATGCGGTTGCTTCGAATCTCCTCCTGCGGAGCCATCACCAAAACTTCCTCAAAAAAACGCTCCAAGGGCAACTTCAAGGAGCTTAAACCCAACAAATAGTCCGACAGCTTGCGCTGACGCCAACTGTCTTCAAGCCGCTTCTCCAACGCGCCACAGCTTTGCCACAAAGCACGCTCCGCTTCTTCATGCAACAGCGCACTGTCCACAGGCCCTGCCCCCTGGGCTTGCTTCAGCAAATTGCCAAGCCTCTTGGAAAGGCCTACCAAAACCGCCAGCTCGCCGCTTTGCATCCATGCATGCAGGGTTTGCAAACGCTCCTGCGCCCAACTCAAATCATCAAAACCCACCGCAACAACACTGTCGATGAAGTCCGCTCTAAAACTTTCTGACCAGAGTACCCTTAAACGGTTTTCAAAAAAGGCCAATATTTGCTCCTCAACCACCCCCTTACCCTTAAACCCGGGGTAGGTTTTCCACTTGCTTTCCAATAATTCTAAACCGGCGCTAATGGCCTTCCTCAAAGAAAAGCGGTAGCCCTTCTTGAGGCAAATGTTCACAATCGCCAAACAAGCACGTCTGAGTGCAAAGGGGTCCGCAGCCCCCGTGGGAGATTTGCCCATGCCAAACAAACCGCACAGGTTGTCCAGCTTGTCCGCAATGCTCAACAGGGCCCCTGTGTCTGTCTTGGGCAAAATACCCTGGGCGGAGCGGGGAAGGTAGTGCTCAAAAATGGCTTGTGCTGCCTCGCGACTCTCCCCAGAGTGCAGCGCATATTCCCTCCCCATTACCCCCTGGAGTTCGGGAAACTCCCCTACCATCCCCGTAACGAGGTCGGCCTTGCACAACAATGCCGCCCTATCTAAGTCGGCTATCCCCTCCCCTAACCCCTCCTCACGCGCTAAAAAACAACTGAGTTGACGTAAACGCTCCGCCTTCTCTGCATAGCTGCCTAAGGACTGTAGCCAAACCACGCGCTCCAACATCGGCAACCGCGAGGCCAACGGCTTGCGCCTGTCTTCGTCAAAGAAAAAACGCGCATCGGCAAGTCGAGCGTTGAGTACGCGCGCATAGCCCTTGGCCGAAAGCGAAACGTCTTTGACGGGCGTGTTGGAAACCGCCAAAAACTTCGGCAACAAACACCCCTGCCCGTCGACGAGTGCAAAATAACGCTGGTGCTGCTTCATCTCGGAAATGAGTACCTCGGGGGGTAAGTCTAAATAGCCGGCTTTAAACTCACCCAATAGGGGACTGGGCCACTCCACTAAGTTGGCTACCTCATTGGCGAGGGACTCATCCTCCAATAACTCCCCTCCCGCCCCCTTAGCCGCCTCACGCAGGGCCACAAGCATCCTCTCTTTGCGCGTTTCAAAACTCGCCACCACACCGGCTTCAAACAAAGCCTTCTCATAGTCCGCAACTTCTGCCAACGCTATGGGGCCAGGGTGCAAAAACCGGTGCCCATAACTGCAAGCGCCACTCTGCACGTCTGCACACAAAAAAGGAATGGCCTCTTTGCCCCATCGCCCTACAAGCCAATGTATGGGGCGCGCAAAACTGAAACGTACATCCGCCCAACGCATGGACTTGCGAAAACGCAGCTCGTGAATCAGCTTGTTAAATATGGCGGACAGCAACGGAACCACAGGCTGCCCTTCTTGTCGCACTTCTGCGGCCACATATTCACCCTTGGGTGTTTGCACACGCTGAAGCTGCTTTGGTTCAAGGCGGTGGCTTTGGGCAAACTTGCTCGCGGCTTGGGTGGGCTTGCCTTCTGCGTCATAGGCAACTTTAACGGAAGGCCCTAATATTTGAGTTATCGTTAACTCTGAGGCTTCCTTCACGTCCCTTATCAACAAGGCCAGCCTGCGCGGCGTTGCAAATTTCTCCATGGGGCCATGCAGAAGCTTGGCCTCACGCGCCTCGCGCAAAAACCCTTCCCCCAAAGCGTCCAAGGCAGGCAGCAAAAAAGAAGCCGGCATCTCCTCGAAACCTATTTCGAGCAAAACAGGGTCGCTTTTCATGCTTCCTCCTTCTTTTGGAATGTCATGGAGCTCCAGTCCTCAGAAGCAGGCGCCCCTTCCAGAATGGGCTCGTGCTTGCCCGCGCGCCATTGCGTCTTCAAAAGCGGCCAGCCCAGGCTTTCTCGTGTGCGCAAATATTCCTCGGCACAAGCCCTGGCGTTGTTGCGTACACGTTTGATGTAGAGTGCGCGCTCTGTGACGGAAATGGCCCCACGCGCATCCAACAAATTGAAAATGTGCGAGCATTTGAGCGCCTGATCATAGGCGGGCAAAGGCAAGCCCCCCAACGCCAACAAACGTTGGCATTCTTTTTCATGGCTCTCAAACAAGGCAAACAACTGTGAAACATCCGCCGCCTCAAAAGCATAGCGGCTCATCTCCACTTCATTGCGGTGAAAAAGCTCCCTGTAGGGAATGCCTTTGGCCCACTCCAACTCATAGACATTGTCTGCGCCCTGCAAGTACATGCAAATGCGCTCAAGGCCATAAGTCAATTCGGCGCTGACAGGTTTGCAGTCAAAACCGCCGCATTGCTGGAAATAGGTAAACTGCGTAATCTCCATGCCGTCACACCAAACCTCCCAGCCTAAACCCCAGGCCCCTAGGGTTGGCGACTCCCAATCGTCTTCTACGAAACGCAAGTCGTGCTCCATGGGGCGAACACCAAAAGCTTCTAAAGACTCCAAATAAAGCGCTTGGGTATTTTTGGGCGCAGGTTTGAGCAACACTTGGAATTGGTGGTGTTGGAAAAGACGGTTGGGGTTTTCTCCAAAACGCCCGTCACCCGGCCTTCGCGAAGGTTGCACATAGGCCACATTCCAGGGCTCAGGTCCCAATGCACGCAAAAAAGTCGACGGCGACATTGTGCCCGCACCCACTTCGAGATCATAAGGCTGGACAAAAATACAACCCTGCTGAACCCAAAACGACTGCAAAACAGAAACCAACTCTTGAAAATACATGAGGGCTCTTTAGCGTGGCCCAACAACCAAGGGCAGCTTTTTTATATCCATTGCAATATTGTGCTTTTGGCCACGCACAATGGGAAGGGCCAGCAGGTGGCGTTGGCCATCGGAGTCTATGAGGTGAAACCCCTGCATGCCCTCTTCAATGAGTACGTCAACCAAAGGCGTCGTGCCTATGAGGTTGCTTTTTAAATAAACCCTCGCATTCGTCGGGTTGGAGGTGCTGAGCGAAAAATAGCCCAGGCCTTCCTGCGCCGCTTTTTCAGCATCATCCACCACTTGAATGGGTTTCCCCTCTATTTGGGCCCTTCGTGAACGGTTCACATTCAATTGCTTGGAAAGCGCGGCAATCTTCTTTTCTAAATCCGCAATCTTCCGCGTATTGGCACTCCCTGCTCTCCTGTCCTCTTTCATGGCCTCTCTCAAAGCCCGTTGCTCTTCTTCCATCTGAGCCAACTTGCGAACCTGATCATCAATATCATTCAGGATTTTCTGAAATTCAGGATCTTCATCCAAGCGCCGCTCATATTCCCGCATGGCCTCTCTCTCACTGGCCAAACGCGCCTGCTCAGCCCGCCGCTCAATAACCCATTCCGGCAACTCATCGTCTGGGTTGGCCGGCGGCGATACCTCAGCCACAGGCTTGTCTTGAAAAACATTCTCTTTCACCCAATCCGTTGTTTTCGCCGCATAAGGCTGCAGCGACTGGAAGGGACCCCAAACCACAGCCCAAACCAAAACACCTAAAAGCCCAAATATACCTAGCCCCACCCCCCAGCGCTTCACAGGAGAAGGCTTCGCAACCCATTGCTGCGAAACAGGTGTCTTGCCTTCAAAACCATCCGCAGCTTGCTTTCTGCTTGCCGAAGAAGTGGAACGTCTCTTGGAACGATGCGCTTGTCCAGACTTGGCAGGACTTGGCCCGCTTGCAGATGAGGATGCTTCTGCATGGGGAGATGAAGAGATACGTCCCGAATTCGAAGAATTTCGAGACGACGAACGTCGACCTGCATCGCTGGGGTCTTCTCTTAATGCCCGTACGGCTTTATAGAGCTCTTGACTGTCATTCACCCCTGCGGATTCAAGCAAGGCCTGCGCCTGACTCATCTTGTCGGGAAACAGCTCCGACATAAAACTCGCTGTCTTGCTTTCATCGGCAATGTTGGGATAGGCCTTCTCCAGCGCACGCGCCATCTCCCCACCGCTTTGGAACCGCTCCCGCAAATTGCGCTCCAGCCCCTTCATCACCACGGCAGACAAAACATCCGACAACCTTGGATTGAGCTTTTGAGGATGCGGAATCTCTTCCTCTGCAATCTTCTGCATCATCACCAAATCCGTATTGGCCAAAAACAAACGTTGCCCTGTCAGCAGCTCGTGCAAAATCACCGCTGATGCAAACAAATCCGTTCTTCCGTCAATCACCGTGTTGCGGACTTGCTCAGGAGACATGTAGCCGCTTGTGCCCTTCACCATGCCCGCCCTTGTGCGAATGAGGCGGTTGCGCGCTTTGGCTATCCCAAAATCCACCACCTTCACGGTGCCTGCATAGGTCACCATAATGTTCTTCGGCGAAATATCCCGGTGGACAATTCTTGCCAAACGCCCCGTGCTTAAGTCCGAAAAGTTATGCGCATAATTGAGAGCTAAACAAACATCCCGCATCACTTTAATGGAAAACCCTATGGGCAGCGGAATCCCTCGCTGCGCAGCCCTTCGAATAATGTGTTCTAAATTCTGGCCGGAAATGTATTCCATGGCCAAATAAAACTGCCCCTCCTCTTCTCCTAGCTCATAAACCTGCCCTACATTGGGGTGGTTGAGTGCAGCCGTAATCCGCGCTTCATCCAAAAACATGTGGACGAAAGACTCGTCACTGGCAATGTCTGGAAGAATTTGTTTGAGGACTACAAACTTTCGAAAACCACCCGGCCCCGTCGTGAAGGCCAAAAACAGCTCCGCCATCCCCCCTATGTTGAGGCGCGTCAATACTTCATACCTGCCTACCCGACGTCCTCGAAATACGTCAGGCTCCGGTGTCGCTTTAGACATGCCGCAGTACCCTAACACAACCGTGTAGTAGAGAGTAAACCATCCCACTTGCCCTTTCTCTTTTCAAAGCAAACCTCTCCTCAACTCAATCCTCAGTATCTCTCAATTTCTTCAGGTGAAGCGCTCGTTGATAGACTTCCCTCTCGCTCCATAAAGAAAGCGCCGAAAACCGCTTGGCAACCTCTTTCATCCCACGCCTCAAACCCACCACTTCCTTCGCTTCAATAAAAGCTTCTTGCAGCGCCTCATCCAACAATGCCTCAGACCAACGCTCCTTCTCCTCTTGGCCTTCTATAAGCACCACCACCTCCCCTAACCAAACACGCTTTTGACTTATTTCCACCAACTCTTCTAAAGAACCACGCAAAAATTCCTCATGTATTTTCGTTAGCTCCCGAGCAATACACGCTTGCCGAGCCCCCCCTAATACCTCCTTCAGCAACGCCAAACTCTTCGAAAGACGCTTGGGGGATTCAAAAAAAACCAAACTCAATGGAAGCGAAACATAAGCCCCCAGAAAACGACGCGCCGGCCCCTCCCCCCTCGGAAGAAAACCTAAAAAACAAAAACGAGAATTGCAAAGCCCAGAAGCACTCAACGCCGTCGTCACCGCACTCGCTCCAGGCAAGGGAATCACCTCAACCCCCCGCTCCAACGCAAGGGCCACCGTCGCAGCCCCCGGATCGCTGATGCCAGGAGTCCCCGCATCGCTGACCAAGGCCACATCCTCCCCCTCTAATAAATGCTCTATAACCCTCCCCCTGCGCTCATACTCGCCATAGGCCGGTAAACTGAACAGAGGCTTCGAAAACCCATGGTGCGCAAGCAAAATACGCGTCCTGCGCGTGTCCTCACAGACGATACGCGAAACAGAGCGCAAAACCTCCAGCGCCCTCAACGTGATGTCTTGAAGGTTGCCAATGGGCGTGGCAACCAGAAAAAGTCGACCTGCCATAGCGTGGGCTCACCCTATCCGAAATGCCTGCCTCTTGACGTATTTTTCACAACAGCTCCTCACCCGCCTCCATATCTGCCGTCGCGCCTCCTCTGTCCGTCTTTCGAAAATCCATTCCATCTCCAAACTCCCAATGCCTCAAAACCCCGCGTCAAATGCCCCCGGCAAATGTTCAATATGCGCAAAACGACCCTCGCCTAAAATGGAAACCACATCAAAACGCAAAGCCCGCCCCCCGCACGGATGCTCTCGCAAAAACTGCAGCGCGGCCAGTATAATGCGCCGCTGCTTCTTCGGTGTAATGGTCTGCAAGGGAAGACAAAACTTCGCCCGGCTGCGCATGCGCACTTCAACAAAACAAACCAGGTTGCCTTTCTGCACAACCAAGTCTATCTCCCCCCCACGAGAACAAAAATTCTGCTCCAATATAACATAGCCCCGCGCCTCTAAAAAACGACGCGCTACCTCCTCCGCCTTGCGACCTCTCTCCCGACAACCCATGCCCATAGCGCTATTCTGCAGCGCTAAAATAAAAAACTCAAGCGTCTTTGGACTCTGTTATCGCCGCTCTCTTGGATGCCACTTCATCCATGGTCTCAATACGCGCTGCCTTGCCGCTCAGCTTGCGCAGATAGAACAAACGCGATCGGCGCACAGCACCTCGGCTTAACACTTGAATAGACTCATAACGCGGTGAATGTAGAGGGAAAATACGCTCTACGCCTACACCATAGGAAACCTTCCTCACTGTGAAAGTCGCCGCTAAGGAGCCCCGCGTCTTGCATATAACCACACCCTCAAATGCCTGCGTCCGCTCTTTCTCACCTTCTCGAATGCGCCACAAAACACGCACCGTGTCGCCAGGCTTAAATGCCAACGGATTTACATCTTTTCTCAATTGCCGCGAATCAATAAACTCAATGGCGTTTAAACCCATAACTTCACCTGACGAAAATAAAAATAAAGAGGGTTGGGCCACTAGCAAATATTTTAGGGGGCGGCAAGCTTTCCTTGACGTAGGGGGTTTTTTTTGGGAGCTTAGGCGCGCTTGGCGGAGGGGTATCTTCGGGGCTTGGCGCTGCTAAGATGCCGGAATCCCTCTAAAACCATAGTATTATCTGCATAAGGAAAACACCATGTCCACCCTCGTTGAAGCCCATATACGCCCCCAGGCAGGAAAAGGCGCCGCCCGCAAATTGCGCGTACAAAACCTCATCCCCGCCGTGGTTTATGGGAAACACCTCAAAGAAGCCCTCCACATTTCTGTAGATCCCGTCGCCGTCCGCAAAGCCATTCAAACCCCAAGAAAGTTGAATACGGTGCTGACGCTCTCCTTGAATAATGGCGAAACCCACCTCGTCCTGCTTAAAGATACCCAGCGACACCCCCTCAGCGATAAGCTTTTGCACGTGGACTTCCTCAGCGTACGCGAGGAGGAGTCTGTCAAAGTCAACATTCCCATCGTCCTCACAGGAAGGCCTCAAGGCGTCATTGACGGCGGCGTCTTGTCGCAACAGAGGCGCAACCTTGAAGTCTGGGCTTTGCCTGCCTCCATTCCAGAGCAAATAGAAGTGGATGTTTCTCACCTCAAAATGGCTCAAGTCTTGCACGTCAATGACATTGCCATGCCCGAAGGCGTCGTCCATAAGTCCAACATCAACTTCACCGTCGCCACCATTTCAACGCCGGAAACAGAATCCGCTGCTGCCGCTGCAACCCCAACGGAAACCAAAACCGAAACCAAAGCCGCAGCTAAGGATGCTAAAAAGAAATAGCCCTTTATAGAGACAAAACCGCGCTTGGGTTTTTCCAAACGCGGTTTTTTTGAGCCATGAAACTCCTTTGCGGCCTTGGAAATCCAGGAAAAGCCTATGAAACCCACCGCCATAACATTGGCTTTAGGGTTTTGGATGCTTTTGCAAACGCCTTAGGTTTCACCTGGCTGGGTCCAAAATTTGAGGCCATGTGGAGTATGGGGGCTTTTCAGGGGCAGCGTATATTGCTGCTTAAACCTCAAACTTATATGAATTTATCCGGCCATAGCCTACGCCAAGCCATTCCATTCTATAAAGTCGATACACCCCATGTGCTGATTGTCCACGACGAGTTGGACTTGCCCTTCGGAAGGCTTCAATTCAAACAAGGGGGCGGACACGGGGGACATAACGGCTTGCGCAGCATTTCAGAGCAGCTGGGCCATAACAACTATGCCCGCCTTCGCTTCGGCATCGGCAAACCTCAAAACGCCATGCATGGACTTCCAACGGACGACACCAAAGAGCGTGCCAGGGAGCGCGTTGTTTCCCATGTCCTGTCTGGAATTTCGGCTCAAGAAAAGGCCATGGAAGAAACAGCCATTGTGCAGGCAGTCCAAGCTTTGGAGTGTTGGATAGAGGAGGGGGCTGCCGCCGCAATGAATCGCTATAACCAACGCAAAGAGACAAAAAAAACCTAAAACCCAAACTCAGCTCGTGCCCTCTGAAAGCTTGACAATAAAGTCGCGGAAATAGACAGCGGCTGACCACAACGAAAACAGCATGGACATGAGAATCAACACCAAACCCACGGTGTTGAAATTGACGTCATAGACGCCGAACAGAAAGTTGACGGGGTGCACATAGTGTACACAAAGCGCAACAATCCCCGCCAACTGCAGCGAAGTTTTCCATTTGCCCTCTTGTCCGGCAGCAATCACCAACCCCTCACTAACGGCAATTTGACGAAGGCCTGAAACGAGAAATTCCCGAGAAAGCAACACAATCACTATCCACGCCGGAACCCGGTTCAAAAAAGTCATCATCACCAAGGCAGCCGCAACAATCAACTTGTCCGCCAGAGGGTCCATCAACTTCCCTATCACCGTAATCATATTCCAACGGCGCGCTAAAAAACCGTCCACCACATCCGTCAGCGCAGCAAGCGCAAATACGGAGCCTGCGAGCAAGGAAGACAGAGGCGTGTTCCCATTCATCAGCACGACAAAAATCGGAATCATCGCCATGCGCAACAACGTCAACATGTTTGGTAAATTCCAAAACTCCCTCTTCCAAACACGCAGTTTGTTTTCTCCGCCGCGCCCGGCCTCCTCGCTTTGAAAAGGAGGGGCCAAACTCATGGCCTAAAACCTGCAACGCTGATGAGCGCGGAGCCTGTGCCGCTAAGTACAATGGTGCTGCGGCCTACCATGGCGCTTAATACGGGCGTCAGTTGGCCATACCAACCCACCAATTGAGAAACAGGCACACGCAAAGGCATGGAAGAGGGTACCGGGACACGACGTAACATCCCCTTGAGACGCAGCAATAACTTCCCCTCCCCCCTGAGGTGTACCATGTCTATGCTCCAACCATCCTCCCCTGATAGCCTCCCGTTTTCAAAATTTAACTGCTCATCAAAAGCAAAGAGGTTTTCTTCGCGCAAATAAAGGCTGCCCTCATCCAAAGAAAGGCTCAAAAATTCTGTTGCCGCTTTCTCAACAAACAGCACACCCGCGCCTATGAGGCGCTGCATTTGATCTTGCCCCACCCCGAAAGGGCTGTCGGTTGAACGCCCGCGGTAACGACGCATTTCGGGAGCCGCATCCAAATTCCCCGCCGCAGCCAACAAGCCCGTCAGACGCGTCAGCAGCTCACCTTGTACGGCGATGACAACCACCTCCTTGTCGACTTGAAAAAGCTCAGCGCCTTCTTGCGGCCATGGCAACACCGTAACAGCTTGCGAAATTTTAAACCCTGCGTTGAGCATCTCCTCTATGGAAGGAGGTTGAAAACGCTCCATGGGCTTTGAGTCTCTCTGAGCGGAAGGCAGTGGAAAAACATCCTCCTTTTCTGGTGGGGAATTTTCAGGAGGTTTGGCCGCAGCTACAGAGCTTTTTATGGGGGCGGGGGTTGAAGAAAAAGGAAGCGGTTGGGCTTGGGTTAGGCTTGGCTTAGGGGCCACATGGGGCGCCTGGGCTGCGCTGTCCACAGGTGCTTTTTCCCTCTGTTCCGCAAGGGGCTTAGGGGGCAGCTCTTCTGGGGGGGAGGCTTCTGGGGGGGCTGGCTTTTCTGTCATTGGGGGAAGGGGGGGCAACTCTTGTGGTTGGGGAATAGGGGAAGGCGGTAGGGCTTCTTGAGGCGGTGTGGAGGTTTCTTGAGGTGGTTTTGGGGCTTCTTCAGGAGGGTCCGCATGGGGCTTGGGGGCTGTATTGCCCAACTCCTCCAAAATTTGATGCATACGCGAAGCCATGGCCTCGGAGCCTGCCAGCAGAAAATGCTCACGCGCGCGAGAATATTCTCCACCTTGGGCCAGGGCAAGCCCCAAGTAGTTATGGGCCTTCTTGTTGTCCTGTTGAAGGCCTATGGCCGTTTCAAAGGTGCGTATGGCGTGGTTGGTGTTGTTTTGTTTAAGGAAGACCAGGCCCAGGTTAATGTGGAGGGTAGCATCCCCCGGGTTATTGCGGATAAGGGCCTCATAAATTTGCGCCGCATCTTTCCAGAGGCTGAGTTTAAAATAGGTGAGGCCGAGCAGGTTTTGGGTTTTTTCATTGTTGGGGCTTAGGCGCAAAGCCTGCTCCAAGTGGGTTTTGGCCGCAGCGAAGTCGCCTTGAGCGAGCCATTCTCCTCCACGATAGAAGGCTTCAAGAAATGCGGCCTCGTCCACCACACTTTGAGCTTTCATGGCTTTGGTTCCTCCTTCCGCTGTGTATTTTTGTATTGGTAGACAAAATAGAGGGATAGCACCTTTCGCACATATAACTGTGTTTCTGCATAGGGAGGGATTTGCCCACCGTATTTTTTTACGGCATTAGGCCCCGCGTTATAGGCTGCAAGCGTCTGCACCATATTCCCTTCAAACAAGTCTGAAAGTATTCTCAAATAACGTGCGCCCGCTTCAATGTTGGCGTCGGCATCCACGAGGTTTTCCACAGCCAGTTGTTGAGCCGTTTGGGGCATCAGCTGCATGAGGCCCACGGCGCCTTTTGGAGAAACCGCCCCAGGCTCAAAAGCGGACTCCACATGCATGACGGCCTTCAACAAGGCAGCCGGCAGTTGATATTTTTGAGCACAGGCAAGCACCATTTCCTCGAAAGGCTCATATTTGGCTTGGAAAACCGCGTTTTGCGCCCCTGTTGCACCCGCGCCCATTTGAGCTGACTTGGGTATAGCAGAAGCCTTCGCTTTGTCGCGCCCCCTGGGTACATTGGTGTAAACAGTGGTTCCATTCTCCCCAATGTATTTATAAATTTTGCCTTCTTCTGCCGAAACAACACCCACCCACAGGGCAAGGCCGACGGCGGCAAGGGGGCATATATAAAACCGGAAATGAAACATATGAGACACAAAGCTTTAGAGGGCCTTTAAACGGTTTAGCCCATAATGAAATGTTTAGCATTTTTCGTTGCCAAAAAAAACAACTCGGGGGAACAAGGGGCATGCGCCTGGAATATGACTTTCTTGTCATTGGGAGTGGAGTTGCGGGCCTTAGCTTCGCCCGTGTTGCAGCCCAATATGGACGTGTCGCCGTTTTGACGAAACGAGGGGCCGAAGAAACCAGCACAAGCCAAGCCCAAGGGGGCATTGCCTCCGTGTTGGATAAGAGCGACAGCTTTGAGTTGCACGTGGAAGACAGCCTGGTGGCCGGCGCCGGCCAATGCCGCGAAAACGCGGTACGTGTGACGGTGGAAGAGGGCCCCCAAAGGCTTTTGGAGCTTGCGGCCCTGGGCTGCCATTTTGACGTCAAAAGCGACGGCCGCTATGACTTAACCCGTGAAGGCGGCCACTCCCGCCGCCGTATTGTCCACGCCGGAGACATAACGGGCAAAGAGGTACAACGCGCTTTGCTGAAACATTGCCGCAGCTTGCCCCAAATTTCCTTCTTCGAGCACAGTTGCGCCATTGACTTGGTGTGCGACAAACGTCTCCCCCTCGGGCAGGGGCGGTGTTTAGGGGCCTATGTATTAATGGAGGGTGGGCATATTGAAGCCTTCCACGCGCGGCAAACCGTTTTGGCTACCGGGGGCTCCGGCAAGGCCTACCTTTATACCTCTAACCCGGATGTGGCTACGGGGGATGGGCTGGCCATGGCCTTCCGTGCCGGTGCGCGTATTGCCAACATGGAGTTTTTCCAATTCCACCCCACCTGCCTCTTCCACCCTGAGGCTAAAAACTTCCTCCTCAGTGAGGCCGTACGCGGGGAGGGCGGCATCCTCCGCTTGAGAAGCGGCCAAAGCTTCATGCAAAACTACCACCACCAGGGCGACTTGGCGCCGCGCGATGTGGTGACGCGCGCCATGGATACCGAAATGAAAAAAAGCGGCGATACGCACCTGCTGCTGGACGTACGCCACCTGGGCCAAACTTTCCTGAAAGAGCGCTTCCCTAACCTCCTGGCTACCTGCCGCTCCTTCGGTGTGGATATGGTAACCACCCCTATCCCCGTTGTACCCGCCGCACACTACCAATGCGGCGGCATAGATACCGACTTGGATGGGCATAGCACCCTCCCCGGACTCTTTGCCGTCGGCGAAGTCGCGCATACGGGACTGCACGGCGCCAACCGCCTGGCCTCCAACTCCTTGCTGGAAGGCCTGGTGTTTGGACACCGCGCCGCCATGGCCGCCGTGGCCGCACTCCAAGAAACTCAGCCCGGCTTTGAGCCCATTGCACCGTGGATTTATAAGGGCAAACCCGACAGCTTTGAGGGGGTGTTGGTGCGCCAAAATTGGGAGGACATTCGCCGCCTCATGTGGAACCTCGTCGGCATTGTACGCTCCGACAAACGCCTCTTGCTGGCCAAACGCAGGTTGAAATGGCTGCGAGAGGAAATTCGCGCCTTCTATGGCGAATATGTCGTTACACGCGACATGCTGGAGCTGCGAAACATTGCGGACGTGGCCTATTTGATTGTGGAGTGCGCCCTCTTGCGCAAAGAAAGCCGGGGCTTGCATACCAGCCAGGACTGGCCCAATACCCTCCCCTCCCCCCAACCCGATAGCTTTGTGCAAAGGGAGCCATGAATAACCCACACCCCGAAGCTTTCCCGGATATGCCTATGGAGGCCCCACCACCTCCTCCTCTCCCGCAGCGCATACCTTGGGTGACTTATGGTTATATGGCTGTATGCATTGCCCTTTTTGTGCTTGGCACCTTCATGGGCCAACACGAAGACTGGGTTCGCCATTTTGGCTTATATGCCCCCTATGTTAAAATTGGGCAATGGTGGCGCATTCTCAGCTGCCATTTCCTCCATGGCGGCATCTTGCATGTGTCCCTCAACATGTGGGTGGCCTATGGCCTGGGCCGCAACCTTGAAGCCTACATTGGCTCTGGGCTTTTTTTGTGGGTTTCTCTGTTGGGCGCATTGGGCACCGCCCTGTCGTCCATGTTGTTCAGCCCCGAGGCGCTGATGGTAGGCGCTTCAGGCGTCATTCTCGCCTGGGCGGGCGCCATGCTGCCTTTGGTGGGGCGCCAAGCCCGAAAAAACTTGCTTTTTTGGTTCATTCAAATTGCCGTTTTGAGTTTGCTGCCGGGTATCAGCCTTGCCGGCCACGCCGGCGGCGCAGCGGCGGGTTTTGTGGGCGGCCTGGCCTTGCTCCAACATGCCAAGGGGGGCCGTCGAGGCTGGCTGCTTTTGGCCTCTGCCGTTGTCGTTTTGCCGTGTATCTGGGCAGTCTATGGCCTTAGCCGAAACTTTTAAAATACCCTAGGGGTTTAGACAGGTTTAAACCCCCTTTAACAGGTGTCCATGGGGCTATGGCCATCCAACCTATGGGGCTCCTCTAGCGCCCTGGGGCTAAAAAAGCCCCGCACGGGGCGGGGCTTTGTTAACCCTTTGTTAAACCTGTCTTTTAAAGGCTAAGCTTAGTATGGATACCCTGGAATCCACGAATTGTCTCCGCAGCTGCTCCTTAGCCCCAAAAGAATGGTATCTGTACATGTTTTCTCATTTTTTAAGCACTCTTGAGCACCTTTTAGCGTTTCCCCCTCACATGCTGCATCTTCCCTTTCTTTTTTGTCTTTTGCATCAGAAAAGGTGCTGCAACCTGAAGCTTTAGGGTCCAGAATGCATTTGCAATTGCTGCAACTCTTATGATCTTTGCAATAAGTCTCCTGGGCATCCAATATAATGTCAGTAGCCCTCTCACAATCGTTCTTGGCGCAACCGAAGCTCATCATCGCCATGGCGGCGACCAACATCATCATCCATTTCTTCATAAACCATCCTTCCTTATTGAGAAAAAACAAAGGGTTCGGCTTCAAGGATTTGGGGGGCAACCCCTCAAACCTCTTTGAGTTCAACTCTAAAACAAAATGAACCCCTGTCTCTATGTCGTTGGAAGAAGGTATTTGTTACATACCCCAGCTATATATCATGAAGCCCTAGGGGTATCAGAGATACCCCAGGCCTGGTTTAGCCCAGTCTAAGCATGGTGTTATGGGTAGCCATAGGCGCCCGGGCATCAAAAAAGCCCCGCACGGGGTGGGGCTTTTTTAAACCTATATTTTTAGACACTTAAAAGGTGGGTTTAGTCCCTTCCTTCGCATGCGCGTTTTATTTCCGAAACCGCAAGGTCCCCACATTTTTTCTCATCCTTTAAGCAGGTTTCAGCCAATGTAAGCTCTGCTCCCTCGCATTTATCGTCTTCTTCATCTGTTGGGTCAGAATCAGGTTCGCAATCTTTCGAGTTGGGATTCAGGATGCACTCGCAAGCGTCGCATTTCTTATGACTTTTGCAATAAGTCTCCATCGCATCCTTCCCAACGTTACCAGCCTTCTCACAGTCGTTTTTGGAACAACCGAACATCATCATCGCCATGGCGGCGACCAACATCATCATCAGCTTCTTCATCTGTGTTTGCTCCTTAAGGAAAACTTCTGGCCAGCACAATTGACCATCGGTGATTCCCTACATCTAGTCGTGTTTTGCTGATAGTCAAGAAATCGTTTTGCAGCCTTTCCCGGGTTCAACCGCAAAAATAAACGAAATATTGAGACTTTAATTTAATTTTCTTCGCATGTGCGAGCGCAAGAGTTTTCTATAAGCCTTATAAAAGGGAAAGTGTCTGGGAAGCTTCCTCCCATTTCAAGCATGCTTTTCTTGAGGCCAGCCTACACTCAAAAGCCCCGCAGGGAGGCGGGGCTTCAAAAAACCCCGCCTGCATGGGCAAGCGGGGCTTGAGTCTAGGTCATACATTTCTTCAGACTTCGCTGCTTCCGGAGCGTTGTTTGCCTGCACTCTTCAAAGTCGCTTGGGCGGCGGACAAACGGGCAATGGGCACGCGGAAGGGAGAGCAGCTGACATAGTCCAGGCCAATGCCGTCAAAGAAGAAAATAGAGGCCGGGTCTCCCCCATGCTCTCCGCAAACCCCCAGCTTCATACCGGGGCGCGTTTTTCGTCCCTTCAGGCAAGCCATTTCCACCAACGCGCCTACGCCTTCGGTGTCGAGGGTTTGGAAGGGGTCCTTCTTCACAATGCCGGAGGCCTCATAGGCCGGCAAAAACCTTCCGGCATCGTCGCGGGAAAGTCCCCAGCCGGTTTGCGTCAAGTCGTTGGTGCCGAAGCTGAAAAACTCGGCCTCCTTCGCCAGCGAATCCGCACACAGGGCCGCGCGCGGAAGCTCAATCATCGTCCCATAGAGGTAGTCCAGCTTCACCCCTTGTTCTGCGAATACTTCGGCGGCTATCTTCTCCACTATTTTTTTGCAAATTTCTAACTCTTGTACGGTTGCGGCTAAGGGAATCATAATTTCGGGTACTACCTTCCCCTTCCCTTCTTTTTGCACCCCGCAAGCGGCTTCGAGAATGGCGCGCACCTGCATGGCATAAATTTCAGGGTAGGTAATGGCCAAACGTACACCGCGGTGGCCCAACATGGGGTTTTGCTCGTGGCGCTCGTCGGAGCGGCGCTTCAAGTCTGCCACCGTCAAACCCGTGGCCTTGGCCAAAGCGGCAAACTGCGCCTCGTCGGTCGGCAAAAACTCATGCAGCGGCGGGTCCAACAGACGAATGGTCACCGGCAACCCGGCCATCTGTTTGAAAAGCGCCACAAAGTCGGCGCGCTGCAGCGGCAACAACTTGGCCAGCGCCACTTCGCGCTCGGCCTGGGTGTCGGCCACAATCATCTCCCGCATCAACGGCACCCTGTCTTCCTCAAAAAACATGTGCTCCGTGCGGCAAAGCCCAATGCCTTCGGCGCCAAAATCCATGGCCACCTTGGCTTCAGAGGCTTTGTCGGCATTCGTGCGAATGCGCATGCGCCTAAACGTGTCGGCCCACTGCATCAACTCCTCAAAATGCGCGCCCGTCTGCGCATTCGTCATCGGCACCTTGCCCAAATAGACGGCCCCACCTTTGTCGTCCACCGAAAGCGTCACCTCGTCCCCTTCTTTGAGGACGACGGTTTTCTCAACGTGCCCGTCCTTGGCATAAATGGAAATGGTTGCCGTCTTCTTGGCATAGTCAATGTCCATGGCGGAGCAACCCACAATGCAGCATTTGCCAATAACGCGCGCAACCACCGCCGCGTGGCTGGTCATGCCGCCGCGGGCCGTGAGGATGCCGTTGGAAGCTTTCATGCCGTGAATGTCTTCGGGCGAAGTCTCGCGGCGGACGAGAATGACGCTCTTGCCTTCACCGGCCATACGCGCGGCTTCGTCTGCGGAGAAGGCCATGTGGCCACAAGCGGCGCCGGGGCCCGCGGGCAAGCCCTTGGCCAACAAGGTTTTGGGGGCGTCGGGGTTGACGGCGGGGTGCAGCAACTCGTCCAACTTGTGGGGGGGGACGCGCAGCACAGCTTCCTGCTTGGAAATGAGGCCCTCGTGCACCATTTCAACGGCCAGGCGCACGGAGGCGCGGCCGGAGCGTCCGCCTACGCGGCACTGCAACAAATAGAGTTTGCCTCGCTGAATGGTAAACTCAATGTCCAACATGTCGCGGTAGTGCTTCTCCAGCAGCTGATAAATCCGCACCAGCTCCTCATAGCACTCGGACATTTTCACTTCCAAAGCGTCGTCGCCGCCGGCTTTCTTCGTCACGTTGAAAGGCGTGCGTGTGCCGGCAACCACGTCTTCGCCCTGCGCATTCGGCAACCACTCGCCAAAAAATTCACGCTCGCCGGTGCGCGGGTCTCTGGTGAAGCAAACACCCGTTGCAGAGTCGTCGCTCAAATTGCCAAACACCATGGCTTGCACGTTGCAAGCGGTTCCCCACTCGTCGGGAATTTGGTTCATCCGACGATAGGCAATGGCCCTGTCGTTGTTCCATGACTCAAACACCGCGCCAATGGCGCCCCACAGTTGCTCCTTCGGGTCCGTCGGGAAGGGCTTTTGCAGCTTCTGTTCCACAATGGCCAGGGAGCGCTTCACCAGCTCCTTCAAGTCCTCTGCCGACAATGCGTTGTCGGGCACGGCTTGTTTGAGTTCCTCAGGGTTCAGCTTCTCCAAAGCCAACCCTTTGCGCTTGGCAACCTCGCGGCGGAGCTCGTCCAACTCCTTCTCAAAATGCTCCTTGGAAACACCCAGCACAACGTCGGAATACATGGCAATAAAACGACGGTAGGCGTCATAGGCGAAGTGGGGGTTATTGGTTTCCTTCGCTAAGGCCTGCACTATCTCCTCGTTTAGCCCTAAATTTAAAATGGTATCCATCATACCCGGCATGGAGGCCCGGGCCCCGGAGCGTACACTCACCAGCAAGGGCGCACTGGGTTTTCCAAAATTGCGGCCTACCTCTTTTTCCATACGCGCGAGGGCTTGCTCTACTTGGGCTTTGACGTTGTCAGGCAGCTTGGCTTCCTGCGTATAGCGCAAGCAAACTTCGGTGGTCAGCGTAAACCCCGGAGGGACGGGAATTCCCAGGTTCGTCATCTCCGCCAGGTTGGCGCCTTTGCCACCCAACAAGCTGTTCATGGAGCTGTCGCCGTCCGCTTGGGGGGCACCGAAATAATAACAGTCTTTATTCATAGTTTTCTCTTTGGTTAAAACCAACAAAACAAACCTCCTGGACACAAACTCCAGGAGATAAACTTCTCATATAAAACCCAGGACGCTGTTTAGCGGCCCAACCATGCCGCAAAACAAAAAAAAAACAACGTCTATGCCAAAAGACTGTGCTTAAAACAACAGTTCAAACCCACATTGGGGCTGATTTAGGGAAGCCCCCTCAGAGGGTTATGCAGGCGTAGATTCGCTGTCCTTATAACAGGATCCGCCCTTATAAATGGCATCCGCAATTTGGTGGGCGGAAGTCTCCAAACACCCAAAAGCCTCTTTGAGGGTTTGGAGGTTGTCGTCCTCCAGGTGTTTTTTGAGGTGGGCAATGTCGTCTTGAATGGCTTGCCTGTCCATGGGAGAGAGCACCTGGGCATATTCCTCCAATGCGTGCTCCGTCATCAGCAAAAGCCCCTCGGCATTGTTGCGCAGCTCCGCCAAAGAGCGCTTTTCTTCGTCCTGCTTTTTTTGCTGCTCGGCCTCAGAGACAATGCGTTTCATTTCGTCTTCTGAAAGTCCGGAGCGCGCGACGACGCGCACCTGCTGCTTTTTGCCTGTGCCCAAATCCTTCGCACTCACGTGCACAATACCGTTGGCGTCAATGTCAAAACTCACTTCAATTTGAGGGACGCCGCGCGGCGCAGGCGGAAGGCCCACCAACTCAAAACGCGCAAGGCTTGTGTTGTCATCGGCCATTTCACGCTCGCCCTGCAATACGTGTACGGAAACCAGGGGTTGGTTGTCTGTGGCCGTTGAGAAAATTTGGGACTTCTTGCACGGGAGGGTGGTGTTACGTTCAATAATACGCGTAAAAACACCTCCGGCGGTTTCAATACCCAAAGAGAGTGGGGTAACGTCCAGAAGCAGAACGTCCTTTATTTTCCCCTGCAAAACACCCGCTTGAATGGCCGCTCCCAAAGCAACCACTTCGTCCGGGTTGAGTTTTTTATATACCTCTTTTCCGAAAAAGCTTTGCACTTTCTTTTGCACCAAAGGCATGCGCGTCATTCCGCCAACCAAGAGGACTTTGTCCACTTGCTGCGCGGTGAGTTTTGCGTCTGCAAGCGCGGCGCGACAAGGCTCCAAGGTTTTGTCAACCAAGTCCTCAACCAAGGCTTCAAAGGCTTCGCGTGTCAAAACCTCGCTGAGGTGCTGAGGCCCAGAAAGGTTGGCGGCAATGAAGGGCAGGCTGATGTCGGTTTCGGTGACGCTTGAAAGCTCCTGCTTGGCTCGCTCAGCGGCCTCTTTGAGACGCTGCATGGACGTGTTGTCCTCGCGCAAATCCACACCGTGGAGCTTTTGGAAGTTGTCGGCCAAACTGTCGACAATGCGCTTGTCAAAGTCTTCGCCGCCTAAAAAAGTGTCCCCTGAAGTGGACATGACTTCAAAAATATCGCCATTCAATTCGAGAATGGAAATGTCGAAAGTCCCCCCCCCCAAGTCATAAACCGCAATCTTCTCACTTTGCTTGGAAGAGGACTCCAAAAGGCCATAGGCCAAGGCAGCGGCCGTAGGCTCATTAATAATGCGCAAGACAGAAAGCCCCGCAATACGTCCTGCGTCTTTGGTGGCTTGCCGCTGCGCATCATCAAAATAGGCAGGCACCGTAATGACAGCCTCCGAAACCGTCTCCCCCAAATAGTCCTCGGCAATTTGCTTCATTTTCATCAGCACACAGGCGCTGACTTCTTGAGGGCTCAACTGCCGCCCGTCAACTTCAAGCCAGGCGTCACCGTTGCCTGCGGCCACCATTTTGGCACGTATGCTTTGCGCAATACACTGCATTTCCGACTCGTCGAATTTGCGCCCCATGAGACGTTTGACGGAAGACAGCGTATTCCCCGGCCGCGTCGCCGCCTGACGCTTGGCCGGCTGCCCCACCAGACGCTCGCCGTCTTCCAAAATGGCCACCACCGAAGGCGTGGTACGCATGCCCTCATTGTTTGGAATGACGATGCTTTGGCCCCCCTCTATTACAGCTACGCAGGAGCTGGTTGTCCCCAAGTCGATGCCAATGGCTTTGCCCATTCTCTTTTCATTCTGTTTGCAAAGGCATATTTCAGCTCTTTTTTATTGAACCCCCCTTGTTTTATGAGGGGCCTAGGGGCTTAGCCCTTTAAAAGGCTTAAAACTCTAAGCAAATATATTGAGTTATAGAGAATTAGACTTCAGGCTCAAAAGACAAGGGGGTTTTCAGGAGTGGGGAGCATGTAGGGGAAGTATGCCTAGGCCTACTTGACGACTTGGCAAGTTGTTTTTTGCAGGTTATGCAGCCATATGTTTGCCAAACGTCCGCTTTATTGCCTGGTATGCCTTGCGGCAGGGATGTTGTGTATGCTGGCCTGTCCCAAGACTTTGCCGGCCCTCAGGGTAGAGGAGAAATACCAACCCGCCTATGACACAGAGGCCCAGGCTGCTTTTGAGCAGGCCATGGGCATATTGGAGGCGCAAGGGGCGGGCCCCGGCCTCAGGGCCCTGCTGGAAGTGGCCGAGCGCTATGCCAAGACTTTGGGTGGGCAGAGGGCCTTATGGGAGGTGGGGCGCCTGGCCTATGCGCGAGGGGACTATGCGTTGGCAAGACAGGCCATGAGTCGCTTCTACCCGGGGGCCAACACCCCCGAGGAGGAGTTGGAGGCCCGGCGTATTTGGGGCATGTCGGCTTTGCGCCTCTATGCTTTGGACGAGGCGGAAGCCCTTTTGCGTCCCATTTTGTCGAGGCTTTCCGCGGAGCACCGTGCGGAGGCAGAGAATGCTTTGGCCAGGGCAGGTGCGGGGGGCAAAGCCGAAAATGCGCTGGTGCTTGCCGCCGACGCCTGGGCGAGGACGCCCAATGAGGAGACATACCAGGCCTTGTTGGAGGAGTTGGAGTCGAGGGCCGACATGGACATGGTATGGAATGCCGGCACGAAGCTGGGCGCCGGGCATGCGGCATGGCCGTTGGTGCAATGGAAGCTTGGAAAGTTGTTTTGGCACATGGGCGAGCGCAACAAAGCCAAGGAGTGTTTTTCCTTGTTGGTGCAGAAGGCGCCCTCTTCGCCTTTTGCGCAGCAGGCGCAGGCCTTGCTTTTGCGCATGGAGCATATGGAGCAAACCAACCCGAAGCGTATTGGCGTCCTTCTGCCGCTTTCCGGGCGTTTTCGTGCTTTAGGTGAGGAAGTACGCCGGGGTTTAGAGTTAGCCCTAAGAGGAAGTGGTTTAGAGTTGGTGGTTTTAGACAACCAAGGGGACGCCATATTAACAGGCCAGCAAGTAGAGCAACTGGTAGAGGCGCAAGTCATCGCCATTATAGGCCCCATGTTGGGGGACGACAGCCGCCGTGCGGCGCAGGTTGCTGAAAATTTGCAGGTGCCTTTGCTGACATTGTCCCGGGCGGACAACATTACGCTGTTGGGGGGCTATATATTCCGCAACATGTTGACGGCGAAGGCGCAGACGCGCGCCCTTTTGGAGTGGAGCCGTCGTGAGCGCGGGGCGAAGAGTGCGGCGGTGTTGTTTCCGGACACTGCCTTTGGGGAGGAGATGGTGGAGGCCTTTTGGGAGGCGGCCTCCAAGGAGGGGATTCAAATTCGCGGGGCCGAGCGTTATGCTTTTGATCAAACGACATTCTCCGACGAGGCCAAGCGTCTGGTAGGCCGCTATTTCCTTGAGGAGCGCGCCGACTATGTACAGGAAGCCGCACGCATCCGGCAAAACATTGCCGATGATTTTGGGCGTCGCAAAGCCTTCGAGAAATTGCGCGGCCAGTTGCCGCCCATTGTGGATTTTGACGTGTTGTTTATTCCCGACAGTTGGCAGCGGGTGGGGTTAATTGGGCCTGCCTTAGCGGTAGAAGACGTTATTACGAATGCCTGCGACGCCAGAGATTTAGAGCGCATACGCCGGACGACGAAGCGGAAGGATTTGAAACCCGTCACCCTCATTGGGCCGAGCACCTGGGCTTCTCCGAATGGCCCCAGCGGATTGCCTTTGCTGTTGGAGCGCGGCGGAAAATTCGTCATGTGCTCCGTCTATGTGGATGGTTTTTTTGAAAGCAGCCAGCGCAAGGCGACGCGCATTTTCTCCAAAGCTTTCAGAGACAGCTATGAAGGCAAGGCGCCCAGTTTGCTGGCGGCGATGGGGTTTGACAGTGGTTTATTGCTAAGGGCAGCCCTAGCAACAGGGGTACAAACGCGGGAAGCTTTGAGGCGTGCACTCATGGACGTAAAGATAGACGGGGCGGCGGGGACGCGGGGTTTTGACATACAGCGTGAAGCCAAGCGCGAGTTATTTTTTCTACAAATAGGCCCCAAGGGTATTTATGAAATACCGATGAAGGGAGAAAGCTAGTGCATATTTTAGGCTGGGGCTATGCTAGGCCAACCGTTTTATTAACCGGTATTTTAACGTTATTAACCGGTATTTTATCCGCCTGTGTTAGCCTATCCCCTACCCCCCCTCATATTGTGGAAGGGCTGCGCCAAAGCCCCGAGGCCTGGGTGGTAGGCGCGCCCAAGGGCCTTGCCGACCCCGTTGTCCTCAACAACAAGAATTTCATATGGACGATAGCCCCCATGCCCGCGGGCCAAGAGGGGGCGGCCTTCTCGCGCATGACGCAGAAGCACGTGTTGGCCTCGTTGTGGACGCTGGAGACGGAAGGGGGCCAAACGCGGGGCCAGTTGCGCTGCGAGTTGCCGCTAAATGAGACGGCGTTTGACATAGAGGGCATGGCGTTTATGCCGGGGGGGGACATTCTGCTGGCAGCATCGCGCAACGGCAAACTCTATGCGGTGGACGTAAAAACTTGCAAGCAGCTACGAGAGGTACAGGTGGGCAGGCCCCTGGTATGCATAGCGATAGACGCGACGGGGGGGAGGGTAGCGCTAGGGGCAGCCGACGGCAGCGTGGGGGTATACGCCTGGCCATTTCCGGAGGGGGGGTTAGAGGAGGGGGGGCTATGGGAAGGGCTACACGCGGACGAGGTAAGGGCCTTAGCCTTCGACAAGGAAGGGCATTTATACAGTGGGGGTTTTGACAAGCGTATTGTGCAATGGCTGTTAAAGGAGGGCGAGGGGGGCAGCCGGTTCATATTAGAGAAGCAAAAGGAGTTTGGTTTTGAGGGTTATGTCAACGACTTTAGCCTTGACGCTATGGGGAAGACTTTAGGCATAGCGCTTTCCGAGGCAAAGGCGGAGCGTACCCTAGAAATACACCTCCGGGAGAAGCGAGGGGAGAAGGAGCCTGTGCGCCCCTGGGACGGAGGGGTATTGCTCAACATAGAGACGGGGGAGCAGAAGGCTTTTTTTGCGCACCGGGGGACGGTGACGACGGCGGGCATTTCTCCGGACGGGCAAATGTTGGCGACGGGGGGTTTTGACAAGCGTATTTTGTTGCACCGTCAGGGGGAGAAGACGTGGGAGAGGGCCTTGGGCTGGTCCGTGCGCCGTCTGCGTTTTTCGCCCGATGGCCGCTATGTTTGGGCCGCCGCGTGGACGCCGCAGAATGCGCAGGGCAAAGCCGGCAAGCCGTCCGCGCTGGCCTATGAGTTGTTGTTTGGGGAGGATGCGTTTATACACGCCACGCCACCCCTCCCCCCTTCTGCGGAGGACATAGCGCCGGCAGAAGAGGTAGCCCCCTAGGGTATTTGGGGTTAAAGGCCCAAGCCTAAGGCGAAACGGCCCTAGACCGATTCAAAGTTGAAATGAGCTTGGCGAGACACAAAATTTTCGAGCAGATTCCCGCGGCCCGGACTGAGGCCACCGGAGGCGTAGCCCAAGCTACGTCGAGGATGGCCGAGGGAGGAAGCGCGGGAAGATGCCGAAAAGTTTGTGTCGCAGCGGCTCATTTCAACTTTGAATCGGTCTAGCGGCGGGGGGGGAAGCGCCTTGAAGAGAAGCCGCGAGGGGGTGTTTTTTCCTCTTCTTCCATACGCTCCACCTCTTCGAGCATGGAGCGGGAGAGTTGGACGGAGGGGGCTTTTTTTTCGTCGTCGACGAAGGTTTCCTGGGGGGGCAGCGCGGGCTCTGCGCGTTTTGAGGTTTTCCTTGGAGGGCTGCTGGGGGGGGCAGGCGCAGCGGCGGAGGGGTTGAGCTCCTGTTGAAAGGGGGCGCGCATGGAGAGTGTAGGGCGGTTAGAGGAGACGACGGGGGGCGGAGGGGGCGTAGGGGAGATGAGGGGCACCGGGGGAGGGGGTTTAGGGGCCGGGGTTTTCGGGGTGCTGGGCCTAGGGGCCGCGGCCATTTCGCTGCTGTTTTGGAGGAGTTTGGCCTCGAAGGCGCGGAAGGCCTGGCGGAACTCTGGGGGGTCCGCCTTACCGCTTTCCCTATGCCGAAGGGAGGGGGCCCACCGTGTATGCACACTTTGGCCGAGGTTAACAATGGGGGGAGGGGGGAGGCCCCAGTGGGCGGGATCGAAAAACTCTTCGGTTAATTCGGAGAAGCCATAGGCTTGGGCTTTAGCGAGGAAGCCAGGGAGGATGCCGGTAGGGCAGTGGTAGCCCAGCATTTTCCCCTCGGCATTTTTGGCAATGGGGGTGAAGACGAAAATGTCCTGTGTCCTATATTCGCCTTTGTCGTCGAGGGGGAGGACTTCGCTGATGGCGATGGTTTTTCGGCTGCCGTCATTGAGGCGTTCGCAGCAGACGATGAGGTTAATGGCGCTGGCGACTTGGGCGCGCACGGCCACCATGGGCATTTCCACGGCGCTCATAAGGCAGAGGCTTTCAATGCGGCGCAAAGTATCCGTAGGGGTATTGGCATGGCAGGTAGAAAGGGAGCCGCCATGTCCCGTATTCATCGCCTGCATGAGGTAAAAGGCCTCGCCGCCGCGGACTTCGCCGACGACAATTCTGTCGGGGCGAAGGCGCAAGGCCGAGTGCAGGAGGTCACCCATGTTGATTTCGCCCTTGCCGAATTTGTCAGCGGGACGGCTTTCAAAGGAGACCAAGTGTTCCTGGTTGAGTTGCAATTCGGCGGAGTCCTCAATGGTGAGGATGCGTTCCTCGCCTGGAATCAGCGAGGAGAGGATGTTGAGCAAGGTGGTTTTGCCGGAGCCGGTTCCCCCAGAAACCATCATATTGAGTTTGGTTTCAATGGCCGCGCGTATCAGGGTAAGCATAGGCTCCGTAAGGGAACCAAATTTAAGCAAAGCATCCGGCGTGAGTTTACCCTTAAAGAATTTACGAATAGCGATGGTGGTGCCTCTTTTAGCAATGGGGGGCAGCACCACGTGGATGCGGCTTCCGTCGGGCAAGCGAGCATCCAGCCTTGGGGTTTCGTCGGAGAGGGGGCGGCCGACAAACTGGGCCATGTTGCGTGCGGCCCCCAAAAGGCCCTCTTCGGAGAAGCGCGCATCGGTTTTGGAGAGGCGGCCTTTGCGTTCAATCCACACGTCTTCGGGGCCGTTAATCATCACTTCGCTGACAGAGTCGTCGTCCAAATAGGGCACCACAGGCTTCAAAAAAGCCCGCAGGGATTCGCTGTACATGCTCATAGGCCCACTCTATATGAGTTTGGCCCCATGCGCGCAAAGCAAGCTTGCTTTTGCGAATTTTCTTTCTTGCCCTCCGGGGGGGGTAGGTTGTGACTTTTAGGGGGTTTGTATGGAAATTCCCCTCCGGGCAGGGGGGGATTTGCCCTCCCGGGCAGGAGGGGATTTGCCCTCCCGGGCAGGGTAAGTTTCTCACTTTGAGCGTTATTTATTAGGCCCTAGCGGGGGTGTTGCTGGGCCTGCGGCCCGGCTGTTTTTAAAACGGTTTTTTTGCCCTCCCGGGCGGGGTTATGGGTGCTGGGCCTGCGGCACGGGCATTTCCGCTGCGCGGGCGCTGCAGGTTTCGCCTACCGGCGAGTCACTTTTTTGTGTGACAAAAAAGTAACCAAAAAAACACCCTCTGGGGCCCTGCGGGGCTTAGGCAGCACTCGCGACCCCCT